>Ga0073930_1000791_pt1 | contig 36887 bp, 29 predicted proteins | sample DewCreD2012metaG_5_FD_76968 | JGI IMG/M metagenome (GOLD analysis project Ga0073930, IMG submission 76968) | Hot spring sediment bacterial and archeal communities from British Columbia, Canada, to study Microbial Dark Matter (Phase II) - Dewar... ...
CGCTACCCGGGTGCCATCGCTTCACGGTAAACCCTCCAGCGTGCCGGCTCCGGGCCTCCCTCGCGAACCTGACCAAACGCTGCCTTCCTGCGGGACATTTTCGGGCCGTGCTTCCCCGGGTGCACTGCCCCGGATGGTATACACGTCGCGGCGATCTAAACGGTGCTGTAACTCCAGGGCCGCTGGCGAGACCTTGGGGCGAGTTTCTTCTTCGCTGGTAGGTCCAGCGCGACCACTATCCGCCTCTTGGCGACCGATACCGCGGCCCGTCGAGCCGAGTTGCCCGGGCGGTTGTGAATATCCCCTCCACACTTCTTGCGTAGATGGCCTGGCAGTTCCCGAAGGACTCGGCAAGGAACGGCCGCCTGTTCTTGCTCGCGTTTTCTCCTCGAGGTACCACTGCCAGATCAGATTTTCCACTTCGCTGGCAGCCGCTTCGAGACGCTCATCTCCGGTCTGGATTGCCAGAACTTTGATACGGTCGCACACCTCGAGTCTCCGCCGCAACCGTGCGGAAACATCCTCCCGGTAGGCAGCCGCCTTAGTAGAGCCGCCCGACGTGGCAATCGGTAATTTCTCTCCTCGCCGCAAGTACGGCCACGCAATACCGCTGCCACTTGACTTCGACTCACCGCTGCCAGGTGCCGTCGCGGATGCGGCTGCAGCCGATGTGGATTCTGGCGGTACCGACCAGGTAGGCGAGACAGCCCAGTTCAGCAGCAGGCCGACCGCCATGCTCATGTACCAGCCGCAGCCCGCTAATCGCCGTCCAATGCCGCAAGGCTTCGCTTTGGACAGCCGGATTCCCCCGTGCCCCATGCTCTGGCCCTCGTTTGCCGCCACGCCAGCGGCGTGGTCGGACCTCCCCGCGAAGCGTGCCGCTTATGCCGCCTGACCTTGCCTTTGTCCAGACCGGTTTGCCACTTGCCGGGTTTTCTTGTAGCATATCTTCGCACAGCAAAAGAACCTGCCTCAACTATCCCGCCAGGATACCTTCCCAGTGAGTCACACCCCGGTACATCTTCGGGTTATGTCCCCAAGCGGAGCCTGCCCATGAACAAAGTATTGCTACGCTGCCTGGCCTTGGTTCTCCTGTCGGCACTGGCTGGGATCGCGTCCGGCCCCACGGGACTGCGGAGCGGAACCGCCGATGCGAACAACGGCTCCCCCTATGATTGGCCGCAATGGCGCGGTCCTGAACGCAACGGCAAATCACGCGAAACCGGATTCTTGCGCCATTGGCCCGCGGCCGGCCCGCGCCTCGTCTGGCAGGCGCACGGTGCCGGTCGCGGTTATTCTGGCCCCAGCATCAGCCGCGGACGCTTACTTACTATGGGCAACCTCGGCGAAGAACGCGACGAAAAAGAATATATCCTCTGCTACGATGTACGTACCGGCCAACAACTCTGGCGTACCTGGAGTGGTCAGGCTTATCACAACAGCTACGGCGACGGACCACGCTGTACGCCCACGATTGACGGCGAATTAGTCTATGCACTCGGCGCCAATGGCGACTTGACCTGCCTACGCCTCAGCGATGGCAGCGTGCTCTGGCGTATTAATATCTTGAAAGAATTCGACGCCTCTAATATCGGTTGGGGAATTAGCGAATCGCCACTTATAGTCGGCAACTGGGTTATCGTGACTCCCGGCGGCAACAAGGCCACTATGGCCGCTCTGGATAAATTCACCGGAAAGACTATATGGACCAGTAAAGACCCAGCCACCAAAGGACGCGAACCCGCAGGATATGCCTCCCCTATTCTTTATCGCGTGGGCAATTTGGAGCAGGTCGCCACCTTCACCGGTCGTGGCGCCTATGCTTGCCGATTGCAGGATGGCCAATTTCTCTGGCGCTATGATAAAGTCGCCAACGGTATCGCTAACATCGCTACACCTCTCTTTCACGACAACTGCATCTTCTACAGCTCCGATTACGGCACTGGCTGCGCCTTATTACGCTTACAACCGGACGGAAACGCTCAGGAAGTTTATTTCAACAAGAACCTGAAAAACCACCACGGCGGTTTCGTCCTCGTGGATGGCTATATCTACGGCTATGATAGCAGTGTTCTGACTTGCCTGAGATGGGATACCGGCGAAGTCATGTGGAAAGATCGCAGCGTGGGCAAAGGATCGCTTGTTTATGCTGATGGGCTACTTTTTGTACTTAGTGAAAACGGCGTGGTCGGGCTGGTCGAGGCCACGCCGAAAGCTTATCGCGAACTAAGTCGTTTCAAGCTCCCGCAACGCAGCGATCGCCCGACCTGGCCGCATCCCGTTCTCGGCAACGGCCACCTCTATATCCGCGATCAGGACACCATCTATTGCTATGACGTTAAGTCCCCGTGATAGCGTTGAAATAAAGGCTATTCTGCCAAAAGGGAGCTAGTCGGTGGAGGGACTCATTGCTCTGACCGCCCGTAAACGCGGTAAATAAAGGCTATTCCGGAAAAGAGCCTCGCAGTCGCTTATTTGCTGGCCCAGTATTGTTTGAGCAGTTGATAACGCTGTAAATCGCCTTCTTCCGTGACCACAGCCAGCATCTTGCCATCCCGCGAAACAATGGGCCCACCAAGCCTGCAACCATGTATATCGTTCGGATTCCCAAGGGTGCAAAACTTTCTCGAGTTTCGGGGCGTGTTTCAGCAGCCAGTGATTATATAATTCCCGCACCGTTCCTGTTGCTTTTTCGCCCCGCTGGCAGCGCGCGCGCATCCTTGGCGACTGCGGCCCTCAGAACCAAGTTAGGACCACGAGAGTTCGCAGGCACAGTTGTTTTCACGTACTTTTCGAAGTCCCGAATCGTGGTTGGAGAAGGGACGTCCTTGGGAAAAGGCTTTGCACGCCGTTGCCCTCCACCCAATTGCATAGCCAGGAGGCCGACCACTTGATTCCATAGGAGCTCGTACGCCCGGGCCTTGCAGACGTGGCCCTACCATTTGCTTGCGAGTTTGTTAGTAATCCCCCTAGGTAGTCGATTCGTGCTGACCCAGCTTGGTTACACGTCACCTAGTCACGCTTCAAGGCAACTTACCAATTTCAAAATAATTGACCACCCATGTAGATTGCTTTTCGCCAAAAGCAGATTGGACTGCCCGTGGGCTGAGTTGACAGCTAAGGAACTCTTCTACTCGTCCTCTGTGCTAATGCTGACTTGATATATGTTCCACCAGTTTCGGCCAGTTTATTTGCACGACGTGGCCATCGGAAGAAACCAGGATGAGCGAATCGCCCTTGGGAGCGAATCGGAAGTTATAGATATGGCCAGGACGCACTCGATAAGCCGCCCTCACTTTTAATGTATTCGGGTCAAGGATAAGGAAATTGGGATCGGAAAGCCATTTGGGTTCCAGGGCCAGAATCAGATAGTCTCCGCTTGGGCAAAATGCGACCTGCAAGCAATTTTCCCATTGGGTACCTATGAATTTCTCTTCGCTGACCAGGCTTTCATAGTCCCAGCGAACGACCCAGAGGTTGTGAGTGCGAGTGTGCTCGCTGCCCAAATCCACATAAGCTGCTGCCAGTAGCTTTCGGTTAGGGTGAAAGCAACAGCGCGCATAGTGCCAAACTAAGTTCTTAAGTTGCAGGAAGCGTGTGTTCTTGGTCTTGACCTCTACGAGCAAAATACCGTGCTTCACTTCTTTAGGTGGATTATTGAGGGCGTAGTTATCCAGGACCATAGCGACTTCCGATACGTCAGGCCGAATCGCATAATCACACCAAATCCAACTATCCTGCAAATCTTCGGGCACGACATCTCTTGGGTCTATCCTGCGACTCAAGTTTCCGGTCGCTATTTCCAATTCTATGAACGGTTGGATATCAACAACTGCAACAACATGTTTTCCGTCAGGAGTAAATGCGCATTTCGAATTATACAGAGCTCGCGATCTGGTCGGCAACACTGGACGAGGAACCAACTGTTTGTCCCAGACGGGCTTCAGCTTTCCCTTCTCTTTTTCCAACTCACAAAGAATCAAACCCTCACACCAAGCGACGACTATCCACCTGTCATCTGAACTGATTTGCACATTAGGGTACCCATAAAGATATTCATGCTCGAAACGCAGGACATGGGTATAACATCCTTGCTGCAAATTATAAACCGCCAAGTATAAAGGATAATTCGGATAGTCGTTATCGCGTAACATTTCTTCTTGTGTGGTACCCATAACTAGACACTTTCCGTCGTGGCTGATCGCTATCCCCATGGTTCCTGGCGATTCGAAGAGGGGACCGAAATGGATTAGCGGATCGGGGCGCTCCAAGAACCAGTCCGAAAAAGTCCCTACAGGCAATCACTCTCCTCGCAGCAGGATAGCCTGCTGAGGCTTGGCCAGAGACGCAGCAGCGAGACCTCCCAGAAACATTGCGCAGGTCAAGTACCTCTTGGTATAAATGCGCAGCGTCATGGCGTGCTCCTTTTGTCTTGGCGATATCGCATTGTTTCGTAGGCCAGACTGTACTCAGGTCTCCTCTCATACTCTGAGGGAAAGAGTAGCTAAGAAGACTGTTTTGCGGAAAAAGACCGATGGCATGCACTCCTGTATGCACAAGCTTCCCTTACTTCTGAAACTCGTTTCCGTTTTTGTGCTGATGTATTACCGTGCGATTGTTGTCCAGGATACTGAACATCCTCTAATAGGCATCACCCAATTTGTCGGTGGCCTGGACATCAATGATAAAGGTGAAGTCGGCCCGGAGGTTGGCTCTCGTCATCTCCCCTGCATTGGTGCAATTGTACCAGATGTGAGCTCTAAGGTCTATCTGCATATTATTGTAGCCAGCCTTGGTCAATTCGTGCTGTATCTTCTGCATTGTCTTATTCCACGCATCCGCGGCGGCGTTGTGCTACAACCTGTACATGCTGGTCGTGAGCGGTCACCTGGATGGTTCTTTTTGTCTTGTTCTTTCGGCATTCATATGGCTTATTTCGGCATTATTTTGGCGTCTCTGCTCTCGCAAAATCGCCTACAACATCCGCTTATGAAACAGCCCCAGAGGGAAAACGCGAAAATTTTTGGGAGGGCGAGGTATGTGGCCGCGTGGCAGGTGGGCAGCGCTGGAGGTGGTCGTGGGGAGGTGAAAGTTTTCGGGGCAGAGGTAGGGGGGTAGGCACAAAAACGGAGTGTGGTTCGGTACTGGGAAGACGCGGGGATGGAAATTGTCGACACTGGCCGGCGCACAGGAAGCCAAATGAGAGGGGGCAAAATTGCGACGCGGGAAAACGGGAACGCTGGCGGCGGCCAAAGGACGCAAGGAGAGAAAGGGAGGAGGTTACACCTGCGCCAGGAGCGTGAGGGCTTTTTCAGCATCGGCAGGAGACAGGGCCTTGCCGTGGTAGTTTTTTTCGCTGAGCAAGTGGTGGATGGGGTAACCTTTGATGGTGCGAGCGATGATGGCGCGAGGTTTGCCATTGGGCAAACAGGCCCGGCGCAGGGCAGCAAGGACGGCCTGCCAATCGTGGCCGTCAATCTCTTCGGCATCCCAGCCGAAAGCGGCAAACTTGTCGGGAAGCGGATCCAGGTCGAGCACTTCGCGGGTCGGGCCGGTCTGCTGATAGCCGTTGTGGTCCACAATGGCAATGAGGTTATCGGTGCGGTATTTGGAGGCGGCCATGACGGCTTCCCAAACCTGCCCTTCGTTGACTTCGCCGTCGCCGAGCAGCACAAAAACGCGAGAATCGAAACCGTTGAGTTTGCAAGCCAGGGCGTGTCCGAGTCCGATGGAAAGCCCCTGGCCGAGCGAACCGGTTGACGCTTCCACGCCGGGAAGTCTGCGCATGTTGGGATGGCCTTCGAGTGGGCTGCCGATTTGTCGCAACGTCTCCAGCTGCTGGACGGGAAAATAGTCGGCTTCGGCCAGGACAGCATACAGCAGGGGTGCGGCGTGTCCTTTGCTGAGGATAAAGCGGTCGCGTTGTGGCCAACGTGGTTCGTGCGGGCGGTAACGGAGAATGCCGCCAAAGTACAACGCCACCACGACTTCTACGGCTGAGAGCGAACTGGTCGGATGACCGGAACCCGCGCGGGTGGTGCTGCGGATAATGTGCTGGCGAATTCGGCGGGCTTTTTCCCGTAAAGATGACAAAAGGGAGTCGGCGTCGTGCATGGTGTCGTCGCTCACGGTGGAGAGTGCAAAGGCTGCGGAAGCACACGAATATGTAGCTGACCAGAAAACCATTTTGCGGACGCGGAAGCAAACCGTCCAGTGGCTGGTTTAAACGCCGCGAGCCGGTACGTGCGCGACCGGCTCAGCGGGCCTCTCCCTGCTCCAGCCCCACACCCGTGGTCTGGTTGGTACCGACGAGGATTGCCTCGCCGTTCACGGCTGAACTCAGCAAACGGAATGCCAATATGATGCACAAGGACTGTCAAACGCAAGTTGTTGCTAAGCAAAGAATTACGAATGAAAGTTTTCGCGGAAGTTCGCTAGCGCTTACAGGAGCAGGTAAAGTTTACAATAGGGTTGGTAGATTTTGCCACAGTTAGACTCTGGGAGCCAGCGAAGCCACAGTCCGCTTCCGGGTGCGAAAGTCGGCTAGTGTTGCCAGTGGCGATTCTGGTAGCCGCCTCTGTTTAGCCCTCGTTGCAAGCCATCATCTCAGCGACTGGCCAATGGCGAATGGGGAGCTGAGAAATTCTCGGCGGGCAGGAATTCCAGTTGCGGAGTTGGACCGGGCTGCAGGTCCACGACCTGCATGTCGATTCTCTCCCAGCCCTGCCAGGAGTCGCGGCGGGGATAAAAGACGATGGAGCATTGGCGGTCAGCGGCGAGCAGTTCGGGCAAGCGTTCGCCGAGCTGGAAGCCGATGGCGCGGAAAGTGCGGCTTTGGTCCTGGCGAACGCGGAATAGGAGATGGCGTTGACTATCGCCAACGGCTCGCGGTTCGCCGACCACGGTCAGGTGCGTGGCCAGGAACATCGGCTTGCGATTGCCGGGGCCGAATGGTTGCATGGCGTCGAGCGTTTTCAGTAAACCCGGAGTAATGGCTGCCAGGGGCAACTCGGTGTCAATGACCAGCGAGGCATCGTCGAGGTTGGCCGCCAGCCGACCGCGGACAATGTCGCAAAAACGTTCCCGGAACGCCTCGACCTGGGAGGCACGAATTCGGAACCCAGCCGCAGCCGTGTGCCCGCCGTAACTCTCCAGTAAGTCGGCGCAAAGCTGCAGCGCTTCCTTAGCGTGAAAGCCGCTTGGAACACGCAGGCTTCCATAGCCCGGGTCATCGCGCAGCGAGATGACGGCGACGGGTTTGGCATGTCGGTCGAGTAGACGGTTAGCGATTACCCCCAGCAGTCCCGGATGCCAGTCAGACGAAGAGAGCACCAGCGCCGGCTGTTCCTGCCAGTCCGGATTTTCGCGCAGCCAGTCGTTGACCTGCCGCAGCATTCGCAATTCCACTTTGCGACGAATGTCGTTTTGTGCGGCGCAGTACCGTGCCAGGTCTTCGGCCCGTTGCGGGTTGGTGGCGGCAAGAAGTTCGACGGCGAGTCGAGCCTGTTGGAGTCGGCCCACAGCATTTAGTCGCGGCACCAGTTCGAAAGCGAGGTCTTCCGCCTGCAGGGGCTGACGCTGAGCAAGCTGGCTGGCTTCCAGGAGGGCTTTTAGCCCGGGCGATGGCGCCGTTTGTAACGCTTGCAAGCCGTGGCGGATGAAAATGCGGTTTTCATCCAGCACCGGAGCGCTGTCGGCCACCGTGCCCAGCGCCACCAGAGCCAGACTTTCCAACAGGAACTGGCGGAACGCTTCACTGACGCGGCGAGCCTGGCTGAATTCCCGCGCCATTGCCCAGGCCAGCTTGAACGCCACTCCCACACCGCAAAGATGCGGAAACGGATACTCGCTGCCTGGTAAACGCGGATGAACCAGGACTTCTGCGTCGGGCAAAGTTTCATGAAACTCGTGATGGTCGGTAATGAGCAGAGTCAAACCGAGACGACGAGCCTCCTCGGCTTCGGCAACGGCGCTGATACCACAATCCACTGTAACCACCACGTCGGTCCCTTGGCGGCGTAATTGCCGCAATGCCTCCACGTTCAGGCCGTAGCCCTCTTCCAGTCGGTGCGGAACATAAAAGTCGGCATCGGCACCGGCGAGTCGTAAGCACCGCCATAACAACGTAGTCGCCGTGATGCCATCCACATCGTAGTCGCCGTACACGCAGATACGTTGGCCTGTACGGACGGCGGCATGCAGTCGCTGCGCTGCTTCCGTCACGCCGGGGAGATAATCGGGTTCATGCAAATCCCGCAAACTGGCCCGCAGGAAACGCAAGGCTTCCTCGCGATTGCCGATGCCACGCGTACTCAGCAGGTCCGCAATGGCTGGGTGCAGGCGCAATTCCTCCGCCAGCCGCTGCGCCTTACTTCGATCCGTGACCAGCAGCCGCCAGCGCTTTCGCGACAAAAGTTATTTCCTCAAGCTAATAGCTAGCCGGCCCGCTTTTGCGTTGCCGACTGACCAGTATGCCTGGCTGTCGCGTTCCGTATGAGTGAAGCGAGTCGAGCCGGTGAAAAGCGATCCGCCAGTCGTCGAAAGCTGCGGTAATCGCTGCCAAGAGGTCGTAGTGTATCTCCGGCCCAGATAATGTCAGTCTCGTCTCGCAGTAGACCGTCCGGGTTCGCTGGCTATTTTACTGAAGCCGGCACGTGGTATGACGGCAAGGGCGAATGGTGGGCCGAGGTGTTGGCTGGCTATTTTACTGGAGTTGGCACGCTGGCGCGTCGTGATACCGGGTCACCTGTCCGCGGTCCGCTGTCGGAATTTTTTGCCTTGACGATGGCATTACCGGCGAATATGGTGATAGTATCCCGCGAGAAAGGTGGCTTCCCGCCTATAGCAATCCCGCCGAAACTGCGCTGCATGGCAGCGTCCCACCCAGAAAGGAGCAGGTATGCTTAGCATCGCTGTCCCTGGGCGTACTCGTTACTGCGATGGTCTCACCCGTCGCCATTTCCTGCAGATTGGGGCGTTCAGCTTCGGAGCATTTCATTTCACCCTGGCCGATCTGTTTCGTGCGGAAGCGGCTCAAGGACGAAGATCGCACAAGGCATTGATCCACATCTTTTTGGGAGGTGGCCCGCCGCACCAGGACTTGTGGGACATCAAGACGGAAGCACCGAAAGAAATCCGTGGCGAATTCCAACCGATCGCGACGAATGTGCCCGGAATTCAGATTTGCGAGGTCTTTCCGCGGTTGGCACGGTTGATGGATAAATGCGTCATCATCCGTTCGATCGTCGGAGCCACGGATCGGCATGCGGCTGAACAATGTATGACCGGTTGGCCGCACATGTCGCTGGCCAATCTAGGTGGTCGGCCCAGTGTTGGTGCGGTGGTAGCGAAAGTGCAGGGGCCGGTGGACCCGGCAGTACCGCCGTTTGTTGGCCTGGCGCAACCGACGCAGCATCGCCCCTGGTCGGACCCGGGCCAACCGGGATTTCTTGGCCCGTCCTACAGTGCCTTCCGACCCGACGGCGAAGGTTTGCAGAATATGAAGCTCAACGGCATCACGGTCGATCAGCTATACGATCGGCGGCGGTTGATGCAAAGTTTTGATCAACTCCGCCGCGACCTGGACACGTCCGGCCAGATTGCCGCTCTCGACTCCATGACGCAGCGGGCCTTTGATGTACTGACTTCGAGCAAATTGCTGGAAGCATTAGATATCTCCCGCGAGCCGGAATCGGTGCGCCAGCGATACGGCGATGGCAAGCCTTACAAATTCCAGTTCGATGGAGCCCCAACCGTCAACGAACAATTGCTGATAGCTCGTCGGCTCGTGGAAGCCGGCGTTCGTGTCGTCACGCTCACCTATGGCCGGTGGGATAGCCATAGCAAAAACTTCGACCTCGTCCGCGACCACGGCAGCAAACTCGACCAGTGCCTGAGTGCCTTGATCGAAGATTTGCACCAGCGGGGAATGCTGCAGGATGTGACCATCCTGGTTTGGGGCGAATTCGGTCGCACGCCACGCATCAATAACAATGCCGGTCGCGATCACTGGCCGCAGGTCAGCTGTGCATTACTCGCCGGCGGCGGTATGCGGATTGGCCAGGTCATTGGCGCTACTAACCGACTCGGAGAATACGCCGCTCAGCGACCGGTAACTTTCCAGGAAGTTATTGCCACCGTGTACCACAATCTGGGGATTGACCCAGCTACGACAACCATACTCGACCCGACCGGACGACCACAGCATCTCGTCGAGGCAGCCCCGCTTCGGGAAGTGGTCTAGGTCATCCAACACGAACCCATCGAGCGCGTCTTTGCCCAACTTGGTGGACTTTCCCGGTTGGCCGTCCTTTGCGGGCTTCTGCCGCATGGAGCGCTGTTAGAAACTCGCTCCGGCGGCAGATAGACAGGGAAATCCGAGGGGCATTTACAAACAGAGGCCCGCTTGACGAAGGCCGCACTGCCCAGTTCCGGGCGAGCAGAGTTGAAGCAATCGTCCTGGCCAAAGTGCAGGAGCTGGCGACGACCGATCGCCAGCTCCCTGGATGATTGCCGCAACCCCGTGGGGATGAGCCTGTTTCGCTGCCGGTTCGGGCTACCGCGGCGCGAAGGGCTAATGGTTGTGTGTGGTGCTGCACTTTAGCCGCTGGCGTTCAGCGGCACGCTAGGGTCATCGGCCACGTTGATCCAGATGTGGACGTGAGGTGTACCGCGGAAGTACCAAACAAACGCCGGCCCTTCGAGCCGCCAGTTGTCCCATTCCCCATCATCGCCGAGGTCGCCTTCTTTGTAAAAGGCGAGGTGGCACTTATCGAGTCCGCCGTGCTTCTGGAGGCATTCCATCACTTCGTCCTGGTCTTCCTTACGGTAAGGCTCCAGGAGACTGCGGAGGACAAGTTCGAGCTGCGCCTTCTGGTCACGGCTGAGTTCGGAGCAGGGAATACCAGGGAATTTGCCGCTGGGGCCCTGGAAGGGCACTCGCGATTCCGGCGGGCGACGGTCCACCAGGGCGATCTTCTTCTGTCGCTCATCGAGCATCTGGTACACCTTGTTAGCCAAGACGGCTTGATGCCAGAAGACGTTGCCGGGATGACCGGGCTTTTCGTTGAAACCACTGGCGGCGTGACCGTGGAAAATCGGCCCACCGAAGGCGACATGGGCCTCGCTGTTGCCGTCGCAACGAATGGTCAGATGCCGGCCCGTCATGACGAACATGAACTTGTCTTCGCCTGGACGACCGAAAATGGCAATGTTTTGATCCGCTCCCCAGGGGCGACCACCAGTATCGTCGCGGAGTTGCTTGTCAATTTTCTCGACCCAGTCCGGATTGAAAATGTTGCAGAAAATCTTGCGAATAATGTCGCGTTGCTCGGGAGTGAAAAAGTCGCTGGCAATCGCCGGTCGCGTAATGTGCCAGTTGTTGGAGACATGCGTGCGGAGCAAGCCTCGGCGTTCGTCCTTGAAATCCCAGGGGAAGCAGACGACTTTCTTCTGCTCCGGCGTGAGTTTTTCGTACAGCACTTTGACGAGGGTTTCGGCGGCACTGTTGGGAGTCGGAGCGGCTTGGGCACGCGGCACGGCATAGCCTTCCAGGCTGACGATGGTGGCGGTGGCCAGGCTCGCTTGCCACAAAAAGTCTCGCCGACTCAGGTCGCCATTTTCCCAGGCCTCGCAGTCCGGGCAAACGATCCGCTTCGGCAAATCGGCTGGCATGGTGCGCCTCCTTTTTGATCAACCCGTCGTCCGGAACCGGACGTTTGCCGCATATCTGGTCCATCGAGGCAGCCCGGTTCCGGCGGGGGCTAAGCTTGACCATACAGCGCCACTGGTTGAAAAGCTAGATGCCTGCCGTGAAAAATTCGTTAAAACGCTAAGGTCGCATTCATCGCCACTGCCTTCCACGTTTGCATACCCGCAACTGTGTGCACTTCGCCAGACCACGCCTGCAACCTGGGACGGCAAAGGGATATGCTTTCGCGTTGGTACAAATTACAGGGGAGAGCTTACGCGTCTCACTCTGTGTTGGCGTGGCGGCCTGTCGTGAGCCAGACCGCGGACCGTCACGAGTTTTCCAACAGGCCCCAAAGACTCCGGGGAAACGCAAGCTGATGCTTTTTCTTAGCAATTCGCTGGGGCGGCAAGGATAAGTTCGGAAAATTGGCTTGTAGCTGCTATTTGGTTACGTTATAATTCGAGGGAAAGCAAATGCGCTGAGGGAAGCCAGCCTGGCTACTGCAACCGTGACGCGCCGCATTTTGGTATTCCATAGCTCGCCGCAGACGAATCCGCTGCTGGCAGGCGGCGAGGAAATCGAATTCGTTTACGTGGACAGTTTGCCACGGGCGCTGGCCTTGTTGCGACGAGAAGATTTCGCCGCTATCTTAGCCGACATCCGCGACCTGAATCTGTTGCAGCAAGCGGGGACAGTTCTCCAAGCCGATCGCATCCTCGAATTGCTGGAAGACGGCGTTGCCCTGGTCGATCAGGACTGGCGGATCGTTTGGGCTAACCCGCGTTTTCGTTCGTGGTGTCGCGGGCAAGTGGAGGATATGCGCTTTTACGACGCCCTGGGTTCCCCGGATATTCTCGGGCCGGAATATAGCCCTTTTCACGCCGCAGCGCAGCAGGGTCGTGTGCAGACCTGCCTGCGAACTGGCGAAGGCCGGTTCCTCGAACTCACCTTGACGCCGGTTCGTTCGTCGCAGGGGGAAATTACGCATTACATTGCCTTGGCCCGCGACATCACCAGCGAGCGGCAAAGACAGCAAAAACTCGACGCCATCCACCATGCCGGTCGGGAACTGGCAGCGCTATCACCGCAGCAATTGGCGCGGATGTCGCCGCAGGAACGCATTGAGCTTCTCAAACATAACATCCTGCGCTACACCCACGACCTGCTGCACTACGATGTAATTGAAGTGCGATTGCTCGACCCGTCCACTGGAAAACTGGAATTGCTGGTCGCGGAAGGGATCACCGCGGAGGCCGCGCAGCGCGAACTGTACGCCCGACCTCAGGGCAATGGCATTACCGGTTTCGTCGCGTTTACCGGCAAGAGTTACCTGTGTCCGGACACCGCCCACGATCCGCTTTACCTGGAAGGCGCCCGTGGGGCGCGAAGTTCGCTGACGGTTCCGTTGCTGTTTCAGGATCGGGTCATCGGCACATTCAATGTCGAAAGCCCGAAACTCAACGCTTTCACCGAGGAGGACCAGCAGTTTCTGGAAATTTTCTGCCGCGAAATTGCCCAGGCCGTGTACACTCTGGAGTTGCTGGCGGCAGAAAAACGCGAAACGGTCAGCCAATCCCTGGAACTCCTCCGTCGGGAAATGGGCTTGCCTCTGGACGAAATCCTGGTTACTACGGCCACTCTTCAGGAACGCTACATCGGTCACGATGAAGAGATTGTCCGGCTGCTGCGGCAGATTGAAAGCAACGCACGCTCCATCAAACAATGCATCGAACGTGTGGGAGAAACCATGACACCGCACAAACCCGAACCGGCCGATCAACAACACACTCGCTTGCGCGGATTGCGGGTTCTGGTCGTAGATAGTGACGAACGCGTTCGCCGATCCGCTCACAGTCTGCTGGAGCGATTCGGCTGCGTGGTCGAAACTGCCCGTGGCGGCAAGGAAGCGGTGTGCATGGCCCGGCTCAATCCGTATGACGCGATAGTTACCGACATTCGCCTGCCCGATTACGAAGATGGCTACGAAATCTGTCAGGAGTTACGGCAGGTGCAACCCAGCAGCAAAATCATCCTGATGAGCGGATTCGGCTACGATTCCAAACACGCCATTATTCGCGCACGCCAGGACGGTTTGATCATCGGCACGTTATTCAAGCCGTTCCGCGTAGAGCAGTTGCTCAGCCTGCTGGAATCCATTCCCCGCACTGCCGCCGGCGTTTCTGAAGCCGTCAGCACTGCTGCAGCCAACTGAGAAAAAGTCATGGCGAGCCGTGACACCAGCCAATGGCCGAACCTTCTGTTCTCCGATGGGTCAGAACTACTGCTGGCTCAATCCCGCGGGCCTGGTTGGGAAGTCGGCAATTGCTCGAGCAGTTGGAGTTCCTGCAGACGCCTAGCGAGTTGCGTCCTGCGAAAGGAAAGCACCTGAGTCTGCTGCGTAGCGAGGTTGAGCGGTAATTCGAGATCGCGTATTTGGAGTTCCAGGTCGCGCTGCTTTTGGTGCATTTCTTCCACGGGGTTGGGCTTGCCGGGAGCGGGCTGAAGTTCGCTCGCCCGAGCCGCCACCTGGGCCAGTTGCTCGCTCAAAGCGCGTGTCTCGCGCTGGGCTTTGTCGAGGTTGTCGCGTTCGCGGGCACTCTCCTCGAAAACCTGCTTGAGCCGCGCCGCTAAATCCGCCAGCGACGGCATATTCGCGCCGCCGTGTTCCAGCATCTGCAGCCGGCGTTTGGCTTCGGCGACGCTGATGGTTTCCTGCGGCACCACCCGTTTGTCCTCGACACGTACTGTCCAGACGATGGGCCGGCTACCTTCCTGCTGCTCTTTGAGCAAACTGGCAAGGATGCCCCGAACATGATCCCAGCGCCCGTATTGCTGAGCGATTTGTTCCTGGCGTTTTTTCAGGTCTTCGGCAAATTGTCGCTGTTCTACCACCATCCAGGTGACCGCCCCAAGCAGGATCAGGCTCACCATGGTGTTGAGCACGACCAGACTTTTGCCGAACCAGCTCATGGATTACTCCGCGATTGCAGTTTCCGTTCGAGTTGCGTGATTTGTTCTTGCAGTTGCAAGCAAGTTTTTTCCAGGTCATGTCCGAGTCGGCGCAGGCGTTCATGCTCAGCCTGCATGTCGCTCAGTTTTGCGGCGGCCACCTCCCGCGTCGCATAGGCTTCACACAGGCGTGCCAGCCAGAACGCGATTTGCAATCGTCGCTGGTGGATCAACTGGCGGATTTTCTCATGCTGGTCGAGCTCCGCTTTGACCTGCTGCTGCAAACTTTTCCATCGCTGCTCGGCTTCACGGATAGCGGTCTCGGCCTGAGCCCGGAGCGATTCCAGTTCACGCCGGCGGTGAAGCAAGGTCTGCTCTTCGATGGCCAGTTCGTTGCGCAACCGACCGATCTGGTCTTCCACCACGCTGCGGACATCATCGTAGCTCAGGCCGTAGCGGTCTTTCAAACTCTCGGTACGGTTACTATCTGCTAGCAAATCCGGCTTGTCCGGCGGAAAGAGAATCTTAAGCAAAGCGATTCGCAGTGCCGCTTCGGATTGCGGCTTTTCTTTTTCAAGTGCCTCTACCTGTTCCGGAAAATCCTGACGAACGCGTAGAAGGAGTTGGGAAGTGCTGATGCCGTCCCGCCTCTCTTCCAGTTGCCGCAACGCCTTCTGCCAGGCCAGTCGCGCTACGTACACTTGCGCGGCGAAATAAATGAGAACGATAGCCACAATGATGTTGGCAAACGCCAGGATACGACTCAGAATGCTCATGGTGGAATCATCCCCGCTGCTGATGGCTTGCGGTTTAGCAGTCGGCTTCTACTGCAATCTTAGCAAAACAGCGTGGCGGTATGCAGAGGCGGAAAATTTTTTAGCTGGCAAAGTTCTTCTCGGTATGGCGGATTTGCTGAAAGCACCGATTTTGGCGTCTGCTGGACTAGCCAGGCTGGTAAGCGCCCAGGTTGCCCAGCAGCAATTCAGTCAAGTGGTACGTCGAGAAACTCGACACGGACTTCGGGCAGGTGCACGAGTGCGATGGTCGGGATCGGCACGCGCACCAGGGCACCCGGATTGACCACCCAGGTACGGCCAACGCGCACACAGCGCCGTTGGTGCGTATGCCCGTGAAAAACTACGTCAAAACTGCCGCTGCGGATAGTGTATTCGAGCCGATTCCGGTCGTCGCCGTGCAGGAACGCGAAGCGGCGCTGTTCCAGTTGCAGTGTGCCAAAACGCCCATGCAGAGTTCCCCCAATGGCATCCACCACTTCATGCAAGCTTTGGGCTGGCGGATCACAGTTGCCCAACACCAAGTGCAACGGCGTTCCGGCAAAAAGGGTAAGCGTGGAGACATCGTCCACATCACCACAATGTACCACGCAATTTACCCCCCGCGCTTGCAACAACCGCAGCGCTGCCGAGACCGCTTGCTGGTGGCCGTGACTGTCGCTGATTACCCCGAGGATCATCGCAACTGCTACGCCGATTCGCATCGGCACTGCAATTCGCCTTGGCCTCCGGTCCCAGCCTCTTGCAGGGGAACGACCCTGCTTGTATCATACGCGGCAAATCTGGTCAAGCCACGGGGAACACTATGCAGGAGCTATTGCAGGCTCTGCTGGAACTGGGCGGTGACTTAGTGCGGCTGCTGGGGATAGTTACCCGGCTGGTGTTGAGCCATGCCCTGGCGATTGCATGGGTAACGTGGTGGTTATGGCTAGTGGACTGGCGTCGCTTCTGGCCGGCTTTGGCCCGGGGTGCCTGGATGCCACTGGTGCTGGTTCTCGGTCTGGTAAGTTTTCTCGCCTGGCATCTGCAGGCTACGATGCTTGGTGAATGGGGGTCGCATTGGCTCACCCCGCTTGTGCTGACCGTGCTGCTAGTGCTTTCCGTCCTTGTGTGCGGTTGGCTGCAAACGTTTTTCGCCTGGTATCCGGCGGAAATTACTCTGGAAACGACTCCTGCTGCGGTAGTACATCACGGGAATCACCATACCGGCGCTGAGGACGGGCATTAGGGGCCCTGGTGTCAGTTGCCGGTCACTAGAGGAAACGCGGAACATGAGCACCCCTGATCACCTCATGGCAAGGAGAAGCATCATGTGCACGCTTCGCCGCATACTCGGACTGCTAACCGTAGTCCTGCTGCCCGCCTTGGCTTTGGCACAGGAGAAACTCCATTCGGCGATCAAGCCCGTGCCGCGCGATGCCAACTGGCTGAAGCGGCACGAAACGTTCGTGGCCATCGCCAAGCGTGGCGATATAGATGTGTTGTTTCTTGGCGATTCCATCACCGATGCCTGGGGTGGCGAAGGACATAACCCCAAATCCAGCGGCGCCAAAGTCTTCGAGCGCGAATTTGCTCCCCTGAAAGCCGCCAACTTTGGTATCGGCGGCGACCGTACCCAGCACGTCTTGTGGCGAATTCAGAACGGCGAGCTGGACGGCATTCAGCCCAAAGTCGTCATGCTCATGATCGGCACCAACAATTCCAACGGCAATGACAATACGGCCGAAGAAATCGCCGAGGGTATCACCGCCATCGTTCGGGAAATCCACAAACGCTCGCCCAAGACGAAAGTGCTGCTGCTGGGCATTTTCCCGCGCGGCAAAGACCCGGATAATCCCGCAACAAAGGCTCAGCGCGAGAAAATTGCCCGCGTGAATCAGATCATCTCCAAGCTCGATGACGGCGGCAAAACTGTCAAGTATCTGGACATCGGCCACCTGTTTATCAAGCCGGATGGCCACATCCCGCCCGAGATTATGCCCGATTACCTGCACCTGTCGGAAAAGGGCTACGAGTTGTGGGCCCAGGCGGTCAAACCGGTCATCATGGAATTGCTCAAACAATAACTTTCGCTAACTGGCGACGCGGGACGAACCCTTAGGCTTGTGCGGTCGCGTAACCGACACGCTTCGTTCTTGAGCCGACCACCACGCCGAACCGTACGCATTGCCGGACTGCTAACAACCTGGACACGGCGGTTTTGTGCGCCACGGCCACGCGCAGCTCTGCGTAAAATGGGGATGCTCAGGGCAAGCGACCCGTTTTTCAGGAGACGTGACTGACTATGCCGCGGCGAGTGGTGGTGGCGATGAGTGGCGGCGTGGATAGCTCCGTGGCCGCGTGGCTACTCAAGCAGCAGGGCTACGAGGTCATCGGACTTTTTATGCGCACCGGGGTCCAGCCATTGGAAAGTTGCGACCTTTCGGAAACGGGGAATTCGGCCTCTCATCAGGGTCTTTCCCTGGAAGTCGGAGCCGCGGGGCATTGCGGGGGAACGCAAAGCGGTGCATCATTAATAGCCGCAGGCGACCGACCAACCGTTGCTAATGGCCGGAGCGGTCGTGGGACCAGCGTGGCCGACGCCGACGGGCGAATCCAACCGGGCAAGCGGCATGTCGGCTGCTGTTCTTCCCTGGATGCTGCGGATGCCCGGCGGGTGGCGGAGATGCTGGACATCCCGTTTTACGCTCTGGATTTCTCCCAGGCGTTCGCTCGGATCATGGATTACTTCGCCGACGAGTATCTGGCCGGACGCACGCCGAATCCCTGCGTGGTGTGCAACAACTGGCTGAAGTTCGGACAGCTTTGGAGCTATGGGCGGCAACTGGGTGCCGATTTTATTGCAACGGGTCATTATGGGCGGATCGTTCGCGGTGCCACTGGGGCAGAGTTGCATTGTGCTGTTGACCCGTCCAAGGATCAGTCCTACGTGCTGGCGGGGATTCGCCGCCAACTACTGGAGCGGATACTGTTTCCGGTCGGCGAATATACGAAGTCGCAAATCCGCGAAGTGGCTCGCCAGGTAGGTTTGCCGGTGCACAATAAGCCGGACAGCCAGGAGATATGTTTCGTTCCCGATGGGGATTACGCAGCATTTGTGCGTCGGCATCGGCCCGGGCGGAACACGGCGGGAGTGATAGTGGATACCGCGGGGCGGGTACTGGCGCGACACCAGGGAATTGAGCATTTCACCATCGGCCAGCGGAAGGGTCTGGGCTTCGCCGCAGGTCGCCGTCGCTATGTGCTGGCCATTTTGCCGCAGGACAACACGGTGGTGGTGGGCAGTCGCGAGGAATGCCTCAGTCCGGGCCTGATCGCCGAGCACTTTAACTGGCTGATCGAGCCGCCGCGAGAACCACGGCAGTGTCAGGTGAAGGTCCGCTATCGCGCGGCAGCAGTAGCGGCGAGTGTCGAGGCTTTGCCGGAGCAGCGAGTACGCATTCTTTTTGCCGAGCCGCAACTGGCGGTTACACCCGGTCAGCTGGTCGTCTGCTATGACGGAACGCGAGTGCTTGGTGGTGGGTGGATCGAACGAGCCATTTCCGCTTCGTAGCGCCGACGTGAACGAGCACGGCGGGTCGCGGACGGCTGAGTGCGTCGGCGGCGAATTCGGCCAGTTGACCAGCAGGCAATCGGGTAGTAACAAGTACGTTAGAGGTCGGTCAGGAGCGGCGGGTGTAAGCCCGCGGCGAAGGTCGCCGCTCGGCAAACGGTGAGCTCAGACGCTCTAGGCTTTTCATCCACGGGGCGGGTATGTCATTCCGACTGTACGTGTATTACATGGCCGTAGGAGGGGCGTTCGCAGCGCTGCTCGCCTGGATGATTACACGCGCGGTTTTTGGCACCGCTGGCCAGACCGAAACCTGGAAACTACTGTTGGAATCGTCGGCCAAAGCGGCGATTCTCGGAGCGCTGGTCGGCGGGGCTCTCGGAGGCTTGGATGCCCTGTCCGCATCCGGCGGGCGTGTTTTGACTACAGTGCCCAACGCGCTTGCCAATTTGATACTGGGCTGCCTGGCAGGAGCAGTTGGCGGATTCGCCGGTGAATTGCTGGCCCTGACCCATCCGCTTTTGCGAATCGTCGGCTGGGTATTGACCGGCACTTTAATCGGAACCGGACTGGGCCTACCCGGACTGGCCAAACTGATGCTCGCCCGACAGGACCTGCGCGGGGCAGTGCGCAAGCTCCGCAATGGGATTGTGGGGGGAACAGCCGGGGGACTGCTGGGCGGCGTAGCACTGGCTGTCGTGTCCGCTGTTTTGTCGCGGATCCTCGGTGAACACGCCGATGCGCTGAGCCCATCGGCGTTTGGCTGGACTGTGCTGGGAGCGATGATTGGGGCGGCGATTGGTCTGGCTCAGGTAATTCTCCGCGATGCCTGGGTCGTTGTGGCCAGCGGTTTTCGTCCCGGCCGAGAGATTCTCATCAACAAACCCAGGATCGCCATCGGACGCGCCGAAGGTTGCGACATTGGCCTGTTCGGCGACAGGAATGTGGAAAAACACCACGCCTACATCCTCGTCGAAGGTGCGGAGTATTACATTGAAGATGGCAACACCCCAGGCGGTACTTTTGTCAACGAAAAGCGCGTGATCGGCAAACAGCGATTGAGGTCCGGCGACCGAATTCGCGTGGGCGAATGCGTACTCATCTTTCGTACCCGCGCCCGGCCGTGGCGGCTGGTGGCTGCCGTACCGCAGAGTGTGGCCACGTGAGCGAGTAGCACCATGGCTCTGATCGTCCATTGCCCGCATTGCCGCAAACCCGCTCAGGTAGCACAGCAGTTTGCTAATCATCCGGTGCGCTGTCCGAGTTGCCAGAAGGTGTTCATGGCGACGGTAGCCAACGCCACTCAGGTCACGACCCCGGCATCGCCTTCGCCGGCCGGTTCATCATCGCCACGCTCGCACGGTGGGCATACGCCTCCCGCTCCTGCTTCCGCGCCATCCTCGGCAGGCCCTGGTTCGGCATCTCCGGCGGCAAAATCCGACGATGCCGCCGTCGAAAGTTGGAGCACGGAGTCGGTGCTTATTCGTCCACCGACCCGTGTAATCGGCCCGCTGGGTCAGTGTCCATCCTGCAATGCGGCGTTGCCACCGGGCGCCACTATGTGCCTGGAATGCGGCTGGACCTCGGAACCGGCTCGGGCTGAGGAAACGGGTGCGCCGGTGGTCATTTGCACCAATCCGGCCTGCGGTGCCGCCAACCCCGTCGGCGAGCGATACTGCCAGCGATGTAATTGCCTTCTGCCCAGCGCTCCCGGTAGCGTCCTCGAAGGCCGATACCGCATCGAACGCTTGATCGCTATGGGCGGCTTCGGAGCAGTCTATCGCGCCGTGGACACGCGTACCGGCCAAACCGTTGCCATCAAGGACATGATCTGTCCCGACCCGGAGGAGTTCAAAATCCGGCTCAGCTTTTTCCGTCGCGAGGCCGAGATACTTCGCGCACTTTCTTCTTTGCCGATCGTTCCGCGGATTTACGAGTTCATCCAGAAAGGGCAGTCGGCACACCTGGTCATGGAGTTCATCGAGGGGACAGACCTGGTCAAGGTCATGGAACAGAATAATCATCGGCCGTTCCCGCTGGAACTGGTGATCGAATGGGGAAAACAAATCTGCGATGTGCTGTATCACATGCACCGCATGGATCCGCCCGTAGTACACCGCGACTTGAAGCCGGATAACATCATGTTGCTGGCGGATGGGCGGAGCATCAAGATGATTGACTTCGGGACGGCCCGTGATCTGGGCCGCACCTCGCGCACGCGCTTGCAAGCTAAGACGCGAGTGTACACGGAAGGATATGCCCCGCCGGAGCAGATTATCGGTAAGCCGGAGCCACGCAGCGACCTGTTTGCACTGGCCGGTACGCTGTACCACCTGGCCACCGGTAGGCCGCCGGAGGGCTTCTACACCGCCAAAGAAATTGACGAACTCCTGGCCTTGCCCAATGGCTCCATACCGCAGCAACATCGCTGGTTCTTCGAGTTGATTCGCATCAATCTTTCCGAAGATGTCAATGACCGCTATTTCACAGCGCGCGAGTTCAAGGCAGACCTGGAAGCGCGGCGGGTAACGAAAGAGATAAGCTGCCCACAGTGCCAGGCGGTCAATCGTGTTCGCGAGCCGTATTGCGTTAAATGCGCTGCCCCCTTGACCGAGCCTTCCCCACCGTGTCAGCATTGCGGTAAGACCAACCGGATGGGTAGTCGCTTCTGCATCCATTGCGGCAATCGGCTGCGTTAGCATTGGGAGCTGCTCATGTCGTCGAACTCAGAAAGCCAGATTCCGCGCGACAGACCGGCCGAAGTCCTGTCGCAAGCAGCGTCCGGCCAATCCGCTGCTCGGCCAGAATCCGTGCTGAGCAGGGGCACCGGAGATTTACCGGTCGCCATCGTCCTAGACCTCAGTCAGTTACCGGAGGGGATCGTGCCGGAAACGTTGCCGGTTGCCGAGTTGATCACCCCACCGACTGGCTCGCCGGCAATGCCGCCGGGCGAGGTTTCGGTCCCGGGCGAACATCGGGCGGCGGAAGACAGCCAGTCTCTAGAAGCTTCCCCATCCCCGTCGCAAAGGGATGCCCAACTGGAGCAAGAAGCAGCAACCGCTCCGCAAATCGCTGTCGAAATGGTGCCGCCAGGAGCTACGGCAACTGCGGCGACTCAGTTGGCTGCTCCGCCTACCGAGCCGGTTGTGGCGGTGGAAATCCGGAGTTGTCCGGCCTGCGGTTGTGCTTTGCCGCCGGATAGCCAGTTCTGCCACGACTGCGGCTACAGTTTCCCTGATGGCGAAGTGGCTGCTGTGCCGACGGCAGCTTTGCTACCCTTGGCGGAACCGTTACCTGCAGGCTCGCTTGTGGCTGACCGGTATGAGATCGTCCAGGAAATGTCCCGGCGGCTGAACACCGTCCGTTACCAGGCGCGAGCTCGACATGCGGACAATCGCCCGGTGATTCTGGTGCAGCAAGGCGTCGGGTCGGCGAGCGGGCGCACCGTTTGCGTCGGACGATTTACGCTCCCGGCCGAAGTGGGTACCGCCTGGCCTGAACTCGGTTGGGAAATTGCCTTGTTGGAGCAGCTACAGCATCCCAACTGGCCACGGGTGCTCGAGGTGGTGCGCGAAGAATCATCCGTTTTTGCCGTTGAAGAAGCAGCCAATGGGCCCGATTTGTGGCAGGTATTCGACGACCCCGCCTGGACCATGCCTGCCCGCTTTGACCTGCTGGCCGAGTTTGCCGAATCCTTGAAAACTCTGGCCGACGCTGGGGCTATCCCAGAGTATTTCAAGCCGGAACTGCTGCGGCTGAATGAGCGTGGCCGACTGATGCTGACCGACCTCAGTCTGCTGGTTCCGCTGCCGTATCCGGCCCGCCAACAGCTGGCCAGCACCCCGTACACGCCGCCGGAACTCGTGCTGGATGCCGCGGCCGTGGATGCCCGCTCGCCGCTGTACAGTTTCGGTGCGGTCTTGTACGCGCTGTATCTTGGCCACGAGTTGACCGAAAACGATTTTGAGAGACAGTGGACACCCAAGCCGCTCGTCTTTCGCTTTCCTGATGTGCCACCCGCCTACGCCCGGCTAATTATGAAGACGTTTGTTCGCGATAAGGAGCATCGTTTCCCGACTGAAGAGGCAGCACGCAGGGATCGCACCGGCTGGGAGGAACTGGCCAGTGCATTACGCAGTACCGGTCGGCAGTTGAGCATTACGCGGCTGGATGTGGCCGGCTGGAGCAATATCGGCAAACTCCGTAGCAACAACGAAGACGCTTTCGCCGTCTGGCACGGTAGCGCGGGACTGGAAGAAACGCTGGGCGAAACTTTGTTGGCCGTGCTCTGCGACGGCATGGGCGGGTATGAAGCGGGCGAAGTGGCGGCGGCTCTGGCCATTCGCGAAATCCGCCAGCGGTTCCTTTCCAGCGATTATGCCCGACCGTTGCTAGGCGAGTTGCGAGACTACTCCTTCGATGTCGAAGCATGCCGCAAATTTCTCTTCGATTTGCTTCGCGAGGTGAATCAGCAGATATACCGGTTTTCCCGCTCGCCACAGGGAAAGCGGGGTATGGGTTGCACCTGCGAGTTACTTTACCTGCACGGTGCCCAGGCGGTGATCGCTCACGTTGGCGACAGCCGAACTTACCATTATTCCGGCGGTCAACTGCGTCAGCTGACCCGCGATCAGACCCTGGTGAATCGCCTGGTAGAACTCGGCCATTTGACTCCGGAGGAAGCCGAGCACCATCCCCGCAAAAACGAGTTGCAGCAGGCTTTGGGAGCTCAGCCGTTCGTCGAACCGCAAACCCTGAGTCTGACCGTGCAACCCGGCGATTGGCTGATCCTGTGCAGCGACGGCTTGACCAATCACGTAGATGACGCAACCCTGGCCGAAATGATTCAACGTGCCGACTCCGCTGAAATGTGTGCCCGCCGATTGATCAACCTGGCCAACGCCTACGGCGGCTCGGATAACACGACGGTGATCGCGGTTCGCTGCCAGTAAGCCGACATAACTCCTATGAGCTTATTGCCTGCGCAGATTGCCGACCTGGCGACACTGGAACAATTACTGAGCGAGCCGACGCCAGCAGTCGTGGAGACGTTGCGGCAGTTTCCCGGTGATGTGGTAGTGCTCGGGGCGGGAGGGAAGATGGGTCCGGGTTTCACGCGTATGCTTCACCGCGCTGCCCGGCATAGCCAACCGCCGCGTCGTATTTTCGCCGTTTCCCGTTTCAGCAACGCTGTTATTGCCGATTCGCTGCGCCGCGAGGGTATCGAAGTTATCTCCTGCGACTTGCTGGACCGAACCAGCGTGGAGAAGTTGCCGGAAGCCGCCATCGTCTTTTATCTGGTAGGCACAAAGTTCGGCACAACGGGGAACGAGCCCCACACCTGGGCGGTCAACGCTTATTTGCCTGGGCTTGTTGCCGAACATTACCGGCAAGCACGCATCGTCGCCTTCTCTACTGGTAACGTGTACGGCATGGTGCCGGTGGTCAGCGGCGGCAGCTGCGAAACGGATGAACTGCGGCCAGATGGCGAATATGCAGCCACCTGCATCGGTCGGGAACGCATCCTGGAGTTCTTCAGCCGACGCCTGCGGGTGCCGGTAACGATCCTCCGGCTCAACTACGCCCACGAGTTGCGCTACGGTGTGCTGGTGGACATTGCCCGTGCGGTTTATCACGAGGAGCCGATTCCTTTGGCCACAGCATGTTTCAATGCCCTTTGGCAGGGGGATGCGAACGCCTGGGCGATTCAGGCGCTGAGGTACGCCAGTACCCCGCCGTTCGTGCTCAACCTGGCCGGGCCAGAAACCGTTAGCGTCCGCTGGGCAGCGGAGCAATTCGCCCGATGCTTCGGCAAAACGCCTCGCTTCACCGGCAGCGAAGCCAGCGACGCTTATCTCAGCAACGCTGCTAGCGCCCATCGCCTGTTTGGTTATCCGCGTGTTCCGGTGGGTTTGCTCATCGAATGGATTGCCGACTGGTTGCAACGCGGCGGGGAGGTATGGGACAAACCGACCCATTTTCACGTCCGCAGCGGTCAGTTTTGAAAATTCTGTGGAACCCTCTTGCCGCTGGCGAAACCTTTGCCGATAACAGGTGTTGAAAAAGTCGGAATTGCACTCGGCGGATTCTGGGACTCGCCCGAGTGCTCCAGGTTCCGGACATGGGGTTCGGAATCTTCCGCATCATGGCCCTACACCGCAACGGAGGACTGAACTATGCTCCGCAAACTGCTCGCTGTCGCAACCGCCATGCTGCTCGGCATCAGCCTGTGCCTGGCTGCGGAAGGCGTCGTCGCAAAGTACAACAAGGACACGCAGACCGTGGTCATCAAAGTGGGCGACAAGGAGTACTCTGCGAAAGTCTCTGATGTCAAGATCGTCAGCCCCAAAGGGAACGTCATTCCTTCCGAGAAGTTCAAAGGATTCAAGGAAGGCACCAAGGTGGACGTCACCATTGACGGCGGCAAGATCACCGAGATCAAAATCCTGCCTGCCAAGAAGCCCTAACTCGTAGCTCGGCAACCGGCGCTGGCTGAACGCCTATTTGGCCTGACTAGCGGCTCCGGAATGCTCCTCCGGGGCCGGTTCTTTTTAACCTTGACGCCAGGCCGTGAATTTGCTCTAAGCCCCGCCGAACGAACAGCGGCGGAACGATTTTCCACCCTGGCTACTTCACCTCGCGGCCTATGCTTCCTTAGAAACGACGACCGCTAGGCATTCCATGTAATTCCCGCGCGACGGCGTACGCAGCTGTTGGCTCCATAAGCAGCCTGCCGTGGACGGCGTCGGCCCTGGGGCTGTGCGGTTCTGCCGTTCTCAAGACGACGGAGGCGAATCTATGGCGGGCATTCGGCGAGAAACCGCAAGACGATTATTCCTCAGCGTGATGGCGCAGGGGCAGTCGCCGTCTCCACCAGAGCCGAGTCGGGACAAGCTCGCGAAGATGCGGAGCAACACAGAGTGCCAGCTCGACAAACGTAATGGTTTGCCGGCCTGGAAGCCAAGCACTTGCCAGGTTTGCTTGACCGCAGTCTGGCTGGCGTTGTTCCCTGGGGTGGTTACCGGGCAAAATTCGGTTGCCCCAAACGGGGCATCGGCTCCGGCGCCGAATAGCAATCCGCAACTGCCTCCGCCTTTCGCTAGTCCGATAACCACCCCGCCTTACACGGTATCTGAGCCGATGCAAAACGCGCTCCCACTGCCGACTGGGACAGGGCGGAGCTTATTTCCGTATCCTGGGGTCCGTTCGCTGTTCTGGCCGATGCCGAGCGTGCTCCAGCCGGTTCCCGCTGCGGGAGCGAACAGTTTGGATGCGCACTGGCCGAGCTTGCTACGTGGGAGTCCATATTTTACGCCGCAATCCGCAGCTGGAATCAGTGGGCCGAGCATAGGTCCTTCGGCTTCCTCAGGGGCTGTGCCGGCCCAGGCGGTTCTGCCGTCCAATCACTCCGTGGCGCGTCCAGAAAACCAGCGTGTCCCGGTGAATCCTGACTATGGTCTAGCTCCGGCTCTCTCCGGGCAACGCTGGCCGCCAGCCGACTCTTCCCGCCCGATTCCGATTTCCCAGCCCAAGTCCACGTTGCGGCGGCAAGCATTCGATCCCATGCAGGTACAGTTGCGCCAGGAGAACGGTCGCTGGCGTCTGGTGATTGGGCAGGAAGTTCTCAAGGACTTCGCAGGCCAGGAGACGGAGGCCATGTTCGCCTTGCACGTTATTCGTTTTTACCGCCTGAACGAACGCATTACTATCGGCGAAGGAGATGCGGGAATTGAATTTTGGTTGTCATACGGCCAGGCTCCTCGCGGTCGTCTGCCAGGGCAGCAGACGGTTCCCATAGCGCCGCAACGGCTGCGGGTGGTGCCTCTCGGCAACGATTACTGGATCACCGACGGGCGGTATCGTTATTTCCGCTTTCCTCGCCTGGAAGATGCCCAACAGGTGGTGGAAATCATCCAGCGCTACGGTTTCACACAACTGGGCATTGTCGGCCGGCCACAACCGGTCATGCTTTACTGGCTCGCCGATTGATAGGGTCCAAGCAGAAGCAAAGCCCCTGGCGTGCTGGTGGGCAATTACCTCCTCAATGCAGAGTTGACACCATCCGCCCGTTGGTACCGGTCAGACCGGTAGTCAGCTGTGGCCCGGAAAAGTTACCGATTTGCCCGAGTCGCGTTCGCCCCCTATACTGCCCTGTGAGCGTAGTTGGGATCGGCAGTTGTGGACGCGCAAGTGCCTCAGCGCCGGCGAAGCGGAACGGTGAGCGGCGAAGACGGACAGCTTCTCGGACAGGCTAATCCTGCATCTCTCGAGGAGAGCTTTATGGCGGGCAAAAAGAATCTGCTGGCGGAGTCGGCCAGTCCGTATCTACGCCAGCACGCGGATAATCCGGTGGACTGGTACCCATGGTCGGTTGAAGCGCTGGAACGGGCCAGGCGGGAGAACAAGCCGATTTTTCTCAGTATCGGTTACGCTGCTTGCCACTGGTGTCATGTGATGGAGCGCGAAAGTTTCGAAGACCCGGAAATCGCCCGGTTGCTCAATGAGCACTTTATCAACATCAAGGTTGATCGCGAGGAAAGGCCAGACCTCGACCAGCTCTACATGCAAGCGGTGGTGGCCATGACCGGTCAGGGTGGCTGGCCCATGTCGGTGTTCCTTACGCCGGACTTGAAACCGTTCTACGCCGGCACCTATTTCCCGCCGCAGCGTCGCTGGGGCCGACCGGGTTTTCGCGAACTTATCGCTGCTTTGGCGCAGGCCTGGCAGCAACGTCAGGCTGATGTCATTCGCACTGCCGAGGAGGTGGCCACGCATTTGCAAAAAACCGCCGAATTACGTCTTCCCCCGGGCGACATTTCCGAAGAATTGTTGCGGCGACTGGTGGAAGTGTGGCAGGAGAACCTGGATCGAGTTTACGGCGGCCTGGCCGGCGCTCCCAAGTTTCCCCACGCTATGGAACTGCGGGCCCTGCTGCGCACCTATCACCGTTGGCGGGAAACCGACATCGTAGATATGGTTCGCCAGACGCTGGACGGGATGGCGCAGGGGGGCATCTACGATCACGTCGGCGGCGGCTTTCATCGCTACAGCACCGATGAACGCTGGCTCGCGCCCCATTTCGAGAAGATGCTTTACGACAACGCCCTTCTGTTGCTCGCCTACACGGAAGCCTGGCTGGTTACCGCATCGCCTTCATATCGCCGGGTGGTTCAGGAAACGTGCGCCTGGTTGCAGCGGGAAATGACGGCACCGGGCGGAGCGTTTTACAGCAGCCTGGATGCCGACAGCGAGGGCGAGGAAGGCAAGTATTACGTCTGGACAGCAGCACAATTGCGCGCAATTTTGCCACCAGAGTTGTATGACATCGTCGCCTACGTCTATGACGTCAGCGAGAGCGGCAATTGGGAAGGTAAACAAATCCTGGCACAAGCCAAACCGCTGCCCGTCTGCGCTCGGTTGCTGCAAATGTCGGAGGATGACCTACTTTGCAAACTCGAACAAGCCAAAGCACTGTTGCGGGAGGCACGGCAACAACGGGTGCCACCGGGACGCGACGAAAAAATCCTCACCGCCTGGAACGCCCTGACCATTCAGGCGCTGGCCCTGGCTGGGCAGGTCATAGAACCGACTTACCTCGACCAGGCGCGTCGGGCTGCCAGTTGGATTCTCACTTACCTGCGCTCGGTTGAAGGCGAACTCTTTCACGCGCGCCTGGTGGATCGCGAGCCAGAAATTCCCGCTTTTCTCGATGATTACGCCCTGCTCGCCGATGCCCTGGTCACGCTATTTGAGTGCACGGGTGAACTGCAATGGTTAGAGACGGCGGTAGGGCTGGCAGAGCAGATGGTGGCACGCTTCCGCGACCCGCAAAGCGGCGGGTTCTTCTATGCGCAATCGGCCCACGAACCCCTGCTAGTCCGCCAGAAGGATAGCCAGGATGGGGCAACCCCTTCGGGTAACAGTGCCGCCGCATGGCTGCTGACCCGGCTCTGGCATTTCACCGGCCGTGAGGACTTCCGCCGATACGCCGACGAAATCTTCCACTGGCTGGCGCCGCTGGCCGAACGCATTCCAACCGCATTCGGTCACTTTCTCTGCGCCGTGGACTTTGCTATCGGGCCTGTTCAGGAAATCGTCCTGGCGGGGTGGAAGTCGGAGACTTGCCTGCAACAGGCTTGGCAAACCCTGTGGCGAACATTCCAGCCGCGTCGCCTCCTGGCCTGGGTCGAGCCCACGGTCTCTGCCGAATGCTACGCCCCATTTCCGTTGTTAGCGGGCAAGAACTCGCCCACCCCGGCTGTTTACGTCTGCGAGCAGGGAGTGTGTCGCGAACCGCTCGTCGGCCAGGAGGCGATTCTCCATGGGCTGCAATCGGGGCTGGTGTTCGGAACGCCAATGACGTAATTCGCTCCAACGGGCACAACGCATGTGGGATTGGCTGGTGGATGAGCCAGGCTGGGCTTATGGGATCGTCGCCGGTGTCGGTCTGCTGTTTTTGCTGGCCACCGTCTACACGCGACGGGCCGTTTATCTGCTCGGCGTGCTCGTTGCCGCAGCGCTATTGGGACTGATTGCTCTGGCCGATTACCTGGTGGTGACCGATCGCGAGCGCGTCATTCGAGCCGTCTACGAAATGGTCGCGGCCGCCGAAACGCACGATGCGGACGGGATTCTGCAATATGTCGCTCGCGATTTCCACTCCGGCTCCATTGACCGGGCAGCGTTGGAACAGGAGCTTCGCCGCACTCTGCCCCACGTGGCGAAAATTCGTACCGGCAAACTCGTGGTTGAACACGCTGGTAACGGAAATGCGTTCCTCGCCGAGCTCAATCTTTCCTTCACCGGCAGCTACGAGGGACAGGTGGGCGAGTCGGCGCCACTACTGATTCGCATGCGCTTTGAACCAGAAGGGGCCGGCCGCTGGAAATTGCGCACCGCCGAAGTTTATGACGCACTCGGCCGTGTGCGTTACTGGCCGAGATGATCTGCCTGCAGGCTGACCCGGTTGCGCCGGACGTAATCCCATCGTGTTTGTAGTTGACTGCAGCGGCAGGATCAGCCCGTGCTGGTTGCGATTGCCAGTAGCAGCGAGTGTTACTCCCGGCTTGCTGTTCGCCCGCTCCTCGTCGCCGTTCGCTCGGTTTTCTCAATTGGGCTTGCGTGGCGGCGAGATTGCGACATAATGCGACGGCCACGCTGAAAACCGGAGGAACGCCCATGCCAACGTTGACCATCCCCGACGCGCCCACGCATACCGCAGGTAACAACGGCGACCACAGTGCTTGCGACGAAAGCCTCGAACTGGTGCTGATCACGGCGTTGAGGCGAGCCTTGACCTGCCCCGAACCATTGCCGCTGCTCAGCTCCGCGCGGCATCCCGGCCTTTTCCCGCGTAGTCGGCTCGGTCAGCAGGCCGCCGAATTTTGCCGACATCAGGGTTGGCTTCGAGATGCCGGCAGCAAGCAATCCGGGAAGACCACCATCGAACTGTTTTCCGTCACCGAATCGGCAGTGAACTGGTTGCTGCGAAAGACCGATGCGGCCACGGTACTTCGCGCGCTTCACGAACGATTGACGCAGTTCCAGAAACAATGGCAGGCCTGGGCCGAGGTCGGGCAGCGCGCTCAGGCGGAACTGGAACAGTTGCAGCAATGCGTCCAGAGAGCCATCGAGGAACTGAACGCGGGCACACAGTGCGGCTCAGCAGTGCGCAACCTTGCCTGGCTACAGGCTCGTGCCTGGGACTACCTTCGCCGCTGGCACGAAACTCGCCCCCAGGAAGACTGTCCATTACCGGCATTGTTCCGACGGTTGCAACAGGACTGTCCGCAACTGAGCGTGGGACAATTTCAGGACGCATTGCGGCAGTGGCACAGCCAGGGGCAAATCGCGCTGCATCCTTGGGCCGGACCCATCTACGAAATCCCGGAGCCCGAATTCGCCTTTCTGGTTGGTCACGCCATCGCCTATTACGTCAGCCTTCGCGAGTTTCAAACGCCAACGCCTGCAACAGCTCTATTCAAGAAACCATGCTCGGAGGAGATAGGGTAAGCCACTGGCTCGGGATGCCAATCCCTATCCAAGATTCGGGCCAAGGAGCTGGCCATGACTGCGACGCTAACTGCCCAGGTGCAGGAGGGGGCACTAGAAGCCCTGCGACGACATGGGAATCCCTTCCGCAACTATTTCGCTCGCCACCCCGACGATGAAATTTGCGCCCGCTATCACGTTCCCGAACTTTACGCCCAACAACGGGAGCTGGTGCTAGCGGCGGTGGATTTGTATCGCCAGGATGGCCGGCGGCATTCGGAAGTTTTGCCGATTTTGGGAAATAAAGGTTCCGGGAAAACCCATCTGCTGCATTCGATCAAGCACGGCCCGAGCCGCGGCCGACAATTGCTGGTCACTCCCAGCACTTACCAGAAAGGTTGCGACTTTCTCGAATACCTGCTCTTTCAGGTGATTGATACGCTACTGGGCGGCGGCTGTCAGGCCGGCATGCGTCCCCTGGTCTATATTGGTGAAGAGTTGACGCGGCGGCTGGTGCGCAACTGGTTGCAGACCCTGGAACCGGCGGCACGGCTGGAACTTTTCCCGGCACCCCCGTTGACGCGCTGGGCGCGACGCCTAGGTTTGGGCACCGCGCAGGCAGAAGAACGTTGCCAATGGTTAGTGCAGTTACTGGGACGTCCCGGCACCTTGCCCGTTCGCCAGGCGCTGATCCAGGTGCAGATGGACCCAGGCTTGGTTTATGAACGGGTCTGCCAGTTTGTGGACCGCAACGAAGTGCACAGCGTAGCCGGCCAGATGCGTCGCCGTATCTTTCAGGGCTTCGCTCGCGCTATCCTGCTCGGACAGGAAGAGGAGTTAGCGCACTTCCTGACCAGCGGCTTCACCGAACTTGATTTCCAGGTGCAGCCGAGTCGGCAAGAACTCGTGCTGGCGTTACTGCGCGCCCTGATGGACATTTGCCTGACCTTGCGCATTCCAGTAGTAGTCGCTTTCGACCAACTGGAAGACCTGCTCCTGGCTCGCCGTACTGAAGATGGACATAAGGTCAGCGAGGCCTTCTTTGCCGGACTGGTGCAGGTCTTGCATCAGGTGGACGGCATTTGCTTTCTGATATTTGCCGAGCGTGGCTTATGGAACCGCTTTGTGCCGAGCCTGGACGGTTACATTCAGGATCGGCTGAACCATCCGATCCACGTGCCCGGATACGGTAGTGTGCAAGCGGTGCGTCTCGATCCGCCGCCTCCGGACTTGGTTCGCAGAGTGGTGGTGGTACGATTGCGGCCTGCACTGGAGGCGTTGGGTTCGGAAATCTCACCGATTTTCCCGTTCAGCGAAGAACAGGTGTTGCGGATTGCCCGTACCGAACCGACGCTCCGTGACATGCTGCAGCAATTCCGGCGATTGTTCGATCGCCTGGTGTACGGCCAGGAGACCAGCGAGGAGGGCGAAATCGGCCGAACAACGGGAGGCGAAGCTACCGGCTACGTAGAGGTTCCGCCGCCACCACCTGTCCCGCCCGAAGTCAAGCAGGTCACCGTGTTGAAAGCCGTGGAAATCGCCGCTGCGGATGGAAAAGAAGCCAGCGACCACGTCAATGCTCCTGCTAATTCGCCGGGGATGGTCCTGGAAAAGCTCTGGCAACAAGCACTTGCCGATGCCCGAATCCGTCTGGCACCTGAAGGCGCTATTGCCGGTGCCACGCGGGAACTGCAAGCCGGCCTGGGCACGCTCCTGGTGACCTGCCAGGAACACGGCGTCAAGATCGGTTCGTGGCGTTTGCAGCATGTCGTGCCGGAATGGACTTTCGGAAACCATCCCACTTACGGTGTGCTGACCCTGGCACACTGGGTCTGCCGCGCAGGTCAGCCCTGGCGACTCGGCGTGGGGCTGTTTCTCGGTCGTGGTCCCGGCAAACTTCGCGATTTGCAAATCAAACTTGCCGCCCTCGAACTCGAACCGCCCATCCTGGACATGCTGGTCTTGCTGCGCCCCGCCGAAGACCTCCAGCTTACCGGCAAGAGTAAGTCGCTTTGGGAAGAAGCTCTGGCCAAAGGTCGGCAAGTGCGGCTCGAACCCCTAGGCATGGAAGAACTGGTGCAACTCTATGCGTTTCCGCGGTGGTTTGCTTCGCTGACCGAAACCCTGCCGGAAGACACACCGCTTCCGAATTTAGCGGACTTTTTGCAAAGCCATTGCGAGTCGCTGCTGCGCTTGCTCTGCCTTCCATCAGAACAATAGCCGCGAGCTGCACCGCTGGCTGCGAAACTGAACGAAGGGGACAGCGTTGCCTTATGCGATGGCGTCCCTGCGATTTCGCTTTCTCTTCGACCTCTTTCCATCCTTGCCCCTGTGCCGTGAACTGTGCTGGGCCTGCTGGCGTTGTGCCCGTATACGATTCCACACAATTGCCATGGTTGTGGCAATCCACCGCATGGCTAACCCTCCTGTCCGCCGCTGTGCATTACTCGCTGCCATCGCGCGGGCATGAGGCTTTCGCTGAATTGCAACCCTTGGCCTTGCCGATGAAATTAGCGACCGGCTCGTTTGGACTAAGAGCCGACACGCTCTAGCCCAGCAAGAGGAAATGAACATGGCCCAGACCGAGCAAAAAAAGCGACTGGTATTGTTGCGGCGACTGCATCGTGTCGATCGCAAAATCGCCTACCTGAAAAAAGTCCTCGCCCGCCTCCAGACGCATTTGGCCAGGATAAGCAAGGACAAAGCGGCTTGAAGTAGCCCCCACCACTCTGACCAGGCCTGGAACCGTAGCTTGCCCGACGTTGACGCCGCTGAAAGAGGTTTCCCACAGTTGCCCTCACTCATCTGGGGAACCTTAGGCAAGTCGCGGGATAGTATTCGCAGTGCAAGAAGGCATGGCTACCGTGCTGGTTCACGCTGGCTAATTTCTTCGGCTGCAACTGAAGGTTGGCAGTGGCTAACAAATTGCTGGCCCATGTTGCCACCATTCGGAGAACAGTACAGCGGGCTAATAAGCTGGGAGCCGACTTCGTTTGCGACGCGGGCGTCTGGTTCCGGTCGGTCGTCTTGTTGGCCGTCTGGGCCTCGCATACAATCCGCAGCAACGCCCAGGCCATGCTCAAGCGGCACGCTGCGGTCGGCGAGGTCGCTTTTGCTGCTGTGTCGGCGTGAGGTGAGGCGCCGGCGGTAGCGGACTCCCGGCCATTCGATTAGCTAGCACCACTTCCTCTGTGGCGTAAGAAGCCCACCGGAACTTTCGAGGAGAACTATGAAGATGCTCTGGCTCGCATTCGTGCTGGGAGCGATTGTATTCTGGGGCGTGTATGTCCCGACATTGCACGAAGGTCAGAAAGAACTCGGTGAAGGCAAACCGCCCGCGGGTGCGGTAAGGGCGTTTCTATGCGTTGGGCTAGCTTATTTCGTAACCGCCGTAGTCGTCCCGTTGCTCCTGCTTCACTTTGACCTGGCGGGCGGCGAACAATTGCAGTTCTGGCGGGAAGGTGGCGTTAACTGGCGTGGCGTCGGTTTCGCAACGCTGGCCGGCACCGCTGGAGCTGCGGGAGCCTTGTGCATCATCCTGTCCATCAAGAGCGGCGGCAGCCCGTTGTTCATTGCACCGCTGGTATTTGCTGGGGCACCAATTGTCAACACGTTGGTCAGTTTGGCGTGGCATCCGCCGGCTGCTGGACTGCGACCCGGAGCGCTGCTTTACATCGGTATCGTGCTGGCGGCTGTCGGAGCTGGACTGGTGCTGTACGCCAAGGCCGATCTCGATGCCCGCAGCCGCGCCGCCGCTGTGGCTCGCTCGGCTTCATCTCCCGCCTCGGACAACTCCCCTTCTGTTGGCCGACCATGAAATGTCGGTGGTGTTGACGCACTCGCCGGACGATCCTTCCTAAATGCGCAGCGCTGGGCGATGCTCGACCGGTATCAACCTGGCGACGAAGATTGGCCGATGTACTGGCTCACGGGCGTACACCAGGCGGGAAGCCCACCACGGGGACTTGAAACACTCCGGAGATGCCCTGGAAGGTCACGTTGGCGGAAAGGCGAACATACCGGCGATCGCTATTGACCAGCGCCTGGGTGTTGACCACGGCTCCGGCCGGCACCACAACCACGCCGGGACCGCCGGGACCCAATTGCGGCCCGGGATCGTCTTCGTCGGCACGGCGGGGTGACGGGTCGGCCATGCTCGTCGGCCCGAAACGGGAACGTCCCAACTCGATGCCGGTGGTAATCGGCACTGCCAGCCGACGCAGCATTTCCGCACCGCTCACCGGCAGCGTCGGCCTGTAGTACGGGTCAATTCCCAAACGGTACACTTCCAACGGTGCCGTCTGCGCCAGGTGCTGGCGTCGGCCATCGCGCAGTTGCACGCTCAGCGTCACCGCTTCCCGACCGACGGTGATCATTTCGCGGCGAATCTGCTCCTGTGGCGTGCCCTGATGCGTGATGATTTCGAGTACAGCTTTGTTGCCGACTGGTTTGCCCCAGCGGGATTTGACGGTGATGCGGTACTCACCGGAGTAGGCCTCCGCCGCACTGTACAGTTCCGTCTGATGGTCGGCGTCGAAGTCGGCCTGTAAGCTACCGCCGTTGACCGTCACCCGCTGCAGCAGGGAGCAGACAGTTCCTGTCGGCTCAGAGACTTCCAGATCAAGGTCAGCCTGGCCAGCCCACAGGAGCCGAATGACCAGATCGCGGCGTTCGATTTGCGCATCGGGCAGGGTCAGCGCGTCGGCATCCTGAGTGCGGCCAGCTTTACGCAGGGTCTCGGCGAGGTCTTCGACCACACGACGCGCTGTGGCATGGAGTTCGGCACACTGCACCGGCCAGTCCCGGCGGAGCAATTCCGTTGCCGCCCACCGCACCGTCGCCCCATCCTTGGCCTGGCTGGCCAATTGCAACGCGAACAGGTACGGATGCGGCAACTCCGGATTCTGTTCCGCAGCCAGCCGCGTCAGCGAGACCGCCGGGGCGTATTTTCCATGTCGAGCCAGGACTTCCGCACCTTGGAGCAATCCCAGAGCATCGCTGGGGCGCAGGTCTGCTGCCGAGAGCAAGCAACGCACTTCTTCTTCGGGATCACCGTGTTGCACGCGGGTGGCCAGGGCGATCGCTTCAAACATCCAATCGCGGGCCACTCCTCCCTGACGCAAGCCAGCCTTGAGCAACTCAGCGGCATGGTTCCAATGACCGCTGGCGGCCAGCGCGGCAGCGCCGGCAAACAACACGTCGGGCTCGACCGGGTTATCGCTGCGCGCCAGAACGTCCTGCCAGACCTTCCTGGCATCGAGCTGGCTGGCCACCACTTTGCCCCGTCCACGCAGCGCCTGCATCCCGACGAGTCCGCCGATTACCCCTTCCACTTCCCGGGCGATGTCGGCATGGGCCAGTGGTCGGCCAACGTTCGGCGCCTGCACCATGCCGCCGCCAGCTGCACCGGCTGCACCCCCAGCTGCCGGTACCGTCAGCGATCGCGTCTCCCGTTCGTGCATCCGGGCCGTCGCTCGTACAATCAACGCGAAGGCCGGGTCGTAGTAGCCTATGTAGTTCGCCAGTAACGGGTTATAGTCCTGAGGCGGCTGCTGGCCCATCATGGTCAGCATCATCATGTTCATCGGGTCAATGTACCAGTCCCCGGGACCACCCACCACCTGCTTGATCAGTTCGATGAGCATCAAGGAGCTGTTGGTGGCGAACAGGTTTGGCCCGCCCAGGGCCATCATTCCACCCAGGTTCATAACGCCTATCATCATGCCACCCATCATCATGCCACCCATCATCATCATGCCGCCAATCATCATGCCCGGAAAACCACCCATCATCATGCCCGGGAATCCGCCCATCATCATGCCCGGGAATCCGCCCATCATCATGCCCGGGAATCCGCCCATCATCATGCCCGGAAAACCACCCATCATCATGCCCGGGAATCCGCCCATCA
>Ga0073930_1000860_pt1 | contig 33618 bp, 29 predicted proteins | sample DewCreD2012metaG_5_FD_76968 | JGI IMG/M metagenome (GOLD analysis project Ga0073930, IMG submission 76968) | Hot spring sediment bacterial and archeal communities from British Columbia, Canada, to study Microbial Dark Matter (Phase II) - Dewar... ...
CTCTTTTCGCAGGCGTTTATAGAGGCGGTTCCAGCGGTTTAGCGGGTTCACGGCTCCTGTTTGCTTTGGCCGATGTCCATGCCGATGTATCTCGTGGTTCCTCCTCCTTGCGTTTGATTTTGACGGACAGGTATACTCTCCTACGGTGCCTTTCGGGGCAAAAATATGCACTGATGGGAGGTTATTCGATCGTGAGCGATGTGGTGATCAAAACGGTGCAACTGACCAAGCGCTACTCCAGCTGGTGGGGTAGCCAGACGGTGGAGGCCGTGAAGAACCTCGATTTAGAGGTGTATCGCGGCGAGATTTTCGGTTTTCTGGGACCGAACGGCGCAGGCAAAACAACCACCATTAAGGTGTTATTAGGCATTCTGTACCCCACTTCAGGGGAAGCCTATGTGCTGGGGAAACCGGCGGGGGATCCAGAGACGCATCATCGACTCAGCTACCTGCCTGAAAACCCCTACTTCTACGAATACATGACGGGCAAAGAGATACTCACCTTCTATGCGCGGTTGTTCGGCATCCCGGAGCCGGAGCGCAGCAAGCGCGTGGATCAGCTGCTGGACCGGGTCGGACTATCCCGTGCTGCAAATCAGCCCCTGCGCAACTACTCCAAAGGCATGTTGCAACGCATCGGGCTGGCGCAGTGCCTGCTGAACGACCCCGACCTGTTGATCCTGGACGAGCCGACCGCGGGACTGGACCCGATTGCGCATATCGACATTCGGGACCTGATTCTGGAGCTGCACGCCCAGGGCAAGACGCTCTTCATCAGCTCGCACCAGCTCTCCGATGTAGAGATTGTATGCGATCGCGTGGCGATTCTCAATCGGGGTGAACTGGTCCGCATGGGGAAGCTGGAGGAACTGCTCTCTGGCGGGCATGTGGAGATGATTGCCGAAAAAGTCAGCGAGAATGTGCTGGAGCCGATTCGGCAGTTAGGCGGACGCCCCAGCCTGCACGACGGACGCCTGATTGTGGAGCAGCCCGACGACGGTTCCATCGACCGCGTGATCGATATTGTGCGGGCAAACGGCGGGCATATTATCAGCGTGAAGCCCTACCGCCGAACGCTGGAGGACCTGTTCGTAGAAACGATTCAGGGAGGGAGGAATCGATGAACGCGACGGCAGCTATTGCGGGTGCGACCTTTGGCGAAGCGGTGCGCAAGCGCGTGCTGATGGTAATTTTGCTGGCTGCGCTGGTGATTATTCTGATTAGCCCGGCGTTCGAGCCATTTGCCGGGCGGGGTCAGCGCACGCTCGTGCTGAGCTTCGGTTTCGGTATTATTCAGCTTGCGGGTACCTTTATCGCTATCATTCTCTGCACAGGGCTGATTCCTAACGAAATCGAACGGCGCACCATCTATACCATCCTGTCCAAACCTGTGCAGCGCTGGCAGTTCGTCCTGGGCAAGCTGATGGGTGCGATCGGCACGCTTGCCTTCATCTACGCTATGATGGGGCTGGTGTTCCTGCTGGTCACCCGGCTCTCGCTGGGTGCGTTTGAGCCTCAGGTGATCAAGGGTATCGTAATGTTCTTTTTCCAGAGTTCGCTGCTGGCATCGGTGACGCTCTTCTTCTCCACCTTTGTCTCCCCGCTGGTGAACTACTTCCTGTCGGCGGGCGTGTTTCTGATGGGCAACCTGATGAGCACCTTCCTGGAGACCATCCAGCGCAACCCGGAGGTTACTCCGCTGACGCGCATCCCGATGCAGATTCTGACCATCATCCTGCCCAACTTCGCCAACTTCAACATTCAGAACCCGATTATCAACCCGGAGCAGGTGTTGACGGATGAGGTGGCCTACTTCATTCAGACCATTGCCTATGCGATTGTGTATATGGCACTGCTGCTGGTAGGCAGCATTCTTATTTTCAATCAGCGGGAGATGTGAGCGATGAGGAAGCGAGTAACGGGCAAGTTATGGGCAATTCTTGGAGTGCTGCTTGTATTGCAGGCGGGGTTGCAATGGCGCATCCTGCCTTTGTGGAGTAAGAACTACGCACCGAAGCAGGCTGCGCCTGTTGGGTTATCGCCCGAACAGCTGCTGGTGGCATTTGCGGGCTTTCGCGAGTTCCTGGCAGGGATGTTGTGGGTGCGGGCAGATGGCTTCTTTCATTCGGGCAACTACGATGCGATTCTGCCGATGTTGCGCCTGGTGACATGGCTCGACCCGCACAATATCGATGTCTACACCACGGGCGCGTGGCATATGGGCTACAACTTCACCGACGAGGCACAACGCTCCGACCGACGCTACATTCCCCTCGCACTCAAATTCCTCGAAGAGGGCATCGAGAACAATCCGAATGTGTGGGATCTCTACTTTGAGATGGGCTGGATGTATTTCCACAAGATTCAGGATCCCGTGAATGCGGTTCCGTGGCTGCAGAAGGCGAACGAGTTTCCGGATATGATCCCTGCTCGGCGCCACACGCTGGCACACGCCCTGTTCAAGGCAGGGCGGTTCGATGAATCGATCGATGTGTGGTCGCGCCTGGTGATTGAGGCGGGCAAGGACCGCTACAAAGACTGGGAAAGCCATAACTTGTATGATACGCGCGTCAAAAACATGGAGGAATCGCTGCTGGATATTGTGCGTCGCTACGGACCGGAGCCAGAGACGCAACCACCGCTGAATATGCAGTTCGACGCGACGGTGAAAGTGGTGCGCCCGAAGGTGATTCTGGTGGAAGGGCGGCTGGCAATCCCGACCATCGGCGCGCGCGTGACGGTGATTTTGCATGACAAGGGTAAGACAATTAATTACTCGCCCAAGGCGTTGAAGGTGTTCACTTTTGAAGTGGACAAGAATTACACCCATATGCAGGACTCCATCGCCGTGCGCGAGATGAAGTTCCGTCGCGAGATCGACATGAGCAAGGATCCCAAGATGTATCCCTTCAAGGCGCCCGAGTATGAAGTGGAGTTCATCTTTGACCCGCGCTACGCCTCGCCTCAAATTCAGGATCGCATCGGCACGGACGGAGTGGGCATGACGGATGACCACTATCTTGACACCAGTGATCCTTCCGCCCGCATGCTGCGCAAGGTGGTCACGCTTACACGGGAGGAAATCCTGATGATAGGCAAGCATGCCCGCAACCGGTGAAGGCGGACAAGGAAGGAGCCAGCGATGAAGTTTCCACTCTCAGGCGAGGAGCGGTTGCCCAATCCTGGTGGGCGATTGCGCATGCTATGGCAGGAGCGCAGTGCTATTCTAATACCCGGCGTCTATAACGCGGTGCTGGCACGGCTGGTGCAGTATCACGGCTTCGACGCGCTCTACATCTCGGGCGCAGGTGTGACGAACAGCTTGCTGGGATTGCCTGACCATGCCTTTATCACGCTGCCCGAGATGGCGCAGGTGTGCAGCTATATCACTCGTGTGGTCTCTATCCCGGCGGTGGCGGATGCCGACACTGGCTATGGTGAGGCGCTTCAGGTAGCGCGGGCGGTGCAGATGCTGGAACGTGCGGGGCTGGCGGGCATCCATATCGAGGATCAGGTGAACCCGAAGCGGTGCGGGCATTTAGCGGGCAAGGAGCTAATCCCCACCCGACAGATGGTTGCCAAGATTCGGGCAGCGGTGCAGGCACGTGAGAATCCTGACTTTGTGATTATTGCTCGGACCGATGCGCGGGCGGTGGAAGGGCTGCAGGGCGCCATCGACCGCGCTCGCGCCTACGCGGATGCGGGGGCGGACGCCATCTTTCCTGAAGCGTTGCAGTCGCCTGACGAGTTCGAACGATTTGCCCGCGCCGTGTCTTTACCGCTGATGGCGAACATGACGGAGTTTGGCAAGACACCCTATCTGACTGTGCGCGAGTTCGCCCAGCTGGGCTATAAGATGGTCATCTTTCCGATGACGCTCTTTCGCGTCATGATGAAGGCGGCGGAACATGCGTTGCAGACGCTGAAAGCGCATGGCACGCAACAGCCCCTGCTGGAGCAGATGCAGACCCGAGACGAGCTGTATGAGCTGTTGGAATACGACCGTTTTCTGGCGTTTGATCGCTCGCTGCTGGAGGCGAGTGACGAGCAGGAGTAGTTCGGCTCTTCGGGAGCGACTGGCGAAATGACCCATCTGTATGTAGCGGATAAATTGCAACGGGTGACGCCTGCCTACCCGGATGACAGTCTGCTCCGTGCCGCGGAGCTGCTGACGCAGGGCGGTGCGGGCGTGCTGCCGATTGTGTCGGCAGGTGAACCGGTGGGCGTGTTGACCGAACAGCGACTGCGCGAAGCGATCGCCGCCGGCGCGGACTGGACCGAACCAGTGGGCGACTGGATGGAGGAGGCGTTCACCCCCATCCGCATCGAGACGCCGCTCGAAACCGCTGCCACCTACCTGGCGAACTCGGCTTTGCCTGCCATCGGGGTCGATGCGTGGGGGCGTTATGTGGGTGTGGTAAGTCTTGCCCATCTGGTCGCGCGCCCGGTGGCGCCTGTGTCCGTCGGCACGATTGGTGGCATGGCGACCCCGCTGGGTGTCTATCTGACGAACGGTGTCGTGCGAGCAGGGGCAGGCAATGTGGGGCTTGCACTTACAGGTGCGCTGCTGCTCCTGCTTTATATGACCGCCAGCTGGATTGTGATGGGTGGAGCGCGGTGGGCGCAGGCATCTCTGGGCATTCCGCTACTCAGCTACTACGATTCGCCCTACGCCTACACCTGGCTTGCAAGCGACCTGATGGGGCTGGTGCTGCGTGCGTCGGAGTTTGTGCTCTTTCTGTTGCTGATGCGGATGTTGCCGATAGCGGGCACGCATGCAGCGGAGCATATGGTGGTGCATGCGATAGAGCGGGGCGAGCCACTCATCTTGGCGGTGGTGCGTCGCATGCCGCGCGTGCATCCGCGCTGCGGTACGAATCTGGTGGCCGGCGTGGTGCTGTTTCTGGGGCTGGCGAACTTTCTGCAGGGTATGATGCCCGAAGTGAGCGAGATGCGGGATCTGGCGTTGCTCTTCGCGCTGCTGCTCACGGTGCTGTTCTGGCGACCGTTTGGCGAGTTGTTGCAGTGGCTGGCGACGACGAAGCCACCGACCGATCAGCAATTGTTACAGGCGATTTGGGTGGGTGAGCAGTTGCTGCAGCGTGCGCGCCCATATAGTGGCGTGACGCCCCCCTTTGGCATGCGCCTGCTGCACACAGGATTGCCTCAGATTCTATTGGGTGCGTGGGGCATGCTTGCGCTGTTGAGCCTGCTGGAGCGACTGCTCGGTATTACGCTGATTATGGGCTAAGTCTCAGTGCACGGCTTTGCGGCAGAGGTCGCTGAAGGCGCACCGTCGGCAATGCTCGCCCGGCGTCGGTGTGACAGTTGCCTGCTGCAGCAGGGTAAGCAGATGACACAGCTCCTCGCGGAGTCGTGTAATGGCTTGCTCCAGTCGTGACTGGGGCAAAACCGCCATCACTTCGGACGGGCTGCCTTCCCACTCCCCTGCGCGGAAGCGTCGGATTAGCCCTTCGTCATAGGGTACAAGGCGCACCCGTCGCCCATGCGCCAGCTCATCGAACGCAATCACGATGCGTTCAGGACTGTACCGCGCCTTCACTGCGAGCGCATACAGCAGCGGCTGAAAAGCGAGACCTGCCTCTATCTCAGTGCGGCGTGGCGAGCGGGTCAGTTTGTAATCGGTCACCATCGCCACGCTGCCGTCAGGGCTGAAATCGATGCGATCCACCACGCCACAGAGGCGCATCACCCGCCCATTGTCCAGCGTGAGCCGATACGCGCCCGGCACCGAATCGGGGTCGAAGCTGCTGATGAACGCCACCTCATCCTCCGGGTCTGAAGGGTCAGGGGTGCCGAACGCCCACTCGAAATGGCGGGCTTCCAGCCCGAACTGCTGCCGGTAGCGCGCCTCGCGCTGAGCGAACAGCTGAAGCAGGCGGGTGGCGTAGGCGTGCAACACCTGCAACTGCCAGTGGGTTAAATCGAGCGATTCAGTGTTCAGCACACGCTGCAGCGAGTCGAGCAGCGCCTGGGCCCATTCGGGCGAATCGGGCGGGTGATGGCGATGCTGGCGATAGGCATGGCGCAGGGCAGCATGCAAGATGGTGCCGATCTGGGTCAGGTGCAGCCCGCGCCGTGGGATGCGCACTCGCAACCGATGGCGGAACAGGTGCTGAAAGGGGCAGCGTGCAAGCGTCTCCAGCTCACTCACACTGAAGACGCGGTCGATATCAATTACGCGCTGGCGTGTACGGGGCAGGGTGAGCCGCTCCGGCGCATCGGATGGGTCGGCGTTGCTGGAACCCTCTAACGGGCGCTGCTGCGCGTGCGCAAGTGCAAGGTCGTAGGGATGAAGGCACTCCGACTCGGGTGGGATGAGTTCCTCCAGGCGATAGAACCGTTGTTCGCAGGGCATCGGCAACCGTTGCAGGTAGGACGAGGGCAGCGTCTCGCCATTCTCCATCGTGCGCGGGTAGCTTAGATAGAGCTGCTCCGTCGCAGCGGTGATTGCCTCATAGAACAGCATCGGCTCGACGCGCTGTCGCTCTGAACGCAGGGGCAGATAGACCACCTCGCCTTGACCTTCAAAGAAGGCTTGCAGGGCATGTCGTTCCAACTCGCGCAGGAACGGGTCGTCGGGATGGCGACGCGGCAGGATGCCTTCAATAAGCTCCATCACAAACACAAGAGGCGCCTGCACCAGTCCGGCTTGCTCCAACGGTAGCACGCGCACACCCCCGCGCCCCCACGCATGGGGATACAACTCCGCATCGCAGAGCCGGTCCAGATAGGCAACAGCGACCGTCGGCGGCATCCGCTGTAGCAGGGGCATATAAGCGCGAACCAGCTCCAGCAACGCTTTGGCTGCGGCGAGGTCGTTCTGTGCCTGACTGTCCTCCGGGCGGGGCGCCAGCCACTGGACAAGCAGAGTGAGCGTTGCGTGCAGGTCAGAGGATGGCTGACGCAGGCGGTCGCGTAGGGCATTAATGGATGCAAAAATGGGTTCAAAAAGTGGGGCAGCCTGCAGGTGGCGTTGCGCTTGCTCCAACCATTCGTCTGCTGTGCGCGCCTGCTTGCCGATTTGCATCAGTCGATGGTGTGTCTCGCGCGTGAAGCCCAGATAGGGGTTCTGTAGCCATTCCAGCCAGTCGCTGCTGAACCCTTTGCCCAGCAGGAGACGCAGCGCGTCCAGCAGCACGCACACAAAAGGCGCTCGATTCAGCGGCTGCTGTGCCTCCAGGGTGAAGGGGATGCCGTATCGCTCGAACAGCAGCGAAAGCCGTTCCGCCGCTTCCGCTGGCTGGCGCAAAAAGATCAGGATATGCTCTGGGGGAACTCCCTGCCTGAGATGGTGCAGGATTTGCCGTGCGACCACCTCTGCCTCGCGCAGGCTATCCGCCACACTCAGTACCACTCCCATCGGTTGCCTTCCTGCACCGTGCGGCTCGTTTGGCAGTTCAGACCGCGTTGCGGGCGGCAAACGAGCAAGTAACCTCTGTACGGGTGCAAAGTATTCCGGCAGGGTTGGGTCGTACAGCAGAGCAAGGTTCACCTCACAGTTAGCCTGCTCGGCAGCGTGTAGCAGGGCAATATCCACCGCGTGCAGGTCATGGAAACCCCACAGCAACAGGCGTGCTGGCAGCGACACCTGCCTCCATTGGACAAGAGATACCGCCTCCCACCAGCACGCGCCCGGGTCGAGCAGGCGCCGCTCGCGCAGCCGTTGTTCCCATCCGCGCCACAGCATGGCAAGCTCGCCCGTTTTACGGAGCCACTCCTCGCGCAGTGCGGGCGAGTCGATGCCTGCAACGGTGTTCAGGGGTGGTTGTGCCACGCTTTGTGCTGCTTGTTCCAGCTTTTCAGGGGTCAAGCCGTTCTGGCGCCACTCGACCCACCGTGCGACCAGCTGCCGATGGAATCGGGGGGAGCGTCGCACTTTGCCGAAATAGTCTGTTTCGTTGAGTAGGTGCTGGCACAATTCCGCACAGAGGGCAAGGTGGGCTGTGGTCACGCCTGTCAGGCGTGTTTGCCCTACCAGCGATTGCCAGAAACTGTGCCATTCCATCATGGGCAGGTTCGGCAGGCGCAGGGGCAGGCTGGCGGCGCCAGTGGGCAACACGACCAGAGGCGCCGGCTCGCTTAATGCGCTCAGCGTCGCCTGCAGCAGGCGACGCGACGGACTCCCCAGAAACACGCGCATTGCCGTCAGGGATCAGGCATCTGGAACGGGGTTTCCTGCTCCCCATGCAATTCCCCGTTCTCACCCGCCCAAGTATACCTCTCCGCAACGGAGCAGTGTCAGAAAAAACCCTGCTGGGGAGAGGGGCAAAACTCCCTGCTCCTTAAGGGTATACTGGCGGGCATGGCTGGGGAGTTTACTTATCGGGATGCGGGTGTGGATCTCGACGCGATGAACCGCGCGCTGACACAGATAAAGGAGAGCATGCATCGCACCTTTACTCCCGCCGTGCTGACCGAGCTGGGGGCATTTGCGGGCTGCATGCGCCTCGAAACGGCTGACTGTGAGGAGCCTGTGCTGGTCGCCAGTATCGACGGGGTGGGCACGAAAGTGCGAGTCGCCCGTATGATGAACAGCTATCAGGTACTGGGGCACGATGTGGTGACCCACGGCGTGAACGACCTGCTGGTGCAGGCGGCGCGCCCGCTGCTGTTTCTGGACTATCTGGCGATGGCGAAACTGGAGCCGGACGCGCTGATTCAGGTGGTAGAGGGTGCGGTAGAGGCGTGTCAGGCGCATGGGATTGCCCTGATAGGGGGTGAGACCGCCGAGATGCCCGATGTCTATCTGCCGGGCGAGCTGGATGTGGCGGGCTGCATCGTTGGCATCGCGGAGCGGGCGCAGATTCCGACGCCGGCGCGCGTTGATGTGGGCGACGCAGTGATTGGTATCGCCTCGAACGGCTTACATACGAACGGCTACTCGCTCGCGCGCAAGGTGCTGTTTGAATTGGCGAACCTGCGTCTGGACGAATTCCTACCCGAGCTTGGCATGATGCTGGGCGATGCGTTGCTGCTGCCGCATCGCAGCTACTTCCATGCGGTCTATCCTCTGCTGGGCACAGGTGCGATTCATGGGATGGCACACATCACGGGGGGTGGGTTGTACGAGAACATCCCGCGCGTGCTACCCAGCGACATGCGTGTTGCCATCGATCGGCGCAGTTGGGAGCCACCCCCCCTCTTTCAGCTCATCCAGCAATACGGGAATGTGTCCGACGCGGAGATGTTTCGTGTGTTCAATATGGGCATCGGCTTTGTGTTGATTGTCGCCCGCGAACGCACTGGCGAGGTGCTGGACGCGCTACAGCGTGCCGGCGAGACCGCCTGGCTCATCGGGGAGGTGCAGCGGGGTCCACGCGAGGTGCAGATTATATAGGTGCAACCATGAGCGAGATGATGCGTGTGGCTGTGGCAGGCTTGACTCAAGGGCATGTGTGGGGCTTGATCGATGGGTGGGCGCAGCAGCCCGGAGTGGAGATGGTGGCGGTCGCGGATGCCACGCCGTTGCTGGAGCGTGCTCGTGATCGATTCGCCCGCGCCTATACCGACTGGCGCGAGATGCTGGTGCGCGAATCGCCCGATATCGTGCTCGCGACCGCCGATAACCGTACCAGCGCCCAGATCGCTATCGAGGCGATGCGACATGGAGCGCATGTGATGGTGGAGAAGCCGATGGCAGCCGACCTGCCTGACGCGACCGCCATGCTACAGACCGCCCGCGCCACCGGACGCATGCTAATGATCAACTGGCCCGTTCGCTGGAACCCCGCCTTCTATGCGCTGGTGGAGCGAGCACGTGCCGGCGAGTTTGGACAGATTTATCATCTGCGTTTCCGAATCGGGCACGCGGGACCCCGCGAGATCGGCTGCGATCCCCATTTTGTCCGTTGGCTCTACGATGCCCATCTGAATGGGGGTGGAGCGAGCATCGATTTCGGCTCCTATGGCGCCATGCTCAGCGCCTATCTGCTCGGCATGCCAGAGCAGGTCTATGGCATCCGCGGTGTGTTCACCAAGCAGGAGTCAGTGCCCGATGATAATGCCGTGCTGCTGCGTTACCCGCGTGCTACCGCGGTGCTGGAAGCCACTTGGTCGCAGGTTGGCACGGATGGCAGTGGCAACCCGATTCTGTATGGCACCGATGCCACGGTGACCGTTCTGGAGGGCAAGCTGCGCATTCATCGCCGGGGCGAGGAGGTACGCTGGGAGGAGCCGCCGCCCCTCCCGGAAGGGGAGCGCAATCCTGCCGAGTACTTTTTGCGCTGTATCCATCAGAATCGTCCACCGTCGGGCATGCTCAGCCCCGAAATCGGACACATGGCGCAACAGATTCTCAGTGCCCTCTTCGCAGGTGGATAGGGAGAGTCGTTCATGCGGAGCAACGAGGTAAAATAAGGTCTATGAGGAGCCAGCTGCGCCTGTGGGAAACTGAGTGCCATGCCCTTCCTGCACGCACGGTGCGAGAGCTGATAGAACAGAAGTACACCTCGCTCCTCTATGAGCGTCTTGAGCTGGGCGAGAGTGTTTCCTATGGTGCAAATAAAGGGATTCCACTCCTGCGGCTGTACCGCTACAAAGAAGCCTTTGCATACAAATTTGTTCGGGAGCTGGTGGACACGCATCAGGTTAACAACTCTCTCGTGGTTCTCGATCCCTTTTGTGGTATGGGTACAACGCTCCTGGCAAGTGCGCTCGCCGGGGCGCCTGCATGGGGCGTGGATAGGTTGCCAGTAGGAGTCTTTGTGGCGAACACTTTACAACAGATGCTTGAGATTCCCCCAGGGTGCCTTCGTGAGACCTATATGCAACTGGTAACGCGGGTTTCTTATATGGAGAAGGCTCCTGTAGCAGAAGATGTGGCCATTATGAAGGTTGCCTTTGAGCCTGAGGTGCTTGACCGTTTGAGACAGTGGAAGAACGCTATTATACAACTACCAAGCCCCCCACGCGAAGTGATGACGCTGCTCTTATTATCTATTTTGGAACCGTGTAGCTATACTTCAAAAGATGGTCAATTTCTGCGCCTCAGACGTGACAAGAAGCCTCGTTTCCCTGATTTGGCATTGTGGGAGCGTGTGTGTTATGCCGAGCGCGATATAGAAATTCTTCGGGATCTCGAATGGAAACGACGCGCTCCAGCGATTGCCCTAATAGGAGATGCCCGTGATCTACCAGATCCGCCTTTTTCAGAGAAACCGAATCTGGTAATTACCTCGCCACCATATGTAAACCGATATGACTACACTCGTTCCTATTCTCTGGAACTTTGCTTCTTCTTTGTAAAAAACTTCGAGGAGTTGAGGCACCTGAGGCAGAGTGTGCTTCGGTCACATATTGAAGCGAAACTTGATGCGAATGAGTCATCTTCTCATCCTGCTGTTCACGAACTTGTAAGCCTTTTGAGGTCGCGTCGTGAACAGCTCAATAATCCACGCATTCCCGATATGATTATGGCTTACTTTGTCGATATGGAGCGTGTGATCCATGAGATAGCGCGCGTTTGCGCAGATAATGCAACGGTCTACATGGTCGTGGACAATGTTCGGTTTGACGGAGAACTGTTACCGGTTGACTTAATCTTATGTGATCTAGCCGAACAGAACGGCTTCCGAACAGAAGCCATCTGGGTGGCGCGTTATAAAGGCAATAGCTCCCAGCAGATGGGGCGTTATGGACGAGTTCCCGTTCGTGAAAGCGTTCTGGTGTGGAGGAAGAGGAATGGCTAAGCGGAATGCTCCTTCCACTAGCTGGGTACAAGAGCAGTACACAAAGAGCCTCTTTTTCCACGCCAAGCTCCATGAGTGGGGACTGGTAGAAGTCGCTCACGCAATAGAAGAATTTGACGGTTCCACAGTGGAGTGGGATTTGCCATTGCTAAGTGTCTCGGAGAAGGCTTGGAATTGTGTCATCCATCGTGGGATCGCTCCTGTCCGCGTGTTTGCACATCCTGCCGTCTTGCGAACGATTCCGCGAGCGACCACCTACTACCGAATGTTGGCTATGGTCTCGCAGAAATCGATGAAGAGTGTCCAGCTCGACACAGAGCCATATGAGTCCGATTTAAGGCAGCTCGAAGAAAGCACAGCCTATGCATTAGCCCGTCATCTGAACGCGATTATTAGCCGGCTAATCGAGACCGAGGCCGAAATAGACGCCCGAGAATTTGATTTGTGGCGCGGTATGGCAGCAGGAGCGCAAGCTCAGGGCGCATGGCAGAATCAAAAGGGAACCCAGTACGAGACGATTATTCAGCAGCTGATCATTAGCCACCTTTGGGCAACCGGCAGGGTGCGCGAGCAGACATCACAACATCTCCTGCTCGATGATGGGCGTGAAATCCTGTTTGGCAGCGATCCGAATATTCGGCTACTGAAAGAGCACGACCTGCAGACTGCGGTGGAAATCAAGGGTGGAATTGACCCTGCGGGGGCGTACGAGCGGCTCGGAGCTGCGATAAAAACATTGCACACCTGCAAAAATAAGTTCCCTGAATGTTTCACCATTCTCCTGTTGCGACACGAAACCCTTACAAGCGGTCTGGAAGAACGTTTGAGCCAACACCAGCAAGATATCACCCGCTGGTTTACTATAGAAGCGATTCTCGAAGACGCGCAAACCCAGAATGAGTTTATCCAACTATTTTTACACGAGCAAGGTGAATTTGACAAAGGGGAATGGTAGCACTTTTGCTGCGCCGCTTTTGCGGGCGGCAGAGGGGCTTTGGTTGCGGGTGCATGGCAAAGGGGTGGTAAGTGGTGTATCGTCAGGGGCGGTGTTCATGAGTGGTGGGGGTTGGAATTGGCTGAGCCGTATGTGGCTGAGTGGCAGTTGTTGCCAGTGCGGGGGGTATGGGTGTGGAGGGCTGGCAGGCAAGGTTCAGGCGGCAATTGCGCAGGCGTTTGAGTTGAGCCAGTAAGGTGTGAGTAAGCGCTGGGGGCAAAATGCGGCGATTGATGCGGCCCATTTGGCAGGAATCAGGCTGAGACTGGTTGTATTCTTTGGCAGAGAAGGGGTATTAATTAAGTGGAAGGGAAACGGAACTCCTTCCGAAGGAGGAACAAGCGATGAGACATCCAAAAGAGGTTATCAGGTTAGGACATGCACTAGGAATAAGTGTGGCGTTGACTGTATTGGCCATGGCTACCATCTATGCGGATGATGGTTTCTTTTACTACTATGTGAGCTATAGTCATGCTGCATCCCTTCATCTTGAGTGTCTGAGAGAGTCAATTGGCGATTAAGATGCTCAAACTATACCTATCAATGCCAACAGCTGGCATCTATCTATACCCGGGTTGACAACGGCAGGTGCATGTGGAGGTACGATACCGGGATGTGCTTATGTTAGTTATAATGGAAAAGCTGTTAGCCACAGTCTGCTGTATTCTCTTCATGGTCTGCCAAATTTGATTCAATTACGGCATAACACATTAAAAGGATTCCTCTATGCAGAAACTCTATTTCTTGATTGTTACTGGGGAGCAGCTAGTGCCAGTGGGTTCACTATGAACGATGCTCAGGTAGAAGTGGTTTTTTCGCTCACTCGCTTGGGGATGGTCAGATTGGTCGGTACCGTAGGATACGCAGCTTCGTTAAACGGCATACCAATCCTCATTTCCAAGGTAGGTTCCTCACAGACAGCAGTCGTGCTACTCGATGTTACTAACCCCCAGAACATAGAGGTCGTCTATTCTTGGTCTAGTAGTTTTGAAGAACCCGGCGGTATCTCAGAGCTCGATGACACAGTGAATCTGCATTCTGGAAGATTGTATGCTCTGTATTTTAATATCACATCTTCTGAATCGGTACAAGCTTCTTCTCCTACTGTTGGCGCCCCTGCAGTGGTTTCTGCACGATGTTCAGGTGGGGGCGGCAATGGTGCACTCCTCAGCGTGTTCTTTATGAAGGATGGATCGTCTGAGGTCTCTCCCGATGTCATACGTAGTGATGTAAATGGAGATGGTTGTGTAGACGATTCGGACCTACTTATTGTGCTATTCTACTTGGGAAACCTTGTAAATGTCGGCGAAGAGGATGTAAACCTCCGCGTGGACTGCCTTTCAGCAGATGTTAATATGGATGGCATTGTAGATGATTCCGATCTGCTGACTGTTTTGTTTCATCTTGGTACATGCTATTTTTGATGAATAGTTGGGTAAACTTCCCCCGTGTGCAATAGGCACCCTTTACCTACAACTTAGTGAGAGGTTGTAGGTGAAGGGCGCCGATTGCGATAATGATAATGCCACGGAAGTTTGACTGCTATTGATCTTCAGGGGTTCCGCCTAGCATGCCCCAACAGTACCAAATGTACGGATCCACATCGCACCTCACTTCACGCCCTGTTGGGTAAAGCTTGCGATGTTGGTACCACTTGGCATGTCCGTCTAAATGGATCGCGACCGATCCTTCGCTGTGACGCCCCTTAAAACCATATCCCAGGCGCCGAGCCCAAAAGCCGGGAGCATCGGTCTCGGGGAAGTGATAAACAGCGGGGGGCAGATCGATACACATCACTGCGCGCGATGGGCGAGTGATACGCCCGCCGTCAATGGGAGTTGGCTCATAGTTGTAGCCATATAAACCTACCCCTCCCAGATTATCGTGAATCTTGTAGTCTAAATGGGGGTAGATATCATCGAAATCATTCGCGCGTCCGCGGGTGGATATGCCCAGCCCGACTAATGGGTGGTTCGGCGCGGTCATCTTGTCCCAATTCTCCCCAGGGTAGTTCGAAGCAGGGCGTTGCACTGTTTGCACCGCGCCTCTATGAAACGGCCAGCTCGGACATCGGAATACATCTCGATTCTTGATGTAGGGCATCATTCGTGCAGCCGCCTGATAGCCCTCGCCAAATGCAAATATCGGGAAGAGATTATCATAGTCGTTCGCGTACATCAGTGCACCTAAGCCGATCTGCTTGCCATTGCTCAAGCACTGGGTCTGGCGTGCTTTCTCGCGCGCCTGGGCAAACACGGGGAACAGGATCGCCGCCAGAATGGCAATAATGGCGATCACAACCAGCAGCTCAATCAGCGTGAAGCCTTTGTGCCGATTTGCTCTCATTGCTCTGTGCCTCCTATGATAGGATACGATGCGGGAACCAGAATGGCTCCCGAAAGGGGGGGCAAGCTCAGGGTGAGTTGCCCCTTCGTGGCAGGGAGGTTCCCCTGCCCGAAATCGTAGGTGCCAGCGGCTATCCGCCATGCTTGGATGCCGGGCGGCGCAGGCAGCTCGACGGTCTGGGGCTGCTCGCTGTTGTTGACGAGCACAAGCGCGATATCCTCACGCATGCCGGTTGCACCTACATGGGGACGGGTTTCCCTTATAGCACGGGCGAAGGCGTAGAGGTTGCGAGCGTCGTCGATCAGCAGAGTTTGCCATTCGCCTCGGCGCAGGGCGGGCGTCGCTTTACGCGTGGCGATCAGGCGCTTCACATAGTCCAGCAGGTCGCGCTCCTCGTCGGTCAGTTCCCAGCGCATTGGACGACGATTGTCGGGCGTGCCGCCACCATCCAGCCCGATCTCATCGCCATAATAGAGGGCGGGTGCGCCGATGGCGGTCATCTGCAGCAGGAAGCCCAGCTTCACCCGGCGCAGGTCGCCACCACACTCGCGTCGGAAGCGCGGGGTGTCGTGGCTGCTAAGCATGTTGTACATTGCGTACAGGCTCTGGCGCGGATAGCGCGTCAACAGTGTCTGCATCCGTTGATCGAACTGCGAAGGTTTGATGCGTCGGTGCGCAATCCAGTCCAGCACCGCCCCACGCCAGAGATAGTTCATCACGCTGTCGAACATATCGCCCTGCAGCCAGTGTGCAGCATCGCCCCAGATTTCGCCGATGATGACCGCCTGTGGGTTCACCTTGCGCACGCGAGGTCGGAACTCGTGCCAGAAGAGGTCGGGCACTTCGTTGGGCACATCGAGTCGCCAGCCGTCAAGCTTGAACTCGCGCGTCCAGCGCTCCACCACATTCAGCAGATAGCGTCGCACCAGCGGGTTCTCGTGGCGCAGTTTCGGCATATAGGGGATGTTCCACCATGCCCAGTACGGCGGGTTCCACTCTACCTTCACCGGAAACCGCTCCACATAGAACCACTCGCGATAGGGCGACTGCTCCTGATGCTGCAGCAGGTCCTGAAAAGCGAAGAAGTAGATGCCAGCGTGGTTGAACACGCCGTCCAGAATCAGGCGCATGCTATGCTGGTGGAGTGTTTCGACAAGCTGGCGCAGGTCGTCCTCCATCCCCAGCTGTGGATCGACGCGCTCGTAGTCGTCCACATCGTAGTTGTGATGGCTCACGGAGGCGAACAGCGGGTTCAGATAGAGCGCGTCGACGCCCAGCGTGCGCAGGTAGTCCAGTTTTGCCAGAATGCCCTTCAGGTCGCCTCCATAGAAGCGGTCGCCCTCGATGCGCCCCGTGAAATCGATGGGCTGGTCATTCGGCGGGTCGTTCGACGGGTCGGCGTTGTAAAATCGGTCGGGCAGAATCTGATAGAAGATGGCATCCTGAACCCAGTCGGGCACATCGAAACGGTTCTCACCGACGCGATGGCAGAATCGGCGGGCGGGAATGGTGTTGCTCTTTTGCAAGCCGTCGGGTGTGAGCCAGAGGGTGAGGTTGCCATCGTGCAGGGCGAACAGGTACTCCATATCGGCTTCGGGCAGCGCAGCGCGGTAGTAGGTGTAGAGCGCGTCTTGGGCGGCGGGCGTCATGCGGAGTGTGTGCGGGCGTCCGTTGCGCCAGTAGTGCAAGATGACCATCTGCACATCGTTTTGGCGGGTGCGCAGGCGCAGGTAGAGGGTGCCGTTCACGGGGTTGCGGTCGCGCAGGTCGTTGGGCTGGTGCTGGATTGCGCTGCGGGTTATCTGTCCATCGCCTGTTCGCGCGGGGCGGTGATAGCCATCGGGTTCTACCCAGACCACCGAGTTGAGATTGCCGTTGCCGTCGTCGATGAAGGGCGCGTTCGGGTCGGTGCGCCATTCGGTGCCATCGATGACGAATTTATACTGATGTGCACCGGGGGGAAGCTGTAGGGTGAGTGTCCAGGTACGCCCGCCGTCGGAGGTTTGCATCGGATGGCGACGATATTGCCATTCGTTGAAGGTACCAGCGAGGTAGACCTGATGCGCGGGTTTTTCCAGCACGAGACGGAACAACACGGGGCGCGTCGGTTCACTCTGCGCCCAGAGTGTGCACAGCATCAATAGGATAAGCCAGCCTGTCAGCGGCGTGCGCATAGTCCACCTCGTTGCGGGAGCGTCGCGCCCTCGCGCTGAGAATACGAATTCTCGACTATATTATAGCACATTCTGCCCGTGGGGCGGTTTCCTTGTATCCACGGCTATGCCCGCGCTATGGCGGGGCTTCCGTTTCGGCAGGGCGTCGCCAAACATGTTGTACCTGGTCGCGCGCGACCACCATCAAACCCGTCCACGCACTTTCAGAAAACTGGTTCAATACCTGCATCACCCGCTGGTGAATGCGTTCCCGATTCGGCTTACGCAGGCAGACAATTAAAATCCCGCTATGCGCTATAAACCGTTTCCGTGCAAAACCCCGATCGGTGGTGATCAAGAGTGCTTTTAGCGATTGCGCAAGCTCCCAGATTTGTTCGTCAGACATTCCCTCCTGGTCTGTACCGCGAAGATCATGCACCTCGTGCCCCTGGGCACGCAGTGCCAGTACGGTTCGTTTGGGAATGTTCTCATCTACGACAATCCTCATCCTTGTATTCACCCGCACGATATACAACGAAGCGGGGTCGTTCGTCGACATCCGCGAAGCGTTTCATCCTGAAGTGACTGTTTCGATGGGACTAATTTCCTCCTCCGCCAGCGCCGCGACATATTCCAGCGCCGCCAGAATATCTTCTCGTTCGAGCGACGGGTACTCCTCTAACAGGTCTTCGATGGTGTCCCCGTTCGCCAGCATGCGCACGATTTGATGCACTGGGATGCGCGTGCCACGAATCACGGCTTGCCCATGACAGATGTTCGGATCGATGCTGATGCGCTCGTGCATAGCAAAAATAATTATACCTTCTACTCCCATTCCATGGCTTGCTGTCCTGGGTCGCGTTCGATGCGCTGTGCCTGTGCCACGCCTTTCAGCAGGGCGGCACTCGGTATCTCGAACCCCTTGCCTTTCAACAGTTCGTCCACGGTTCGGATCTGCAGGCGCGGGATGCACAGGTTGCCCAGCGGGGTGGTGTAAAAGCCTGCCTGTGCCGCTTCCTGACGCATCGGGGCGGTTGGTGGCCCCAGTGTGATAAACAGCCCCAGCGTTGCTTTCTCGCGCTCCATCACGCCGCGAAACTCGCGCACTTGCTCTGCGCTCACCTTGCCCGACTTGACTTGAATGACTACCTTCTTGACCTCCTTCGGGTCGTCCTGAAAATAGAGGATTCCGTCGATGCCCGTATCCGCGCCTTTCTTTTGCTGAAACGGGCGGGCGCGTGGCACCAGTCCAATCGCCCACTTCTGGAACTCGTCGCGGTCTTGCTGGGCGAGGGCGCGGGCTTCGGCTTCGGTGGTCGGCTCGCCAATCACGCGATAGTCTTTGCCCTCCTTGAGGTCGAACATATCGCTGAGACGGTACTTGATGAGGGCGATGGCGAGGTGTGTGATGTCGATGCCGATCCAGCGTCGGTGGAGTTTGTGCGCTGCCACAATCGCCGTGCCACAGCCGCAGAAGGGGTCCATCACCAGATCGCCCTCGTTGCTGGACGCCTGAATAATCCGCTCCAGCAGCGCAAGCGGCTTCTGCGTGGGATAGCCGAGGCGTTCTTTGGCAGTAGGTGAGATGGGTGGTATGTCCAACACCACATCCTGTATCACCAAGCCATCCGATGTGGATAGATAGAACTTGTATTTGGGCATCCGTCCCTTCTGAGGCCAGGCAATATAGCCTTCGGCATCCAGTAGGTCAAGCTTTTCCTGTACGCTCATCTGCCTAGCACGTTCCGTTCCAACAAGAATTTCGATATAGTGATTGGGCACAGCCCAATGGCGTCCGATGCTCGTTGGGTTGATGCCACGCCATGCCTGCCCTGATTCGCCCGTGCGAACGCCCGAACCTGTAAGGTCTCGTAGCCCATATCGTCCCCGCTCATCCAAATAGGGGAAGCGTTTCAAGAGCTGCTCATCTGTGTACCCTGTATACACGGGATTCCAAGTGTAACTGTCTGACTTTGTGCAAAACAGTAGAATATCGTGAACAGGCCCCCAACGCTTCGCTCCACTATGCGCGCTGATGCGCTTCCATACAATCTCGTTCCTAAAGTTCCTTGCGCCGAAGATTACATCGAGCATCACTTTCAGGTAGTGGCTGGCGGTGGGGTCGCAGTGGAGGTAGAGGCTACCTGTGGGTTTCAGCACGCGGTGGAGTTCCAACAGGCGCGGCGCCATCATCACCAGGTAGGCGGTCAGCTCGTTCCTACCGAGCGTGCGCACGAAGCCGTTCACCAGCTCCACCAGCGCAGGGCGTGGGCAGGTCTCGATGAACTCCTGATAGGCGCGTTCCGACCATTGCCAGGTGTCGGTGAAGGCTTTGATTTGTGCTTGAGCTGGCTCGCCCGATTGCTCTTTGAACAGAAGGTTGTAGTCGCGGTTGCTGTTGAACGGGGGATCGAGATAGATGAGGTCTATGCTCTCGTCCCCGATGTGCTTGCGCAAGACCTCCAGGTTATCGCCATAGTAGAGGGTGTTGGCAGGTTGCATGGTAAAAATATACCCAGAGCGAGGGCAAGAGTGTGAGTCTGCGCTTCACCCGATGCCGGACGACGCTCAACACCCGCTGCCGAAGTAGAATAGCACCAGCAGCAGGTCGGCATCGTCCACAGTGCCGTCGCCGTTCACATCCCCAGATAGACCTGAACCGCTTTGCCCAAACGCAAACAGCACCAGCAGCAGGTCGGCATCATCGGTGCAGCCGTTGCTATCGGCGTCACCAGTGAACGGGTTGCGCGCCATCACCACCGTCGCGTCCATACGCCCATACGCGAATCGGGTACCGTCGGGTGAGTAGGCGAGCGTCCATACCCCTGTGCCCATTTCCTCGTCATAAACTCTCACCTGCTGGCCATCCGACACACGCCATAGCTTGAGGGTGTTATCCACCCCCCGATGCCAGATACTGCCCATCGGGCGAAAAACCCACCGAGTTCACCCCCCAATGCCCTCCTTGCATCCACAGAATGTCGGGGCGTCCCTGCGCCCATATTGGAGACGACAGCAGTGTCAACCACAGAACAGCCAGCACTGCTTGTGCGGCGTCCTCCCATCGGCTGGGAAAACCGCCCGAACGCGCTTGCCATACTCGCGCCGTTTCACCCACAGTCCGCATTTTTAGTTCACCTGCCTTTGTACGGAGTGGATCTCACCGCTCTGCCAGTATTATAGCACACTTTTTGCCTCGCTGTTAAGCCTCCATGTTTATTGCCCCTCACCCATCCCCTCTTCCCAGCGGGGAGAGAGGTTGGTCAACGAATTTCTGGCAATTTACGCTCAGGATACCCAGGCAGGTTCGCTGATCAGGGAGCGCTGGCGCTGGAGGTACTCGCGCACCAGTTCGGCGAGGCTACGCCCTGTGCTTGTGCTGATCTGTTCCTTGCTCCAGATCCGGAAGTAGCCGAGGGCTCCGCGGGCGAGGGGTGCCGTGGTTGCCACCCGATAGGTGCGTTTGGGGTCCAGTTTCGCGCCGCCGATGATAACGCTCTGGATACGCTTGCCCGGCTCGGCTTTGGGGTCGAATCGGACTTCGGCACCTGTCAGTTGCAGGAAGGCGTTGTTTTTCTGGGGATAGAGTTCCGCGGCGCGTTCCAAGGCTTGCAGCAGCTGTTCGCCTGTCAGGTTCAGCACGACCACCTCGTCATCGGGGTAGCGTACTGCCTTCAGCAGAGTATCAGCTGGGAGCGGTCCGGCGGGGAACTGGGCGGTCTCGTCAAAGAAGGCGGCGCCCAGCATAGCTAAATCGGCGCCTGTGGCGGCGCGCATGGCGTCTACGATGGTTTGGGCGATAGGGTTGGACGCCTCGCCCACATTCTCCATCGAGACCGCTTTGGTCAAATGCACTGTCTGGGCGATACCGCTGCCCAGCATCAGTGTAAGCGATGTCATTATACTCCAGACCCTGTTTTTCATTGTTTATCACTCACGATGGGCTATCCATGTTTATCTACGACGGGCTGGCGTGCCGCGTTCCAGCGCAGGTAGGCTTCGATGAAGGCGTCGAGGTCGCCGTCCAGCACCGCCTGCACATTGCTGGTTTCGTAGTTGGTGCGGTGGTCTTTGACCAGCGTGTAGGGTTGCAGCACATAGGAGCGGATCTGGTGTCCCCATTCGGCGGGCACGGTTTCGCCCTTGAGTTGCTGCAGTTTCTGTTGTTGCTGGCGGCGGTAGTATTCGGCGACGCGCGCGGCTAACACTTTCATTGCCACGGCGCGGTTCTGGTGCTGCGAGCGTTCGTTCTGGCAGCTGGCGGTGATGCCGGTGGGGATATGGGTGATGCGCACCGCCGATTCGGTCTTGTTCACATGTTGTCCGCCGTGCCCGCTGGCGCGATAGGTATCGATGCGCAGCTCTTCGGGGTTGAGCTGGATTTCCGTGTCTTCGGTTTCGGGCATGACTTCGACGAGGGCGAAGGAGGTGTGTCGTCGTTTGTTGGCGTCGAAGGGCGAGATGCGCACGAGTCGGTGCACGCCGTGTTCCGATTTGAGCAGTCCATAGGCATAATCGCCTTCGATGAGGACGCCGACGCTGGCGTAGCCGACGACGCTACCGGGCGTTTCGTCCACGATTTCGGTGCGGAAGCCGTGTTGTTGGGCCCAGCGCAGGTACATTCGCAGCAGCATCTGTACCCAGTCGCACGCTTCGGTGCCGCCTGCGCCCGCGTCGATCTCCAGAATGGCGTTTTTGCGGTCGTATTCGCCGCTAAGCAGGGTGAACAGGTCGAGCTTTTCGACCTCGCGTTTGAGCTGCTCCACCTGCGCGGCGATTTCGTTTGCGGTTGCCTCGTCGTACTCCATCTGGAGCAGGCTAAGCCATTCACTGTACTCTTCGGCGCGTGCCCGCAGCTGCTCGTACGTTTCGAGGCGTGCTTTGAACCGCGCAATCTGTTGCATGGTGGCTTGCGCGCGCGCAGGCTCCGCCCAGAAATCGGGGTGTTTGGTCTCGCGTTCCAGGCGCGTGAGTTCCGATTTCAGCGTGGCGAGGTCAAAGATGCTCCCCGATCGCCGTCAGGCGTCGGCGTGCCTCCTGCAACGATTCGCTGATGCTCCTTAGGTCTACCATCTTAACTCAGGTGGCGCTTTACGCGCTCCTCAATCACGCCCTTCGGCAGCGCCCCCACAATTTGGTCCACGACCTGCCCGTTCTTGAACAGGAGCAATGTGGGGATGCTCATAATCCCATAACGGATTGCCAGGTTCTGTTCCTGATCCACATCGACCTTGAGCACCTTCAATTTGTCGGCATATTGCACTGCCAGCTCCTCGACAACCGGTGCGATGAGCCGGCAGGGACCGCACCCGATAGCCCAGAAGTCGACCAGCACTGGCACGGGCGATTGCAACACTTCTGTTTCCCACTCGTGTTCCGTAACCGGTTTGGCTGCCATAGTTCCCTCCATACAGGCGAATTGCCCGTGTGAAGATTATACCTGCTCGACGGTATAATCGATATCGATGGACAAGGTGCTGATTACGGGTGGCGCGGGTTTTCTGGGTTATCATCTGGCGCACCATTTCACCGACAAAGGGGTTCAGGTGGCGCTGCTGGATATTGCGCCGTATGAGGAGTCGGAATATCCGTCGGGTGTGGAGTTCTATCGAGGGGATGTGCGGCATCGCGAGGTGGTGCGTGAGGTGATGGAGCGGGTGCGTCCGCGCTGGGTGATTCATGGAGCTGCGGCGTTGCCCTTGTGGAAGCGGGCAGATATCTTCTCCACGAATGTGGATGGCACGCGTATCGTGTTGGAGGAGGCGTTCCGCGCGGGCGTGGAGCGTGTTGCCCATGTGTCTTCTACAGCCGTGTATGGCGTGCCTCGCAAACACCCCATCGAGGAAGACGACCCCCTCATCGGCGTGGGTTCCTACGGCGAGAGCAAAATTCTGGCGGAGCGTCTCTGTCTGGAGTTCCGCCAGAAGGGGCATCTCGTGCCCATCATTCGTCCCAAGACTTTCATTGGACCTGCGCGGCTGGGTGTGTTCCAGATCTTGTATGACTGGGTCGAATCGGGGGCGCGCATCCCGATGATCGGCACTGGGCGCAACCGTTATCAATTGCTGGAGGTGTCCGACCTGTGTGAGGCGTACTGGCTGGTCTGCACCGTGGATGCGGCACAGGCGAACGATACTTTCAACATTGGCGCGGAGCGGTTCCAGACGGTGCGCGAGGATTTGCAGGCGCTGTGCGATTTTGCGGGTTCGGGCGCGCGTCCGATGGGCACGCCGGCATGGTTGGTCAAGCCCATTTTACGCTTGCTGGAGTGGCTGAAGCTCTCCCCCCTCTATAAATGGGTGTACGAGACCGCCGATAAAGATTCGTTCGTGTCGGTGGAGCGGGCGAAGGCGAAGCTTGGCTGGGGCGCGCGCTACAGCAACGCCGAGGCGCTCATTCGCTCCTATAAGTGGTATCTGGAGCATGCAGCGGGTCTGGAGGTTGGCACAGGCGTGACTCACCGGGTTGCATGGGAACAAGGCGCACTGAAGGTGTTCAAGTGGTTGCTGGGTGGTCGGAAGAAGCGGGCACACCGTGTCCCCGGATGCTCTTGAGCACACTGAGTGCGGCGAGCAAGGCACTCAACGGCACAATCCAGTCGCCCCAGCGCACATAGAGGGTTCGCTCCTCTATCAGGCGTACGGTTTGCAACGGGGTTGCCTCATGGAAGGCAGGCACGCGCCGCACCATCCCGTCTGGCGAGATAAACGCGCTGATGCCTTCAGGCGCACAGCGAATCAGCCAGCGCCGTGTCTCCACCGCGCGCAGAATGCTGAACGCCAAATGTTGCTCTAAGGCCGCCGTGCGTCCAAACCACGACTCGTTAGAAATCACCACCAGCAGGTTCGCCCCGCGCCGCGCCATCGCTCGCGCAATCCAAGGAGAGGTTGATTCCATGCAGATGACCGCGCCGATGCGCAGCTTTCCTACGCGCAGAGGTTCCAGCGAGTCGCCCGGCAGCAGGTCACGCTCCACCACGCCGAACGCCTGCAGAAAGGGCAGCTGCTCGCGAAAGGGCACCGTCTCGCCCAGCGGCACAAGCAGCACCTTGTCGTGATAGCACCATGAGCCATCGGGCAGAAAGAGATGGGCTGTGTTCGTATACTGGCGTGTGATGGGGTTGCCGATGCGATAGCCGCCGACCAGCAGAGGCATTCGGGTTTGCTGCGCCAATCGACGCCAGAACTCGAAGGCGTCCATCGTGTCAGGCATCGGGTACGGCTCCAGCGATTCGGGCAGCACCACCAGATCGGGCGTCGGTTCGGCAGCCGCTTGCACCAGCGCGGCAAGGCGGTGCCGAATCGGCTCCCACTCCGCGGGGGTGTAGGCGCGTGCAAGGTTCACATTGGGCTGCACCAGCGCCACGGAGGGCAGGCGATCGCCTCCCCTCTCCCCTCTGGGGAGAGGGTTTGAGGAAGGGGCCAATCGCAGCGTGCCATAGCCGAGCCACGCTCCCCAGAGAAGCCCTGCAGTGAGCCAGAACGCCACAGGCGGACGCAGGGCCATCCGTAAGCCCAGGAGCGCGTTCCAGAAGGCGATCAAAAACTCCAACAGCCACGCTCCCCCCAGGTCAGCCATCTGCAGCAGCAGGGGCGCATGAGAGAGCGAGACCGCAAAATGCCCCCACACAAACGCGAACGGACCCAGTCCACGCAGCCACTGGCAGAGCGTCCACAATCCCGCCAGTCCCAGGCAGCCCAGCCATGAGCGTGGCATCTGCGTCGCCAGCAGCCCGAACAAGCCCCAGAAGAGCGCGCTTAGCCCCACCACCCCAACCCAGCCGATGGCGGTCAGCCAGAGGTTCCCCGTCTGCAGGTTCACCAGATAGGTCAGCGGAGAGCCTACGATCAGCCCGTAGACCATGCCCCAGCCCCAGCCCGTTAGAAACCCCACCCACACCCGCCTGCCGGGCAGAAAACCGAACAGGGGCGCCGGCGCAATCAGCATCAGACCCCACCAGCCCAGCGGTGGATGCGCCAGCGCGCTGAGCACCGCCGACAGTGCCAGAAGCCAGAAACTCACAGCGGAAGTATACCAATATAAAAAACCCCCTCCCCAGGGGCGGGGAGAGGGCGGTGGGGTGTGGGAGAAGGTTATTTCTCGACCTGCACCTGCACGACTTTCGGCTTGGCGGCTTCCGCTTTGGGCAGGTGAATCTGCAGGATGCCGTTGCGATAGACCGCCTTCACCTTCTTCTCGTCGATCGCAACCGGCACGGTGTAGGAGACGGTGAATTTGCCGTACCCGCCCATGCGGCTCACATAGTGCGCCGTTACATTCTCGCCCTCCATCAGTGGCTTGCGCTCGCCCGACACCGTCACGGTGCCGTCGGCAATCTCCACATGCAGGTCTTTCTCGTTGATGCCGGGCGCCGTGACGAAAATCACAAACTCCTCGGGCGTCTCATACACATCCAGCGCGGGCGAGAATTCCATCGCCTCCACCGTGCGTGCAGGTCGCAGATCAAAGAAGCGATTGAACAGCTCATCCATCTCGCGTCGGAACTGCTCCAGCTCACGGAACGGGTTCCATGTCACCAGCGCATTCTCTGGCTCGCGTCGTACCAGACCTCGCATGGCAACTCACCTCCTTGTTTTGATTGAGTGTTTTTGTGGAAGGTCTCTTGAGTGCCTTCCACTCAGATTATACGGAGCAGGCGATTCAAAAGTTCCCAGCTGCGGCGGAAAATCCCGTCTTTTTAGGGGCGAATCGGGACTTTAGTCCCTCGCATTTCGCCAAAAAGTGGGGTATAATAGAGATACAAGCGACTATCGGGAACGGATATGCTGACTGCATGAGCCACTTATGCCATCGGTACCTCCCTTCTCTGAAACCCGCTTGATATTTTATCAGGAGGTCGCACGATGCGAACAATCGTCAGTACTATCGGGCTTTGTGTATTGCTGGCGCTGGCAAGCGCCCAACCGTTTACCTATCAAGGGTTCCTGCGTCAAGGTGGCGCTCCCCTGACCAACCCAGCACAACCGATGACCTTTCGGATTTACGATGCACTCACGGGCGGAACGCTGTTGTGGGACTCGGGCACGGTGAATGTCGATGTCAACAACGGGCTATTTACTGTGCCGCTGAACGCACCCACCAGTGTGTGGACGGGCGCTGATCGGTTTCTGGAGATTAGGGTTGGCAGCACGACCCTATCCCCGCGTGTGAAGATCACCCCGACGCCGTACGCTATCCGTGCCAACACGGCGGGCACGGCGAACCCGATTGGCTCTGCGGGGGGCGACCTCGCTGGTCCCTATCCCAACCCCATCGTAGATGGCTTGCAGTCGCGCCCTGTATCTGGTGCGGTGCCTGCTTCGGGTCAGGTGCTGAAGTGGGATGGCTCGGCGTGGGCACCTGCAGCGGATAATGTCGGCGGTCTGACGTTGCCATTTTCTGGAAGCGCGAATGCGACTGGCGCGGTGTTCTCCATCACCAACACTGCCCCCAGCGGCATCACCTACGGCGGGCGGTTTCAGAGTTCCAGCACCGACGGTAGGGGCGTGTTTGGTTATGCAACCGCCACCAGCGGCCCCACCCACGGCGTGCTTGGCATGAGCGACAGCACCTCCGGCAGGGGCGTGTTTGGCTGGTCAATTGCCACCAGCGGCACCAACTACGGCGTGTATGGTCGGAGCAACAGCACCGCTTCCAGCGCCTATGGCGTCATTGGCGAAGAGCCACCCGGCGGCGCGGGGCATGCGGTCTTCGCCAGCGGCACTTTCGCCGCCACGGGCACCAAGTCGTTCCAGATAGACCACCCGCTGATGCCCGAAACCCACTACCTCAACCACTTCTGCACCGAAGGTCCAGAACCATATAATCTGTACCGCGGGACGGTCGTTCTGGGCGCCCGAGGCGAGGCGTGGGTCCAACTGCCCGACTACTTTGAGGCAATCAACCGTGACCCCTCCTATCACCTAACGCCCGTCGGTGCGCCAATGCCTAACCTGCATGTGGCGGTGGAGGTGCAAGGCAACCGCTTCAAGATCGCAGGTGGTGCACCTGGAAAGAAGGTCTCGTGGGAAGTGAAGGCAATCCGCAACGACCGCTGGGTGCAAGAGTACGGCTACCAGACAGTGCAGGAGAAAGAGGACGAGATCAAGGGCAAGTACCTCAACCCCGAACTGTATGGACAACCGAAGGGAAGCGGCATCCACTACCGCCCAGAACCCGAACGCCCCCAAGACACCAAGACCGAGCGCCCCCAATAACCAGAGGCACACGGGGTGAGGGGCAACACCCCCTCACTCCGTACCCCCCTGCGCCTCAACAGGGTGGGGGGTGAGATAAGAAGGAGGTCACTATGATGCGCAAGAGGAGTAAACTGGGAACGATTGGCGTGTTGATGCTGCTGAGCCTAATGTTCGCCAACGCCCAATCGGGTGGTGGATACGACCTGAGCTGGTGGACAATCGACGGCGGCGGGATCACTTTCGCCGCAGGCGGCAGTTTCAGTCTCGGTGGCACGATTGGGCAGCCCGACGCCAGCAACGCCCTCACGGGCGGCGCATTCTCGCTCACGGGTGGCTTCTGGTTCACGCCCGCCTGTATCCCCACCAACGGGGATGTGGACGGCAACAGCTGCGTGGACGACGCCGACCTGCTACAGGTGCTGTTCAACTTCGGTGCGACGGGGTTGAACCCTGCGGATGTGAACTGCGACAGCGTGGTGGATGACGCCGACCTGTTGATTGTATTATTCAACTTCGGCAGCGGGTGCTAATGCTTGCACGCAGAGCGCATGGAAACAAACTGCGGTGTCCGTTAAAAAGAGCCGGGCGGTTCGCCACCGCCCGGCTTTGGCAGGCACGGCAGGGACGATCCCCTGTCTGGCAGGAAGCCTCACGACATCTTTTAACCCCCTTGCTGGGAGGCGACCTGACCTGCTTTCCCGCGTTAATCCGAACTTTATTATATCCTGTCGGCACTAATGGTTGCAAGGGACTTTAGTCCCTATTACGGCTTTCTGTTTGCAGAAGTTCCCAAGTTTCTGCGTTTTTCGGTTGCTTGCAGATCATCTCGAATCTGCGAGGGCTTTTACCCATCGACACGAAGCTTTTTCCTATATTTACTTATAGCCTATGAGACGCCCCTTTGACAAGGGACTTTCGTCCCGGCTTCGAGATTTCGCCCGCCGGTCATGCGTGAGGAGTGCGCGGCTTCGCGCGTCTGCTACTTTAGCCCCAATATGATCTATGGGATAGCTTGCCTGCAAGGGACTTTAGTCCCGATTCGGGGTTTTGCCTTCGGAAATTGGGGGTATACTTTTGCTGATGAGGCGAATGGGAGTGCTGCTAAGTGGACTGATGTTGCTGATTGCCCTTGCTAACGCGCAGGCGGGCAAAGGGGGTGGGTCGTCAGCCACAGGTTCGCTTCAGCAGCAGTTTGACCGAGCGATTCAGTTGGCGCGAGCGGGTCAATATGAGCAGGCAGCGGTGCTGTTGCGTCAGATCCTCAAGCAGCAGCCGAATCTTGCGCCCGCTCATCTGAATCTGGGATTGGTCTATCGGATGCAGGGTCAAGCGGAGAAAGCGACGCACCACCTGCGCCGGGCAGCGGCGCTGAACCCGCGCGATCCAACACCCCTCGTGGAACTGGCTCGCCTTGCGCTGGATGAGAATCGACTCAGTGAGGCGTCAGGCTATCTGCGGGTGTTGCGCGACCGATTTCCCGACCATCCGGAGCTGCCTTTGCTCGCAGGTTCGCTCGCCGCGCTCCAAAACGACTGGCAACAAGCCTACACGGAGTTCACCAAATCGCTCAAGCAACGCCCGAACGATTTTCGGATTCACTACAATCTGGGCATTGCGGCGTATCAGCTGGGACGCAAGGAGGAGGCGCGTCAGCATCTGCAGAAAACGGTGCAGCTCAAGCCCGATTACACCACCGCGTGGAAGGCGCTGGGGATGGTTCACGAAGCGTTGCAGCAGCCGCGTGAGGCGGTGCGTGCGTACACCGAAGCCCTCCAACGCAAACCCGACGACCTACCTACCCGCCTCAAACGCGCCCAGCTGTTCCAGCAGTTGCAGGAATCGGAGAACGCGCTCGCGGACTATCAGCACCTGACGAAGCTCTACCCGAAAAATCCCGATGCGTTGCTGGGGGCAGGGCTGATGTTGATGCAGCTGCAACGCTATGGCGACGCCAAACAGTACCTGGGGCGCGCGCTCCAGCTTTATGAGGCTACGGAACCCCTCTACTGGGAGATTTTGACCGAGATTGCACACTGCGAGCTGAACCTGAAGGAGTATGGCAAGGCGCGTGAACATTTTGCGGAGGTGCTCAAATACAACCCGCGCAATCGACGCGCCTATGAGGGGCAGTTCCGCACCTTGCAGGGTCAGGAAGTGGAGCAGGAGCTCCTGCCCCTGTTGCGTCGCTGGGCGGAAAATCTTCCAGAGGATCCCTACCCGCGCCTGCAAATCGCGCTTATCTACGAGCGCAATCAGGAGAACACGCTTGCCGAGAACGAATACAAAAGCCTGCTGGAGAAGTTCCCGAATCGCCCCGAGCTGCGCCGCGAGTATGCTCGCTTTCTGAGTCGGCTGGGACGGCTGGACGAAGCGGCGCAGCAATACGACCTGATTCTGCAGCAGTCGCCCGATGAGGTTGGCGCGTTGCTGGGCAAGGCACGCCTGCTGGAGCGGCGTCAGCAGCCCCAAGAGGCGCTGCAGCTCTATCTTAGAGTGCTGGAGAAGGAGCCGATGAATACCGTCGCCGCTCTGGGCGCCGCCGCTATCTATCGCCAGCTGAACGAGATCGACGAAGCGGGCAAGCTCTATCGTCAGCAAGCCCTTCAACCCACTCCCAGTGAGCTGGCTATCTCCAGCGCCATCGAGATGTATCAGCAGGCAAATCGGGCCGAGGAGGCGATTGCCTTCCTGCGCGATTGTATCCAGATGCACGGCTACCGTTACCTGAACCTGCTTGCCAGCATCCTGATCCAGCACAAACGCAGCGAGGAGGCGATTCAGGAATACCTGCGGGCTATCCAGCGCGTGGAGCGCGAGGCTCTTGTGGAGTCGAAACCGGACCGGGTCAGAACTCTTGAAGCGCTCTATCAGGAGCTGGGGCTGATCTATCGCCAGCTGAACCGTCCGCAAGAGGCGCTGCAAGCGTTTCAGCAAGCTCATCAGCTCAACCCCAAGCGTACATGGACGCTCTACCAGATGGCTGACCTTCAGCAGCAGCTCAACAACAAGGAAGCGGCGTGGAACATCCTCGTGCAGGCGTTGCGCACCAATCCCGACGACATGAGCCTCTATCCCTTTATTGAACGGCTTGCTGCGGAGCTTCAGCGCGAGTCGGATTACCAATCGCTGATCGAACAGCTGGCGCAGCAGGATACGCCGGGTCAGGAGGCGGCAAAGGCGTATGTGGAACGGTTGCGTCGCGCGGGTCAGGCGGCGGATGCGCTCCGCTGGCTGGAGACGCGCCTGCGCCAGCGTCCCGACGATGTGCCGCTGCTGCGCCTGCAGCTGAGCCTCCTGGAGGAGCTGGGGCGCCAGAAGCAGACGCTCCCGGTCTATGAGCAGCTGGCACGGTTCACCCCAGACGATGCCGCCCTGCTGCGCAGCTGGGCAATCCGCGCGGATGAATACGGTACCACGCTCGACGCCCTGCGTGCCTACGAAGCGCTCTTTCGTGCCTTTCCCGACGATGTGTCGGCAGGGCTCAAAATCGTGACGCTTTATGAGCAGCTGGGCAATCGTGAACGCGCCCAGCAACTGCTGCGCCAGCTTGGCGAGAACTTCCCGAACAACGAGGAGGTCAAGCGTCGGCTGAACCCCACCCCGAAAACCTCGTCGCAACAGGAGCAAGCCCATGACAAGCGGTAGGGGCCGACCTGCATCTCTGCCCTCTGTGCAGACCGACAAAATGTCTTATGCCTTCCCTCTCCCCGCTGGGAAGAAGGTTAGGATGAGGAGACAAGTGCCAGGCTATGAGGCGTGAATGGCTGGCAGCGATTGCCATTCTGCTCACGCTGGGCAGAGGCGCGATTCGCGAGGTGGAGAAAACCGCTGCGCGTGAGATCCGCCAGCGGGTGGGTGGGGGTGACATTCGGGTGTCTATCGAACCCGATGGTGTCGATGGGCTGATGCAGGGGCGGTTGAAACGGCTTATAGTCGACGCGAGCCACTTCACGCTGGACGGCTTGCCCTTCACCCTGGAACCACATCGTCCACGGACGGGCTGGATCAAGCGTTTCATTATTCGCCTGCATGATGTGTCGCTGCGTGGCTTGCGTGCCGAGTGGGTCTACGCGGAGATTCCCGATGTGCGCTATGACCGCAAGCTGGCGCTGCGCAAGCGCATCTTTCGCCTTTCCGATACGGGCGTCGGGCGTGCCGAGATTGTGGTGCAGCAGGACGACTTAGCCGTTTATATCCGGCGCAAGTACGCGCCCTATGTGCGCGAGGTGCAGGTGACGATTAGCCCGACCGAGACGCGCGTCCGTGGCTCCGCGCTCTTTCTGGGCAGTGAGGTGCGTTTTGAGGCGATTGGGCAGCTCACCCCACGCGAGGGGCGTTTTTTGGACCTTGCCGACGCACGCATCGAGATCGAAGGGGCGGAGCTGCCATCCACCGCCGTAGAGATAATGCGCCAGTGGCTGAACCCGCTGATCGATGCCGACCGCGATCTGGGCATCTCCGATGGACTCTATGTGGAGGAAGTCGTCAGCGAGTCGGGGCAGATGCGTGCTCGCGGACGCGCCTACATCCCGCGCAGCAAGCCGGAGGCTGAGCGCCAGCAGGGCTTGTCGGGGGCGCATGGGGTCAGTCGGCGCTGAGGCCCAGCAGCAGATAGCCTGCAGAGGTCTGCCCTGCTTGCAAGCGCAAGGCACGCACAGGCTTGTCGGGATGCGGGTTCTGCCAGCGCAACAGGCGTAGGCGCACCCACTGCTTGCCCACACGCCGGCTCCACACAGGGGGCGATTCCATGGCAGGATTCGGATCGTTGTAGGCGCGCACATGCACGCCATAGAGCAGGGGTAGCTCCGCCTGAGTGCCATCTGCGTACTCCAGCACATAGCGGGCGACCTCCTCATTGCGCTCCGCTTGCCAGCCCGTCGCATGCAGAAAGTAGAGGGTGCGCACGGTGCGAGGCAGCGGGATGACCACCTCGCGCGGATAGCGAGCGGGGTCGTCTGGGGCGAGTGGGCTGAACAGCATCAGCGCGTTCGGCTGGTTGGGCATATCAGCCAGCAGAAATAGATGCCCCTCGAAGCGTGCTCGTCCATAAGGCAGTTCCTGAAGGGCGTTTGCGTCGATCTCACTCAGGCGCAGGTTATAAGCGGGGCGCAGGTCGACAAGAAATCCTGACTGTGCCTGCAAAGATATCGGCTCTCTTCGATAGCGCTCGTGGAAAAACGCCTCGATATCGAAAGGCAGTTGCTCCGGTGGGGGCGCATCACCGTTCCATGCATAGATGGCCGCCAGTACATAGGCAAGGAACTGTTCCGGGGCATCGCGCAGCGTCTGCTCGGTGAGGGAGTAGCCTGCCCAGGTGCTTTGTAGCAAGCCGTCGATGCGCCGCTGGCGCGCCGCTTGTGCGAAGGTGTAGATGTTTTGTGGGTTATACCAGGTGGTCGCAATCAGTCGCGGGAAGCCGGCGCGCCGCAATAGATCGAGACTGCGGTAGCTGTCGGGTTCGGTGGGCGTATAGTGCCAATCGCACAGCCACAGTTCAGGAGCGGGTTTGGGCGCGTCCGCGATAGCTTTCAGCACCTGCTCACGGGTCAAGCGTGCGCTTTCAGTATCGGCGGCGTTCGCTGCGCCATCATGCGCCTCCCCCGGCGCCAGCAACATGTCGCTCCAGAGCATCACCTTTCGGATGCCCCGCGCCTGCAACTCGTTCACCAGCCAGCGGAAATGCTCGCTGAACAGCTGCGCGACGCTCGCGCCTCGACATTCGGGGCTATATGGGAACCGCCCCCGCATCGTCACCTCGTCCAGCCCCAGATGGAATGCTCCATGCGGAAAAATCGCCAGCACCTCATCGAACAGTTTGCGCAGAAGCTGCCTTGATGCCTCGCGGCGTGGGCAGATTGCCCAAGGCGTTTCGGGGTCCTCCGCCAGCTCGATATTTGCCTGATTGCGAAAGAGCCAGGACATGTGCCCCAGGGATTGCAGTAGTGGGATGGGTTCCAGTTGGTTCGTCTGCGCCAGCGCCACAATCTCGCGCAGATTCGCCTTCGGCACCGAGAACTCCACCCAGGCGGGCTTGATGGCATCCCACTGGCTGTATCCGCACTCCACCACAAGCCGATTGAACTTTAGGTTGCCGATAAGGTTGCCGATCAATCGCTGATGGAACGCGATCTGGGTGCCGCCGAACAGGTGCACGCCGCGCCATAGCAGGTCGGGATAATCGATGATGGTGAGAGGGGGCACCTGCAACTGATTGA
>Ga0073930_1000866_pt1 | contig 33219 bp, 31 predicted proteins | sample DewCreD2012metaG_5_FD_76968 | JGI IMG/M metagenome (GOLD analysis project Ga0073930, IMG submission 76968) | Hot spring sediment bacterial and archeal communities from British Columbia, Canada, to study Microbial Dark Matter (Phase II) - Dewar... ...
ACCCTGTGCGGGGTAGTATCGTTCCCCTGCCAGAACCTTCGCAGGTAGTGGTTGGTTCCTTGCAATCCGACAAGTATAAAATAATCCTATTTGCGGGACCGGCGTCGCCTTGTGTGTTGAAATCATTAGAGCTGTATCGGATTGTGCAGAAAGCACATAAGCAACTACAAATCGCGCTTGTCTTTACCTCGCCGAGAGCAGTGGTTCAGCAGGTGGTGAGGGGTTCTCAAAAACCCTTTGTGTATGTATCCGACCCTGAAGGGCGTTATGCTCTGCGCTTGAATGCCTTTTACTACCCGCGCCTGTACCTTCTGGACGAACAAAATCGGGTACTGTATGTTCAGCACTATCGGGTCGGTTCCCAGAGTGCATCGATGGAGGCACTAAACCGACTGCCGTAGGAGGTGCGAGGATGCAAACACAACGAGGATGGACTTTGGTGGAGCTGTTGGTCGTAATGGCGATTATCCTTGTATTAGCGGGGATAGTCTACGCGATAGGGGCGTATGCGGTAGAGCGTCCTCGTCAAGCAACCTGCATTTCTAACTTGCGCCAGACAGGCGTTGCCTTGAAGCTTTATATGGACGATTATAAACAATCAGACTGGGATACAGAGATCGGGAGCATAGACGACTCGGCTCTCGATGCAGTGATGAGTGAGAGGCTCGCGGATCGCTGGGGTTTTCCAAAGAGGCTAAGTGATTTGGTTCGTGGGGGATATGTCAGAGATGCTCGGTTGCTGCGTTGTCCTTCAGCAAAACCGCCTTTGGCAAATAAACTTGTCCATTATATTTATCACTATCCAGTGGTTATAGAGGAGGATAAGAATAGACGCATCGAGAAAATCAATCATTTGCGTGTTCTCAAAAGTCGTATGTATGGGTATCCGATAGTTGTCGACATATCCCATGAGAGCGGGTCAGTGTCGTGTTTATACATCATTTTAAGGATGAACGGGCAAGTAGAAACGAAAAGCGTTTCTAATTCTGCATCGCTTGATAGTGTAGAGCTCTAAGTTTCACCTGTAGTTGTTTAGCTACAGGTGAGAAAATCAACGATGGAGGTGAATGCTGATGCGCGTTTGGATAAACTACTTATTGGTGACCACCTTGTTGGCTGTCGGGATTATTGGGGCGCTTTGGGGTGGCCCCTGTATACCGACGGGCAGTTGTGATGAGGACTACTGCGAGCCAGTAAGGGCTGCGAGAGCGAAATGCTGTGTTAGTGATACGGGCTGTTGGCTTAATCCGTTGACCCCCGACAATCAGGAATGGTGTGAGGATTATGTCATTTACCGCTGTCACACTCCTTCTCTGTGCTACGCATGTCAGGAGACCCATAGGGCTTATGAATGTGGCCCGTGTTGTGAGCCAGCGGGTTGGATATCACCAGCACCAGTGCCAACGCCAACGCTTGAGTAAAAGCTTCCCGCGCCCTACTAAATGTGGTTGCGCCTGTTCTAAGCTGGATAATGGTATCTGGCGAGTGTGGTTGGGCGTTTGGTTTGCCCAGCATTCGCTTGGTATCGCTGTTGAGTGCACCGGCTTAGCGGGCGCAACCGCTTTCAGAACTCTAACTCGAAAGACAACAGAGGAAGGAAACCTTTATCACAGTGCCATAGGGCATCGCTCGGCGCTGGGTGTTCATTTCCATCGCACAGTTCTGCAGCTGGATGTGGTGCCGCACTGTGGTTGCACCGTGGTAGAGGAGGCGAAACAGGCGCTGCCGCCTTTCTGGATTGTGCCGTTGACGGTGCGGGTGCACACGACGGGCAACTCGGCAGGAGATCACCTTCAGCGTGTGGAACTGATTGTGCGGGATGGTCGGTACAGTTGGCGTGAGGCGATTACGGTTCGGTTCACGGTGCAATCCGCCTCACAATCTCAATAGGAGGCGATGACGATGAGGAGACAATTGTCGGTTGTGGCGAAGTGGCTGATACTGGTCGCAGGGGCTGCAGGGGTCCTCCAGATCGTTGCCGCGGGAGGTCCCAACAACATGACATGTGTCAATCAGTCGTGCCAAGAGTCACAAGCGAACTGTATCTATGCTTATGGTTCACCTCCCCATTGCGATGGCGCTTGCTTCGTATCGGATCCATTTCCATGTGATTACTGCGTTACAAGCACTGGTTCTAACTGCAATCTCCGAAAAAGTACACGAACCATAAGGTGGTATCACATGGACTGCTCGCCCTACACAGGCTATAACGGATGTTTTTGCGAGGTCGCCACGAAACGTGTCCAGACCACTTATGAAGTAACTTCCAGCGATTGCTAATATGGAGCTATTGGGGCGGGCTTCTTAGCTCGCCCCACACTTAGGAGGTACTAATAATGGCTAAATTGCTTGCCAGGCTGGGTTGGATGGGAATATTGAGTGTAACAGTAGGTTATGCATCCTGGGAGCAAGCTTTCTCTCAGTATGAGAAGTGGGCTTCAGGAAAAACTTTCGTCTGGGTGGTAGAAAGTGAGGATGGTTGGAAGGAGAAAGGGCGGCCGACTCGTCGCCGTTGGTTGCTGACTATTCAAAATGACACCGCGCATTCTCGGTGGACAGCTGAGCTTCTATCCAGCGATATGAAGTTAGGGATCACAAGCGAAAATATTTTTTACAGTAAAGATTTCGCTATATTTTATTACACTGGACAAGATACATCTGAGTATCACATTTTCCCATGCACATTGTATGAGGGTATACCAAATGGGATAGGAGTAGATCTCCCCCGTATGCATCCCGCTTTCTTGGCAGGAGCTCATCCATTCAAATGTACTACGATTGTCAATTGGATATTTGATAAGAAACCCTATATTTATGAAAATATAAAAAATTTTATTCATAAAATAATACAAAATTTATATAATTTTAGTCTATCAGGATATCAACATCCAAGAGGTAATTGGGCATTAGAAGGGGTATTAGATGCCACCCGTGGCTATCGCCCATTACGATTTAGCTTCGTATGTGGGCCTCAATTTGAGTATCGGGTATTGCGCTGGACGCGGGCTGACGAATACTGGGTTCCTGCCGAGGTACTCTACACAGAAACAACTCCTTCCCGTCAAACAACCATCCGAATTAAGCTGAGAAAGATATATCCAACAAATGAGCCAATTGCTTTTCCGATTCCTAAGGGGGGTAGGATAGTAGACTGGAGATTAAATGATTATTTAAGTTCATATAACTTTGATTCATCACTCAAAAATCAAATAGGATACCTCTATATAGGTCAACTCCCAACTAAAGAGCAGCTCAAGCAACTCGCCTACCAGCAAGGCGACCTTGTTCCCCCCGAAACACCCCGACGCCGCTACTCGCTCTGGCTCTTTGTGCCTGCTGCGCTCTTTTTCCTTGCCGCTGCGTACCTTTATCTGAAGGGGAAACGGAGATGAAAACGCACCGACGCGCGTTCACACTGGTAGAGCTGCTCGTGGTGTTGGGCATCCTCTCCCTGCTCGCTGCCTTGCTCTTCCCCGTGCTTGCCGAAGCCCGCGAGAACGCCCGCGCCAAACACTGCCTGACCCAAATCCGACAACTCGCCCAAAGCACCGTGATGTACCTCACCGACTGGAGCGATAGCTACCCCTTAGCCGCCTACATCAGCCAGCACAATCGGCAACCGTGCCTCTTCACTCTCTATTCGGCAGGGAAACAGCGCAAGATAGCGAAATTACCCCCCTCGTATGGCGGTCTTGGATGAATTGCAACGGGCGCGGCGCACTGCTGAAGAGGTCGCCGCCGAGGAACATAAATTTGAAGAGGGCTTCACTGTCCGCACCTTTCTGGGACTGCTGTTCGTGGCGTTTGTCATGTTGCCCGGCAGCATCTACATGGGGCTGGTGGCGGGAGTGGGTTTAGGCTCCGCTGCGGAATGGGTCACTATCGTGCTGTTCGCGGAGGTGATGCGTCGCTCGCTTCAGCCGCTCAAGCGGCAGGAGATTTATATGCTGTTTTATATTGCCGCCTCGCTCACCGCGATGGGGCTGTACGGGCTGTCGGGCGGACCGCTGCAGTGGAAGATCTGGGATCAGTTCTTTGTGCAGTCAGCACCTGCCACCCCTTTTGCACGGGAAATTCCACACTGGGCAGTGCCAGCCCCCGATTCACCCGCGCTGCGCGAACGCACTTTCCTTCACTCTGACTGGACGCTGCCTTTGCTCCTGCTGGTCGTGACGGAGATTCTGGGGCGTGCCAGCTGGATGAGCATGGGCTACCTGCTCTTTCGGATGACTTCCGATGTAGAGCGGTTGCCCTTCCCACTGGCGCCTGTGGCGGCTTCGGGCGCACTGGCATTGGCGGAGGCGGGGCGACGCGAGGAATCGTGGCGATGGGGCGTCTTCTCCACAGGTGCCGTGGTGGGCATGGCGTTCGGCTTCTTCTATCTGGCAATCCCCGTGTTCACTGGCACCCTGTTTGGCAACGCCGTGCAGATTATTCCCATCCCCTTTTTAGACCTGACGCAAAACACCGAAAGCCTGCTCCCGACAGCAATCATCGGCGCTTCACTCAATCTGGGTGAGGTGCTGATCGGATTCGTGTTGCCTTACCAAGTGGTGCTTGGCTCTGCGATTAGCTCGGTGGTGACTTATGTGGTGATGAATCCTGTGCTTTACCGAATGGGATTCATTCGGAGCTGGCAGCCGAACTCGCCTGCAATTCAGACCAAGATTGCTGTCGACATCGACTTCTGGCTGGCGATTATTGTGGGGCTGCAGCTGGCGGTGGCAGCGATTGGCGTCTGGATGGTCGTTCGCACGCTACGCGAGCATGGGCACAATCGGCGATTGCAGGAGCGTGGCGTGGGCACACTGCCGCCACCTGGTCGTGGCGATCCGCCCTTGTGGATTCCTGTCACCGTGTGGCTGGTCTCGGTCATTTCTTATATTCTGCTCTGCCGCTGGCTGGTGCCAGAGTTCCCGCTTTGGATTGTGGTTGGCTTCGGGCTGTTCTGGAGCCCCCTGAACAGCTATGTCTCGGCGCGCATGATTGGGTTGACGGGGTATGGCGTGTCGGTACCGTTTCTGAGGGAGGCGGCGGTGATTAGCAGTGGTTATCCAAAAGTGGATATCTGGTATGCGCCCCTGCCCTTGCAGGATCACGGTTGGGCAGCGCAGCGCTTCCGCGAAGTGGAGTTGACTGGCACTCGATTCAGCAGCATTCTGAAGGCAGAGATTCTGATGCTGCCCACCATCTTCATCGCGAGCTTCCTGTTCTGGTCATTTTTCTGGCACGCCAGCCCCATTCCCTCGTCGATGTTCCCCTACGCGATGAACATGTGGCCCTACTTCGCGCAGATGGACGCTGTGTGGAAGCAAATTAACCGCCCGGAGAGCGAGATGCGCGAGCTGGTGCTGGGCGCGCTGAACCTGCCACGCATTGGGATTGGCTTTCTGGCAGGTTTGGGACTTTACTGGCTGTTTAGCGCGTTTAAAATGCCCTTGCTGCTCTTCTATGGGCTGGTGGGAGGTGTGGGGCAGTTTCCACACTATCTGCTACCTCGCTTGCTGGGTGCATGGTTGGGACGGCGCTACTTCCGCAAGCGATTCGGTGAGGAGAACTGGATTCGCTATGCGCCTGTGTTGCTGGCGGGCTTCTTCTGCGGGATGGGGCTGATTGGCATGTTCGCCATTGCACTGGCTCTGATTGCCAAATCGGTCTCGGTATTACCCTTTTAGCGAGGGCAATGAGAATCCCCTCACCGATGGCTGGGGTAAAATCACAGGTGATGAAACCGTCCACCCAATCACAGGAGGCACAGGAATTACCTTTGGATCTCGAGCCGCTCTATGCGGAGGAGGTGGCTGAGGCGGCTGTGGGCTATGACATACGGCGCGCCAACGAACTTGATGGTGCCACTTGGACGCGCTATTCTATCTCCATCTGGAGCGATCTTCGTAAGACTGCCGAAGAAGTTGCCCTAAAACATCCCGCCATGTTCCCTGCTGCGCTTCCTGCTCGGCTCATCGAGTGCTACACGCGTCGTGGCATGACTGTTCTCGATCCCTTCGTGGGAGTAGGCAGCACACTCATCGCCACCAGGCAGTTGGGTAGACACGGCATTGGCATTGAGCTAAACCCTGAATATGCCCGCATTGCAGAAACCCGACTGAAAACGCTCACTCTGGAGCAAGGGTGGAGCGAATCGGTAGATGAAGTATGCTGCCGTGTCTATGTGGGCGATGCGAACGACCTGGACCAGTTCGTGGAACCTGAAAGTATTGATCTAGTTATAACCTCTCCGCCATACTGGGATATTTTGCTGGAGAAGCGCACCGCCGATTATAAGCCTGTTCGCCACTATGGCGATGAGAAGAGAGACTTGGGCAAGATTCGGGATTACAATCAATCCAGGCGATTTTCCACAAGGTGTGTATACGGCTCTCAAGCCCGGAGCATACTGCTGTGTTGTGGTAATGGATATCCGTAAAAAGAATCGTTTTTATCACTATCACTCCGATCTGGCAATGCATCTTCAGGAGATCGGCTTTATTTATGATGATCTCATTATTTGGGATCGGCGGCACGAGTATAATAACTTGCGCCCTTTGGGTTATCCATCTGTATTCCGTATTAATAAAGTACATAAGTTGATCTTAATTTTTCAGCGACCTTAGGGGCAGCCATGGACTATTTCGATGCAGATGTCGCTTACCTCATAGGGCTTATTGTGGCGAGAGGACAGTTGATCGAGCAAGGCGAGGAGCGGCGTATTCTCGTCGAGTTTCCCAGCTCGAAAAGGCTCCTCACCACTTTTGGTCGACAAGATGTGCTTGTCTATCATCAGCCTCGCCAACAAGTAGCAAGATCTGTAGTACTTGCTCGCTGGGATATTCAAAATGGGTTGCCCGATGTTGGCAGTGTCATCCCTTCAGGTGGCTTGTAATGGGCGGCGAATCCACACAATTGCCCCCACAATCATCACACGGATGTGGATAGTGAGGGCATCTGTGCGCAGGAAGGAGCAGGTGCTTGCCGAACTGTATGGGTATGACACCCTTCCTGAAAAAAGTGGTGGAGTTCCTGAAGGAAAACCCTGATGGGGTTCGTGTGGTGCGCCGGTTGACCAGCGAGGATATTATTGAGGTGCCGGAGGAAGAGGGTTGGTCAGGTGATGCCATGCTGGTACCCGAGCCAGAACGCAGAGAGTTCGGAATTTATGAGGTGCCGCGCAGCAATCAGCCTACCGCCTTTACCCACTTTATCGATGGCATTCAACATTCGCAGCTGCTGTATTATCTCTGTGTGGAGCAGGCGTTTCTGCCCGTGGTGTACGGCTATATTGCGGCGATGGTGCTGGAACGGCGCGAGCGAAGCCTGCATCCCTGTGCCGATCTCTACGCCGACGAAGAGGCACTCTATCTGCCTGTCCGGATGGTGAACACCCGTATCTTCCAGAAGCACGGCATCATCGTCCATGACACCTACGAGCGGGTAGAGGTCGAAACGGCGTCGTTCGCCAGCATGTTGCAGAAGGCAGGCGCGACCGTTGCCCGCATGCGTGACCAGCTGGAACGCGAGCTGGCAATGCGCTGGATCGAGCAATATGGCGACCGCCATGACTGTTGGCTGTTGGTGGATGGCTCCATCTCCGACCTGATGCGTGAACAACAGACGCGACGCTTTTTGCGGGTGGTAGGCGTTTCGAAGTCGCACCGCACTTCGTACCTGCGTCCCGACTGGATGTTGCAGGTGCTGAACATGCCCGCCGGCTATCGAAGCAGCGTGTTTCGCCCGCGCCGCCCCCAGGTGGAGGAGGTATACAGCTGGTATCTGCGTTTACGCTGGCAGGAAGGTGCCGCGCCCACTTACGGACTGGTGCGCGTGGAGATGTCCCCCACTCCCGAAACGCTTGAACTGGTCGATAATGTGTCTGCATGGCTTTTGCAGGAGACGCGCCCGCTGAGTCTTCCAGACCCCCGTTACGATCGTCTGCTCTATCCATTTCGGATGTGTGAGCATCACCTGCGCAGTCGCGCCCCCAGCCGAGTGCTGGTCGAAACCGCCGTGGCGAATCTGAGTGTGTAGGCCTGGTATACTTCTATAGGAGGCTCAATCACAATGGCACAAAAGGAAGTGCGGGAATGGCTGGTTCCCGATATGACTTGTGACGGGTGTGTGCAGGCGATTCGGCGGTCGCTGAGCAGTGTGGCAGGTGTGGAGCAGGTGGCGATCGAGCTGCACACGAAGCGCGTGCAGGTGCAGTTTGACCCTGCGCAGATCCACGCGGGCGCCATTCAGCAGCGCATCGAACAGGCAGGATTCAGCCCTCAACCCATCCCTGATAGAGAGTGATGCCGGGTGGCGTTCCGAATCACGCGCCAGTATCAACGATTCACGCGTGTTAACACCAGCGTCTGGTTGATCGTGCTGGCTGCCATTGCTTGGGGCGTCTTGCGCCATGCGCAGGGCACGCTGGACATGACCTTTGGACAGCTGGTCGCACTTGCCCTGTTAGGAATCTTCTCGGCAATCGCTCGCACATGGGTTGGCTTGCGCGATCCCCATATAATGTATTCCTTCACCATCCCCTTAGCGGTTTACGATGTTCTTGTCATCTCGGCCGTGGTCGCGATGACGGGCAGATACGCCAGCGAGGTGTGGTTGCTCTATCTGATGCTGCTTGTGTCGGAGGCAGCGGTGATGAGTACACCCGCGCTGTTTGTGATGGTGGGTCTTGCCTCGCTCGGCTACCTGATTGCTTGCCAGCCGCTGCCATCGGGGCTTTGGACCGATTTCGGCTACCGCATCGCGACGATGGCCTTGCTACCCTGGCTTATCCATCAAGTGCACCGCACCCATCTGGAGTATCGCGCAGAGCTGGCAGAGCTGCGCGAGCAGGTTGAACTGAGCCGCGAGCGCATCGCCCGCGAGTTCCATGACGGGCTGGGCGGCACGCTTGTGCAGGCGATTATGGGACTGGAACGCCTCTGCCGCCAGATGCACCCGCAGGATGAGCATGAGTGCCCTCTGCAGGAGCAGGTCCATCTGCTGCGCTTCGCGCTGGACGAAACACGCCAGATAATTCAGCATCTGTATGTGGATGAAGAGGTCGCCCTGTGCCAGCGCCTTCAACAACTGGCGAACCGAGCCGCGGAGCGACTGGGCGTGGAACTGCAGTTCGAATGTCCGCCGACATTGCCAAAACTGACATCCCTGCAGACATTGATGCTGACACGCGTGGTTCAGGAGGCGCTGAACAATATCATCAAGCATGCAAACAACGTGCGCACCATCCGAGTAGAAATCCAGCTGCAGGGAAATCAGCTCACGGGGCGAATCCACGATGATGGCGAAGGTTTCGATCCAGCAAGGGCGATTCAGGGGTTCGGTCTGCACAATATGCAGGAGCGTATCGAGAGCCTGGGTGGGCATTTCCATCTCTCCAGTATCCCTGGCGAAGGCACCTGCGTCGAGTTCAAGGTGCCGATTGGAGCGAGCTAATCGGTTTTGACTCGTCCGAGCTATGCTCGGCTCGTCGGAGGCAAACAGGATGGAAACCGTGCGTCTGATTATCGCGGAGGACGAAGCATCACTGCGCGAGAACCTGGCGGAGATTCTGCGCAGCGAAGAGACAGTTGACCTGCTTGGCTGTGCCGCAGACGGCGAGCACGCGCTGCAACTTGCCATGCAGTTCGAACCCGATGTTGCCCTGATGGATATCAAGATGCCCCGCATGAACGGCATCGAAGCAACCCGCCGCATTAAGCAGGTGATGCCCCGGGTGCAGGTAGTTATCTGGACCATCTATGCCGATGACCAGAATGTGTTCGAAGCGCTGAAGGTGGGCGCGATCGGCTATCTGCTCAAAGATAGCCCACCCAGCGAAATTGTGCATGGCGTCCATGCAGCGGCGCGAGGCGAATCGCTGCTGCATCCTGCCGTCGCTGCACGCCTGATTCAGGAGTTCCAGCGTATGCGCACCGAGCACGCCAAAGCGTCTCACCTGCTGGCGGAGCTAACCGCACGGGAGCTCGAGATCCTGCGCATGATTGCTGCGGGCAAGCGCAATAAAGAGATTGCCGACGCCCTCTTGATCACCGAAAAGACTGTCAAAAACTACATTTCCAATATCTTGTTCAAGCTGCAGGTGAACTCCCGCACTGAGGCGGCGTTGCTCGCGGTGCGTCAGGGGCTGGTTTGATCGGAATGCGTGCGACCTATCTCTCGCTGCGTCCGCTGGTGCTGTGGCGTCAGGTGGAACGCCCGCTGAACTGGACCGTGCTGTTCGGGCGCGATGCCCCGCGCGAGCTGGAGATCGGCTTTGGCAACGGCGATTACCTGGTTGCCCGCGCTCGCCAGCATCCGGAACGCGACTTCATCGGTATCGAAATCGAATGGGCAAGCGTCCAACGCACTCTGCGCCGCATTGCGCAGACGGGACTGACCAATGTGCGCCTGCTCCTGGGCGATGCGACGCCCATCCTGTATCGTGCCATCGCCCCCGAATCGTTTCTGCGCATCTACTCCCTCTTCCCCTGCCCTTGGCCTAAAAAACGCCATCACAAATACCGCCTGTTTAGCCAGTCGTTCCTGCAGCTGCTCAATAGTCGCCTGCTGCCCGACGGCGAGGTGCAGATTGTGACCGATCATGCAGAGTATTTCGGCTGGGTGCTGAGCCAGATTACCGACACGGGCTTCACCGCCTTTGCCCGCACGCTGCCGCCGCGCTTCGGTACGAAGTACGAGCGCAAGTGGGTCGCCAGCGGGCAGCAGCAGTTCTATGAGCTGAGACTGCGCCGAACGGAACCTATTCCCATCCCGCTGAAGGAGGACATCTCAATGGAAACACATCGTGTGCCCCATTTCGACCCGGATCGCCTATCCTTGCAAGATGTGGCAGAGGATATCCATGTGCATTTCAAGCAGGTGCTGTATGACCCACGCCAGCGGATTGCGATGGTGCGCGTGGTGGTCGTGGAGGACGACCTGACCCAGCATTTCTGGATCGAGATCGTGCATACGCCGCAGGGCTGGCAGATTCGACCTGCCCCTGGCTGCGGTATCATTCCTACGGTGGGTGTACAACGCGCCCTGGATCAGGTACGCGATGCCTGTCAGTCAGAGGCTGGGGATTAGCGATATAGAAACGCAATTTGGAATGCCCCACATTATGCTGTCTGGAAAAGAGAATTGTCGCTCCTGCCTCAGGTCTTACCAGACCACAGGCACGATCTCGCTCTGGTGAATTTTTTGATCCTTTGTAACTAACGGTACGCCTAACATTCTTGCGGTTGCCACAACAATCCTGTCTGGCATATCTGGAACACTGGTACGCGGTATAGAGGGCAATATATATAATATTGACATATCGAGTGGCACTAATACAAAGGGATAAGGTCCACTAAAAAGCATGCCCGTGCTGCTCACAAAACCTGCCGGTATCTTCCCTTTTTCCTCGAGATACACAACTTCCACGATACTGATTGCCGACACAGCGAGCAGATTTCCCCAGCGTAAGTGCTGGTTAATGAAATCGAGTGCATTTTGCGAAAGTTGTGGGTCTTCAGTCAAGAACCATACAAATGCATGAGTATCCAGCAGGGCACCTATCATTCCGAACCTCGCACCCACTGCTGCCAGACTTCACGACGCGCCTCAATAAAATCTTCATAAGGAACGCTAAATCGCCAAGATGGTACAAATATGAAGAGCCTCCGCAAGTTCAACGGAACGGAATCAAAAGATTCCTCTTCACCGCTTTTTATCAGGCTTTGAAGCCGCTGCATTAACTCCTGGTGTGCTTCTACAGGAAGCTGATAGATGCGATTCAGCCATGTGTAGTAAATCGGGTCGCGTCGAACGCGCCAAAGGGGAATGAGTTTGTTTCCCAATGCCTCGCGTTTTCCTATTAGTTGACGCAGACGGCGCAGTAAACGCTTCTGTATCGGTAAAGGTAGGCGCATAACGCCCTTAAGGATCTCCTCCACAGCCATTGCTTCTACCATGCTATCTGTATTATACCCGACAGGTTCCTCACTTTTAGCCTGATGGAATGAAGTACCTGCTTGTGGGGATTCTCACTCCGATCGATAAAGCAGGTAGAACCCGCCCAGTCCAAAAAGCAAGTTCGGCATCCAGGCTGCCAGCATGGGGGGCAGGAAGCCCTGATTGCCCAGAATCTGAAACAGCAACAGCGTGTTCCAAAACACAAATACCAGCACAATTGCCAGCAGCACGCCCACAAAGCTACCCGCACGCGCCAACCACAAACTGAGCATCGGGCTGCACAGTGCTAAAATAAAGCACGCCACTGGCACGGCAAGCTTCAGATGATAGCTGACCTCCAATCTTAGATTGCGATAGCCCATCTGCCGATTGCGCTCGATCTGTGCCGCCAGCTGGGCGCGCGTCTGCTCCTCCGGCTCGGGTGTGGCGAAAAAGTCCTGCAAAGCAACCTGCAGGTTCAGCGTTAGTTTCTCTGTCGAGCGCACATCCAGCACCGTGCCATCTGCGCGATAGAAATGGAGCTGGGGACGCTCCAGTTCCCAGATGCCATTTTGGTAGCGCCCGCGTGGCGCGTGGATCACCAGCCATTCGCCCCGGGCACGCTGTTCGAACATTAGCACATCCTCCATCAGCACATGCCCGCCCATCTCCTGCGCCGTACCGATCACCACCGCGTAGTTTTGCACCTTCAACACGGCGTTGCTGGTGATGTTGGGCACGGGCGCCAGCAGGAACATCCGATTACGCAGCCGATAGAACTCGCGCATAGCAGGTGGCACGATGCGCTCGTTCAGCCAGTAGTTTAGCCCCGACAGCAGCGCACCCATCAGCAGCAACGGCAAAAAGATTCGGCGCAGACTAATGCCTGCCATGCGCATCACCGTAATCTCGCTGTCGCGCGTGAGGCGATTGACCGTCAGCGAAACCGCCACCGCCGTGCCCACAGGCAAACTGAGCACCAGCAGATAGGGCGTGTAGTACATCACCATCTGCGCCACCGCGACGAGTGGGATGCCATAGCTGAAAAAGAGCGGTGCATAGTTAAAAAGCAAATTGCCGATAAGCATCAGCGTCACCGCGCCGGTGCCGATGCCCAGCGGCACCAGCATCTCGCGCAGCAGATAGCGATCTAACTGCGTGAAGGGTGGTACAGGGACGCGTCGCCTCAGCGTTTTCGCAGCACCCACAGGATAGCACCCCCCGTAATCAGGATGAACAACGGCACCAGCACAAGCGCCGTGCTGCCAGGCAGCTGCCCTCCCACTATTAGGCTCACCGCGATGCCCAGCGTGCTGACCACCCACACACGCACCACCTTCTGTAGCAACCGCTTGGGAATCCATCGCCCGCGCACCAGCATCGGTAACAACAGCTCACCGCACTGGGCGCACCGCAGCGGACCGATAGGGTTGCGCGCGCCACAGTTCAGGCAAGGCGTGTAGCCCGTTCGCCTGCCGAAATGGCGCAATTCATGCTGCCAGTCCTGCAGCATGCGCTTCTCGTTGTAGGTATAAAGCGGCGCCTGTTGCACGGCATGCTCCAGGTAGTGCACCGCATGTTCCATCAGGTCGTGCCGATAGCACCATGTCGCCAGCTGAATGAGGGCACCCCAGTTCTTTGGGTCAAACTCGACGGCATGGCATGCCTGCTCCATCAGTTCCGCATCCATTTGGGCATGCGCCTGGCGATTGAGGTAGTTGCGCATCATCGGCAGGGCAATCGCTCCCATACTCAAGGTGAGCAGCCCGAACAGCGACGCATAGGGAAACGCTTGGCGTGCCGCCGCAAACGCCAGCAGGAGCGCCACCACCGAACCCAGAATCGACTCCGCAGGCGTCACATCGCCCGTGATGCCCATCATAATCAGCGCGAAGACCCACAGCGCTGCCAACAGCCACACCAGCATCACCACAACGATGCCATCCATTCAACCACAGTTTACCTGACCCGAAGCGACCAATCCATCCTCGCAATTGGGCATCACTCCCTTGCCCCACTGGTAAAAGGCTTAGGGTGAGGGCACCATCGATGGGTGCAGGAATCGGGCGACATGCTGAGTATCTTCCATGCCGACGGAGGGCAAATGAAGATGCAGTTGCCATTCGCGATTCGCTGTTCGCTAACTGCCTTGTTGCTGCTTTGGAGCGGCTTGGTGCCGAGGGGCTGGGCAGATCTCTCCACCGCTCGGGCCCGTTTCGAACATGCGCTGCAGGTGCATGGGGGTGAGGCGTTTATGCAGCTCGCCCTCAAAGGCGTGCGCGTGAACCTCGATGTGACCAGCGAACGGGGCGGCAAAAGCGATGTGAAAATCACGCTCTATCGCAAGGGCGAAAAAGTACGCACCGAGATCGAGCGCGGCGGTGAGACCGAGATCGTCGGCTTTGATGGCAAAACGGGCTGGCGCAAGCAGGGCTATCTGGTCGCCCGCATCGCACAGGAAGAGGTGCAAACTATACTGGACGACCGCTACCACGACTTCGTGATGCTGCCCCTGCTCTACAAAGACGCCACCCTGCTCGACGGCACCGAGAGCAAGTTGCCCGATGGACGCAGCGGCTATCGTGTCACTTTCCAGCTACCACAACTACCCCACCACAACAGCCTACCCAAAAAGCCCGAACGCAAAGTGCATTGCTACCTCAACGAGCAGGATCAGGTGATCGGGCTGGAGTATGAGGCAGTGGATTACGAGACCGACGAGCTGATGCGCGTGTTCGAGGCGTACCACAACTATCGGCAGATCAAGACGCCCGTGGGCGAGGTGCTCATGCCGTTTGAAACCCGCCTCTTTGTAAACGGCGCACAGGTCCGCAATCAGTTCTTCACCGCGCTGGATACCAGTGAAGTGCCCGATGCGCTCTTTGAACGACCGCCTTCCGAGCCACCGCCCATCGTGCGCGACAAACTGCCCGTCAAAGTGCCTTTCCAGATGAAGCGGTTCTCCCTCTATGTGGAGGTCAAAATCAACGATAAAGGTCCCTATCTGATTATTTTTGACACGGGCGCATCCCGCTCATGGATCGACACCAAAATTGCCAAGGAGGCGGGGCTGGAGCGCATTCCCAAAACCGACCATGTGCTCGCGCTGGTGTATGGGCTGGTACCTGCCTATGGCGCGAAGGCTAAAAGCGTCAAGATTGGTGACGCCGAGATTAAAGAGGTCGTGTTCTCGGTCGGACCGCTCGATTACACTCCATTGGGCGATGACGAAGTGGACGGGCGCAAGGTGATTGGACTGCTGGGACGCGAGATTATCTCCGCCTTCCAGGTTACTATCGATTTCACCACGCGATCAATGACCTTCGAGCCGCCCGATGCCGAGATGCCCAAAGGGGTGGTTATCCCCTTCGAAATGTTTGGCGACCACATCCTGGTCACGATGGGCGTGGGCGACAAGCAGCAGATCCGCATGATTGTGGACACAGGCGCAGCGACGAACTTGATGCCCCCTTCTTACGAGCCTGACAAGTCCGTCTGCGTCTGGATGAAGCTGGAGGACTGGTTCAAGCGGATGGGCGAGTTCTTTGAAGGCGATGAATACGAGTTCATGACGGGCGATATGCGTGTGATGCGCCTGAACAAAATGACTCTGGGCGAGCTGCGTTTTGGGCCGGTGTTCGCCTTTCAGAAGCCTGCCAGCGCTGTCGCCTCCGACTCGGCACTTATGCGCAAAGGGAAGCATGGCTTGCTGGGCATTCCCATTATGCGCCACTACAAAATCACCTTCAACTACTTCCGCGAACAGATGGTATGGCAACCGCACACGGCGAGCGAGCGTGCTGCCGATAATGCGGGCTATGGCATCCAGTGGCGGCGGCAGGGCAAGGAACTCATCATCCGCTGGGTGATGCCTCTCTCCGATGCCGACCTGGCTGGGGTCAAGGCAGGCGACCGCATCGTGCTGATCGACGGACAGTCGCCCGCTCACTGGAGCGAGAAGCAGCTGGTGGATCGGCTGCTGAACACCCGCCCCGGTCGCCCGCTGAAGCTCACCGTGCAGTGCGGCAAGCAGCGACTGGAGTTCAATCTGGTGGCGTTGAACTATGAGTTGTGAGCACAGAGCGAGAGTGTCAAAACCCTGTGCGCGCCAATGAGCATTCGGACATCATATCTTCCACAACTCCGTTGCGCTACGGGTAGGAGGCAACCGCTTCTGCATCGTATATAGATGATTGAGGTGGAGCATGCGTCAGGTAAAGGTGATTGTCTGGGCAAGCGACCCGATGACTGAGGCGTTCCTGCGCGAACAGGTGCGTGCGGAACCCTGCAACTCGTAGAGAAGCCCGTTTCCGAAGCGCAGGGCACGATTCTGGACGCGAACCTGCTAAGTTGCGCCGAGCGGCGCGTGTTGGGCGCGTTTTTGCGTTATGATCGGGTCGCTGAGGTGGCGGAGGTGTTGTATGTGTCGCCCGATACGGTCAAGAAGCACCTGCAGCGCATCTATCGCAAGCTGAGAGTTCACAGTTTGCATCGGGCGTTGGTGGTTGCCAAAGAGCTGGGTCTACAGGGCGAGGAGGCAGCATATCGGTATACCCCTATGGGGGAATAGGAAAAATTACCCCATTGGGGTATTGACATTGGGCGCAGAGTGTGCTATAATTAAGGTAGGTTGCAGAAAGGAGCACGACCATGCGTGGCAGGTGGATATTTTGGATCGGGCTTATAGGTGCGTGGCTACTGACAGCCACTTCGTTGTTGGCGCAAAGTTATGTCTATTATGGATACAGTATTCGTGCGGACGCTCTCATAACTCTTGTGGGATTTACCGATAACACACAGTACACGGTTGTTGATATAAGCAATCAACAGACACTACGCCAGGGAACACTCAATCGCGCTCAATCACTAACCTTTACCATAGGTCGTAGAACCCCATTTAAAATTACTTCTGATCGTCCAATTTCTGCCCATTTATGGTATGATTGTTGCAACTCTGGTGGTTCCACAAGCTACCCTGCCGTTGACGGCTTTCTGCGAACGGGAACGGAATTCATATTTGTTATACCTGTGCTAAGTTCTGCCAACGAATTTTTAGTATTTGCATTTGATGATGCCAATGTGACGATTCAAGATGCCTCAGGAAATGTAGTAACAAGTTTTAACTTACCTCGTGAGAGGTACTGGCGAACTACAGGTGCGCCTCTGGTGGCGGGAAGGCTTTATAGGCTCACTGCTTCGGGACGCGTTTGTTTGCAATCCAATGTGGGTAACGGCTATACCGCAGTGCCAAGTTCTAACGGACGCGACATGGGGCGTTACTTTCTTTTTGCAACTGCCGGATGGGGGGGAGGAGCTATAGCTATTTTTGCATATGAAGACTGTGAAATTACTATTACAAATATAGACACAGGTGCTATTTTAGAGCAAAACTTGCCTCTCCGCCGCGGCCAGACATACTTTCGAAGGGGAGTGGGAAAAAATCGTTGGAAATTAGAAGCAACAGGGAATGTCGCTGTCTGGGCAGGAGACATAGAGGGTGGAGCAACAATTGCAGATATGGGAGACGATACCACTATTAATCAGGGTAACGGTGGTAGAGAGTTTTTCATTAATACTCAGCGCTTCGGAGCCTATATATTTGTTCCATACAATAACACAGAGATTAATATCAACGGCAACACATATATCAAAAATTCAGATGATTTTCTCTATTTGTCAGGCTATCAAGATGTGCATATAGTCAGTACCAAGCCTGTAGTTGTACAAACAATGGGTGGCAACTTCGGGCTTGCTGGGGATGATTGGGGCACGATACTACTTGCACCTTTTCCCGAAGCAGGCGAAATTCCTCAAGTCTTTATTACCGAAGAAGGTCCTGATGGTCTGGTTTGCCGTTTACCGATAAGCTTCGCTTGGGAAGGTAGTGATGATAATACACCCCCTGAGGATCTGCTTTTCTCTTGGAGACTTACACGTGATGGTCAGTCAGGTGAATGGAGTGAGTGGTCGTACCAAACGACTGTTTCATTTAGCGAACTTGACGCTGGAGATTATACTTTTGAAGTGCGTGCACAGGATCTCGACGGCAACATTTCCGAACCTGCCTCACGCACTTTCCGTTTCCGCAACGATCCGAACCCACCCGCAATTAGCAACATTCAGGTAGATGCGCGCATCGATCGCGCCACAATCCAGTGGACAACGGATGAACCCAGCACCAGCCAGGTGGAGTACCGTTTGCAAGGGGCGAGCAACTGGCAACGCACGAACTTGGATACCAATCTGGTGACCGAGCATTCGGTGACTATCACAGGGCTGCAGGGGCACCAGACCTACGAGTACCGGGTGCTGTCGTGGGATGAGTGCGGCAACGAGGCCGTTTCAGAAATAGGCACTTTCATCGTGCGTGCAGCAGACCTGCAGCCAACCGCCTTACAGGTGCCCTTGGAAATCTGGAACGATACCCAGTTCGACATCCGCTGGCAAATTACGAACGCAGGGACCTTGGCCGCATCGAACTGGCGCGATCGGCTCTATTTCTCGCGTGACGACCGAGTGGATGGCTCCGATCAGGTGATTGGAGAGTTTGTGTTCGCCGGCACGCTGGAGCCGGGGCAATCGGTCAATCGCACCCAGGTGGTTTCGATTCCACGCGCGTGGATCAGCCCTGAAGGGACCTACCACATCATTGTGGTGACGGATGCGGCGAACCAGATTAATGAAGGTGTACGCGAGGATAACAATGTGCGTGCGCAGTCGCTAACGGCACGGCTGGTTCCCTTGCCCGACCTGACTGTGCCAAGCCTGCAGGCTCCCGCGACCGCCTTCTTCGGACAGACGATTGAGGTGCGCTGGCGGGTGCAGAACATCGGGCAAGGAGCGACCACAGGCACCTGGTACGATCGATTAATTCTTGCGAACGATGCAGGGGGGCAATCGGTTGTAACCCAGCTTTCACGCGGGAATGAGAGTGCCTTAGCGGCTGGCGAGGGCTACAATTCGGTGGTCAATCTAACGCTGCCGCGTGGGTTGGTAGGGCGCTACTATCTGATTGCAGAAGCCGACTCCTCGCGCAGCGTGTTCGAGGAGGACGAGGGCAACAATCGCAGCACAGCGGTTCCGATTGATATTGCTGTGCCGCCCTTGCCCGATCTGGTCGTGCCGCAGGTGGTGGTTCCTGCGCAGAGCTACGCGGGGCAGCCGATACGGGTGCGCTGGCGCGTGGAGAATCGGGGCAGCCGCGATATTCCGGCAGGCGAGCGCGCTTGGTACGACGCGCTGTACCTCTCGACGGATACGACGCTGGATAACCGTGATCGCTTCCTCACAAGCCGCTACTTCAGCGGCAACCTGCAGCCGGGCGAAGGCTACACAGTTGGCGATTATGCGATTACCATCCCCCGCGATTTGCCTGCAGGGAACTACTATCTGCTGGTGCTGACGGATTCCACGAACCGTGTGTACGAGTTTGTGGCTGAGAGCAACAATCTGGGTGTGTCGGCAACGCCGATTGAAATCTTGGCGACGCCGCCGAATGCCATTGACCTGATTATCGAAGAGGTAGAGGCACCCTCTACAGGGCAAGCGGGGGAGAATATCTCCATACGCTGGCGCGTCGTGAATGACGGCGCCGATGCCGCCCCTGCGCCGTGGACCGATGCGGTGTATCTGTCCAGGAGCCCGACCTTTGACCGCAATCAGGCAACACGCCTTACGACCTTTACCTACCCGAACGATCTGCCTGCGGGCGAGTCATATGAGCATACCGAGATTGTGCGTCTGCCCGACTGCCTGCCTGCAGGTCAGTACTACCTCTTCGTGGTAACGGACGACAGCAACCGTGTGGTCGAATACAATCCACCTGCCGATGCCGAAGCGAACAATGTCAGTCAAGGCATCGCGATTGCTACCCAGTTGCGCTCGGCAGATCTCCAAGTGACCACCTTGAACGCGCCGGCGCAGGCGGTCAGCGGTGCGACTATCTCGGTCGGGTGGCGTGTCGAGAACCTGGGCGATCGGGAGACGCCCACCGCAAGTTGGGTAGACCGTGTGTTGCTCACTCGCACTGATGGAAGCGTGGTGCGCACGCTGGGCGAGTTTCCGCGCACAGGGCGACTTGATGCTGGCGGGAAGTACGATCGACTGGTACAGGTGCAGGTGCCGTCAAATCTCGCAGGGCAATTCCGTATCGTTGTGGTCACCGACGCCAATAATCAAGTGGTCGAGTGTAACGCGGAGAACAACAACGCGGCGAGCACCCCGATACAGCTGACTTACGGGCCGTTGCCGAACCTTGTGCCGAGCGAGGTGAACCTGAATGTCAGCGCGGTGCAGGTGCTCCAGCCGGTGCAGGTGAGCTGGCGGGTTTCGAACACGGGTCAGGCGAACGCAACGGGCTGGACGGACGCGATCTATCTGTCGCGCACGCCGAATCTGAGCGGTGCAATCTTCCTGACGCGCTTGCCTGCGCCGCAGCCGCTGGCGCCGGGTCAGTCGTATCAGCAGTCGGCGGTCGTAACCATCCCTGTCGTTTCGCCGGGTGAATACTATGTGCTCGTCATGGCGGACGACGCGGGACGCGTGTTTGAAGGGGATAATGAGGGGGATAACATCGCCCATGCCTTCCCGCTGCAGGTAGGTCTGCCGAGTGTGGATCTGGTTGTGGAAGGTGTAGACGCGCCTGCGGAGGCGACCGCTGGGTTGACTGCGGAGATTGTCTGGACGGTACGCAACAACGGCACCGACGCAACTTACCGCGCTTGGGGTGATGTGATTATTCTATCGCGCGACCTGATCTTGGACCCGAGCGACCCGGTGGTAGGTTCCTACCGTCACAACCAGCCCCTGAACGCTGGTGAGTCGCGCACAGTGCGGTTTACCCTTCGTGTGCCAGGACATCTGACTGGTCCGTACTATGTGTTTGTTGTGACAGACTATGGCGACGAGCTATCGGAGACCGACGAGACGAACAACCGCGGGGTGGACACGCAGTCGATGGTGATTACGGTCGCGCCACCTGCCGATCTGGTGGTGGAGAGTGTCTCCGTGCCCGCGTCTGGCTCCCCCGGCACCCCGATGCTCATTCAGTGGACAGTACGGAACACAGGTTCCAACACGGCAGAGGGCAGCTGGTACGACTCAGTATACCTGTCCACCGATAACCGATGGGATATCGATGATGCGCTGATTGGTCGCTACGAGCGTTCTGGTGCTCTGGCGCCGGGGGCGTCGTACACGGGGCAGTTGAATGAGCCGTTGCCAGGCGTTGCGCCAGGCACCTACTACATTCTTGTGCGTACCGACGCTCGCAACACCATTCGCGAGACGGATGATACGAACAATACGGGCGTTGCTGGTCCGTCGACGCTGGATGTGATCGAGTTGCAGCTGGGTGTTCCCTTCAGCAATACACTCACGCCCGCTGCACGCAGCCACTTCTACAAGGTAAATGTGCCCGCAGGTCAGACGCTGTTGTGGACGGTGGATAGTCAGCTGGAGAATGTAGAGACGGAGCTGTTCGTGCGCTATAACCAGATGGCGCAGCGGAGCGCGTACGACTATCGCAACGAGCGTCCGTTTGGTGCGGATCAGGAGGCGACGGTGCCGCGCTCACAGGCAGGATACTACTACGGTCTGGTCTATGGCGCGGATGTGCCTCAGAATAGCCCGTACCAGACGAAGGTAGAGGCGCTGCCATTTGGCATTCGTTCCGTGTCGCCGAATATTGTAGGCAACGCGGGCTTTGCCTCGCTCCGTATTCTGGGGGCACAGTTCGATAGTGTGGAGCAGGTATTTATTGTCCTTCCTGATGGGAGCCGCCGCTATGCGCCCGCTGTGAATGTTGTCTCACCCAGCGAAATCCATGCATTGTTCAACTTGAAGGATCTCGCTGCAGGTCTCTACTCGATTGGGGTTCGTCAATCTTCAGGGGGTGAGACGATAGCGGAAAATGCTCTTCAGCTCGTAGAGGAAACCGCTGTTGAGCCACCGCTTACAGTGCGTGTTGCAGGACCAGATTCAGTTCGTCCTGGTGGGCAAGTCACTTACTATATCACTTTATTTAATAGCGGTCTTAATGATGCGATAGGGGTTACCCTCCTCATTCGCATTCCTGCAGGAACATCCTATGTGCTTCCCAGTGTGGTTCCATTGCCGGAAGATGATCCTGCTGTGCAGATACCTGTCCATTATGACTCTCTCGACGGTTGGCGATACATTCCATTGCTAATTCTTTCGGTGCCCGCCGGAGGTTCCGTGACTCTCCCCCTACTGGTTACAGCACCAAATGGGGGCGTGCTCACCGTAGAGGCAATTGCCTTGGGCGGAATGCCTCCCTATGCGATTCGCGACGATGGTTTCTTCTCGATCCCATCGGAATCCTGCTGGGCTCAGGTAACCAATGCAATTCTCAGTTGTGTCCAAGCGATTCTCTCCACTCTCCAGATCAACATCCCTGGACAATGTTTCCTCAGCGTCGCGAAAGGAATTTACAGCAAAATCTTGGCCGCCATCAATTTAGGACGGAAGCCTTCTCTATGGAATGCTGTTGAACTGCTAAGGGCTATGGTTAGCGCTCTATTTTCAAATCTCGCGGATTGTGTGGATGCAGAAACGCTTGGGAGAATTATTCCGGGACTTGCCACCGTTTTGAGCTGGATAGATTGCGCAATCAATCTTTGGAACGCTTATGACGCTTGTAAAAGGCGGGACAGAAAAGATACCCCTGTCCAACGACCGACCGATCCGAACGAGAAGCAGTCGCCCGTGGGTGCTGGCGAGCAGCGGTTCGTGCCTGGGCGAGAACCCATTCCCTACACGGTGCTGTTCGAGAATATGCCCACCGCCACAGCCCACGCGCGTCAGGTGGTGATTACCGATCAGCTGGACGAGGATCTGGATTGGCGCACCTTTGAGGTGGGCACCATCTCCTTCCGTGGCGGACGCTACACAGTGCAGGCACCGCCAGGACAGCGCTTCTTCCAGACCGAGGTACAGATGCGCGAGGAGGATGGGGGGCTGCGCGTGCAGGTACTCGCAGGCATCGACCTAACTACGGGCAGGGCGACTTTCCGCCTGACCGCAATTGACCCGCAAACGGGCGAGCCGCCGACAAGCCCGCTGTTGGGTGTCCTGCCGCCGAACAACGAGCAGCGCGAGGGTGAAGGCTTCGTGACCTTCCGTGTGAAACCGAAGCGCACGGCGACCACGGGCACGATGATTACCAACAGTGCCACCATCGTGTTTGATGAGGAACAGCCGATTACCACGAACGAGGTGTTCAACACGGTGGATGCGCTGCCTCCCACGACCATGATGACACTGTTGCCTGAGCGCACGAACCGCGTGTCGTTCACGGTTCGCTGGTCAGGCGAAGATGACGAGGGCGGTTCGGGCTTGCGTGACTACACGGTCTGGGTTTCGGTGGACGGTCAGCCTTATCAGGTTTGGCTGAACAACACTGCGCAGACCCAGGCGGTGTTTGATGCACAGCCTGGTAGCCATGTATATGCGTTCTATGTGACAGCAAGCGACCATGCGGGGAACCTGACCCCTGCCCCTACCCAACCGCAAGCCGTCATTCGTGCGACACTGGGCGATGCCGATGGTAATAACTGTGTGGACGATTCGGACTTACTGGCGGTGTTGTTTGCCTTTGGTGAGCAGGGTCAGAACCTGCCGATGGACTTCAACGAAGATGGGCGCATCGATGATGCCGATCTGATGACTGTCTTGCTCAACTTTGGTGCAGGCTGTTGAGCAACGGGCAGGCAATTGGTGAAGGCGTTCTTTACCGACTCGTTGCGTGTCTGGTGAGTGGGGTTGTGCTTTGCTTAGGCACAACCCCACTATTTATCTTTGTGACAGGCAGTGGTAGCGGTCAGAAAGCAGGGGTGGCAGAGCTGGTCTCGGGCTGTTGAAAAAAGGTTTTGAGCCATTCGGCGGCGATAGGCACGGCGACCTCACTGCCGTGCCCTGCCTCTTCCGCTATCACGCAGAGCACCACGCGCGGATTTTCCGCAGGAGCGAATGCAATAAACCACGAATGCGTTTTGCCACCCTTACGGAACTCGGCGGAACCCGTCTTGCCCGCCACCTGGACACCCGCAATCTGGGCGCGACGCGCCGTGCCCCGCTCCACCACGCGCACCATGCCCTCGATCACCGCGTCCCAGTGCGCAGGCGCCGCCTGAACACGATGGATGACTTCTGGCTTAGCAGTATACAGCACCCTGCCATCGGGGGCGATAATCTGGCGCACCAGATGCGGACGGTAAATCACGCCCCGGTTCGCGATACCCATCGTGGCAACCGCCATCTGTAGCGGCGTGGTCAGCAGATAGCCCTGCCCGATGCCGTAGCTCAGTGTCTCGCCCCCGAACCACGGCTGCTTGAATGTCTGGCGTTTCCATTCGGGATCGGGCACCAGACCCTTCCGCTCGTGGGGCAGGTCGATCCCGGTGAGCGCGCCCAGTCCAAACACACGCGACCAGTGCGCTAAACGCTCCGGCCCCAGTTTCTGCGCAGCAATATAGTAAAAAGTGTCGCATGAAAGCGCGATGGAGTTATAGAACTCCACATAGCCATGCCGTCGCCAGCACCGGAAAAATCGCCTGCCCGATTGATAACCGCCGGGGCACACGATGCTGGAGTGTGTGGTCAGCACGCCTGTTTCTAACCCTGCCAGCGCCACGAACGGCTTGAAGATGGAGCCGGGCGCATACGCCGACTGGATGGCGCGATTGTTGAGCGGGGCGCGCGGGTCGTTCAGCAGGCTGCGCCAGATGCTCGCTGGAATACGCGGCACAAACAGATTGGGGTCAAACGCGGGCTGGCTGACACAGGCAAGCACCTCCCCCGTGCGCGGGTCCAGCGCGACCAGCGCCCCCACATGACCTTGCAACAGTTCGTAGGCACGCTGCTGCAGCTTTGCATCGAGGCTCAACACGAGCCGTGCGCCCGGCACAGGCTCCAGTTGCTGCAAAGTGCGCACGCGCTTGCCCAGCGGGGTCACCTCCACCTGCTCGCCGCCCGGCATGCCATGCAGATAACGCTCGTACTCACGCTCCAGCCCGCCTTTGCCCACGAGATCGGTGCCATCATACAGGGAGCGGATAGCAAGAGGCGATTCGCCATCAGTCTCCGGCCACTCGCGACTTGCCATTGCCTGATACGCTTTCAGTTCCTCCTCCGAGATTTGGCCCACATAGCCGACGACATGGGCGAAGAGCTTGCCATAGGGATACCAACGCATCGCCTGCAGCGAGACCTCCACTTCGGGCAGGTTATACTGGCTCTCCAGCAGATCGACCGCTTCTGCATAAGCAACCCCTTTTCGCACCACGAGCGGCACATAGGGATTGATTCGCGGGTTCATCACCAGCACGCGCAGCTCATCAGGAGAGATTTTGAGGCGATCGGCAACGAGCGGGATGCGTCGCGGGTTGCGTCGCAGCTGATCTGGCAGCACGCTGATCACGATTTGGGCACGGTTGGTGGCGAGGGTGCGCCCCTGCCGGTCCACGATTAGCCCGCGCGGGGGTGGAATGCGGATCAGGCGCGTGCGCACCAGCTCGGCACGGGCAGTTAGCTCCTCGCCATGCAGCACCTGCAGGTACCACAGGCGCGCGATAAGCACCAAAAGGGCAAGCCCCGTAATGACCAGCAACCCGTATTCGCGCGGCTGGATGGTACGCCGATCCTCGGAACGGATGCCCAGATAGCGTTTCGGGCGTGTCAGCATGGCTATCGGATGCGATGCTTCTTACACAGCTCTTTCGGTTCTGTCCCTTTCAGGTAGGTACGGCGCACCACCTCCGGACAGTAGTCGGTGGCACGTTGCCCTGTGTCGACACAGATGGCGATGGTGACGGTCTCTGGCTGCTTGGGCGGTGGTGGGGCACTGGAGCGTGGTGCACCGACCGCCGCAGGCTCCGCCTTCGCGCCTGCGCCACTGGACTCGGGCGGGGTGATAGGCGGTGGTGTGTTCGGGCTTGCCAGCTGCGCATCCCCTCCGGTCGCTGTTTGTCCCGCATCCCGCTGGGGAGTGGGAGGCTGCTCTGCTTCCGTTGCTCCCTCTCCCGTAGCAGGAACCGTGGGTGTAGCGCCTTCCAAGGGCGGGGTCATCTGGATAGGTTCGGCGGACGACGGCATGGATGCCTCCGGCGGTTTCGGAGCCGCTTGCTGCGTTCGCCACTTCTCTAACTGCGCCTCAATTTTCAGCACCTCGTCCATCAAATCGGCCCAGATGCGTGCGCATACCGTGCCGCCAAACACGCGCTTCATCGGGCGATACTCCCAGCGGTGTGTCTGCTCGTTGTAATGCGCACTGGCGACCCATACCACCGCCAGATAGTGGTCGGTATAACCAACGAACCATGCGTCGCGATAGTCGCTGGTGGTGCCTGTCTTGCCGCGTGCGTGAGGGATTCGGCTGGCAGCACGCCCTGTCCCTTTCTCCACCGCTACCCGCAGAATCTCGTCGATCCAGCGCGCACTCTGCTCCGACAGCACATTTTCAAACACCTCCGCCTTTTGATCCAGCAGTACGACGCCATCACGGTCCACCACGCGCCGTATTAGGATCGGGTGGATGCGATTGCCGTGCGTGGCGAACACGGTGAAGGCTTCTGCCATTTCGATAGGCTTGACCGCCGAAGCACCGAGTGCGATGGGCAGTGTGGGGTTCAGCGGCGATTCGAAGCCGAACCGCTCGTGCGCGAACTGCGCGATGGTGTCCGCGCCGACCAGCATCGCGGCGCGCACTGCCGGGAGGTTGATCGACCATGCCAGCGCCCGCTTCACGGAGACGCGCCCGCGAAATCTGCCGTCCGCGTTTTGTGGGCGCCACGGCCTGCCTCGCACCCCTGACGGCAGGCTGAGGGGGGCGTCCAGCAGTGTGCTGTTGGGGGTCAGCTTGCCCAGTTCGAAAGCTGTCGCGTACACGATGGGCTTGAAGGCGGAACCGGGCTGGCGTCGTCCCTGTGTGATGGCGTTAAACTGCGACTGCTCGAAGCTGCGCCCGCCGACCATCGCACGGATACCCCCCGTGCGCAGGTCGATCAGCACAATCGCACCCTGATTGACCCCCTGGGCCTCAAACGCACGGATGCCGCGCTCCAGCACGCGCTCCGCCACACGCTGCATCCCGCTGTGCAGGGTTGTGTAAACGCGCAGATTGCCTTGCAGCAACAGTTCGCGCCCATACAGCTCCTCCAGCTGGCGCAGGGTGTCCATCACGGCGTAGGGTGCGATAAAGCGCGTACGCGGGCGACGCTTTGCCAAGCGCAACGGTTCCTGCTTAGCGGCATCGCGCTGCGCTGGCGTGATATAGCCCTCACGCGCCATCAAGTCCAGCACCCGATTGCGCTGACGGATTGCTTCGTCGGGATTGCCGAACGGCTCGTAGCCCGAGGGACGCTGCGGTAATGCTGCCAGCAGGGCGCACTCTGCGAGGGTAAGCTGATCCAGCGATTTGTTGAAGTAAACCCTCGCAGCCGCCTTGACCCCATACGCGCCGTTGCCGTAGTAAACCTGATTGAGGTATAGCTCCAGAATGCGTTCCTTGCTCAAGCGACGCTCCAGCTCCTGGGCCAGGATAATCTCCTGCATCTTACGGCTGATGGTGCGTCGTTGCGTTAGAAAGGCATTTCGTGCCAGCTGTTGCGTAAGCGTGCTGCCACCCTGTTGGATCTCGCCTTCGGTCAGGTTGATCCATGCGGCCCGCGCCACGCCGCGCCAGTCCACCCCATGATGGCTCCAGAAACGGCGATCCTCTTTGGCGATGGTGGCGTTGATTAGATGCTTCGGAATCTCGCTCAATGCCGCCGGTTCGCGGTACTCTTCCGCAATCTGGGCAAGCAGCACCCCGTCGGCGGCATAGATATAGCTTGCTTCGCGCGGCTTGTAGTTCTCCAGCACATCGACAGAGGGCATCATCTGCGCCACCTGATAATACAGCACGCCGACAAAGGTCATGCCCCCCAGCACCAGACTGAGCAGCACCAGTGCCAGGTACGCCAGAACAAGCTTCCACCGTTTGCGCCTGCGTTTTGGTCTCATGGCGCGTTGAAAGCGTCTGACAAGTCGGATGAGTTTGACCTGCCCGTACGGGCACGCCACAATTCCACCACCGCATCGATCAGTCGCTGCGCGGCAACGCGTTTTGGCAGCAACGGCAGCGGCTCGATGCGTCCGTCGGCATAGATCAGAGTGAGCCGATTGGTATCCACCTCAAAACCGCTCTCCGGCGCCAGCACATCGTTCACGGCAATAAGGTCCAGCCCTTTGCGCAGCAGTTTCTTTCGGGCATGCTCGAGGGCTTTGTCCGTCTCCGCTGCAAAGCCGATCAGGAGCCGATGCCCTTTGCTCGGCGCGACCGTGCCGAGAATGTCGGGGTTGGGTACAAGGCGCAGTGTCCAGGCGCGTTCGCTGCGCTTGCGCTTCAACGGATAGACGCGATCCGGGCGGTAATCCGCCACCGCTGCCACCGAAATGAACACATCGCATCCGTCGAAATGCTCCTGCACCGCTTGAAGCATCTGCTCGGCGGTCTGCACGCGGATGAACCTCGCTCCTGCTGGTGGCTCCAGCGCGGTAGGTCCGGAAATCAGAGTGACTTCTCCACCACGCTCAAGAGCCGCTTGCGCAATAGCATAACCCATCTTACCACTGGAGCGATTGCCGATGAAGCGCACAGGGTCGATCGGCTCGCAGGTCGGACCTGCCGTGACAAGCACATGGATTCCTGCCAACTCTTTCGAGCGTTTTAAGCGGCGTTCGACGGCTTCGATAATTGTGGGTGTGTCCGCGATTTTGCCCCAGCCCTCGTCGCCACATGCCATGACGCCATAGGTCGGATCGATGAACTCCACACCCCGTGTCTGAAGCGTCTGGACATGGGCTTGCGTGGCGGGGTGCGTCCACATTGCAGGGTTCATCGCGGGCGCCACAAGAATCGGTGCACGGGTCGCCAGTGCGAGCGTGGTCAGCATATCGTCTGCCAGCCCCAGGGCGAGTCGGGCAATGGTGTGCGACGTGGCAGGTGCGATCAGAATCAGGTCCGCATCTTGCGCGAGGCGAATATGGGTGATTTGACCGGGCTGAGGCTCATCAAACACATCTGTCGTGACCGGGTTGCCCGTGAGCGCGGCGAAGGTGGCGGGAGCGATCAAGCGCGTGGCATGGGGTGTCATCACAACATGCACCTCGTGTTCGCGATGCATTAACTCCCGCGCCACCTCGCATGCCCGATACGCTGCCACACTGCCACAAACACCCAGTACGATTCTTGCCACACTTAGATTGTACCCGATGATGCCGTGAGCTACCTTTGGAAGAAGTTCAGAATGGTCTCCTCGTATTCGCGCCCTACTTCCTCATAGAGAGCGAGCAGCTCCTGATAGATGGATGAGCCCCCTAAAAGGTTCCAGAATTCCGCACCAATCACCACTGCCTCATCAAATGGAGTGTAATTCATCGCATAGCCCCAGCGATAATCTGCACGGGAATCGCCGAAGGGATTGTAAGGCATCGCGAAATATGCCTGAACATCGGGACGCCGTTTGCCTCGTAGTAGATGAATGCGTAACAAGTAACCTCAAGGCACTGTCCTTTGTTCGGCCGAGGCGACTTGATCTCAAAAAAGAGCTCCGTGCCATCGTGCTGCCTAACATAAAGATCCGTTACCACTCTCAGCTCGGTATAAGGTGGTTCCGTTTGCTTGGTTAGGATCGCCTCAATCATTTCGTCTAATGAAATGCGTTGCTCGCTGGTTGCCATGGTTTCGAAGGTTTGGACCTGGGCATTGACTTCATCTACTGCTGCTTGGCTAACCCTTCCCTCCAATCTGTAGCTGCGGTGTGCTTCTGCATGATGTTGCGTGGCGATAAGACGAGCACATTCTTCAAAGGTGCTTCCCAGTCGCGTGCTGAAACTGCGCTCGAATCGGCTTACTTTTCTGATTGTTACAGGAATGATCGCTTGATGAAAGGGCATTACTACACTGTCATCTGCGCTTAAACCGTTACCGCTACCCGCCACCTCGCCGCTATCAATCGCATGGATCAGAGCATCCATAAAGTTGCTCAAATATCGTTTTATCTGTTCTCTAAGTTCAGGGGGAATGGCAGAGGAATGCGGGGATGCCATTATGGTTTCCTCCAGATAAAGACCGATTCAAAAAACTCGATGGCGCGGCGTCCCGTGCGACGGTTTACATGGCGCACCAGCACCCCTTCGACCTCAACCCCCAGTTGAGTGGCGATCTTACTATATAAATTATGTTTGTCATTCGCCACCACGATAAGCGGTGCTCCCGACGGCATCACCGCCAAGGCCTTGCGAAACACCGTGACAATATCCGCCATATATTGCGCCTTCGCATGTTCCGACACACCGTTGGAAGCTGCGCCAATCTCACACACGCGTAAATCCTCCAGATTCAGCAGGTGATAGGCGTAGGCATGCTGTTCATGGTAATCGATAAGCCCCACATAGGGCGGGCTCGTGAGAACACCGTCCACAGGGGGGAAGTCCGCTTCACGACTATCGGCATGGTGCACCTCCACGCGAGCATCCGTGCGTACCTGAGCGAACTCCGCCACGCGCCGAATCGTGTCCAGACTGTATCGGCGAAGGAACTTGAGCGCTTCCGTGGTTGGCTCACACATGCGACGATGCTTGTAGCATCTGTTTCAAATCATATACCTGTGTCTTAGCACGGCACAAAATCACATTAAAGGCAGAGACATCGTATCCAATCGCATGGATGCCCAGTTCATTCGCCTGCACCAGCGTGGTACCTGAGCCAACAAAGGGGTCGAGCACCGTTTGTCCATGCTGAAAGTATTTGCGCAGAAACACCTCTACCAGCTGAGGGATGAACTTGCCCAAATAAGGGTGTAGACGATGCACATGTTTGGTACGCAATCGTTCTGGCAGGTCGCGCTCGCGCCAGTTGAGATTCAACGCCTCCAGCGGTGTGTCAGGTGTAACTTGCGCTGGGGCGACTGGTGGATGCCCCTCATGATAAATTCCGACACGACGCTCCGCATTTGTTAGCATCTTTGTGCTTTCCATAGGCGGCTATAAGAGTACCCTGCTATGAGGCACCTGAGGCACTTTGGCGCCCATGCATGCGGTAAAATAAAGAGGAAGCCCCGATCGCACGGGAGATAATGAGGAGGCGATAGCAATGCGTGTTGGTATTTTGACAGGTGGGGGCGATTGCCCCGGTCTCAATCCCGCGATACGGGGCGCAACGCTGCGCCTGATACGCGACGGTCATACACCCATCGGCATCCAGCAAGGCTGGCGTGGGCTGGTGGAAGGAATGGCCGTGCCTCTCAATGTTGAGCGCGTGGACGAAATTATTCGGGAGGGCGGCACGATTCTGGGCACCTCCCGCACAAACCCATTCAAGCAGGAGGGCGACCTGCAGCGACTACTGGAAAACTATCGGGCGCTGCAGTTGGATGCGCTCATTGCCATCGGTGGGGAGGACACGCTGGGCGTCGCCAACCGCTTGCATAAGGAGCATGCCTTGCCCGTTGTCGGCGTGCCCAAAACGATGGACAACGACCTGAGCGGCACCGATTTCACCTTCGGCTTCGACAGCGCGGTCTCTGTCGCGGTGGAAGCGATGGATCGCCTGCGCGACACCGCCAAATCGCACGCTCGCGTGATTGTGCTGGAGGTCATGGGGCGACACGCGGGCTGGGTCGCGCTGTACGCTGGCATTGGCGGCGGTGCTGACTGGATCCTGATTCCCGAAGTGCCTATTGATTTAGACGAGATGTGCAACTATCTGCGCCAGCTCTATGCGAGTGGCAAGCGCTACGCGCTGGTGGTCGTGTCAGAAGGGGTGGAGCTGCCCTTTGAGCATGATGGTCAGCCCATCGCGACGGACGATTTCGGGCATCCGGTGCTGCGCGAGCGCGCGGTCGGAGCACGCATCGCTCACAAGATCGAAGAGATGACCGGCTTCGAAACGCGCTATGCGGTCATCGGGCATATCCAGCGGGGTGGACCGCCAACGGTGTTTGACCGCGTGCTGGCGACCCGCCTCGCGCTCAAAGCGGCGGAGCTGGTGCACGAAGGGCGGTTTGGATTGATGGCGGCGCTGCGTGGCACGGAGATTGTGGCAGTGCCGCTGGAGGAAGCGGTGCGTGCCCCCAAGTTAGTGCCGCGCGAGTTCTATGAACAGGCGCGTCAAATCTTTCAGCGGATACATTACCAGCCCCAGCCACAGGGCAGCCGAACGCCGTAAAGGCGCCCAGCTTCCCAGCGGGCGCGCCTGCAGCTCCGCCGCGATTGCCTGCACCACCTGTGGGTGGTAGCGTGTGCCCGCCCCTGCCTGCAGGGCATGGAGTGCCGCCTCATAGCCTGCGTGTTGAGCCAGCTCTATCAGGTCGCTGAGTGCGGCCAACAGGTGCGCCCCCAGCGGTGCCTCCGGCTGCTGGGCATACTCGATATGGTGCAGGCGTACCAAAGGCGCCACCATGTTCAGCCCCGGTAGCTGCTCCACAATCGCAGCGCCAATCTCGACATGGCGTGCAAGGGTCAGCTGTTCCATCGGGGCAAGCGGGGTGGACCTATTGAGCAGGGCGTAGGGAATACCGACCATGCCGATGTCGCGCAGGTAAACCGCCAGCTCCAACTGTTTGCGCGCCTCGCCTTCGATGCCAAGCCGTGCACCAACCGCTATGGCAAGCTGTGCTATCAGCGCCGGGTCGCCATAGCGTCCCTGTGTGCGCAATTCGATCGCCTTCGCGAACGCACGTAGGCTCTGACAGCGCCAGCGATGGAGCTGCGCCGGTAAAAAGGCAAAAGCATAATATCCCAGCGCGCCCACACTGAGTAGCACAATCCCAATACTGATGTAAAGGCTGTCCATTTGTTCTCTAATGGGTCAATGGCAAGCACTCTGCATTCGCGTTCGTGCCTCACCTTCCGCGATTCGCGAAAGGGGCAGCCACTCCTGCACAACCTGCTCGAAAACCGTCACCACCTGCGGGTCAAACTGGGTGCCTGCACCGCGTCGAAGCTCCTGAAGTGCCTCCTCGATACTCAGCGCACGCCGATACTGGCGTTGCTGGCTGGGCGCTTCGCCCCCGATCATCGCGTCGAAGGCGTCCACCACGGCAATGATGCGCGCCTCCAACGGGATCTGGTCGCCCTGCAGCCCGTAAGGGTAGCCCTTGCCATCGGGTCGCTCATGATGATAGGCGATCCAGGGCACGATAGGGTTCAGAAAGGGCACATCGCTGAGGATCTCCGCACCCAGTTGAGGATGACGCTGCACCTGCTCCCACTCGCGGGGTGTGAGCCTGCCCG
>Ga0073930_1000922_pt1 | contig 31440 bp, 33 predicted proteins | sample DewCreD2012metaG_5_FD_76968 | JGI IMG/M metagenome (GOLD analysis project Ga0073930, IMG submission 76968) | Hot spring sediment bacterial and archeal communities from British Columbia, Canada, to study Microbial Dark Matter (Phase II) - Dewar... ...
GCCCGCCACCGGCCCCAGGTGGTCCAGTCGAGCGGTACCTCCTGGAGGGGCTGCCCCTTGACCGGGTCCAGGAGGGCCTGCCCGAGGATCTGGGGCCACCGGTTGTCGGTCTGCCGGTCGTACATCAGGAGGTTCGAGTTCACGAGGTCCCCGGAGGTGCCGAACGTGTAGGGGCGGCCGTCGGGGGCGGTCCCGCGGAAGCCCACGACGGAGCCGGTGAGGGGGCAGTAGGTGACCGAGAGGGGCCCGTCGGGGAACCGGTCGTTCACGATCTCGTGCCAGACCAGGACGAGCTGGGGGTAGGCGCGGGCCTCGCCGGCGTGGACGATCCCGAACACGACGTCCCGGTCGTCGAGGAAGAAGCCCTCCGAGGCGGGGACGAAGCGCGGACGGTCGATCGCGGGGATCCCGTCCTTGGGCGGCCCGCCGTCCACGATGTTGCGGACGAACTCGTCCAACCGTTCGTCGACGCCCGAGGCGACGCCCGCGGCTCGCCCGGGGCGCGGGGAGCCGCGCGGACCCGCGTCGAACAGGAGGCCCCGGACCGTGAGGGCGACCGCGCCGAGCAGCCACGCCCCGCCCAGCGCCCGGAGGAAGCCGCGCCGCGACAACCCCCGCGGCCGGTCCGGGGCGGGCCCGTCCGACGATCCGTCCACACCGATCCCCTCACCCCGGACAACGCGCCGAGGCGACGAGGGCTTCCCGCCCCGGCCCTCACGTCCTCGGCCGGGCCCTCGGGATCTCCTGGGCGAGCTCCACGACGTGGCCGTCGGGGTCGAGGACGTGGAGCGTCCGGTGCCCCCACGGTCGGTCGACCGGCCCTGAGAGGGCCCGCACGCCCGCCGCCCGGAGCCGCTCGGCCCAGGCGTCGACGTCGGGCACGAGGAACAGGACCTCCCCGCCGGGGCGGCGCGCCGCCCCCTCGGGGCCGAGGAGGTCCTCGAGCCCCGAGCGGTCGAGGAGGCCGAGCCGCAGGTTCCGCAGGCCGAACTCGGCGTAGCCGCGGTCCCGGAACCGGAAGGGGAGGCCCAGGAGGTCCCGGTAGAAGGCGACCTCCCGGTCGAGGTCGGCGGAGTACAGGATCACGTAGTCGATCCGTTCCATGGCGCCATCCAACCACGGACGGGCCGAGGGCGCGTCGGCGTGACGCGGAGCACCTCCGTTCCCCCGCGGCAGGCCGCGGCCTCCCCCGGGCGCGGGAGGCGGCCCCTCCCGGGCGGTGCCGGTGGGGCTCCCCCGGACCGGATGCGAGAACCCTCCGGCTCGGCGATTGCCCGGCCCGGGCCGCTCCCCTAGGCTCCGGGGCGCTCGGCGCGGCCCGCGGGCCGGCCGGGATCTCCCCCTCGCCTTCCCCGTGGTTCCGCCTCCCTGGGTGGGGGTCGCGTGGAGGACGTGGCGAGGATCGTGCTCGGGATCGAGGCCCACGACGTGGCCGAGGAGGTGATGCACTTCCTCGACCGCACCGGCCGGGTCCGGGTCGTGGCCACCGCCGCCGACGACCGGCAGCTCGTCGAGGCCGTCCGACAGCTCGAGCCCGACGCCGTGGTCGCCCAGCCCGGCCTCGTCCGGCGGGGGACGCTCGACGGGGCCGCGCTCCTCGCGCTCGAGACCAGGGAGTCGGTGGGGGCGCTCCGGGCCGCCCTCGAGGCCGGGGCCCGCGGGTTCTTCCTCTGGCCAGCGGAACGGGAGGCGCTCGGGGCCGCCGCGGCGGGGACCCGGGCGCGTGCGCGGGCGGCCGAGCGGCGGGCGCGGATCGTCGGCGTCCACGGGCCGCGGGGCGGGGTCGGGACCACGTTCCTCGCGACCCACCTGGCCGCCGCGCTCGCGAAGCGGGGGACCGACTGCCTGCTGGTCGATCTCGACCCGTGCTTCGGGGACGTGGCCGTGGCCCTGGGGGCGCCCCTCGAACCGCCGCCCCGGACCATCGCCGACCTCCTCCCGGGGGCGGAGGAGCTCACGCCGGCCCGGGTGGAGGAGGTGGCCTGGCGCCACCCGGCGGGGTTCCGGGCGCTCCTCGCCCCCGAGCCCGAGCCGGCGGAGGGCCTGGGGCCCGAGGAGGTCGCGGCGGTGGTCGGCGCGGCGGCGGGGGCGGCCGACGTGGCCCTCCTCCACCTCCCCCGGGCGCTGGGGGCGGGGGTCCGCCCGGCGCTCGACGTCGTCGAGCGGCTGTTCCTCGTGGTCACGCTCGACGTCCTCGCGTTCCGGGCGGCGCGGCGGGCGCTCGACCGCCTCGAGGCGCTCGGGGTCGCGGACCGGGTGGAGGTCGTGGTGAACCGGGCGGCGCGGGCCGAGCTCACCCCCGGCGACGTCGAGCCGGTCCTGGGTCGCGCGCCGGTCGCGGTCCTCCCGCGGGACGGCCAGGTCGCCCCGGCCCAGGACCACGGGCGGCTCCTCCCGCTCCGGGGGCGGACGGGGCGGGCGCTGCTCCGGCTCGCGCGCCGGGTCGAGGCCCTCGGCGGGGAGGGGAGGCCATGAAGGCGGCGCGAGAGCTCGACGCGCTCGCCGGGGTCCGGCGGGCGCTCCACGACCGGCTCCTCGAGCGGCTCGACGGGCGGAGCCTGGCGGGGCTCTCCCGAGCCGAGCGCCGCCTCAGGATCCGGGAGGAGGCTCTGGCGATCCTGCGGGCGGAGGGCCACCTCCTCCCCCCGCGGCAGCTCGCCGCGGTCGTGAACCGGGTGTCGGACGAGGTCGTCGGCTACGGGCCCATCGAGCACCTGCTCCGGGACCCCGACGTCACCGAGGTGATGGTGAACGGCGCCGACGACGTGTACGTGGAGCGGGAGGGGCGGATCGAGAGGGTGCCGGATGGTCTGTTTGAGGGGGAGGAGGCCGTCCTGCACCTGATCGAGCGGATCGTGGCCCCGCTCGGCCTCCGGGTCGACGAGTCATCGCCCTGGGCGGATGCGCGACTCCCGGACGGCAGCAGGGTCCACGCCGTGATCCCGCCCCTTTCGCTCCGCGGTCCCGTCCTCACGGTCCGCAAGTTCTCGCCGGTGCCGCTCGGGCCCGACGACCTGGTGGCGGGCGGCACGCTCGGGCCCCGGATGCTCGCGTTCCTCGCGGCCTGCGTCCGGGGGCGGGCGAACGTCGTGGTCTCCGGCGGCACCAGCTCGGGGAAGACCACGCTCCTGGGCGTGCTCTCCACCTTCATCCCCGACGGCGAGCGGCTGATCACGATCGAGGACGCCGCCGAGCTCCGCCTGGCCAACCCCCACGTGGTGGGGCTCGAGGCCAGGCCCCCGAACGTCGAGGGGAGGGGCGAGGTCACCGTCCGCGACCTGGTCCGCAACGCCCTCCGGATGCGCCCCGACCGGATCATCGTGGGCGAGGTCCGGGGCGGCGAGGCCCTCGACATGCTCCAGGCCATGAACACGGGCCACGACGGGTCGCTGTCGACGGCCCACGCGAACTCCCCCCGCCACCTGCTCTGGCGCCTGGAGACGATGGCGCTCATGTCCGACGTGGACCTCCCCGCGGCCCACGTCCGGGAGCAGGTGGCCTCGGCGGTGGACGTGGTGGTCCACATGGCCAGGCTCCGGGACGGTCGGCGGGTGGTCTTCGAGGTGGCCACCGTCGAGGGCGTCCGGGACGGGGAGGCGGTCGTGCGGACGCTCTTCGCCTTCCGTCCGCGGGACGGGGTGGCCGGGGCGTTCGTGGCCACCGGCGAGCGGCCCCCGCTCGCCGACGTCCTCGCGGAGCGGGGCGCGGCGATCCCCGACGATCTCTTCCTGCGGGGGCCGGACCGGTGAGCGGGGAGGTCCTCGCGTCCGTGCTCGCCTTCCTCTCGGTCCTCGCGCTCGCAGCGCGGGCCCAGGCCAGGCAGCGGGCTGCCGCTGTGGCGAGGGGCATGGGCCTGCCCGCCGGGTCGCGGGGGCCCGTCCGCCGCTCCGCGGGCGGGCCGGACGAGGCCGGCGGCGGGCGGCGAGGCGGCCGGGTCCTGCCGTGGACGCGGAGCCACCGCTCCGATGGCGACCTCGGCGACGTGGTCGCCGCCGTGGCGGCCGCGCTCCGCGCGGGGCTCTCGCTCCCCCAGGCCCTGTCATACGCGGCCGAGGAGGCCGAGGGCCCGATCCGCCCGCGCCTCGAGGAAACCGTAGGACGCGTGCGCTACGGCGAGCCGCTCGACGTCGCGCTCTCCCGGTGGGCGGCGGGCGGCGGTGAGGACGACCGGCTGGTCTGCGCGGCGCTCCTGATGCACCGGCGGACGGGCGGGGATCTGCCGACGGTCCTGGACCGGATCGCGGCGACCCTCCGCGAGCGGGCCGCGGCCCGGGCGGAGCTCCGCTCGCTCACCGCCCAGGCGCGGCTCTCCGGCGCCGTGCTGGGGCTGCTCCCGGTCGGCTTCTTCCTGTTCCTCGCGCTCACCTCGCCGGGCGACGTCGCGGCCGCGCTCCGCTCCCCCGGGGGACGGGCCGCGATCGCCGCCGGGCTCGCGCTCCAGGCGGTCGCGTTCGCCTGGATCCGTCGGATCCTGCGGGTCGCGTGATGGGGCCCGAGGCCTGGCTGGCTCCGGCCCTGGCCAGCGCCTCCGCCACCCTCGGCGTCGCCGCGCTCGCCGTGGGGAGGGCGAAGGTGGCGGCGGGCCGGGCTGGGGCGGGGCGCCGCCCTCGGGGCCGGGCGGGCGCGGGCGCGGGGGCGGGCGGTGGCGCCGGTCGGGACCCGCGGGGGGTGGCGGGGCTCCTCTCGCCGCTCGGGCGCGCGGCGGTCCGGGCGGGGCTCGTGTCCCGGGATGCGCTCGCGACGCGCCTCGCGGCGGCCGAGGGCCGCCGGACCGGGGGGCGTCCGTCGGAGGCGGCCGACCGTCCCGCGGGCGTCGAACCCCTGGCCGGTGGGAAGGTGGCGCTCGGCCTCCTCGCGGCGGCGGCGGGGGTCGCGGCGGGCGCCGCGGCGGTGGCCCCCGCCGTCGGGGCGATCGCGTTCCTCGGTCCGGACCTGATCCTCGCCCGGAGGGCCCGGCGGCGGCGGGCCCGGTGCGACGCGGAGGTCCCCCAGCTCCTGGACCTCCTCGCCGCGGCCTCCTCGGCCGGGCTCGCGGCGCCCCTCGCGCTCCGACGGGCCGCCGAGGCCCTCCGGGGCCCGCTCGGGGAGGAGCTCCGGGCCGTCGCGGTGGCCGCGGAGCTCGGCGCACGCTGGCGGGAGGAACTCGCGCGGTGCGCTGACCGGGTGGGCTCCCGGGACCTCCGGCGGGCCGTCGTCCTCCTGTCCCGCACCGAACGCCTCGGGACCTCGCTGGCGCGGGCGAGCGTCGAGCTGGCCGACCGGGTCCGCGCGAGGCGAAGGGCGGAGGCCGCCGAGCGGGCCCGCCGGGCGCCGGTCCTGATGCTCTTCCCCCTCGTGTTCCTGATCCTCCCCGCGTTCCTCCTCCTCACGGTGGTGCCGGTCCTGCTCACCACCGTTCGATCCATCGGCTGAGAGGAGGTGACCCACATGCTGTCCGCGTTCGTCGCGGCGACGCTCCGGCTGGCCGAGCACCTCGGGACGACGCTCCGGCTGGCCGAGCACCTCGGGGCGAGGCGCTCGCGCGAGGAGGGCCAGACCACGGCCGAGTACGCCCTCGTGATCCTGGCGGCGGCGGCCATCGCGGTCGTGCTGATCGCCTGGGCACGCTCGTCGGGGAAGCTGCCGGCGTTCTTCGACGCGGTGATCGACCAGGTGATCGGGAGCGCCCAGTAGGGGCGGGCGCCGTGGCGCCCGCGCACGGGATGCCGCGGAGCCGACCGGAGCGAGGCCAGGCCGCGGTCGAGCTCGCCCTCGTGCTGCCCATCCTCCTCCTCGCGGTGCTGGCCGTGGTGCAGGTCGGGCTGTTCGCCCGTGACCGGCTCGTGCTCGAGCAGGCCTCGCGCGCCGGGGCGCGCGAGGCCGCGGTCACGGCGGACGAGGAGCAGGTCCGGCGGGCCGTCCTGGCCGCGGCGCCCGGTCTGGACCCGGGCGGGATCGCCGTGGAGGTCGTCCGGGCGGGCTCGGCCGGGGACCCGGTGACGGTCTCGCTCCGCTACCCGGACCCGGTGCGCGTCCCGTTCGTGGGGTGGCTCTTCCCCCCGGCGGTCGAGCTCCGAGCCACGGCGACCGCGCGCCAGGAGTTCGCGTGAACCGGGGGGGCCGCGGGCCCGGCGGGTGCCGCTCCGAGCGGGGGGCGGTGACGCTCGTCGTGGCCGCGGTCGCTGCGCTCGCGGTGCTCCTGGCCGCGGCGACCGCCGATCTCGCCCGGGTGCTCGTCGCCGCCGCCCGGGCCCAGACCGCGGCCGATGCCGCGGCCCTCGCCGCGGCGCGGGAGCTCGCGCTCCCCGGGGACCTCGAGCCGGCGGCGGTGGCCGCCGAGTACGCGGCGCGGAACGGCGCGACCCTGGTCTCCTGCCGCTGCGACCGGGGGACGTTCGAGGCCGTGGTCGCCGTCCGCCTGGCCGTCGGGCCGCTCCTGCTCTTCGACGACGACCGTTCGGTCGGGGCCTCGGCCCGGGCCGTGGTGGTGCTGCCGGAGGGCTCGCCCGAGGCCGGGGTGGTCCCCTGACCCCGACCCCGGAGCGCCGTGACCCCCCTGACCCCGGCCTAGGCCCCCCGGGTAGAATCCCCTCGCCATGATGCGGAGCCCGAGGCTTCGGCGCTCCACGGGCCCCGAGCTCGGGGTCGTGGACTACACGCTCGCCAAGCGCGCCCTCCTGCGGAACGTGCGGTTGGGACTCATCTCGCGGGTCGAGGTCTGCGACGCCCACCCGGAGCTCATGCGAGCGGCGAAGCACGTGGGGGAGCCCGCCCGGCGGCCGTGCCCGGTGTGCGAGGCCCGGGAGCTCGTGCTCCTCGCCTACGTCTACGGGGACGGCCTGCGCCAGCGGAACGGCCGGGTCTGGCCCCTCGCCCAGGCGCTCCGCCTGGCCGCCGACCACCGCGGGGCTTGCTGCTACGTGGTCGAGGTCTGCACGGCCTGCGCCTGGAACCACCTCTCCGAGGCCTACACCGCCCGCCACGCGGGCTGAGGTCTCGTCGCTCCCGGAACGTCCCCGGGCGGCCGGATCGTCGCCGGGACGCCGGAGGGTCCCCGGGACGCCGGAGGGTCCCCTGGAACCTTCGGGCCTGCCCGCCGCGTCGGCTCGGCGTGGGGACGGCACCAGCGGGGTAGCATCGTCGCGGCGCCGTGGCGACCAAGACCACCGAACCCCGAGCCCGGAAGGGCCCCAAGCACGCCCCCAGGAGGAAGGGGAGGAGGCGGGGCCGTTCCTTCCTCCGCCGCCACGGGTGGGCGCTGTTGGGCGTGCCCCTCGGCGTCGGGCTCCTCGCGGTCGCGGGCCTCCTCCTCGTCTACCTCCGGCTCGACCTCCCCGAGACCCCGCCCCCCATCCAGACCACCTACCTCTACGACCGCCACGGCCGGCTCATCACGACCCTCCACGCCTCGATCGATCGCACGCTGATCCCGTTCTCGCAGATGCCCGAGCACCTCCGGGAGGCGGTGATCGCCGTCGAGGACGAGGACTTCTACTCCCACCCGGGCTTCGACCCCCTGGGGATCCTCCGGGCGGCCTGGACCGACCTCGTCCGCGGGGAGGTGGTCCAGGGCGGCTCCACGATCACCCAGCAGCTCGTGAAGAACGTCTACGCCGGCACGTACGTGGACGACCCGGTGTACGGGCGGGTGTACCGGGTCCCCGAGCGGACGGTGGGCCAGAAGATCCGCGAGGTCCTGCTCGCGGTGAAGGTCGAGCAGACGTTCACCAAGGACGAGATCCTCGCCCGGTACCTGAACACCGTGTACTTCGGCCATGGGGCGTACGGCGTCCAGGCCGCCGCCCGCACCTACTTCGGGAAGGACGCCAGGGACCTCACGCTCCTCGAGTCCGCCACGCTCGCCGGGCTGATCGCCTCCCCGGGCCGCTACGACCCCTTCGTCGACCCCGAGGCGGCGCGGGAGCGGCGGAACCTCGTGCTCGCCCGGATGGTGGCCGAGGGCTACCTCGACCCGGCCCGGGCCGCGCGGCTCGAGGTCAAGCCGGTCCGGACCGCCCCGGAGCCGGTCGCGATCGACGCGCCGGGCGCCTCCGACTACTTCGTGGACTACGTCCGGCGGCTCCTCGTCCGCCGCTACGGCGAGGCCGAGGTCTACGGCGGCGGCCTCCGGGTCACCACCACCCTCGACATGGGGTGGCAGCGGGTGGCCGAGCGGGTGGTCCGCGAGCACCTCGGCGAGCCCGGGGACCCCGCGGCGGCCCTGGTCGCGATCGAGCCGCGGACCGGCGCCATCCGGGCCATGGTGGGCGGGCTGAACTTCTCCCGCTCCGAGGTGAACCTGGCGGTGGCCGGCCTCCCGGGGTTCGCCGGGACCGGGCGCCAGGCCGGCTCGGCCTTCAAGACGTTCACGCTGGTCGCGGCCCTCGAGAAGGGCTACTCGCTGAACTCGGTCTGGTACGGGCCCTCCTCGATCCGGATCGACGATCCCCCCTGCTCCACGGGGGGCGAGCCATGGGAGGTCGGCAACGCGGACCCCGGTGAGGCCGGGAGCTTCACCCTGGCCTCGGCCGTCGCGCACTCGGTGAACACGGTGTTCGCCCAGCTGGTCGCCGAGGTCGGGCCGGAGGCGGTGGTGGACGTCGCGCACCGGATGGGCATCCGCTCCCCGCTCGAGCCGGTCTGCTCGATCACGCTGGGCTCCGGGTCGGTCGCGCCCCTCGAGATGGCCGAGGCGTACGCGACGCTCGCCTCCCGGGGCATCCGGCACCGCGCCACCCCGTTCGAGGAGGTCCTCGCGCCCGACGGCGACGTCCGCCTCCGCCTCCGGCCTCGCGGGACCAGGGCGATCTCGGCGAACGATGCCGCCCTCGCCACCTACGCGCTCCGCGGCGTGATCGAGTTCGGCACGGGGACCGCTGCGGACATCGGGAGGCCCGCGGCGGGGAAGACCGGGACCACCCAGAACTACGCCGACGCCTGGTTCTGCGGCTACGTCCCCCAACTCGCCGCCTGCGTCTGGGTCGGCTACCCGGAGGGCCAGCGCCCCCTCCTCGACGTCCAAGGGTTCCCCCGGGTCTACGGGGGCACGATCCCCGCGATGATCTGGCACGACTTCATGGCCGAGGTCACGGCCGGCATGCCGGTCCGGGACTTCCCCGAGCCGTCGTTCGTGGGCTACACCGAGGGGCCGTCCACCCCGCCCCCGCCGAGCCCCGGCCCGAGCCCTTCCCCGAGCCCGACGCCGACCCCGACCGGGACCCCAAAGCCCTCGCCCACCGCCACGCCCTCGCCGCTCCCGACCGGCACGCCCCCGGTCCCGACGCCGACGGGGGAGCCGAGCCCGGCCCGCCCCGGCCGCCGCTGAGCCTCGCGACGGACCGTCGCCCGGCCGGCCGGCGCGCACCGGCCCGCCACCCGGCTACGCCTCGCGGGCGGCGAGCTCGCGGCCCATCGGGCGGGGCTCCCCGATGGGGAGCGTGGCGAGGACCGTCGTGCCCCGCCCCGGCGTGGAGTGGACCATGAACGTGCCGTTCACGAGCTCCACCCGCTCCCGCATCGAGGCCAAGCCCACCCGCCCCATCTTGAGGAACTCCCGGCTCTTGGCGGAGTCGAAGCCGACGCCGTCGTCGGCGACCTCCACCCGGAGCTGGCCGGCGTCGACCTCCACCGTGACCGCCACCCGGGTCGCCTTCGCGTGCTTCCCGATGTTCGAGAGCGCCTCCTGGACCACGCGGTAGGCCAGGGTCTCGAGGTCCTCGGGGATCTCGACCGACGTGGCGCCGGAGAACTCGGTCTCGATCCCGTGGTCGGCCCCGAAGCGGGAGAGCATCTCGCGGAGCGCCGGGACCAGGCCCCGCTCCTCGAGGAGGGGCGGGCGGAGCCCCGACATCAGCCGGCGGAGGTTGTCGGCCTCGTCGGCGAGCTCCTGGCGGACCTTCTGGAGGAGGGCCATCCCCTCCTCGGTCTCCCCGGCCTTGATCATGAGGAGGGCCGCCTCGAGCGAGAGGGAGGCGGCCGAGACCCCCTGGACCGGCCCGTCGTGGAGGTCGCGGGCGATCCGGTTCCGCTCGGCCTCGATCGCCGCGTTGGTCCGGCGCATGATCCGGGTGCGGTCCTCGTCGCGGTCCTGGAGGAACTTGAACAGGTTCCGGATGGTCTGGTCGGCGACCCGCGCCGTGGTCACGTCCCGGACGAGGAGGAGGCGCCGGGGCGGGTCCCCCGGGATCTGCGAGATCCGGGACTCGAGGTAGAGCGGCTGGCCGTCGCGGTGGAGCGTCCCCTGGCCGGTGTGGGGGAGGGCCGCGAACGAGGCGTCCCCGCCGGGGGTGGCGGCGGCCACCGCGGTCCACGGCTGGCCCTCCACGGCCTCCCTGGGCAGGCGCACCATCCGGCAGAAGGCCTCGTTGGCCCGGACGATCACGTCGCGTCCGTCGAGCTCCACGATCCCGTCGACCGCGGCGTCGAACACCGAGCGGAGGTGCTGCTCCGAGCGACGGACGGACTCGTGCGCCTCGGACAGCTCCCGCATCGCCCGCTCCGCCTCGGCCAGGGCCTCCGCCTTCTGCTCGAGCGCCCGGTGGGCCTGCTCGGCGGCCTCGGCGCTCCGCACCTGGTTCACGAGGATCCGCACGGCGACGCCCGCGGCGAGGAGCGCGATCACCGCCCGCCCCACCTCGGGCCCCAGGCGACCCTCGAGCTGGCGGGTGGCGACGAGCGCCAGGGCCACGCTCGCCGCGACCACCGCCGCCGCGGTGAGGAGCGGGCGCCCCCAGGTGTCCCGGACCCGGACCGGGGACCGGGAGGAGCCCGCCGGGAGCACGGCGAGGAGCAGGCCGAGCAGGAGCGCGCCGGCCGCGAGCGGGACCGCCACGAGCGGGTCGCCGGGTCGGTACCCCCCTCGGACCGAGTCGCCCGCGAACCGCAGCGCCGCGAACGACATCGCCCCCACCGCGGCCAGGTGGCCGATGTGGCGGACGGTCGGCACCCAGAGGGCGACGGCCCCGAACGTGGTGAGGGCGGCGACGCAGGTCGCCGAGGAGGCGGCGCTCGTCACGGTCGCGTCCCACCCGGCGCGCGGCGGCCGGAGGAACAGGAACACGATGCAGGCGAGGGCCGCGGTGATGAGGGCGACGTCGGCGGCCACCTCCCGGCGGTGGTGCTCCGCGACGTGCGTCCGGAACTCGGCCCGTGCCGGGAGGAGGAACAGGGCCGCGGCCGGGAGCAGGGCGAGGGGAGCGAGGCGGGGAGACGGGACCCGGAGGCCCACGAGGTCCAGCCCGGCGACCAGGCCGAACGCGAGCGCCGGCCCGAGCATCCCGAGCCCGAACCACCTGGCTGGCCCCCAGGCGCGGCCGGACCGCGCCGCGTCCAGCACCGCCCACGCGGAGACGGCGGAGGCGGCGGCGAGGGCCGCGGCCACCGCCGTCCCGCGCGTCCGCGGGTCGCCCGACGTGAGCGCGTAGGCGGCGGCGAGGCCCGCCCCGGCCAGGACGAGCAGGGTCGCCGCCGCGATCCGGCGTGCCTCCGATCGGCCCATGGTTCGCCGCATAGCATGCCCCCTCGGCGACCGCGGGGACATCACCTGAACGGGGGCTGCCCGAAGGCCGGGAGGGGGTAGGTCCGAAGGGGGACCCCGGTCCGGTCCAAGGGCCCGGGCGGCTATTCGATCAGCCTGCGGCGGAGGGCCTCGGCGACCGCCGCGGTGCGGTCCGAGGCCCCGAGCTTCTCGAAGATGTGCTCGAGGTGGGTCTTGACGGTGTCGGGCGAGATGTACAGGCGCTCGGCGATGTCGCGGTTGGTGTGCCCAAACGCGAGCAGCTGGAGGACCTCGATCTCCCGCGCGGTGAGGGTCTCGGCCTTGCGGTCCCGCTCCTTGGCCTGGGAGAGCTCCTCGGCCAGGGCCACGACGAGCTGCGGGTCGATCACCATGTTCCCGCCCGCCACCAGGCGGACGGTCTGGATCAGGTGCTCGGCGTCGCGGGCCTTGAGCACGTACCCCCGGGCCCCCGAGCGGACCGCCTCCACCACGAACTGCCGATCGTCGTAGGCGGTGAGCATGATGACCCCGACCTCGGGGTACTTGTCCCGGATCTGGCGGGCGGCCTCGAGCCCGTCCATCTCGGGCATCCGGATGTCGATCAGCGCGATTCGGGGCTTGGTCCGCTCCACGAGCTCCAGGAGCTCCAGGCCGTTCGACGCCTCCCCGACGACCTCGATCCCCTCGGCCATCTCCAGGTAGCGCCGGAGGCCCTGACGCACCAGGGAGTGGTCGTCCGCGATGGCTACCCTGATGACCTCGGCCTTCGTCACCCGTCCTCCCTCGGCGCCGTGGGCCGCCCCGTGCGGCCCCATCATCCTATAGGTCGGCACGACGGGTCAGAAGATGTAGTACCAACCGGCGAAGAGCAAGGTGGTGACCCCGAGGCCGGCGGCCGACACGGCGACGACCGCCGTGTGGGGGAGGGCCCGCCGCTCGACCAGGTCCGCGAGGGCCCAGTGGATGGGGAAGACGACCGCGAGGAACCGGGGGAGCGACATCAAGGGCCGAGGCGGGAACGCGAGGGCGAGGGGCAGGAGCAGGCTCGCGAGCGCGTAGACGCCGAAGGCCGGGCGGAACCGGATCACCGCGTAGAGGCAGGCGACCGCGGCGGGCACGACGAGGAGCCAGTCCAGCAGGTGGTACCCGCCCGGGTACACGCCGATCCAACGGAACGCCTCGCGCGTCCCGGCGACCGCCGTCTCCCAGGGGGCGACGGCTACCCGCTGCCAGGTGGCCTGCTGGTGCAGGGGGGCGAGCCAGTCGCCCGCGCGCACGCGCCAGTACGCGAGGTAGGCGAGGGTCCCGAGGGGGACCGCGGCCGCCGCGAGGAGGCCGGGCCAGGCCGGCCCCCGCCGCTCGGCCCGCCGGTGGAGGGCCTCGACCGCGAGGGCCGCCGCGAGGAGCACCCCGACGCTCCTGGCGAGGGCGGCGAGGGCCCCGGCGAGCCCGGCCGCCGCCCACCGCCCGCGGCGCGCGGCGAGGAAGGCCGCCGCCGAGAGGAGGAGGAAGAGCGGCTCGCTGTAGGGCGCGAACAGGAAGACGGCGGTGGGGAACAGGCAGAGGTACAGGACCGAGCGGCGGGCGGCGGCCTCCCCGAGCTCCGTCGCCGCGAGCAGGTGGAGGACGACGAGGGCGGCGAGGAGGGCGGCGCTCGAGACCAGGAGGGCGGCGGCGAGGGGGCGGCCCCCGAGGAGCCACGACACCGCCCGGATCGCGAGGGGGTAGAGCGGGAAGAACGCGGCGCTCCCGTCGCCCGGCCGGTAGCCTCCGGCCGCGATCCTGAGGAACCAGAGCGCGTCGAACCGCTCCCAGGCCGTGAACAGGTTGTGCCACCCCGGCCCCGGCCGGGGGGCCGGCCAGCCCGGCACGTCCACCGGGCCGGGGAGCCCCGCCGCACCGCCGGGCACGTCCGCGGCGTTCGGGAGGAGGGCCACGGCGGCGAGGGCCAGGACCGACAGGCCCAGCCGCACGCCGGCGAAGACCGCGAGGGAGTGCGCGAGCGCGCCCCGGAGCCGGTCGCCGCTCACCCCGTCTCCGCGAGCGCCGCCCGGGCCGGCGTGGGCTCCCGGGCGCCGCGGATCCATACGGCGACGCACCAGGCGAGGACCGCCGCCCGGAGGAGGACCGCGACCTCGAACGCGCCGATCGGGAGGCCCCCCCAGCCGCCGTAGCGGGCGAACCAGGAGAAGCGGGTGAGGAAGACGGCCACGTCGGCCGCCTGGAACGCCGCGAACCACCCGAGCCCGGGGCGGCCGAGCGCGAACCACGGCAGGAGCCAGAGGCCGTACTGGGGCGAGTACACCTTGTTCGTGAGCAGGAACAGCACGAGCAGCGGGAGCGCGAGCGTCCACCGCTCGTACCCCGGGTCCCGGCGCGCCCGCAGCCGGTGGACGAGGACGACGAGCCCCAGGAACAGCCCGGGCGCGAGCAGGTTCACCGCGGCCGTCGGGAGGCACGCCGCCCCGCCGATCCGGTCGCAGGCGAGGTACCAGAGGCTGTCCCAGTCCGGCGGCCGGGCCGCGTTGAACCGGAAGAACTCCCACCACCCGCGCGGGGCGAGGACGGCGAACGGCAGGTTCACCGCGAGCCACGCCCCGCCGGCCGCCCAGGCGACGTGGACCGCGCGGTCCGGCTCCCGCTCCCGCAGCCGCTCGAGCGCGAAGGGGACGACGAGGAGCGCCGGGTAGAGCTTCGTCGCGGCACCGAGCCCGAGGAGGGCACCGGCGCCCACGTCGCGCCGGTCGCGGTGGAGGAGCGTGGCCCAGGTGGCGAGGGCCACCGCGAGCAGGTCCCAGTTCACGAAGGCGTAGATGAGGAGCGTGGGGGCGAGGGCGAAGGCGAGCGCGCGCCGCCCCGCGAGGAGGAAGAGGCAGACGGCGGTCGCCGCGGCGGCGGCCGCGAGGAGGGCGGCGTTCGCGTAGAAGAACCCGGCGAAGCCGGCCCTCGGGCCCGCCGCCCAGGCCGCGGCCCGCATCGCGTACATCGTGAGCACCGGGTACTCGTCGCAGTTCCCCGGGGCCGGCGCGCACGGCTCGAGGTAGGGGAGGCGGCCGCCCGAGAGCTGCTCGGTGGTGTAGAGCGGCACGATGTCGGAGTAGCAGAACCAGCGGTACTGCCGCCCGTCGTCCCACGCGCCCGAGGCGCACGGCGCCTTCCACGCGAGGGAGAGGCCGAGGCTCCCGGCCAGGCAGGCCAGGACGACCCCGAGCCCGACGCCCCGCCGCGCGACCGCACCTCCCCCCACGACGCCGATCGTCGCACACGGGGCGGCGCGACCGCGGCGTTCCGGAGTGACCGTTCGAGCGAACACTCGTAGAGTGTCCGGTCGTGCGGTACCGCGTGGAGCAGCTCGCGCAGGCCTGCCGGGTCTCGGTGGACACCGTCCGTTACTACCAGTCCCTCGGTCTGCTCCCGCCGCCCGAGCGGGAGGGGCGGGTGGCCTGGTACGGGCCCGAGCACGTCGAGCGGATCCGGGAGGTGCGCCGGCTCCAGCGCCACGGCCTCACGCTGGCGGCGATCCGCCGGGTCGTGCGCGGGGAGCTGGGCCGGGCCGATGCCGACCTGGCCGCGGCCGTGGCCCGGGCCCGGGCGGGGGACGAGGAGGAGCTCCTCACGCTCGAGGAGTTCGCCGAGCGGAGCGGGGTGCCGGCGTCGCTCGTCCAGGCCGTGGAGCGGGAGGGGATCCGGATCTCCCGCCGGGTGGACGGGGAGGAGCGCTACGCGTCGGGGGACATCGAGCTGGTCCGCCGGGCCCTGCGGCTCCTCGAGTTCGGCCTGCCCCTGGGGGAACTGCTCGCCCTCGCCCGGGAGGCGCACCAGGCGATGGTGGGGCTCGCCGAGCGGGCCGTGGACCTCTTCGACGAGCACGTCCGTAAGCCCATCCGGGACAGCGCGCCCTCCGAGGAGCAGGCCGCGGCGCAGCTCGTCGAGGCCTTCCGGGAGCTGCTCCCGGCCGTCACCGAGCTCGTCTCCCGCCACTTCCGCCGCGTGCTCCTCACCGTGGCCGAGGAGCACATCGAGCGGGTCGGCGACCGGGCCGAGCTGGCCGCCGCGCGGGAGGAGTCGCGCCGCCTGGAGCGCGCGTGATGGCGGGAGGGGCCGCGCCCCCGGCGGGGAGCCGTCACCCGGGGAGGGCCTGATGGCGGGTGGGCCGGGCGCCCGGCGGACGTCGCTCCCCTCGGGGATCGAGAAGGCCCGGGTCGTCCGCTCGATGTTCGACCGGATCGCGCGCCGCTACGACCTCCTGAACCGCCTGATGACGTTCGGGATGGACGTAGGCTGGCGACGGCGGGCGGTGCGGGAGCTGCGCCTCCCGGGCCGGGCGCTCGTGCTCGACCTGGCCTGCGGGACCGGGGACCTCTGCCGGGAGCTCCGCGCGTCCGGCTACCGCGCGATCGGGGTGGACTTCTCCCACGGGATGCTCCTCGCGGCCCGCACGGACGCGCCGCTCGTCGAGGCCGACGTCCTCCGCCTCCCCTTCCCCGATGCCGTGGCCGACGGGGCGACCTGCGGGTTCGCCCTCCGGAACGTCGTGGACCTGGGGGCGTTCTTCGCGGAGGCGGCGCGCGTGGTGCGCCCGGGAGGGCGCGTGGCGTTCCTCGAGGCGGCCGAGCCGGTGCACCCGGTCCTCCGCCTGGGGCACGACCTCTACTTCCGCCGGGTCGTGCCGCTCCTCGGGGCCGCCCTCTCCGACACCCGGGCCTACCGGTACCTGCCCGCGTCCATGGCCTACCTCCCGCCGCCCGGGGAGCTCGTGGCGATGCTCCGCCGGGCGGGGTTCCCCGACGCGAGGCGCCTCCTGCTCTCCGGGGGCATCGCCCAGCTGCTCGTGGGGACCCGGGCGTGACGGAAGAGGGGTTCCCGGAAGGTGCCGCGGTGAGCCTCCCGGGCGCCGCGCCCGCCCGGCTCGTGGCCGCCTCCCGACCCCTCGGCCCGGCCTTCGACCTCCTCGCCGCCTACCGGGCCGACGGGTTCCTCTTCGAGCGGGCGGGGCTCGGCGTGGTCGGGGTGGGGGTCGCGGCGCGGGTCGCGGACGCGGGCGGGCCGGGGCGGGAGGCGCGGCTCGCGGCCCGGGTCCTCGAGACGCTCCGGTCGATCGACCGCGCGGACCCGGAGGCCGTGCCCGTCGCGGTCGGCGCGCTCCCGTTCGACCAGGGGGGGCCGGCCGAGCTCGTCGTCCCTGCCCGGGCCGTCCTGCGGCGGGCGCGGGGGCCGACGGTCGAGGTCTCCGTGGTTGCGGAGGGGTCCGCGCCCGCGGCCTCGGGCATCGGGCGGCGGGCCGGCCGGGGGGCGCCGCACGCACCGTTCCGCGAGGTCCAGCTGCGCCCCGAGCCCAGCCCCGAGGGCTACGTCGCCCGCGTCGCGGACGCAGTGGAAAGGATCCGGGCCGGGCGGCTCCGGAAGGTCGTCCTCGCCCGCTCGCTCGCCGTCGACGCCGGGCGGGAGCTCCGCCCCGAGCAGCTCGCGTGGCGCCTCCGAGCGGTGGATCCCGAGCACTTCGCGTTCGCGGCTCCCACCGGGGCGGGGGGCGTGCTCGTCGGCGCGAGCCCGGAGCTCCTCGTCCGCCGCGCGGGCCGGGAGGTGGAGAGCGCGCCGCTCGCGGGCTCCGCCCCTCGCTCGGGCGACCCGGAGGAGGACCGGGCCCTCGCGGAGGGGCTCCTCGCCTCGGGGAAGGAACGGGAGGAGCACGCGGTCGTGGTCGAAGCCGTCGCGGAGGCCCTCCGGCCGCTGTGCGAGGAGCTCTCCTGGGACCCCGAGCCCGTCCTCCTCTCCACCGCCAACGTCTGGCACCTCGCGACCAGGTTCCGGGGCGTCCTCCGGGACCCCGCCCCCTCGGCGCTCGAGCTGGTCGCGGCCCTCCACCCGACGCCGGCGGTCGGCGGCGCGCCGCGGGACGAGGCCCTCCGCACGATCGCCGAGCTCGAGCCCTTCGACCGCGGGACCTACGCCGGGCCGGTGGGGTGGATGGACGCCGGGGGCGACGGGGAGTGGGCGATCGCGCTCCGCTGCGCGGAGCTCAGGGGCTCCACCGCGAGGCTCTTCGCGGGCGCGGGGATCGTGGCCGGCTCCGAGCCCGAGCGCGAGCTCGAGGAGACCGAGCGGAAGTTCCGGGCGTTCCTCGACTCCCTCCGCTGGGGGTGACGCCGGCGCGTCACCCGGAGAGGGCGTCGGCGACCGCGGCCTGCACCTCCCGGTGGCGCGCGACGTTCCGCTCGCGGTCGCTCGGGACCACGACGACCCACACCCCGCCCGCGGCGCGGGCCCGCTCCAGGGCGGGGACGAGATCCGCCGCCCGCTCCACCCGGGCGTGCCCCGCGCCCGCCGCCTCCGCCACCCGTCCGAGGTCGAGGCCGTGGGGGGTGACGAACAGCTCGAGGTGCTCCGGGAGCCCGACCTGGGGCAGGAACGTGAAGATCGCCCCGCCGCCGTTGTCCGGGACGACGAGGACGAGGTCGGTCCCGCGGCGGGCGCTCCAGAGCAGGGACCCCGCGTCGTGGAGGAGCGCGAGGTCGCCCAGGAGCGCCGCCACGGGGCCGGGGGAGGCGGCGGCGATCCCGAGCGCCGTCGAGACCGAGCCGTCGATCCCGGAGGCGCCGCGGTTCGCGAGCACCCGGAGCCCCTCCCGGGGGGCCATGAACGCATCCAGGTCCCGGACCGGCATCGAGGAGCCGACGAACAGGACGGACCCCGCGGGGAGCGCCGCGGCCAGGTCGCGCGCGATGCGGCCCTCGAAGGGCTCCTCCCAGGCGTCGAGCAGCGTGTCCATCGCGCGGCGCGCGAGCGCGTCCGCCCGCCGCCAGGCCTCGAGCCAGGGACCCGGCCCGGGACCGTCCAGCCGCCCCAGGGCCCGGCGGGCGAGTTCCCCGGCGGGCGCCACGATCCGCCGCTCCGCCCGCCGGTGGGGGTCCGCCACGAGGTCGTCGGGGTCCACGATCACCAGGCGGGGGACGGAGGCCACGAGGGCGAGGCCGGCTCGGGACGTGGGCGCCGCCCCCACCTGGAGCACGACCTCCGGGAGGTGGGCCTCGAGGAACCCCGGAGAAGCGAGGAGCGGCTGCCCGGCGGCGAGGGCGTGGCCGGGGAGGCGGAGGCCGGAGGTGGGCTCGGCGACCACGGGCCACCCGAGCGCCTCGGCCAGGTCGAGGACGGCGGGCGCCGGCTCCCGGAGCGAGCCCGCGTAGAGGAGCCCGCGCTCCACGCCCCGGACGGCCTCGACGAGCGCCTCCACCTGGTCGTCGCGGGGCCTCGGCGCGGCCTCCACCCGTGGGCCCTCGTGCGGGCGGTCCGCCCCCGGCCCGAGGTCCACCGGCGTCCCCTCCGGCACGAGCGGCTCCCGGAACGGGAGGTTCAGGTGGACCGGCCGCGGCCCGCTCCTCGCGTGGTGCGCGGCCTCCCAGCCGAGCGCCCGCCACGCCGCCCCCGTCCCCTCGGCGGGGACCGGCGCCTCCCGGAAGCCGGCGTAGCGGCCGAACAGCTCCCGCTGGTCGATGGTCTGGTTCGCCCCGACCCCCCGGAGCTCGGGCGGGCGGTCGGCGGTGAGCAGCACGAGCGGCGCCCGGGCCATCTGGGCCTCGACGGCCGCGGGGAGGAGCTCGGCCGCGGCCGTCCCGCTCGTCGTCGCGACGGCGACCGGGCGGGCCGTGGCCTTCGCGATCCCGAGGGCGGCGAAGCCGGCGGCCCGCTCGTCGAGGTGGACGTGGACGCGGACCCTGCGGTCGCGGGCGAGGGCGAGCGCGATCGGGGTGGAGCGGGACCCGGGCGCGACGCAGGCGTGCTCGAGCCCTGCCCGGACCAGCTCGTCGACGAGGACCCGGCAGCAGGCGAGCGCGACGTCGCCCGCGGGCGCGGTCACCGGGCGCCTCCGGTGGGCCGGCCGCCGGGCGCGGAGAGGAGCCTCACGCCGCCCACAGGCCGAGCGCGAGGAGCGCGCCGAACGCCGCGTGGAGGAGCGCCGTCCCCGTGAGGACCGGGATCAGGTCCCGGCCGGCGGCCCTCCCCGCGAGCTCGAACGGCCGGATCGCGAGCGGCCACGAGGCGAGGGGGAGGAGCGCCCACCGCGGGAGTCCGGCCCCGGGGTCGCGGACCCCGGCGAGCACCCCGACCACCACGACCGCGTAGGCGGCCACCAGGAGGGAGCGGTAGAGCGTCCGGGTCCGCCGCTCCCCGAGCCGGACCGCGAGGGTCCGCTTCCCGGCCCGGGCGTCGGTCGGGATGTCACGGAGGTTGTTCGCGACCAGGATCGCCACCGCGAGGACGCCCATCGCCGCCCCCGCCCACCACGCCTGCGCCGGGACGCGCCCCGCGAGCACGTAGGCCGTCCCGCAGGTCGCCATGAGCCCGAAGAACAGGAAGACGGCGACCTCCCCGAGCCCAAGGGAGCCGTAGGGGCGGGGGCCCCCCGAGTAGAGCGCGAGGGCGAGCATCGCCGCCGCCCCGAGCGGGAGGAGCCAGAGGGTCGTGGCGAGGGCCAGGCTCAGGCCGGCCCCCCCGGCCACGGCGACGCAGGCGAGCGCGGCGGCCGCCACGGCCCGGGGCGACGCCGCGCCGGAGGCCACGAGGCGCGGCGGGCCGAGCCGCTCCGGGGTGTCCACGCCCCTCACCCCGTCGAAGTAGTCGTTGGCGAGGTTCACCCCGACCTGGAGCCCGAGGGCGACCAGGGCCGCCGCCAGGGGCCGCCAGGCGTCGGGCCGGGCGTCGGCGGCGGCGGTCCCCACGAGGACCGGGACCAGCCCGGCCCCGAGGGTCCTCGGCCTCGCGCCCTCCCACCACGCCCGGAGGACCCCCCCGCCGGGCGGCGACGCGCCCGACCGCCCCCGCGCAGGCCCGCTCCCCTGGGTCCCGCCGGGGTCCGTCCTGGGGCTCATGGCCGCCGGGGGAACCTCGAGAAGTCCGGGGGACGCTTCCCGAGGTAGGCGTCCCGGCCCTCCTGCGCCTCGTCGGTCATGTAGTAGAGGAGGGTGGCGTCGCCGGCCAGCTGCTGGACGCCCGTGAGGCCATCGATGTCGGCGTTGAACCCGGCCTTCAGCAACCGGAGCGCGAGCGGGGAGAGGCGGAGCATCTCCCGGCACCAGGCCACGGTCTCCTCCTCGAGGCGCTCGAGGGGCACCACGGCGTTCACGAGGCCCCACGCGAGGGCCTGCCGGGCGTCGTACCGGCGGCAGAGGAACCAGACCTCCTTGGCCCGCTTCAGGCCGATCGTCCGGGCCAGGAGCCCCGCGCCGAACCCGGCGTCGAACGAGCCGACCCGCGGCCCGGTCTGGCCGAAGACCGCGTTCTCGGCGGCGATCGTGAGGTCGCAGACGAGGTGGAGCACGTGCCCCCCGCCGATCGCGTAGCCCGCCACCATCGCGACCACGGGCTTGGGGAGGCGGCGGATCTGGACCTGCAGGTCCAGCACGTTCAGCCGGCCGATCCCCCGTTCGTCCCGGTAGCCGTCGTCGCCGCGGACCCGCTGGTCCCCCCCGGAGCAGAACGCGAGCGGGCCCCGGCCCGTGAGGATGATCGCGCCGATCCCGGGGTCGTCCCGGGCCAGGTCGAAGGCGCGGGACAGCTCGAAGAGCGTCTTCGGGCGGAAGGCGTTCCGCACCTCGGGGCGGTCGATCGTGATCTTCGCGATCCCCTCGGCGGTCTCGTAGGCGATGTCCTCCCACTCCCCCGACGGTCGCCAGTCCAGGGCGGGCCGGATCGGGTCGTCGGGGGTGGCCCCCCCGCCGTCCGTGCGCGCGTCCTCGTCCATCGGACCGTTCACTCCTAGAGCGTCCGCTCGTACGGTCCGCTAGCCTAGCCGATATGGCCGCGGGGGGGCAGCGGCGCGCCCGAGCGGGTCCGGCCGGGGCCGGGCGGGCCGGCCGTCGTCTGGCCGGGCTCCGCCCCGGCGACCTCGTGGCCTTCGACCTCGCGCCCGGGCCGGCGTGGATCCCGGCGCTCGCGGCGGCGCTCGAGGCGGGGGCGGCGATCCTGCCCCTGGACCAGCGCCTCGCCGGTCCCGAGCGGGAAGCGCTCCTCGCCCGGGCCCGTCCCACCCACGTGTTCGAAGGCGAGGAGGTCACGTCCGCCGCGGGCGGGATCCCGGTCGACCCCTCGGTCGCGCTGGTCGTCGCCACCTCGGGGAGCGGAGGCCGCCCGAAGCTCGTCGAGCTTACCCGGGGGGCCCTGGAGGCGGCCGTGCGGGCCTCGGCCGAGACCCTCGGCTCGGGCGCGGGGGATCCGTGGGTGTGCTGCCTCCCGCCCGCCCACGTGGGCGGGCTCCTCGTGCTCCTCCGCGGGGTGCTGCTCGGCGCGCCCGTCGTGGTCCACCGAGGGTTCGACCCGGCGGCGGTGGCGTCGGAGGGGGCGGGGGCCTTCGTGTCCCTGGTCCCCACGATGCTCGCCCGGCTCCTGGGGACCGGCGCCGACCTCTCGCCGTTCCGGGGCCTCCTCGTCGGGGGGGCGGCGACGCCGCCGGCCCTCGCCGAGCGCGCGCGGGCCGCCGGGGCGCGGCTCGTGGAGACCTACGGATGCACCGAGAGCTGCGGGGGGGTGGTCTACGATGGACGACCTCTCCCCGGGACCGCGGTGGCCTTCGGAGGGGAGGGGGAGATCCTCCTCCGGGGCCCGACGGTGATGCGGGGGTACCTCCGGGATCCGGGGGCCACGGCGGCGGCGCTCGTCGGGGGGTGGCTCCGCACCGGGGATGCCGGGCACCCCGCCGCCGACGGCCGGCTCGTGGTCGACGGCCGCCTGGACGAGGCGATCCGGACCGGGGGGGAGCGGGTCTGGCCGGAGGAGGTGGAGGCGGCCCTGGCCGATCACCCCGGGGTCGCCGAGGTCGCGGTCGCCGGCCGCCCCGACCCGGAATGGGGGGAGCGGGTGGTGGCGTTCGTCGTCCCCGCCGATCCCGCCCGCCCCCCGTCCCTCGACGACCTGCGGGCCCACGCCGCCCGCAGGATCGCGCGGTTCAAGGCGCCGCGGGAGCTCGTCGTCGTGGGGGCCCTGCCCCGCACGGGCTCGGGGAAGCTCCGCCGCCGGGCGCTCGGCGGCGGTTAGAACTCGACGTCGAGCGGGGGCGCGGACTCGAGCACCGGGGCCGTGAGCGCGGGGTTCTCGGCCGCGTCGAACGCGCCGGCGGACGGCGTCCAGGTCATGGCGGCGGGCGTGGCCACGGTGCGGGTGGCTCCGCTCGGGGTCCCGAGCGTGATGGAGATGACGGCCCCGGCCTGGACCATCGTGGAGCCGTTGAAGTTCCTCGTCCGGGCGACGTAGTCCCCGCCCAGGGCCACCGACCCGAGGGGGAGGACCGGGGTGCCGCCCGCCGCCCGGACCTGCAGGGTATCGTTGGCGCCGGCGTTCACGATCCGCACCTGGACCGCCGTGGCGCTCCCGTCCCAGCCCGCCAGGACCGACGCGGGGTCGATCCGCTCGCTGAACGTGAACGTGACGCGGTCGCCGGCCTCGGGCCGGCCGGGGGTCGTGCCGCCGTTGGCGGTCTGGACGTCGACCCCGCCCGGGGGCGTGGCGTCGACGACGACGGAGAACCCGGCCTGGGTCACCGCGTTCCCGGCGGCGTCGGTGAGGGTGAGCGTGTACGCGTACGTCCCCTCGGGGAGGGCCGGGTCGGCGCTGAGCGACGCGCTCCGGTACCCGTAGGCGACCCCCTCCGCCGAGTAGGAGCCCGCGACGAGCGGGACCGCGGTCGCACCCGAGGAGATCGCGCTCACGTCGGCGGTGATCGAGGCGACCCCCGAGGGCGGGTTCCCGTCGTCCGAGGCCTCGGCGTACACGTGGAACGTCCCGCCCGGGCGGATCCTCCCGGCGAGGTAGCCGGTGGCCTTCGCGATGGTCGACGCCGTCGCGGCGGGCGGGATGAGGTCCGGGGCGGCCGAGAACGCGTTCCCCCCGTTCGAGGCGAGCGAGGAGAACGCCGCGTAGGTCGTCCCCCCGCTCGCCCCGAGCATCAGGCCCAGCGCGAGCAGGACTGCGAGGCTACGCCGGCTGGGCACCCCGGACCTCCCGCGGCCCCGTACCCTGGGCCTCCTCCGGACGCGGCCGCCAGATCCTCCGGAGCTCGATCGCCGCCAGGGCCAGGGCGGGGAGGGCGACGAGGAGGAGCCGCCCGGCGCGGCTCCCCGCCCACACCAGCAGGTAGCCGACGAGCGGGAGGCGGTAGACCGCCCGCCCGATGGTCCCCGTCACCGGCACGCGCCAGCGCTCGGGGGCCGTGTTCGCGTCGCCCTTGGTCACGAAGGCCACGGTCGGCCCCTCGACCGCCAGGTCCCGCACCCGGTGGGTGAGGATTCGCCGGGGATCCTCGGGGTCGGTGAAGGAGACGACGTCGCCCACCCGCGCCTCCCGGGGGTCTATCCGCTCGACCACCACGACGTCGCCCACCCCGAGCGTCGGCCGCATGCTCCCCGACAGGACCGTGAGGGAGCGGAGGCCGAGGAGGCCCGGCAGCCCCGCCGCGGCGAGGAGGCCGAACAGGAACCCGGCGGCCGCCCAGGCCGTGGCGAGGAGGCCGAGGCGCAGCGCCCGGCCGGGGGCCGACGAGGGGGGGCGCGACCGGATCACAGGTTCCTCGCCTCCCACGCGAAGACCGCCGAGGCCGTGAGGCCCTGCGCCGCCGGGTCGGGGCCCATCGTCACCTCGAACCGGTAGGCGTGGGCCTCGCCGGTGGTCCAGACCTCGGGGAGCGCGGTGAGGGGGTCGGGATCCACGATGCCCGAGGCGTAGCTCCCGGGGTAGTCGGAGAGCGGCCCGCGGTAGAGGACGCCGGGTCCCAGGCCGTACGGGTCGCCGGGGTCGGGGACGAAGCCCGCGCAGGATGGGAACGAGGGCGCCGCGTCGGAGCCGCGGGTGACGGTGAGGGCGAGGTACGGGGCGAGGGCGTCGGTCACGTTCCCGTAGAGGACGACGGAGGCGTCGAGGGTCCCGGTGTAGGTGACGAGGATGCACCCTTCGGCGGTGTCGCCCGGGCGCGCATCCGTGAGCGTGAGCATCGCGGCGCCGGCGTCGTCGTCCTGGAGCACGGTGGTCCCGACCTCGAAGGCGTTCCCCCCGTCCTGGGCGGTGCTCGAGAAGGCCGCCACCGTCGCCGACCCGGAGATGAGGCCGGCGAGCCCCACGACGAGGACCGAGGCCAGGGGGCGGCGGAGCCGGCTCACGAGGCGCCTCCCGCCGGGCTCGGGCCGAACTCCAAGCCGACCTGCTCCACCCGCCCCTCGTAGCCGCCCTCGACGGAGCCCGGCAGCCAGGCGCGCACCGAGAGCGTCCGGGCCTCCCCCGGGTCCAGGCGGAGGGCGTCGGGGCTCCACCCCCGGAGCTCGCCCAGCGTGCCTCGGAAGAGCGGGTCGGGGCCGGCCTCGATCGCGACGTGGAGGAGGCCGTCGAGCTGGGTCGAGGAGGGGAGCCCCCGCACCCGGACCTCGAGGGGCAGGCCGGTCTGGTTCACGACCTCGACCTCGCCCCTCGCCTCGTCGCCCGGGCGGAGGTCCACGCCCCGCAGGAACGGCCCTGAGGGACGGACCCCGAGCTCCCCGCTCGGGTGGGCGGCGACGACGACCTCGGCCCCCAGGGTCCCGTCCCCGGCCGGCAGCCGGCCGGCGAGGACGGTGGCGGCCGCGGCGGCCAGGCCGACCGCGAGGCCGACCCGCCGCGCCCACGTCTCGTTCCCGGTTCCCATCGGCGCTCCCCTCCGGCGCCCGCGGGGAGTGGGAGCGGGGGCCGCCGAGGGGGGAGCGGCCCCCGCCGTCACCCGCCGCGCTACTGGTTGCGGGCCTCCCACGTGTAGGTGTGCAGGCCGGTCGACATCGGGCCCGCCGGGCCGCCGTTGGCGCCGTTGTCGTCCTGGAGCGTCAGCGTGAACCGGTAGACGACGGTGTCGTCCTGGGCCCAGGAGGTGGCGGAGCCCGGGTAGGTCGCGACCCCGGTCGCGTAGCTGCCGTGGGCCGCGGCGAACCCCGAGAGGGTCCCGCTGTAGATCGTCCCCTCCGGGGAGAAGCCCGTGCAGCCCGGGAACGCCGTCCCCGCCGGCATCGAGCCCTCCTCGATCGTGAGGTCGAGGTAGTTCCCGACCGCCCCGATGCTCGAGGTCGTGTAGAGGCGCACGTCCGCGGGGAGCGTGCCGAGGTAGGTCACGCGGATGCACCGGACGACGGTGTCGAGCGGCTTCGCGTTCGACACCTGGTACATGAAGCCGCCGGCGTCGTTGTCCTCGAGGTAGACCGTCCCGGCCTCGAACGAGTTGCCGGCGTTCTCGGTGGTGCTGAAGAAGGCCGAGAGGGTCCCGGCCCCCACGAGGATCGCCACGATCCCCACCACGAGCGCCGTGAGGAGCACCTTCCTCGTCGTCTCCATCCTTCCCCTCCACCTGTCCTCCGGTCCTCGGCGGCCGTCCCGCGGCCGCCCCGTCGTACGGCCCAGGTGTCGGCGGGGAGGGCGTCGGCCTCGATCCCCGGTCCTCGGGGATCTGGCCTACCCGCGGGCGGGTAGCCGGGTATCCCTACGAGAGGGGATGGGTCGCGCCGGTCAGATCCGGATCCCGCCGGGCCTCAGATCCGGATAGCGCCGTGCTTGACCGCGAAGACCACGGCCTCGAGCTTCGAGTGGACGCGGAGCTTCCCCAGGGTGTTGCGGATGTGGGTCTGGACGGTCTGGGGGCTGATGAACAGGCGCGCCGCGATCTCGTCGTTCCGCATGCCCTCCGCGAGCAGCTGGAGGATCTCTCGCTCGCGCTCGGTGAGCTGGGAGAGGAGCATCTGGGCCTCCCGCCGGACCTCCCGCTCCCGCGCCACCTGGTGGAGGATGCGGGTGAGCGTGAAGGGGTCGATCAGCACCTCGCCCTCGGCGGCGGCCTTCGCCGCGGCCAGGACCTGGTCGGCGGCCTCGTCTTTCCCGAGGAACCCCGAGGCCCCGGCCTCCACGGCCTCGACCAGCAGCCGGTCCTCGTCGTGGGCGGTCATGATCACGACCCTCGTCCCGGGCGAGCGCTCCTTGATCCTGCGGGTGGCCTCGATCCCGTCCAGGGGTCCCTTGAACACGATGTCCATCAGGACCACGTCGGGCCGGTGCTCCTCGCAGAGCCGGATCGCTTCCTCGGGGGCGTGGACCGGCGGGGCCACGAGCGCGAGCTCGGGGTCGCGCTCGACGACCATGGCGAGGGCGTCGGTGAGGACCTTGTGGTCGTCGCAGATGAGGAGCGACACCTTCCGCCCCGTCCCGCTCATCCCGAGGTTCCCCCCTCCTCCGTCCCGGGCAGCGTGACCCGCAGCATCGTACCCCGCCCCGGGGCCGGGCCCGCCTCGATCCGCCCGCCGTGGGCCTCGACGTGCGCCCGGCAGATGAAGAGCCCCAGGCCCGCCCCGGGCACCTCCTCGTAGCCGGGGGGCCGGAACCGCGCGAACCGCTCGAACACCCGGCCCCGGATCTCCGGCGCGATCCCGGGACCGCCGTCCACGACCTCGAGGATCGCCTCGCCCGCCGGTCCCCGGTACGCGCGGACCTCGATCGGCTCGTCGGGCGGGGAGAACTTGGCCGCGTTGTCCACGAGGTGGGCCACGACCTCGGCGAACCGCCCCCGGTCCACGCGCACCGTGAGCTCGGGGTCGACGTCGACCGTCACCGGGTGCCCGCGGAGCGCCGCCCCCCACACGGCCTCCTCCACGAGCCGGCCGAGGGGCTCGGGGCGAAGGTCGTAGGCGAGGGCGTCGGCGTCGATCCGGAGCGCGGTCGAGGTCTCCTCCGCGACGAGCTTCAGCCTGGCGGCCTCCTCGTCGATCAGGCGGAAGAACTCCCGGCGCTCCCGGTCGCTCATCGAGTCGTACATCCGGGAGCCCGTGGAGGCGAGCCCCTTGATCGACATCAACGGGCCCTTGAGCTCGTGGACGATCGTCCCGACGAGCTCCGCGCGGCGCGCGGCCTCCCCTGCGGGCTCGGCCGCGGGATCCGCGCCCCCCGGTGGGCGGCCGTCCGCCCGGCCCGCGCCACCCCGCCAGAGCCGGGCCCCGAGCGGGACCGCGGCGACGAGCCCGAGGGCGGCCGCCGCGGCGGCGGGTCCCGGCGCCCCGACCAGCCCGGCCAGGAGGGCGCCCGCGAGCGACGCGACCACGACGGCCCCGGCCGCGGGCGCCCAGCGGTTCCCCTCGCTCCCTCGCACCGGGGCGAGTGTAGGCCGCGGGGGCTACTCGTAGGAATGCGCGGCGTCCGGGAACGCGCCCGCCTCGACCTCCCGGGCGAAGGCCCGGGCGGCCTCGGCGATCGCGCCGCGGAGGTCCGCGTAGGCCTTGGCGAACCGGGGCAGGCGCTCGTTGAGCCCCAGGAGGTCGTGCACCACGAGGACCTGCGCGTCGCAGTGCGGCCCGGCCCCGATCCCGATCGTGGGGACCCGCACGGCCTCCGTGATGGCCCGCCCGACCTGCGAGGGGACCCCCTCCAGGACGATGCTGAACACCCCGGCCTTCTCGAGCGCGTCGGCCTGCTCGCGGAGGCGGAGGGCGGCCTCCTCGGTCCTGCCCTGGACCCGGTAGCCGCCCATCGCGTGGACGAACTGCGGCGTGAGGCCGAGGTGGCCCATCACGGGGATCCCCAGGTCGGTGAGGCGGTGCGTGAGCTCCACCTGGGCGCCCTCGATCTTCACGGCGTGGGCGCCGGCCTTCACGAACGCCACCGCGTTCCGGATCCCCTCCTCCAGGCTCGGCTGGTACGAACCGAACGGCATGTCCCCGACGACCATGGCGTTCCGCGCGCCGCGGGCGACGGCCCGGGTGTGGTGGAGCATCTCCTCCATCGTGACCGGGAGCGTGGTGTCGTAGCCGAGGACGTTGTTCCCCACGGAGTCCCCCACCAGGAGCACGGGGATCCCGGCCTCGTCGAGGATCCTGGCGGTCGGCGTGTCGTAGGCGGTGAGCATCACGAACCGCCGGCCCGCCTCCTTCCACGCCCGCAGGTCGTGGACGGTGACTGGCATCGCTCGCGCCTCCTTCCCTCGGGTGCACGGAGTGCACGGCTGTCGGGGCAAGTCTACGGCCGCCCCGGATGTCGGTGGGGGGTGCTAGGGTCGCCCCTCGGGAGAGCCGGTACACTCTGGACGTCCACTCCTGCTCCCCCCAGGGGGCCGTCCAGACCAGAGGAGGTGGGTTGCGGCAGTACGAGGTCATGTGCATCCTGCCCGCCGACGCGGATGAGTCGGTCGTGGGCGGGGTCGTCGATCGCATCACGAAGGTCCTCCAGGAGCGGGGTGGGGGCGAGATCTCCGGCCTCGACCGGTGGGGCCGGAAGCGGCTCGCCTACCCCATCGCCAAGCAGACCGAGGGGTACTACCTGGTCGTGACCTTCAAGGCCGAGCCGGGGGCCATCGCAGAGCTCGATCGGGCGCTCTCCCTGGCCGACGAGGTGCTCCGGCACAAGGTCGTGGTGCGGGCGGCGTAGCGGTGCAGGTCCTTCCCCCTCCCCGGTGGGCGCCATCCCCGGCGGGGAGCGTCGGGGAGAGGTGGTGATGGAGATGGCGAGCGACAACCAGGTGATCATCGTCGGGAACCTGACCGACGATCCGGAGCTCCGGTACACGCCGAACGGCGCGGCGGTCTGCAGGTTCCGCGTCGCCGTGAACCGGCGGTTCCGCGACGAGGCGGGGCAGTGGAAGGACGGGGACACGTCGTACTTCACCGTGAACGCGTGGCGGAGCCTGGCGGAGAACATCGCGGAGTCGCTCACCCGAGGCACCCGCGTCCTCGTGGCCGGTCGGCTCCAGTGGCGCTCCTGGGAGACCCAGGACGGCGAGAAGCGGACCACCGTGGAGATCGAGGCCGACGAGGTCGGGCCCTCGCTCCGGTGGGCGACGGCGAAGGTCGAGCGGCAGACCCGGAGCGGCTCGGACTGGTCCGAGCGGGTCCCGGTGGGGGCGGCGGCGCCCGAGGAGGAGACCCCGCTCGACCCGGACGTGTGACGAGGCGAGCTGGAAGCGAGGACCATGCCGACGACCAAGACCAAGAGCAAGAAGAAGAAGGAGAAGGACGACAAGGGCTGGCAGAAGAAGCAGAAGAAGAAGGTCTGCTTCTTCTGCAAGGAGCGGATCGAGTACGTCGACTACAAGGACGTGGCGACGCTCCGCAGGTTCATCTCCGAGCGCGGCAAGATCCGGGCGCGGCGGGTGACCGGGAACTGCGCCCAGCACCAGCGCGACGTGGCGGCGGCCATCAAGAACGCCCGCGAGATGGCCCTCCTCCCCTACTCGACGCGATGAGGGTCATCCTGCAGAAGCCCGTCGAGAACCTCGGCGCCCCCGGCGACGTCGTGGAGGTGGCCGACGGGTACGCCCGGAACTACCTGGTGCCCCGGGGCCTCGCCGTGAAGGCCACCAAGGGCGCGATGCGGCACGCCGAGAGCCTCCGGCGCGCCCACGAGGCCCGGGTGGCGAAGGCCCGGGCCGAGGCGGAGGCGGCCGCCCAGCGGATCAGCGCGGCCGCGCTCAGGATCCCGGCCAGGGTCGGCGAGGAGGGCAAGCTCTTCGGGTCCATCACCGCCGAGCAGATCGCGGAGGAGATCGAGCGCCAGACCGGGGTCGCGGTCGACCGGCACGACGTCCGGCTCGAGCAGCCCATCCGCAGCGTCGGGGTCCACGAGGTCCGGGTGCACCTCTTCGCCGGCGTGGACCCGGTCGTCCAGGTCGAGGTCGTCCCGGCGGAGTAGCGCCGGGCCCGGGGAGGGCGCCGGGGCCCCGTGCCCCCGCTCGGTGTCTCCTGCCTCCGCCCGTGCCCCGGCTCGGCCGCCCCGAGTGTCAGAGCCGGGAGGTACTACACACCTGTCCACAGGGTTTTCCACACGTGGAGAGGCAGGTCGTGAGGGGTGTGACAAGGAATCTCCCGGGCCGACCTGGGTGGGCGGTATCCACACCCCGGTTTCGGATGCGCTGTGGAGAGCCGGCCCCTAGGCTCTCCCCGCCGTCCCAGACCCGGGGAGGGGGGAGGTAGGCGTGGCGCGAGCCGCCGACGAGGTCCGGAGGCTGCGGCCGGAGCGGGTGCCGCCGCAGAACGTCGAGGCCGAGCAGAGCGTGCTGGGCTCGATGATGCTCTCGGCCGAGGCCATCGCCGACGTCGTCGAGGTGCTCCAACCCGAGGACTTCTACCGGGCCGCCCACGGGAGGATCTTCGAGACCCTCCGGGGGCTCTACGCGCGCGGGGAGCCGGTCGACGTGGTGACCGCGGTGGAGGCCCTCAAGCGGGCCGGGATCCTCGAGGAGGTCGGAGGCCCGCTCTACATCCGGGACCTCGTGGACCAGGTGCCCACGCCCGCCGCGGCGGCCCACTACGCCCGGATCGTGGCCCAGACCGCCCTCCTCCGCCGGTTGATCCGGGCGGCCGGCGACATCATGGAGATGGCCTACGGGGCGCCGGAGGACCCCGAGCGGGTCGCCGACGAGGCCGAGCAGCGGATCTACGAGGTCGCCCGCCGGGACGACCGGGAGGAGATCGTGCGGATCCGCGACCTGGTCGACCAGGCGATGATCGACCTCGAGCACATCCAGAACCGGGAGGCCCCTTACGCCGGCATCCCCACGGGCTTCCGCGACCTCGATACGCTCCTCTCGGGGCTCCAGCGGGGGAACCTGATCGTGGTCGCCGCCCGGCCCGGCGTCGGCAAGTCCTCGTTCGTCACGAACGTCGCCCGGAACATCGCGGTCGCCGGCCACCCGGTCGCGTTGTTCTCGCTCGAGATGTCGCGGTGGGAGATCGGGATGCGTCTGCTCTGCGGGGAGGCCCGGGTGCCCTGGGACCGGATCCGGAACAAGCGGGTGGGGGCCGACGACTGGTCGCGGGTGGTCCAGGCCGCGGAGGTGCTCCACGACCTCCCCCTCTCCATCGTGGACTCCGGGAACGTGACGATCGTGGACATCCGGGCCAAGGCCCGGCGGATGCGCACGAGCAAGCAGGGGCTCGACCTGATCATCGTCGACTACCTCCAGCTCATGACCCACCACCGGCGGGTGGAGA
>Ga0073930_1001032_pt1 | contig 28418 bp, 23 predicted proteins | sample DewCreD2012metaG_5_FD_76968 | JGI IMG/M metagenome (GOLD analysis project Ga0073930, IMG submission 76968) | Hot spring sediment bacterial and archeal communities from British Columbia, Canada, to study Microbial Dark Matter (Phase II) - Dewar... ...
GGACGCGGTTCGTGGAGGCTGGGCAAGTGGGCGGTGCTGGGGGGTTCAATCCCCCCGCCTCCATCAGGTCAAACGAAGTGCCATAAATTCGTTCACCGCCCTGTTGTAGGTGTATCAAAAGCATCAGCGGGCCACCCTGTCGAATCGCCCGCCCCCTCCTTCAACGCGAATGCCAGACGAGGCGTACCCATTTCGAAAAACGAATAAGCCCCACAATCAGAGCGTACAGGAGCAACGGCAGGCGCGAGCGGTAGTGCTTGCGATAAAATTGTTCCAGCGCCCGGTGCGATTCGCAGATCGCACCGCGGCGCACCTGCTTCGTGCTGGCGCCGCCATGATGGAGAATCTCCACCTGCGGCACAAACCAAATCGACCACCCCGCCTGCCAAATACGGTAGCACCAGTCCACATCGTTAAAAAAGAGCGGAAACGCCTCATCCATAAGCCCCACCTGCTCAATCACCGCGCGACGCACCAGCAAAAAAGTGCCCATCGGCTGGTCGACAGGCATCGGGCGGTCATAGCGGAACCAGCGCATGCGATACGCCCCAAAAAGACGCGAACGCGGAAAGAGCCTTGCCAACCCCAGCACCTCAAAGAGCAAATTGCGCGGGGTGGGGAAACCGCGCACCGAAGGCTGCACGCGCCCATCAGGAAAAACCTGCTTCGCCCCAATCGCACCCACCTCGGGATGCTCACGCAGAAAGCAAATCGCGTTCCGCAGAGTGCCAGGACGCATCTCCGTGTCAGGATTCAGCAACAGGATGAACTCGCCCTGGGCACGCTCTATCGCCTGATTGTTGCCCCGGGCATAACCCCTGTTCTCCGAGTTGGCAATCAAGAGCACCTGCGGGAACTCTGTGCGCACCATCTCCGCGCTCCCATCGCGAGAGGCATTATCCACCACGATCACCTCAAAAGGCTCATCAGGCGGGTATTCAAAGATGGAGCGCAAACAAGCACGCAACAACTCGCTTGTATTCCAGCTCACGATACAGATACTCAGTACGTGGCGCTGCTCACATTGCATTTGCATCAAAATGCAGGATACCCTACCCCCAGCAAGGCTAAGCGTGCCCTAAACCCAGCCCGATGGGCTTGCCACCTGCCTCAATAATCTGGCGATTGCCCGGCAGCTGCTCCAACCGATGTGCCAGCACCGACAGCGTGCCACCACGCTGAAGCAGCTCACAACTGAGCTGCACAATATAGCCGTCGGGACGCGCTTCGATAATGAGAGGGGCATCGACCAGATAGGCAATCAAGGCATCCCGATAACGACTATTCGACGCGACCCAACCATCGCGCGGGCGAAACGGGCTAATCGCCAGTGCGCGAGAAGGGTCAAATTCCGCCTGCCAAATGCGCGCCTGACGCAGCGGCTCCCGACGCAAATCGTCCCCAAACGCACGCAGCAGCCCCCGATCCAGCACCAGAATGTAGGGACGGTTCGCACGCAGCGCACACAGCAGCAAGCGCTGATAGGCAGGTTGCGTGGCACTGACCACCGGCACCCAGCCATTGCTCAAAAAACTCTGGGCCACCTGCTCCAGCTCCACAAGCCCTTCCGGCGAGATGGTGTGCGAAGCCAGCAGCGCAAAGGTCGGCTCACTCAGCAGCTCATACTTGCCATACAGAAAGAGCAGCGCGGGCGGGTCAGGCATGCACTCCAGCTGGTGCGGATACGCCGCATCCTGAAAGCTAAGCCAGCGTACCCCGCAGCGCGTCAGGTGCGCCTCCAGCCGTTCCACCTCACCCATCAGTGCCGACAGATCCTCGCGCACCGCATGCAGGGCACGCGGCGGCAGACGATACTCATGCCGCAGAGTCTCCGCAGGCAGACGCAACACCTCGTCGGGCGCAAGACGCCATACCTGCTGACGCTCCAACAGATGACGCAAGGTCTGCCGCCCTACATCGGGTAGCAAACTCAAAAACAGCAACCACTCACGGTCAGTCATCGACGCTTCTCAATGGAACGCCGTATCACCATAAAGCAGCTGAATATAGGCAATCTGCCCCAGATGATAAGTAAGGTTCCAATAGTGGTCATAGGCGATCTCAAACAGGCTAAATGGCTTGCCCCAGGGAGTCATAATGGTCTGCAAAAGCGCCTCAGGTGGCGTTTGCTTAATCGCTGTCAGCAGCGCTTCCGTGCCCCTGCGACAGGCGCGCTCACAGGCATCGAGCGTGCCAAGATCACCCGCCAACTGCCTCGCACGCTCCCACAGAGAAGGGTCAGGCGTCTGGGGGCGTTCCTCCAAGCTCAGTCGCAGGGCATAAGGCATAATGGCGTTCTCCTCGGCAATCTCCATCACGCTGCGAGCATGCTCGGCAGGACGCCAGCCTAACTTCTCGTCGGGCACAGCGCGGGCATAACGAAACAGCATCTCCACCGCTTCCCAGGTCATTCGCTCCAGCGCATCATAAAAGCTCATCGGTACACCTCCAACAAAGGGTGATTCCCGACCGCGCTCCGGTTTCCTGCAGGGGTACAATCTTCCCGCGCATGCGTTTCACCCCCGTTCAGCTGCAGGCAATCGAGTTTGGGGCGGGGCGCCTGACGCTGGTTGCAGGCGCGGGCGCAGGCAAAACGGGCGTGCTGACCGAACGGTTCGTCCATCTGGTCAGCGAGCGCGGCGCCGATCCCGAACGCATCCTGACCATCACCTTCACCCGCAACGCAACCGCCGAAATGAAAGCACGCATCATCCACAAGCTGGAAGCGCGCGGACTCCACGATGCCCGCCACCGCATCGAAAGCGCGTATATCCATACAGTGCATGCCCTTTGCCGACGCCTGCTCCAAGAAAACCCGTTCGAAGCCGGCATGGAGCCAGACCCCCTCGTCCTATCCGCCCCGATGAGCCAACAGCTACGCCTCGAGGCGTTCCACCGCGCTCTAGATTGCCTGCTCAGTGCGCAGCCAAACCCCTCTCCCCTCTGGGAAGAGGGCAGCAGGAGAAATATGTTGCACGCCCTGATCGCCGAATATCTGATGCTGGGCGATACGGCGACACGAAGTGACCCACTCCAAACACTCTATCAAATGGTGCGCCACCTCGTGGACGAATCGCGCCATCAGGGACTGGATTTGCCCGAGCTGCGAGCATGGCTGCAACGCCTTATGACCACGCCCCCCATGCAACCGAACACGCCAACCCCTACGCCAGAGACAAGCGACGCTGAGCAGGAGCAAAAAGCCTCCCTACTGCAATCAGCCCTGCTACAGCTGGCATGCAACTATCTGGAAGAATATCAACAGCTGAAGGAGGAGCAAGGCACGCTCGATTTTGACGACCTGCAGCTACGCGCCGTGCAAATGCTGCGCCACTCCGCCACGGTACGCCACCGCTATCAACAACTGTTCCAGCATGTGCTGGTGGACGAGGCGCAAGACATCGACCCGCTACAAGCACAGCTGATCGAGCTGCTCACCGGCCAGCACGGCAACTTGACCGTGGTGGGCGACGCGCAACAATCGATCTACGGCTTCCGCTTTGCAGACCTGCGCGTGTTCCACCAGTGGCAAGCAGGGGCAAGCTGCACCCTCGAAATGCACGAGAACTTCCGCTCGCGCAAGGAGATTCTGGCATTTGTGCGCTTCGTGTTCGAGCATTTGTGGGGTGAATCGTTCCTGCCACCCCAGCATGCGCGCCCACACTTGCCCACCGATACCGAGCAAGAGGAACCCCATGTGCAGGTCTGGTACTGGCAACAGCGCGATCCATCCGCAGAGGCTGCGCTGATTGCAGGCACAATCCGTCAGTGGGTGCAAAACCGCTCGCTCCCAGTTCACGATATGGAAACAAACACGCTGCGCCCCGCCTGCTACGGCGATTTCGCGCTGCTGTTCCATCAATACACGGCAGTGGAGCGTTACGAACAACAGTTTCAGCAAATGGGCGTGCCCTGTTATGTGGTGGGAGGCGGGCGCGGCTACTGGCTGCGCTACGAAGTACGCGACCTTGCAAACCTGCTACGCGCCTTAACCGACCTGGAAGACGAGATCGCCTTGTTGAGCCTGTTGCGCTCACCAATGGTCGGGCTGAGCCTCGATGCACTGGTGCTGCTGATGGACGAAGCGCAACGCCTGCAACTGCCCCTGCGCCTCGCGCTGAACGACCCACCACCCGACCTGCCGGCAGGGGACAGGGAACGACTGATGCGCTTTCTGGGCTGGTTCAGCACCATAGAGCGCGAGGTAGGACGACGCCCCGTCGGCTGGCTGCTCGCTCGCGCCCTCGAAGCAAGCGCGTACGAAGCGCAGCTCCTTGCCATGCCCGACGGCAAGCAGCAGGTGGCAAATGTGCGCAAACTGCTCGCACTCGCAATCAGCCAGCCTCAGGTGCATCCCCAGTCCTTCGCAGCGCAACTGGACGCGCTCGTGCGTGCAGAACAGCGCGAGGGCAACGCGCCCACCTTCGAGGAAAGCGCAGATGTGGTGCGCTTCTACACCGTGCACGGCGCAAAGGGGCTGGAGTTCCCCGTGGTCCTCCTCGCCGATACAGGCTATCGTGAGCGAGCACGCGACCTGCCGCTCTATGTGGAACCACAAGAGCACAAAATGGGACTGCGCCTGCGCGACGGTTACGAGACCGACACCTATCGCGAGCTAAAAGAGCGCCATCGACAGGAAGCAATAGCCGAATCGCAGCGCAAACTCTATGTCGCGCTCACCCGCGCCCGCGACTACCTGATAGTGAACTTGACAATGGCAGGCAAACCATGGGCACGAGGGCTGGCCGGCGCGCTCAGCCGCTACCTGAACCAGCCCCGAACACTACACCACCTACCCGACGGCACACCCTTCCTGCTCAAAAAAGCCAGCCCCGAGTAGAACAGCCCGCGACTGAATCCAAGCAGGGCATATGCTTTCGGTTTACCCTTCGCCAAAGGATCAGTTCTGTCCAGCCGACAGTCCCCACAAAGGCCAATCTTTGCCACAGACCAGCCCAGAGGAGATGGTCCAAGCCATGCCACCGGGAAAGAACTGCAACGGGCTGGGATCACAGCCGCCTGTGCCAACGCCGGCAGGGGGAGACTTCGCCAAGAACTCCCGTGCATTCATCCATTTGGCATGCCCATCAACAAAGACAAGCACCAGACCCTCCATGTGAGGAACCGACTTTTTGTCGGGAGCGCGGCTGGTATCATCGGTGTTGAAAAAGAACCAGCGGCGCCACAGATGCTGGTGCGCCATTGGATAAGCGATGCGGTTGGGAAGCTGCCCTGTCACATAGTGACGAACCCCAGGAAACCTATCCTCCATTATAATCATCGTCTCGGCGGGCCATTTGATGCCTGCCATCGTGCCACCTAGAAAGGAGTTACGCCAGTCGTTCGCGCCGCTCCATGTATTGGTCGCCCCGGTGATGTGCAGTGCCAACGCATAGCCCCCTTCGAAAATCTCGGCGTTCTGTTCCCACGCTGTGCGATCGTACTGACGGCTAGGGCAGAAGAAGATTTGAATGTTCTTAACATAGGGCCAGATCCAGTATTGCCACTTATAGTGGTTCACGCGCTGACCGTAGGGACCGCTGCAACCCGTGGCGTTCGGCTGATACGGGATGCGATTCGGAGCGATGCAATCGTCCATGCGGGGAAAGGTCTCGTCCCAGTCGTTGAGGTACATCTGAATCCCCATCCCGATTTGACGACAGTTGGACACGCAGGTAGTCTGACGCGCTTTTTCACGCGCCTGAGCAAACACAGGGAACAGGATCGCCGCCAAAATGGCGATGATCGCTATCACGACCAGCAGCTCAATCAGCGTAAAACCTTTTCGCATGGCAAGAGAACCTCCTGTCGAAAGGATTATACCCCAGCAACCCCATTAAAAGCGAGTTAAGCCAGCAAGCAAGGCACCCCTTTTGCCAGATGAGCAGGTATAATGAGTTGATGATGGCTTTAAAGAGCTTGCAGCTACTATGGCGGCAGCGGCGCGCAGTAGGACGGATTGCCGCGATGGGAGGGCTTCTGCTGACGCTTTTCTGGATAGCGAGCCTGCTGATGTCCGGATCGGGACGTGCATGGCTGTTGAACCGATTGCAGGCGTTAACGGCACCAGTCTATCATACCCAGCCCGGTGGTGATTGTGCAACAGATAAGTGCCATGAACCGCCTGGAAACAGCACGCCAAACCACCCTGCATGATGTCGCGGTAGAAACGACGAATGGCTTACCTGTCTGGCTGGCAGGCGAACGCTTGCGCATGCGGGTCGTGGCGGAGGTCTCCGCCGGTGTCAATCTTCAGCAGTTGCGTCCGCAGGATGTTCAGGTGCAGGATCGGCGTGTCGTAATAACACTGCCACCACCCCAACTCTTCGATGTGCTGATCCGCGAGGCAGGCACCCAGGTGTACCACCGCGAGCGCGGCTGGCTGGTGTTCCATCCCGATAAAGAACTCGAGCAGCGGGCGCGCCAGCAAGCCTGGCTCGAAGCCCGCAACGCCGCGCGGGAGAGCGGTCTATTAAAGCATGCACGCCAGAACGCGGAAAATGTGCTGGGTGAGCTGCTGCGCAAACTAGGCTTCAAGCAGGTGGAAATCCGCTGGCAGCCGCCAGTGGCTCAAGCAGCTCCCAAAGACACGCCACCAGACAAGAATCGGGAGGGACAGACTTGACCCCCCCTTGACTTTTCGCGCTCGAATCCGATAGAATCTTGAAGCCTCTGGCAGGAGGATTCCCAAAAGGGGCGAATCATCAGGTATAATCTCACAGGAGGAAGGAGGCAAGAAGGCATTGGCACAAGTACAAGTTCGTCCGAATGAGTCGCTCGACAGCGCGCTCAAGCGCTTTAAGAAAGTGCTGGAGCAGAGTGGGATCTTGCAGGAGTACAAACGGCATACCCACTATGAAAAGCCCAGCGAGCGGCGCAGGCGCCAGAAGCAGCGCCGTCGCGCCAAAAAGTGAGGCGGTCAAAAAAGCGATGCGTATCGGTTGGGCGGCTCTGAAGCGGGGTCGCGGGCGGAGCGGCGCCAAACCAGCGCCCCCAAAACAGCTCGGACTTCCTTTGCGCTGGGAGCCGCTCATAGCAGGCCTCTTTGGCCTGCTAACACTGACCCTGCTGAACGGGGAGATCAGCACGCTGCCCCAGCAATGGTTGTCGCGCGGGTTGATTGCGACAGCCCAAATGGGGCTGATGGCGGCGCTGATCCGGCAGATGGGATTGGTCCGCGTATCCGGACAGACACTCCGCTCACCAGTGGCGTCCAGTGCGCAGGAGGTCGGACTCGTACTGCTCGTATTGATCGGACTGCTCAGCTTGCTGGGCGTGCGCATCATTGCAGTGTTAGCCCATGAGCCTGTGCTTGGCAGCGAACGCGGGTTTCTGGCTTTCGCTCCCCTCATCGCAGGCAGTATGATGCTCTGCATCCTGATCCATCCCCTGCTGGCAATCCTGACTTTTACCGTGCTGCTTGGCGGCCTCGTCGTCGCACTGGAGCTGCCTGCCCTTACGGCAGGACTGCTCGGTCTGATTGGCTGGAGCGCCATCTTCGTGGTTCACCCCTTGCGCCGACGCACCGACCTGTTTCGGGTGGGCACGCTGCTGAGTGCCCTGTTCGCAGCGGGCGCATTTGCCGCCGAGCTGCATGCCCATGCCAATTGGCAGCAGGCATGCATCGGCGCGTTTTGGGGACTGGTCAGTGGCACAGGCGCGATAGCGCTTTTCTGGCTCGGCTTGACCCTGCTGGAGCGACCGTTCCGCCTGGCAACACCAATGGCGCTGATGGAACTCGCCTCGCTGGAGCACCCCCTGCTGCGCGAGCTGCGCGATAAGGCGCCAGGCACCTATTTCCACAGCCAATATGTGGGGCAGCTGGCAGAAGAAGCAGCACTCGCAATCGGGGCAGACCCAATGCTGGCGCGTGTCGGCGGCTACTATCACGACATCGGCAAACTCACACGCCCCGATTTCTACATCGAAAACCAAACAGGCCCAAACGCACACGAGCGTATCAATCCCGCCCTCTCCGCACGCATTATCGCCTCCCATGTGCGGGATGGAGTGGAACTTGCACATCAACACCGCCTGCCGACCGCCATCTGCGACATTATTGCCCAGCACCACGGCACCTCGCTCATCACCTATTTCTACCATCAAGCAGTGAGTGAAGGGCGAGACCCCATGCTGGAGCAACATTTTCGATACGACGGACCGAAGCCCCAGACGCGCGAAGCAGCGCTGGTTATGCTGGCAGATACGGTAGAAGCCGCCACACGCACCCTGGAGAACCCAACACCTGCCCGACTTGCCAGCTATGTGCACGAACTAATCGAAATGCGCCGCCAAGACGGGCAGCTGGACGAAAGCACGCTCACCTTCCGCGACTTGAAGCTGATCGAAGAAGCATTCGTGCGTGTGCTGGTCGCCTTGCGCCATCGCCGTCTGGAGTACAGAATCGCCTCCCCGGAGAGTGAAGAGCTTTATGCGGCAAACCTGCCATGAGATTGTGGTGTTGGTAGGCAGCTCCGCTGGTGCCAACCATGTCCTTCAACAACTACTTCCTCTCACAGCCAAGCCAGCATCAGCATCCGAGCTGCAAACGAATAGAGAAACCCTGACAGAGGCGCAACAAACACTCTGGCAGGCAATCCGCGAAGCCGTGCGGACACTGATGGAGATAGCCGAACAAAAAAGCGCACCTATCCCAATAATCGACCCACACCACACGCTCGAAATCAGCGTGTGGCTTGCGACCGATGAGGAGGTCGCCGCGCTGAACGCCCAGTACCGAGGCACCAATCAGCCAACCGATGTGCTGAGCTTCCCTATGCTGGATGAACAGTTCCCTCACGCTCTCCCAGGGCATCCGATCCTGCTGGGCGAGGTGGTGATCTCGGTCGAAACGGCGGCACGCCAAGCTGCTCCAAACGGGCACGACCCGATCACGGAGATTCTAATGCTCTGCTTGCACGGCACACTGCACCTGCTGGGCTATGATGATCAAACCGCAGCGCAACAGACCGAGATGAACCAAATTGCCGTCCAAACACTACGCCTGCTGGGCTACCCAGCGAAGGAGGAGTGGTACTCACGCCATTATGAGAAATGAACCCGGCGAAACGGTAGAACAACAGGAGACACCGACGCGGCTGGAGCCTTCCGAAGGGTCGGATTTGTCGGACAGGTCTGACCAGGCAGTGCAGACCAGCACAACGGAAGAGCATCCATGGCGACGCAACCCGCTGGACAGCTTCCGCTACGCGCTGGAGGGCATCATTGCCGTCGTGCGCACCCAGCGCCATATGCGGTTCCATTTCTTCAGCGTGGTGCTGGTGCTGCTGATGGGCTTTCTGTTCCGCCTCGATAAGCGCGAGATGCTCGTGCTGCTCTTTACTATCTCCATCGTGCTAATCGCCGAAATGTTCAACTCCGCCATCGAGGCAACGGTGGACCTGGCAACGCAAGAGTATGACCCACGCGCCAAGTTCGCCAAAGACATCGCGGCGGGCGCGGTGCTGGTCGCCACACTGAACGCGATCGTGGTGGCATGGGTGCTCTTTATGGGCGATCTGCGACTGGAGCAGATTCGCCTGCGAATGGAGCGGGCGGAGCCAACCATGACCATCGCCGTCACCATCGGCACCATCCTCATTTTCGTGATTGTGTCACTGGCAAAGGTGCTGGCAACACGAGGCAAGGTGCGCCTGTTCCACGGGGGCGTACTCAGTGGACACAGCGCGCTGGGCTTCTTCTTCGCCATCGCAATTATCATCGTGTCAGGCAACTTGCTGGCATCCATTCTGGCGCTGCTGCTGGCGACCCTCGTGGCGCAAAGCCGAGTGGAAGCAAAAGTACACACCCTGCGCGAAGTGGTCATCGGCAGCCTGTTAGGAGTCGGGATGGCGGCACTCATCTACTGGCTCATGCCGCGCTGAGGAGGTGAATCGGCTTCGATGGAAGAAAACTCTGGGCAAAGTCGAGCGCAGAACCGAACAAAGCTAAAGCAGACCCGTTTCGAGCAAAACCAAAGGAAGCGACGCTTCCTACTCATGACCCTGCTGGGTGGACTACTTCTCTGGCTGCTGTATGGGCAGACGCCCGAACAGATGGCAACGACGCCTGCCAGCGGACTGACACCCAGTACCAGCCTGCTGCTGATCGCGCTGCTCCTGCTGGGCAACGCCTTCTTTGCACTGGCGGAAACTGCGCTCATCTCCATTCGGCACAGCTGGGTACGGCTGCTCCTTGAACAACAACATCGCCTCGCACCTCACCTGATGGCGCTGAAGTCAGAACCAACGCGCTTCCTGTCCACGGTCCAGGTGGGCGTGACGCTGCTGGGCTTTCTGGCGTCGGCAGTCGCCGCGACAAACCTCGCCGAACCCCTCTATCACACCTTGAAACCACTGGAACCTCTGATCGAGCCGCGCATGCTGTATGGCACAAGCGTGGTGGTGGTCACCCTGCTCACCGGTTTCATAAATATCATTCTGGGCGAAATTGTGCCCAAGAGTATCGCGGTGACCTATCCAGAGCGCGTTGCACTCTCGGTGGCTGCACCAATGGTGTTCTTTGATCGCCTGTTCGCGCTCCCAGTCTGGCTGGTCAACGCCGCCACACGCCTCCTATTGAAACCCTTCGGAATTCAACCGCAACGGCTCGCCCCCATCGTCAGCGAGGAGGAGCTGCGCGTGCTCGTCGAAGCAGGCGAGGAACAGGGCGTCATCGAAGAGCAGGAGAAGGAAATGATCCAGTCCATCTTCGAGTTCGCCGATACCATCGCCCGCGAGGTAATGACGCCACGCGTCGATATGAAGTGCATCGCGGTCGATGCCACCCCCAAGGAAGCGATCACCCTGATTCGCAAAACGGGGCACTCACGCATCCCTGTGTACGAAGGCACGGTGGACAACATTATCGGCATCCTGCACGCAAAAGACCTACTGCGCCTGTGCGAAGACACCTCGCTCCAGTTCTCTTTGCGCGAAGTGATGCGGCCTGCCTACTTTGTGCCCGAAAGCAAGCGCGTGGTGGAACTGCTTCAGGAGCTGCGCCGACGACGCGTGCACATGGCTATCGTGCAGGATGAATACGGAGGCACCGCAGGGCTGGTCACCCTGGAAGACCTGGTAGAGGAAATTGTAGGCGAGATCCAGGACGAATACGATGTGGAACCAGAAGAGCCGGTGCAAGTCCTGCCCGACGGCTCACTGCTCATCGATGCCCGCATGCACCTGGACGACGCAAGCGAGCTACTCAAAACCAAACTCGAATCGGAAGAGTTCGACACGCTGGGCGGCTTCGTGTTCGGCTTGCTGGGGCATCAACCAAGCGAAGGCGAGGTGGTCACGGCCAACGGCTGGCAACTGCGCGTGCATGCCGTCGAAGGACACCGCATCCGACAGGTGCATGCCATCCCGCTGCCCCAAGAGGAACCGAACGACGACACGCGAAGAACAAATGACAAAGCCAACGGGGAATAGCAAGCCGTCAGCCATTTGTGACGCAAACGAACGCCCTCACCACCCATGAATGCGGAACGCACCGCCTTCTCGATAAGGACGAATCGCGCACCAGCCTCTAACACCCTGTCCCAAAGTTGAACAACACAATCAACAGATCCGCATCATCGACCTGCCCATCGCCGTCTACATCAGGAGCCACTTCCGTGGTGCCAAAGGCACCCAGCACGGCGTGCAAATCGCCATCATCCACACAACCATCACTATTCACATCTCCGTAGGGAGTAAACAACGGGTTGCGTGCCACCACAACAACCCCGGCTCGGGCAAAGACGATCAACTGCTCATCGGGGCTAAATGCGACCGCATACGAGCGAGCTACCTCGGCAGCTACCCCTTCCCTATACTCACGCGCCTGCAGCACTTGCCCTCGATGAACTCGCCACAAGATAAGGGTGTTAGACTCGGTAAAAGGGGAGTCATAGTTGGCGCTACTGGCATGCAGGGCAGCGAAAAGGTAGCGTGAGGTGGAAGAAAGCGTGAACTTCGGTACACCTCCCTGCCGAGAGACCCGCTCCACAGGCCCCGGCAGCTGCCAGAGATGAAGACTACCGTCACGATGAGAGCCTTCCACCCAACCACCCGAATCGTCTTTGCCAACAATCAGATGACGACCATCGGGCAGGAACGCCAGCTGCGCAATCGCTGAACTATCCCGCTGATAGACGACCCGCTCCCAGCTGCCCACACGCACCAGCTGAAAATCACCCGCCAACTCCCAATCCCAGTCTTCCCGATCCTCATCATAAATGCTGCCCGCCGCCAACCAGGAACCATCCTTTGAGAAGGCGGCAGATCATGTGTGATTTGGTTCATCCTGTACCCACTCTGTCCATTCGAAAGTAAACACGGGAACCAGCCCAGGAAGCTGCCACACATGCGTGCGGGTCACCAGATAGCGTCCATCAGAAGAAAACACAAGCGGGACACCCGAATCGGCAATCACACTCTGCAGAGTGCCATCAACGGTCCTATACAGATGAACCTGCGATCCTAAATCGACGGCTAAAAGGCTGACGTCCGGGGAAAAGCGCAGGGTATCAGCATACCTGTCCCCCGTGAACAAATGTCTGTGCAAACTCCCATCTTCAAGATGATAGAGAGCAACCTGTTCAATACGACTGTCCCAGTTCCGCAACTCCACGGCCAGTAGGGTTCCATCAGGTGAAATAAGGCACTGATTTACCCATTCCCGTGCAAAACGCAGACGATAGTGAAGGGCGCGATCCTGCAACCGCCAGACACTGATCTCGTTCCATCCAGCGACCACCAAGAACCGACCATCTGGAGAAAAGAGCGGCGATTTGTCTGCACCAGCGATATGACCCACTTCACCCACCCACTCCCCTGTGAGCCAGTTCCAAATACGGTTGCCTAAAAAGAGTTCAGGACGAGACGGATGGCTCAGCATCGCGCCACTTACACCCTCCAGCTGGCGCAGCAGCTGCCAACCAGGGAGTTGACGAACCTGAAGGGAAGATATCCACCGCCCGCTTTCATATCGCTCCATAGCCAGCAGCAGGAACTGGGAATCATAACTGAACTGGGCTGCTTGCATGTCGAAGGGAATCGTCTCAGAGCGAATCCGCTGACCACTGAACACATCGTAAAGCGCGTACACGGTGCGGGAACGGTAGCTTTCGGAAATGTAAGCGAACAGATATTGACCATTAGGCGCGAGGTGCAAGCTTGGAAGGTAATTGGGGTTCCAGCGATGTTCGATGCGCCATCGTGTGTCGCTGAACACCTCCCAAATCCACGGATAGCTATCCTGCATTCCAGCTGCCAACATTCCAGCTGCCAGCAGACGCCCATCAGGCAGATAGCGTAACGCTCTAATGGAAAAAGGTGCGTTAATCTCCTGCTCCACCTGCCCATCAGAGGCGCGCACAATCAAGAGGCGGTGACGCGAGGCATAACGAGCCGAGACGGGAACCGCTACACGCTGACCATCGGGCGAGAAAGCAGGCGGTCCACTTGTCGCATCGTCAAACTCAAACCGCCGAATGATGCTCCCAGTCCACGGATCTGCCAATACGAACACAGCGAAAGACTCATAAAAGATATCCTCGACATCCACGGTGAGCGCCATGCGGGTCCCATCAGGCGAAACCGCGGCACCGGTAGCCCAAATATTCCGAATCTCCTGACCTGCCCCCCATAGATCGCGCCGACCCAAAGTCCGTATCAGGCGATTCTCCGGAAGGTACCATATTTTCAGGAGATAGGCGGGTGAACCTTCCACAAGCATCTCGCCATTCGCGGAGATTGCTCGGGGCGAATACACGGAGCCTAACATCCAGACGATATCGAGCTGGGACTGGGCATAACCCCAAAAGGGGAATATACTCACCAGCAAGCCCCATTGCCATCGCCGGGCAGCTGACCAGAGTTTAGCGCACGCTCTCATCCTCCACCTCCCCAGCTAAACCCATTATACCCACTCCTTAACAGGAAAATCAAGGGGGGGTAGAAAATATTCGAAACTTGGTGTGGGCACAAAGACCCCAGAAACCAGAAAGAGGGTAGAATATGGATGATGGATGGGGAGAGTGCAACACCCTCGCACGAAAAGGGCAAGGTGTGGAGGCAACGTAGTCGCTACCATGCCGCGTTCAGGTCGCCCTGACACGGCAACACTTCCAAAAGCAGAGAAGGAGGTACCGCGCGATGAGGACAGAGCGAAGATGGGGGTTCTATTCGGAACTGCTCGTGTTGAGCGTCATGTTGAGCGTGGGGATACGCGTGGAGGCACAATCACTGACCTGGCTGGGCACGCTGGACGGTAGTTGGAGCGAGGCATGGAGCGTTTCCGCGGACGGCGCAGTGGTGGCCGGCGCGGTATTCAACGCCAGCGGGTATTGGCGTGCCTTTCGCTGGACACGCAGTGGCGGAATGCAGGATCTCGGCACGCTGGGCGGTAGTTGGAGTGAGGCGTATAGTGTTTCCTCGGACGGCTCGGTGGTGGTTGGCCGGTCAGACACCGCCACCGACTATTGGCATGCCTTTCGCTGGACCGCTGCGGGTGGAATGCAGGATCTCGGCACGCTCGGCGGTCAGAAGAACTTTGCGTGGAGTGTCTCTGCGGATGGCAGCGCGGTGGTCGGCTTGGCACAAAACGCTACCGGATATTGGCGTGCCTTTCGCTGGACGGCTCGCGGCGGGATGCAGGATCTCGGCACGCTGGGTGGATGGGAGAGCGAGGCGTGGGGTGTCTCAGCCGACGGCTCGATAGTGGTCGGTGGGGCATTCAACGCCAGTGGGCAAAGGCATGCCTTTCGCTGGACGACTGCCCGCGGCATGGAAGACCTGAACCAAACCTACGCGAGCCTGCTGACCAACGGCTCGTGGCTTTGGCTCGCCTTTGCCCTCTCACCCGACGGACGCTATATTGTGGGCAGGGGCTACAACGCCACCACGGCGTATTATGAAGCGTTCCTGCTGGATACCTGGCGCATAGGCGACACGAACGGCGACGGCTGTATTGACGATAGCGACCTGCTTACCGTGTTGCTTGCCTTTGGCACGCCAGGCACAGGCTACTCCCGCCACGAGGACATCAACAAGGATAGCATCGTAGACGACGCCGACCTGTTGATTGTGTTATTCCACTTCGGCAGCGGGTGTTAGCCGTCCTCTTCACCCCTCGCTCCCATCTGGGAGAGAGGGCAGGACCCTCGGAGCAGCACCGAGAGAGCGGCGACCCAGAGAAATGGAACCGATCCCAAGCGGGTAATCGAAAAGTTCCCACCAGCGATGGAAAATCCCGTCTTTATAGGGGCGTATCGGGACCTTAGTCCCTCGCATTTCGCCAAAAAGTGGGATATAATAGAGGTACAAGCGACAATCGGGAAAGGATATGCTAACCGCTTGAGCCGCTTATACCCTCGGCATCTCTCTTCTCTGAAACCCGCTTGATACTTTATAAGGAGGTCGCGCGATGCGAACAATCATCAGCAGTATCGGGCTTTGTGTGTTGCTGGCGCTGGCAAGCGCCCAACCGTTTACCTATCAGGGGTTCCTGCGTCAAGGCGGCAACCCCGTCAACGGCAACTACGACTTCCAGTTCAGCCTGTGGACGGCGAACGCGGGCGGCGCTCAGGTCGGCTCCACGCTCACACTCACCAACATCCCTGTCAGCAACGGTCTGTTCACCGTTCCGTTGGACTTCGGGGCAGTGTGGGACGGCAGCGACCGCCATCTGCAGATAGCGGTGCGCCCAGCAGGCAGTGGCGGATACACGACCCTGTCTCCGCGTGTGAAGATCAACCCGACGCCGTACGCTATCCGTGCCAACACGGCAGGCACAGCGAACCCGATTGGCTCTGCAGGGGGCGACCTTGCAGGCACCTATCCGAACCCGACGGTGGCGCGTCTGCAGTCGCGCCCTGTATCTGCCGCGGCGCCTGCTTCGGGTCAGGTGCTGAAGTGGGATGGCTCGGCGTGGGCACCTGCGGCAGATAATGACGGCGATCTGACGCTGCCGTTTTCTGGGAGTGCGAATGTGGGTGGCGCGGTGTTCTCCATCACGAACACCGCCACCAGCGGCGTGAACTACGGCGGGTACTTCCAGAGCGCCAGCCCCAACGGCAGGGGCGTGTTTGGCTGGGCAACCGCCACCAGCGGCCCCACCGTCGGCGTGTATGGTCAGAGCGCCAGCCCCAACGGCAGGGGCGTGTTTGGCTGGGCAACCGCCACCAGCGGCCCCACCGTCGGCGTCTGGGGTATAACCCGCAGCTCCGCTTCCGGCGGCGCCTACGGCGTCGTTGGCTCAGAGCCAGCCGGCGGCCCAGGGCACGCGGTCTTCGCCGACGGCTCCTTCGCCGCCACGGGCACCAAGTCGTTCCAGATAGACCACCCGCTGATGCCCGAAACCCACTACCTCAACCACTTCTGCACCGAAGCCCCCGAACCGATGAACGCCTACTCCGGCAATGTGGTCACGGACGCACGCGGCTATGCCACGATCACCCTCCCCGCATACTTTGAAAGCATCAACCGCGACTTCCGCTACCAACTCACGGTGATAGACGACAGCGATGACTTCACCCTGGCAAAAGTGGTGCGGGAAATCCAGAACAACCAGTTCGTCATCCGCACCAGCAAGCCGTTTGTGAAGGTCTCGTGGGAAGTGAAGGCAATCCGCAACGACCGCTGGGTGCAAGAGTACGGCTACCAGACAGTGCAGGAGAAAGAGGACGAGATCAAGGGCAAGTATCTCAATCCCGAACTGTACGGGCAACTGAAGGAGCGTGGCATCCACTACCGCCCAGAACCCGAACGCCCCCAAGACACCAAGACCGAGCGTCCCCAATAACGAGAGGCACACGGGGCGAGGGGGTGTTGCCCCTCGCCCCAACCCTCTCCCCAGCAGGGAGAGGTTTTTTAAGCAGCCGCTCGCAAACGCGAGAGCCTGCAGGGCACGCCGTCAACGCATGTATCGCAAAAAGCCAGGCATCGCTTGAAACGGTGAAAAGTGGCGGGTGAGATAGCGCATCTCGGGAGCGAAGCGGCGCATCGCCCGCAAAGTGCTTCGTAGCCCCGGCTCCGCCAGCCACGCCATCATCTCGTCGGTAATCCGGCGCAGCCGCGCACTGTAGGGATACCACCAGAGTTCGGGCTTATGCGTATAAATCTCACTGATATATTGCGTCTGCACCAGTTCGTACAATCCAAACTCACCATGCGTACGCCCGATGCCCGAATCCTTGAACCCGCCCCAGCTGCTGTAGCCATCGCCAAAGGTCACAGCATGGGAATTGACCGTGACCGCACCGCATTCCAGCAGTGGTGCCAGCCGTTTCGCCCGCTGGCGATCGCGCGTCCAGAGGGAGGCAGTCAGCCCGAACATGCTGGCGTTCGCCCGTGCAATCGCCTCCCGCTCATCGGCAACAGGTTGCACCATCACCAGCGGACCGAAGGTTTCCTCCTGCATGCCGAGCATGCCTTCATGGGCATCGGCAATGAGTGTGGGCGCGTAATACAACTCGCCGAGTTCACTCAGTACCTTGCCGCCTATCAAAATGCGTCCACCTTTCACGCAGGCATCCTCCACATGCGCCTGCACCCGATCGCGCTGGAAGGGCGCGATCAGGGGACCCATATCCGTCTCATCGCAAAGCGGGTGTCCCACGCGAATCCGGGCAAGTTCCTCGCGCAGGGCGTGCAAGAACGGCTCATAGATGGCACGCTCCACATAGACACGCTCGACCGACACGCAGGTCTGCCCCGCATTCACCATCGCGGCCCAGGCAATACCGCGCGCCGTACGCTCAATATCGGCGTCCGTGAGCACAATAGCCGGGTCTTTGCCGCCCAGCTCGAGAATCACCTTTTTATTGGTCTCCGCAGCTTTGGCAGCAACGGCGCGCCCGATGGGAATACTGCCCGTAAAGATGACGCCGCGCACGCCCGGTTCCGCAAGCAACGCCTGCCCTTGAGGCACGCCGCCCTGTACCAGCTGCACCAGCCCCTCGGGCAAATTCACACGCTGAAATAGCTCCACCACAAAGGCACCCGTCAGCGGGGTAAGGGGCGAGGGCTTGACCAGCGCGGCGTTGCCCGTAAACACAAGCGATACCAGCTGCACCAGCGGAATAGACGCCGGATAGTTCCACGGCGCAATTACCGCCCACACCCCGTAGGGGTGAAAATGCACGGTGCAGGTGCGCCCACGCATAAAGGGACCTCGAGGGTGGACAGGGCGCGGGTGAAGCGAGCGGACACCCTCATAAATCAAAAAGGTCATCATCTCCAGCGGCGGGAAGATTTCCACAATCAGCGCCTCGACGAAAGGCTTGCCCTGTTCACGGGCAATGAGTTCAGCCAGCGTGGCGCGCTCTTTGAGCAACAAGCGCCGCAGCTGGCGCAGAACATCCGCCCGCGCACGCAGGGAAGTCTCGCGCCACTCTCGCCAGGCGCGATGCGCCCGCTCCACCATCGACGGAATCGCCTCTAACGGCGTCGGCTCCACCTCGCCCAGTAGACTGCCATCCGCCGGACTTCTAACCACGATGCGATTCATGAATCCACCCCTGTGCAACGGTAAGCAGGGGACTACTTCAGGCGCAGCGCCCATTCAATGCCGCCCAGCAGATGCTTCTGGTAGTCAGGATTGTGCCACACATCGACCCGATGACCCAGCGCAGTATAGAACACGCGCCCCTTGCCATATTCGCGACACCACGCCAGCAGGTAGTCGCCCGGTTTGCCCGCGTTCGGCGTGCCATCATCTGGATGACGATCCATAGAAAGCAGCACCTTCACCCGATCACGCGTGTTCTCCTTGAAAAGGTAAATTTCGTCGAAGATTTCCCATTCAGCACCAAGGTGCTTCACCGCCGGATGGGTTCTGTCCTCCACCCGTGCCCGCACTTTCGTCTGCCGCCCGTGATAAGCGAACTCGCCGCCAATCATATCAATATATTCAGGGCGGTTGTGATAGGTGTCGGTCGCAGCGTGGATGCCGATAAATGCCTTGCCCTCCTTGAGCCACGCCAAAAAGGCTTTCAGGTCGGGAATACCCAGGTCACCTGTCGTGTTCAGGAAAATCACGCCGTCGATATGGGACTCGGTAAGGTATTCGGGCGTGAGCATCTTTTGCACCTCATCCGCGGTGCGGCAGTAGCTAACGGTAAACCGCCCACTCTGCTGAGCGAGTTCCGCCAGAATCTTTTCGCCCGCCTCGATGGAATCGGTATGCCGAAAACCCGCCGTATGGGTGACAACGAGCAATCGCTTGACACCCTGTACCTTTGTCGATTCCGATTGCATTTTCTCCTGCTCCATGAAAGGTGGGTGCGCACCGTTAAGCATCAGCACAATCAGCCAACCAGTACCATACGCGATAGTTCGCATGGCTTGTTCGTTCGACGGACAAGAGCCAATTCCTGCCTGGTGGTGTGCCTGGCGGCTCGCTCTTTGACAGTGCTATTCCCCTTCGCGCAGATACTGAATGCCGAGCTTCACCAGCGCGTCACGTTCCACGCCCGGGGGCAGCTCATAGCGATGGATGAACTCACACCACTCCTCGATCAGCGTCATGCGTCGCTCGCTCTCACCCTCAGTGCCGGGCGTCGCACGCGCCGCACGATACATCCTTGGATCCAGGCGATAGTGCAGGGCACGCGCCCGCAGCTCGCGCAGCAGGTTGCCGTCCAGACCAGCGCGTTGTTCAGGCATCAAGTTGTAGATGCGCTGACGCACGATAGCATCGGTGAGGTTCACCGACTCGGCACGCGCCCGAATCTGCTCGTTAATCTCAGCCGCGGTCAGCTCCCGGGCATCAATAGGCAGCAGGTCATACACCGCGCGCGTGCGCACCGCCAAGAACTGATGCTGGCGCGTGTCGGTATCGTACAGCACGATACCTTTCGGTTTGCCTGCCTCCTCCCAAATGTTGGTGCTGGTGAACTCGGTCGCACCAGCGTAGATCGCGTTGGTCGCCACAGGAGTGTAAAGATGCCAGTCACCTAAGGCAATGTAGTCCCAGTCATCGTTCAGGATGAGCTGGCGTGATACAGGCTGCTCCGAAGTGTAAGGAGCCAGCCCTTCGAGAATACCATGGAGTAGCAGCAGGTTCACCTTGGCGCGCGGGTCCGGCTCGATGCGCGTCTGGGACAGAGTATATAACCCGCGCGAGGGAATACAGAGCGCATGCAAGCTCAATGCGTCCAGCTGAAGGCTCTCCGTACGCCCATCAACCACCAGCACGCCCGGCAGATGCCGAAACAGCCCTAAAATGCAGCTGCTCTCAGCGGAACGAGGCGTCTCATGATTGCCTGCAATGATAATGAGCGGTGCCCCAGCGCGTTCACGCTGCACCTTCATCAGCATCCGATAGGCACTGATCAGGCTGTAATTCGGCGGGCGCACCGAGTGGAACAGGTCGCCTGTGATCACAATAAGGTCCGGTTGCTGCTCGACAGCGAGGCGGAGTGCGTCCTGAAAGGCACGCAGCACATCCTCCTCGCGCTGATTGACACCACGCGAGGTCAGGCGACTGTAAGCACGATAGCCCAAATGGACATCGCTGATATGGACGATCCGCATGCGCGGCTGCTCCTGTCCCCTATTCACGACGAGCTACGCTCAACGTCGTGCCCCCACGCGCTGCTTGAGATGGTCCTCCAGATGCACCTTGCCGTTCTGGATGGTGCTCATCACTTTGGCAATTGCATCCTCTAGTTGCGTGAGCACCTCATAGGCGTATTCGTCAGCGCCCTGGCGAATTTGCTGCGCTTGCTGCTGGGCGACTTTGAGGATCTCACGCGCCTGCGCCTCCGCCAACTGGCACACCTCGGATTGTGCCAACATCCGCGCCTGTTCAGTACGGGCACTTTCCAAAATCGCCTCGGCTTCCTGTCGTGCCTGTTCGAGAATGCGCCGCGCCTCCTCACGCGCCTGCTCCAGCGTCATGCGCGCTTCCATCTGGGCACCGCCCATCAGCCGATCCGATTCACGCAGCACCCGCTCCGCCTTGTCCAGGTCAGAAGGTAGATTCGCCAGAATCTGTTGCACCAGGTTCAGACATTCGCTCTTGTTCAGTCCGAACACGAAGGGTCCAAAGCTGCGGCTCTTCTCCAGCATATCATCCAGCTGGCGCAGCCATCGCCTGATCGTTATGACATCCGTGTTAATCATCGCTCGATCCTCCGCTGTGGTCATTTTAGCTGTCTTCCTCTGGATTCGTGCCTTTTGGGGGTGCTCCTGCTAAGTGCGTGGCAAATTTTTGTTGCAAGCGGGCAAGCACATTGGGGGACACCAGCTGGCTCACATCGCCGCCAAGCCGTGCCACCTCCTTCACAATAGAAGACGAGAGAAAGGCGTATTGCTGGTGTGTCATCAGGAAGCAGGTATCCACCTCGGGGGCAAGCTGGCGGTTCATGCTGGCCATCTGGAACTCATACTCGAAGTCCGACACAGCGCGCAGCCCGCGTACAATCGCACATGCACCCACCTCCTGCGCAAATCGTGCCAGCAACCCCTGCAGCGGCACCACTCGCACATTCGGCAGGGCGCGACAACACTCCTGCAGCATCTCCACCCGCTCCTGAAGACTGAAAAGAGGCCTCTTCTCGCTGTTGATGGCGACCGCCACGATGAGTTCATCGAACAGGCGCGCTGCCCGCGCGATGATGTCGATATGCCCCATCGTTGGCGGATCGAAGCTGCCTGGATAGACCGCCCGCCGCACCACCTGGCTCATAGCCAGAAGTGTACCCCACAGCCAACCCCTCGAAAAATCCCGAAAATCCCCCGAAAAACCCCCGATTCGCCCTCGAAAAGGGGCAAATTCCCCCCTCAGCCCTTGACAAAGGCGTCAGCGATGTGCTATAATATAAGCGGTCATTGGGGAAACCCAATGGCTCCAGCCCGAGCTGAGGTAGGTGTCCCTGCGATTGGGAACCTTGCAAGGAAGCATCCAGCGCCGGTTGCGCCGGCGATCGGCAAAGGATGTAGCCCAAGCAAGGAGTAACGTGCTAAAGCCTGTGACCCAGCATAAGGTGAAGCGCGAGCAGTCGATAGGAACCGCTTCGAGCAGACCGCTCACTCGCGGAGTGGCGGTCGCCTCTGGATCGGCAGCAATGTCGGTCGAGGCACCGAGCCCTCAGGGCGGCGGCTTGCAGAGCGGAACCGAAAAGGGCAGACCGCTCGGCTCGGGCACTTTTTTATCCCCTACGACAACAGTTCCGCAACAGCAATCTTCACTTCAGGGCGTGCGACAGGGGTAATCGTGTCGGATTTGCCCAGATGCAGAACAGTTTGATAGGCTGCACCATAAGGCGCGCGCGGGTTGGGCGCCGGATCGCGATAGACCTCCACCGTACTCGCCTTCAAGTTCACCAGCCAGTATTCAGGAATGCCGACACTGGCATACAGACTGCCCTTCACCTCCCGATCAGTCTTGAGCGACGCTTCCGCAATCTCTACGACCAGTAAGGCAGTGGTGGGATGATGGTCTCTGTAGTCACGCGGATTGCCCGGCACAACCGCGACATCTGGATAAGGTTCATCATGAGAGGTGAGCGCGAGCGGTAATTGTACATGCAGGTGCGCATGTTCTGGCAGGACAGGTTGCAGCGCCTGGCTGATTAATACAACGGCAGTTGCATGTGGGCTTCTCATGGGCGTCTCCCGACGAACGATTTGTCCCGCGAGCAGTTCGAGCCGCTCGTCGGACGCGAAGATACCCGCCTCCAGCAGGCGTTCAAATTCCTCACAGGTGATCAGCCGACGGTTCTCCAGGTTCAACCGTCGGGGAGTACGCGGCAGCGTTGCAGTTTGACCCATAGCCTCCCCCAATTTTCAGATAATGGTGCGGCGCGTATCATCCTGGCGAGCGTCGGGACGGATGGGTTTCACGCTGGCGACATTTTCGGGTTCATAGTCGATCAGCTTGAGCCAGTCCTCCATCGCGTCTGACTTGGGGAAGATTTCGTTCTCGCGATATTCCATCTCAACGGCACGCCGCAGGTCTTCCAGACGAATGCCATGCTCACCCTTCGGGTCATCGATGGCGCGGCGAATAGCGAACTCTTTCGCCCGATCCACCACCGATTTGATCAGAGCACCACTGACCAGATCGCGCCAGTAGAGCGTCTCCACACCCCCGTTGCGCAGATAGACCTGCAGAAACTCGGTGTCGGGAGCTTTGCGCCACAGGTACTGGACCGCCTGTTCAATCAGGCATTCGCGTGCCTCGCGCGGGCTGTCATACTGCGCGACCAGCTCGGGATCGAGGGGAATCTTCTCGTGAAGATAGATGCCAAAAATCTCGGCGGTGGCTTCCCGATCAGGACGCTTCACTTTCACCTTGCGGTCGATGCGCCCCGGGCGCAAGATGGCGGGGTCGATGTAATCGGGGCGATTCGAAGTAAGCATCACCACCACATTTTCGAGGCTGACCAGCCCGTCCATCTCGGCGCAGAACTGGGGCACGACGGTGTTGGAGATATTGAGCCATCTACCCGTGCTGCGCACGCGCAGGATCGATTCCGCCTCGTCGATAAAGATAAACACAAGGAAGCCCTCACGTGCCTTCTCGCGGGCAGTTGCAAAAATTTCGCGCACCATCCGCTCCGTTTCGCCCAACCACATGTTCAGAATCTTCGGACCACTGATGTACATAAAGTACTCTTTGACCGGCTTACCCAGTCGCTCAGAGTATTGGCGCGTGAGGTTATAGGCGGTCGCCTTGCCAATGAGCGTTTTGCCGCAGCCAGGAGGTCCGTAGAGCAGGATGCCCTTCAGGGGCTGCTTGTCGAAGCGCTTGAAAAGCTCGGGGTGCAACAGAGGCAGCTCGATGGTCTCGCGAATGAGGCGGATGGCCTCCTCCTGCCCCCCAATCTGGCCCCATTCGATGGGGGGCACCTCCTCGAAATAATAGTCACGCACCTCCTGATGGGGAATGTGCTCAATCGCCACCTTGAAGTTCGGCTCCAGGCGCACCTCATCGCCCGGTTTAATCAAGGTCTCGGCGAGGTCACTGGAACGGAACACAATACGGGAGGTCATCCCCTGAGGGTCGGTCGCCACACGCAGGCGTTGCTCATCCAGTACCTCCTGCACCTTCACCACGGGACCCGCGGGGTGATAGCCCAGGTCGCCAATCACCGCGAACGCTTCGTTCACTTTGACGCGCGTGCCGACCTTGAAATCCCGCTTTTCCAGCTTGGGGTCGATATTGGCGTAATATTCGCTGTCACCAATGGCGACCATCGCAATGTCTTTATCGGGCGAGCCGAGGAAGACGCCAATGCGGTTTGCAGGTGAGGTGAGTTTCTGATATGCCTCTTCATACTCCTGAATTGCCCGGATGGCTTCCTGCATCTGCTTCTCGTCGATCTCCAGCTGGTGACGCAGCAGTTGGAGCAAGCGGATCAAGCGCAGGTCCGTCCGAGGGGCGATTCGCATAATTTCATCGAGGAGCGCCAGCGCACGAATTTGCGTCTCGGGCATCTCCTCGAAAAAGTCGTCCTTCTCATAGCGCCGTGCCATAGAGTAAATGACCTCCTCGCTTCTCTACGCTATTATACCCCACTCCTCGCTGAAAAGGTTCCTGTTCCCTGACAAATCGAAACCATGCGAGGCGGTTGATCGCCTAAGTGAGTCAGAGTGGGCGATGGGGTGCAGGCTACAACAGCTGACTCCATTGCAGCCACCAGCCGCAGCGAGCGTCAGGTAGATCCGTTTCACGCAGGTGGCGTGTGCGGTAGCGCAGGCTGAGCAAGCTGGTGGGCGCCAGTTGATAGCTCAGCTGGATCTCGAACTGGTAACCCCGTTCGCCCGGCAGCCTCTCGTGAAAGCGTCCAAGATTCCAGCCTTCCATTGCGAGAAACCACCGCTCGCGTTCCCATTCGAAGCGGGCGTACAGCCCGCGCCGATTAGCACCAAAGGGATGCCCCATCGACAGCCCCTTGTAGAAGTAGGCATAGCGAGAATCGTGTCCCGATGCGCCATAGGTGCCTCCATTTTCCGTGCCATCGGTCAGCACACCTTCCAGAATCAAGCGTGTGTCAGGTGTCGGTTTGACGCGCACGCCCAGCAGGGTGGCGACCTTGCGCGGTGTATTCGCACCGCGTCCACCCAGAAAATCGGGGGCACGAATGTCATCGATCAGCCAGAACAGGTAGAGCTGATCAGTTGCGCCGAGCTGATAGGTCGCCCCGATCTCCGCCAGGTAATTGAACCAGCCAGAGCCGATATCGGCACGACTCATCCATTTCTGATAAAGGTAGAAAGGTACGAGCTGGCTCAGCATGCCGTTGGGCAGGCGCAACGCCTTGAACGCTTCGGCTACAGAGAGACTCCAACGCGAATCGAGAGTGCAGGTGAAGCGTCGCCCACTCCACCAGATCGGCTGACCATCCTGCTCGAACTGAGCATAAAACTGCTCAAAATGCCACTTGCCAGGCAGGGAAAGGTGCATGGGGAAAGCGACGCGAGCATAGGGCACGGGCGGCATCCCATCGTTGACCAGCAGCGCACCGCTGTACCCACCCCTCCAGCGCAGATTCGCTCGCCCCAGCTGCCATTCCCACTCACCCAGGCGGAAGGTGAGCCGAACGAGCGGGAAGGTATCGAAAGCCGTCGGGTTTGCTCCCTCACGACGGGGGCTATCGCTCCAGACCATTTCCAGCAAAGCCTGCTCACCCAACGCCCATAGCCCCACCAACCGATAGGTGCCTTTCGCACGGGTAGACCAGCCGCTGTGGTTGGGATAGCCGAACCCCTCCAGGGTTGCTATTAGCCCCACGCGGAATGGGGTCAGGCGTTCTACCTGCCCCAGTCGCCAGCGCACGAATTGCTCGCCCGTTTCAACAGGTATCAGGAACGGAGCATGAGAGATCGAGGTTTGTATGGCTGCGGCGGATAGAAACTCGTCCAGGCAGCGTGGCGTGCGGGCGAGCGAGGCGGGCGTGGGCTGAAGATGGGCAAGCAGGTCGTATAGCGGGTCGTCCCGCACAGGCAGTTGCTGAGCCACAGCCGAGAGCCATAGCCCTCCAACAGCAAGCACGCCCCATCCGAAACGGTTTCCCCGAACCGGGGGGAGGCTTCGCCTCACGCCTGCACCACCCCATGCTTGGACAAAGAGGGGGTACGCCGTCCCGTCGCCAGCTCCATCAGGAACGCACGCGCCTCATCGGTGCGCTCCTTGTCGCACAGCTCCATCAGCAACTCCAGTTGTCCGCGCAGCCAGTCCCAGTCAGGCGCGTTGCCGTTGCGCACCCGCCGAATCTTCTCGTGCGCCGTTGATTCCAGAGCCTCTTCAGAATAGCATAGCTCCTCATGCAGCTTCTCCCCAGGACGAACGCCCGTAAACACAATCGTGATGTCTTTTTCAGGCACCAGCCCATAGAGGCGGATGAGGTCGTGCGCCATATCCAGGATGCGAATCGGCTCACCCATATCCAAAATAAAGATATCACCCTTGCTGGGCAGTGTGCCCGCCAGCAGCACCAGATGAACCGCTTCCGCAATGCTCATAAAATAACGACGCATTTCAGGATGAGTAATGCGCACGGGACCACCCTTTTCGATCTGCATCTGCAGGGTCGGAATGACGCTGCCACGGCTGCCCAACACATTGCCGAAGCGCACAATCGCATACTCGGTGTCGCTCTGATGAGCAAGTGCGCTGACTATCATTTCGCCCACGCGCTTCGTGGCCCCCATGATGCTCACAGGCTTGACCGCTTTATCGGTGGAGATATAGACAAACTTCCGTACGCCATATCGCGCCGATTCCTCCGCCATGACCCATGTGCCAAGCACATTGTTCTTGATGGCTTCGATGGCGTTGCCCTCCATCAGCGGCACATGCTTATGAGCGGCGGCATGGAACACCAGCGTGGGCTGTTCCTGGCGCAGGATGCTGCTGATGCGCGTAGCATCCCGCACATCGGCAATGAGACAGCGCGGTTCATAACCGAAATCGGCAACCATCTCCTGCTCTACCTGATAGATGCTGTTTTCTCCCTTGCCCAGCAGGATGAGGCTGGCAGGACCAACCTGCACCAGCTGGCGTGCCAACTCGCTCCCAATGGAACCACCCGCCCCGGTAATGAGGACCCGCTCGCCTTCCACATAATCGGACACCGCCTTCATGTTGAAAACCACAGGTTGACGGCGCAGCAGGTCCTCGATTTGAACCTCACGGATCTGGGTGAGGCTGACCCCACCCTCATGCACCGTGGGAATAAAGGGCAGAATGCGCACGCGGGCGTTTGTACGGCGGCATCGCTCAAAGAGGCGCCGAATCACCTCGCCCGGCGCAGAGGGAATGGCGATCACAATTTCCTGCACCCGATGCTGCTCGGCTATGTGGGGAATATCTTCGGTCGTGCCCAAGCAAGGATACCCATGAATGCGGAGATGGCGTTTTTGGGGATCATCATCCACAAAGCCGACGACACGATATTGAGTGTGGGGATTGCGACGCGTTTCGCGCATCAGCATCTCGCCCGCGTCCCCCCCGCCAACAATCAGCGTGATGCGCTGGGCTTGTGTCTGCCCCATGCTTGCCTGATGCCACTCATAGAAGCGACGCCCCACCCGTGAGAGAGTGAGTAACCCCAGCACGAAGCAACCAAACAGCACCGGCTCCGCAAAGCGAAACTCGCGATGAAAGAGATGGCTCCAGCCAAGTGTGAGCAGGAGGTTCGCGAAGGTCAGCATCGCGCCAACATGCATAAGGCTGAACACATCGGATAACCCGGCATAGCGGCTGTGGATTCGATAGAGCCTTTTGGCAAAAAGCAACCCCAGCCCCAGCACCACCAGCAGCGGAGCGACACTCACCATAAAAGTGCGGTCAGCCACCCGATAGCGAAAGTCGTTCGTCAAGCCGACCGCCAGCACCAATGCAGCAGAGATAAGACCTGCGTCCGTCAAAGCAACCCAGAGAAATCGCCCGCAAGGGGCGATGCGCTCCCGCCAGAGTTGCCCGAACCGCCCTAACTGTCTCAATTTCTCCCTCCATAGATAGCGGCTGCGTTCCAAACTCACATCTTATGGACGAGATTCTTGGAGACGCGCTTCTGCTCCTCCGAATGCCCTTAGTATACCCGTCCTTCAAAATCAAACGCAAGGAGGAGGAACCATGAGAGACATCGGCATGGACATCGGCCAAAGCAAACAGGAGCCGTGAACCCACTAAACCGCTGGAACCGCCTCTATAGAGGGCAAAAAGCACAATCAAGCGCTGATCCGCATCGCCACCTATATGCTGAACGCAATCTACCCAGAAACCCAGCGTTCAAATATGTACCATTAATACCAGCCCGATGGGCGCGGGGCACGCTGGCGCGTGCCTCCGCGCCCTCAAGGCTTCCTTATCCGGGAAGGGACTAAGAGAACCCTGATAGTACCCCTCCATCCGTTAGGGACACTAAGAGAACCCTTGATAGAGCTGCGTACAATACGGAAGCTGCATGCGCTAAGGCA
>Ga0073930_1001050_pt1 | contig 27996 bp, 31 predicted proteins | sample DewCreD2012metaG_5_FD_76968 | JGI IMG/M metagenome (GOLD analysis project Ga0073930, IMG submission 76968) | Hot spring sediment bacterial and archeal communities from British Columbia, Canada, to study Microbial Dark Matter (Phase II) - Dewar... ...
CGTCGCTGAAGTACTCGGCGTTGATCGTGATGAACTGCTTCCACTCGGCCGGGACGTCGTCCTCGTAGAAGATCGCCGTCACCGGGCACACGGGCTCGCACGCCCCGCAGTCCACGCACTCGTCGGGCTGGATGTAGAGCATCCGTCCGCCCTCGTAGATGCAGTCGACCGGGCACTCGTCGACGCAGGCCTTGTCCTTGACGTCGATGCAGGGCTCGCAGATCACGTAGGTCATGCCGGGCTCTCCTTTTCTACGGTCCGCACCGTGCGAACCGTAGTCTAGCGCCTCGCGGCGCGCCGACAACGATCAGGCGGCGCTCGGAGCGAGGGCTCGGAGGGTCCCGCGGATCGACGCCTCCGGCTCCCCGGCCGCGACCGGGTAGGCCACGACCAGGTCCGCCCCGGCCTCGCGGTACGCGGCCAGGCGCTCGCGAGCGCTCCCGCCGAACGCGGCGACCGCTCGCACGAGCGCCTCGAGCGCCTCCTCCGGGCGGCCGGCCCGCGCGGCCGCCGCGGCCTCCTCGGCCTCGGCGCCGAGCCCCATGCGCTCGAACTGCCGCCGGTACGCGGGGTAGCTCGCGTACTCCGCCGCCGCGCGGCGCAGGGCCGCGAGCCCCGCCTCCTCGTCCTCCCCCGCCCAGCACCGGACGTACACGGCGAGCGCGATCGCGGCCGGGTCACGCCCCGCGGCCTCGGCCGCCGCCGCGATGGCCCCGCGGGCCTCGGCCACCCGCTCCGGCGTGCACCAGTTGAGGAGCGCCCCGTCGGCGACCTCCCCCGCAAGCCGGCAGGCTCGCGGGCCGAGCGCCGAGACCCAGATCGGGACCGGCGGGTCCGGCACGAGCGAGAGGCGACGTCCCGGCCCGACCGCCTCCCCGGCGAGGAGCGCCCGGACCTCGAGCACGGTGCGTCGGAGCTCGCCGAGCGCGCCCGTCCGCACGCTGCCCGGCCCGATCCCGAGGATCAGGCGGCCGCCCGAGCGCTCCTGGACCGTCGCGGCGCCCATCGCCGTGAGCATCGGCGTGCGCGAGCGCATCGGCAGCACCCCGGTCCCGAGCAGGAGCTCGCGCGTCTCGCCGGCGAGGGCCGCGAGCGCGGCCACGGCGTCCCGGCCGGCGATCTCCGGCAGGAAGACGGCGCGGTACCCGAGGGCCTCTCCCTCCCGCACGGTCCCCGCGAACGCCTTCCAGGGCAAGGGATCCCGCAGCGCGAACGCGAGCCCGCTCGGACGCACCGGGCCCATCACCCACCCCGACGGAGCGAGCGCTGCGTGAGCAGCACCACCGCAAGGAGGCCGCCGGCGACGAGCACGAGCGAGGCCCAGCCCGGCCCGCCGAGGATCGCCGCGATGAGCGCGGCCGCCGCCCAGAACGGCAGCTGCGCCCACCAGCGCCAGCGCGGCCAGCGGGCGCCGTAGGTCCGCTCGACGACGGCGATCGCACGGGCGTAGCCGAGCGCACCGAGCCCGAGCAGGGCGAGGGCGGCGAGGGCGCGGGCCACGCTCAGCGGTCCCCGTCCCAGGGGTCCCACGGATCCGGGGCGTCCTGCTCCTGTCCCCACTCGTCCTCCGGGCGGCGCTCGCGGTCCTCCTGCCTCGGCCTGCGGATCCACAGCAGCGGGAGGAACAGGAACGTGATCCCGAGCAGGCGCGGCGCGATCACGAGGCCGACCACCAGCAGGACGATCACGAGCAGGAGCCAGGGCCCCGGCATGACCAGGCGCGTCCGCCCCTCGCGCAGGGCGAGGACCACCGCCGCGACCAGCAGCGCGAGGAGGGTCAGACCGATCGCGATGACCGCCGGGCTCACGCCTCCAGGGTACTGCGCCGCGCGGGCTCGGGGGAGCGGCCCGAGGCTCACCCCGGCGGCCGCAGCTCCGTCTCGAACCGCACGCCCTCGGCGGCGAGCTCGGCGATGAACGCCTCGGGGTCGAAGGCGGTCTCCGGCGGATGCACCCCCGGGGCCACCCGCCCCTCGGCCTGCCACCGGGCCGAGACCGCGATCGGCAGGGCGGTGCCGAACGCGCCGGCCGAAAGCCCCTCGGGGCTCGGGTCGAAGCGCGCGAGCGCGCGGTGCTCGACCGGTCGCCCGTCCTTCTCGCCGCGGACCCGCACGTCGAGGTACTCGACGTCGCGCGGCTCGCCCTCCGGGCTCGGGAGCCGGTTCAGGACCGCGGTGAGCACCTCGCGCGGGGCGACCGGGCCGGCCGAGGTCGGGACCGGCTCGGTGCTCGCGAGCCCGATGCCGACGAGGAAGGCGAACCCCTCGTGCACGGCCCGGGGCAGCGCGAGGCGCCAGCGGACGTCCCGCACCCCGGGGATCGTCCAGGGCAGGGTCGCCGGCTCGGAGTGCAGCGTGAACATCGCGGGCTGCGTGCCGACCGGCTCGGGGAAGTCCCAGTCGATCACGCCGGAGCCGGCCGGGATTTCCCGGAGCTCGCCGTCCTCGAAGACCATCGCCGGCATCGTGAACTCATCGAGCACGGTCTCGGCGGAGTACGGGACCCCGAACGCGCCGCCGCCGGCCGCGAGATCCACCGCGCCGTCGACCATGTCGATGGCGTCCACCCGGTCGAGCCGGTCGGCGCCGAGCTTGGCGAGGACGTTCGTGAGCCCCGGGGCCGAGCCGATCCCGAGCACCGCCGAGATCCCCGCGGCCGCGAAGCGGTCGTGGAGCTCGAGCTGCTTGCGCGTGGTATGGAACAGTCCGCCGAGGTCGGCGTAGTGGCAGCCGGCCGAAAGCGCCGCCTCCATCGTCGGGAGGTTCGCCCGGTACGGGATGCAGGCGGCCACGGCCCGGACCTCGCGCAGCAGCCCCACGAGCTCGCCGGAGGCCGGGTCGAACCCGCGGCCCTCGGCGCCGATACGCTGCGCGATCCGCTGCGCCCGCTCGGGCTCGACGTCGAGCACGAGCAGGTCGACGTCGCCGTGGCGGGCGAGCAGCACCGCCGCCGCGCTGCCCATCGCGCCGGCGCCGAGGACGGCGATCGGCGTTCCCATCTACAGGGGCACGTGCGAGAGGACCATGATCCGCGGCTCGGTCATCTCCTCCATCGCCCACCGCAGCCCCTCGCGGCCGAAGCCGGAGTCCTTCGTGCCGCCGTACGGCATCTGGTCGGCGCGGAAGGCCGAGACGTCGTTCACGATGACGCCGCCGACCTCGAGGTCGCGGTGCGCCTGGAACGCGCGGTTCAGGTCGCTGGTGAACACGCCGGCCTGCAGGCCGAACCGCGAGTCGTTCACGAGCGCGATGGCCTCCTCGAACGTCTCGTACGGGCTGATCGTGACGACCGGGCCGAAGATCTCCTCCCGGCAGACCTTCATCTCGGGCTTCACCTGGGCGAGCAGCGTCGGATAGTAGAAGGGCCCCTCGCCCCGCCCGCCGACGAGCACCTCGGCGCCCTGCGAGACCGCCTCCTTCACCCAGGCGTCGATCCGCTCGACGTCGCCCTTGGAGATCACCGGCCCCACGTCCACGGTCGGGTCCATGGGGTCGCCGGTCTTCAGGCTCTCGACCTGCTTGACCAGGCGCGCGGCGAAGTCGTCGTAGACCTCGGACTGCACGAGGACCCGCTGCACGCTGATGCAGGACTGCCCGGCCTGGTAGTAGCCCCCGAACGCGACCCGTTGCGCCGCGAGATCCAGGTCCGCGTCGGAGTGCACGATCACGCCGGCGTTCCCGCCGAGCTCGAGCGTCACCCGCTTCTTCGGGTCCAGGCCCTTCAGGTACCAGCCGATGTCCGCCGAGCCGGTGAACGAGATCTTGCGGAACCGCGGGTCCCGCGCCATCCGGTCGGCCACGCTCGAGCGGACCGGCAGCACCTGGAACATGCCCTTCGGCAGGTCGGTCTCGTCGAAGAGCTCGGCCAGGCGCAGCGCCCCGAGCGGCGTGTACGAGGCGGGCTTCACGACGATCGGCGCCCCGACCGCGAGGGCCGGCGCGACCTTGTGGGCCACGAGGTTCAGCGGGAAGTTGAACGGCGTGATGCCGAGCACCGGCCCCACCGGGAACCGCCGGATCAGGCCGATCCGCGAGCCGAACGCGGCCTCGGTGTCCAGCCGCATGAGCTCGTCGTCGCCGTGGCGAAGGACCTCGGAGGCCCACCGGAACGTGCTCACCGCTCGGGCCGCCTCGACCCTCGCCCACTTGAGCGGCTTGCCGCCCTCGCGGGCGATGAGCTCGGCGTTCTCCTCCGCGGTCTCGGCGAGCCGGTGCCAGATGTGGTCGAGCGCCGCCGAGCGCGCCGCGACCGAGAGCGTGCGCGACTCGCGGAACGTCTCGGCCGCGACCGCCATCGCCTCCTCGACGTCGTCGTCGGTCGGTACGCCGACCTCGGCGACCACGCTCTCGTCGTACGGGCTGCGGACCTCGAGCGTGCCCTCGCCGGTCCGCCACTGCCCGTTGACGTAGTAGGGCTTCGTTGCCAATCCCTCCACCACCCTTCGACGGCGGTGGCCCGGGCCCGACGCGCGGGCCGGGCCACCCCCGGGATCCGTGGGCGGTCGCTCAGTCGAGCGCCCACATGACGTGCTTGATCTGCGTGTAGTCCTCCAGCGAGTACATCGACATGTCCTTGCCGTACCCGCTCTCCTTGTAGCCGCCGTGCGGCATCTCCGGCGTGATCATGAAGTGGGTGTTCACCCAGACCGCGCCGAACTGGAGCCGACGGGCCACGCGCATCGCGCGCTTCGCGTCCCGCGTCCACACCGAGCTCGACAGGCCGTAGACGACGTCGTTCGCCCACTGGACGGCCTGCTCCTCGTCGGCGAAGCGCTGGACCGACACGACCGGCCCGAAGACCTCCTGCTGCACGATCTCGGACTTCTGGTCCACGTCGGCGACCACGGTCGGCTTGTAGTAGAAGCCGGGGCGGCTCAGCTTCTCGCCGCCGGTCAGCACCTTCGCGCCCTGCTGCTGCGCCCGCTCGACGAATCCGGCGACGGTCTCGAGCTGGGACTCGGAGACGAGCGGCCCCATCTCGACCGACTCGTCCATGATGTCGCCGACCTTGATCGACTCGACGGCCGGCACGAGGGCCGAGAGCAGGTCGTCGTAGATGCCGGGCGCGGCGATCACGCGGCAGGAGGCGGTGCAGTCCTGGCCGGTGTTCGTGTACCCGGCGAAGCGGAGCGTCTCGACGAGCTTGTCGAGGTCGGCGTCCTCGAAGACCACGACCGGCGCCTTGCCGCCGAGCTCGAGGTGCACCCGCTTCACGTTCGACGCGCCAGCGGCCGCCGCGATCATCTTGCCGGTCTTCGTGTCGCCGGTGACCGAGACCAGCCGCACCTTGTCGTGCTTCACGAGCTGGTCGCCGACCTCCGAGCCGCGGCCGGTCACGACGTTCAGCACGCCGGGCGGCAGGATGTCCTGCGAGAGCTCGGCGAGGCGCAGCGTCGTCCGCGGCGTGATCTGGGCCGGCTTGAGGATCGAGGTGTTGCCGGCCGCGAGCGCCGGGCCGATCTTCCAGATCGCCATCATGAGCGGGTAGTTCCACGGGCAGATGCCGACGGTCACGCCGAGCGGCTCGCGCCGGATGATGCTCGTGAACCCCTTCTCGTACTCGCCCGAGGACTTCCCCTCCAGGATCCTCGCCGCGCCGGCGAAGAACCGGAGGTTGTCGATGATGAACGGGATGTCGGCGCGCGAGACCGAGATCGGCTTGCCGACGTCCTCGGCCTCGAGCCGGGCGAGGGTCTCGGCGTCCTTCTCCATCGCGTCGGCGAGGGCGAGCATCATCGCCGAGCGCTCCTTCGGCGGCGTGTCGAACCAGACCTCGTCGTAGGCCTTCTGGGCCGCCTCCACCGCGCGGTCGGCGTCCTCCCGGGTGCCGACCTGCACGTAGTCGGCCGTCTCGCCGGTCGAGGGGTTGATGTTCGGCTCGGTCTTGCCGCTGCTGGACTCGACCCACTCGCCGCCGATGTACATCCCCCAGGTCTTGTTCTCGGCCATGCAGACCTCCCACCAGTCCGGGACCCGCGTAGGGTCGACCACGCCTGACCCCCGAAGTATCCACCCTCCGGCCGCTTCACGGCCAATCGACGTTCCGGCCGCGCCCCTGGAGGCCGCTGTACGGAACGTCGCCCCCCGATGTGCCGGATGGGCCTTGTCCGGCCGGCCCCGTTGCGCCTAGCCTTCGGGAAAGACGCGAGGAAGGAGGTCGCCGTGCGCGAGGAGTACGACCTGTACATCGACGGAACCTGGGTGAAGGCGAGCTCGGACGAGCGGATCCCGGTCATCGACCCGGCGACCGGAGAGCAGGTGGCGACGACCGCCGCCGCCACCGCCGAGGACGTGAACCGGGCGGTCGAGGCCGCGGCCGAGGCCTTCCGCGACGGCCGATGGAGCCGGGTCCCGCCCGGCGAGCGGGCCCGCGTGCTCCTGAAGGCCGCCGACTTCATCGAGGAGCGGCTGGCGGAGCTCGCCAGGGTCGAGTCGATCGACGCGGGCAAGCCGATCAAGCTGACGACGAACTTCGACATCCCCTTCGGGGCCGACAACGTGCGGTTCTTCGCGGGGGCCGCCCGCCTGCTCGAGGGCAAGGCGGCCGGGGAGTACTCGCCGGACCACCTCAGCTACCTGCGGCGGGACCCGCTCGGGGTCGTCGCCGCGATCTGCCCGTGGAACTACCCCTTCCAGATCGAGGTCTGGAAGATCTTCCCGGCGATGGCGGCCGGCAACACCGTGGTGATGAAGCCGGCCAAGGAGACCCCGCTCTCGGCCTTCGAGCTCGTCGAGATCTGCGAGGAGGCGGGCCTCCCGCCCGGCGTGCTGAACGTCATCACCGGTCGGGGCGCCGAGATCGGCACGCCCCTGATCCAGCACCCCGACGTCCGCATGGTGTGCCTGACCGGCGACACCGAGACCGGCAAGCTCGTCATGAAGGCCGCGGCCGACGGGGTGAAGCGGCTGCACCTCGAGCTCGGCGGGAAGGCGCCCTTCATCGTCTTCGACGACGCCGACCTCGAGGCCGCCGTCCGCGGCGCCGTCGCCGGTGCGTATATCAACTGCGGCCAGGACTGCACGGCCGCGACCCGCGCCTACGTCCAGGAGCCGCTGTACGACGAGTTCGTCTCGGGCGTGGCCGATCTCGCCCGCGAGCTGAACGTCGGTCCCACCCTGGATGAGGCCACCGACATGGGGCCGCTGATCACGATGGCCCAGCGCGAGCGCGTCCACGGGTTCGTCGAGCGCGCGAAGGCCGCCGGGGCCAAGATCGTGACCGGCGGGGAGTTCTCCAGCCGCCCCGGCACCGAGCGGGGCTCGTTCTACGAGCCGACGGTCATCACCGACGTCGACCAGCGCTCGGAGATCGTGCAGTGCGAGGTCTTCGGGCCCGTCCTCGTCGTCCTGCCGTTCCGCGAGGACGAGGACGCGATCCGGATGGCGAACGACGTCGTCTACGGGCTGTCGAGCTCGGTGTGGACCCGCGACATCTACCGGGCGCTCGACGCCTCCCGGCGCCTGGAGTTCGGCAACACCTGGATCAACGACCACATCCCGATCGTCTCGGAGATGCCGCACGGCGGCGTGAAGGAGTCGGGGTTCGGCAAGGACATGTCGATGTACGCCCTGGAGGACTTCACGACGGTCCGCCACATCATGGCCGACATCACCGGCAAGGCCGACAAGCCCTGGCACGGCGCGGTCATGGGCGGCAAGCAGGGGTAGCCGGCAAGCTCGGGGACGCGGATCCGAGGCCGGGGCCGCTCAGGCCTCGGCCTCGGCCTGCAGCAGCTCCCGCGCACGCAGCGCGAGCCAGAACTCCATCCGGTCGAAGCTCGAGGACAGGTCCCGGCCGGTGAGCTCCTCGACCTTGCGCATGCGGTAGCGCAGGGTGTGGCGGTGGACGTAGAGCTCGGCGGCGGCCGTCTCCCACCGCGCGTTGTGCTGCAGGAAGGCCCGCAGGCTCGGGATGAGTTCGCCCCCCTGCTCGCGGTCGTACTCGTCGAGCGGCTTCAGCAGGGCGTCGGAGAAGGCCCGCAGCGCGTCCGGGTCGGCCATCGACAGGAGCAGCCGATACGTGCCGAGGTCCTCGAACCCGGCCGCCTCCCAGCCCTCGAGCCGGCAGACCTGGAGCGCGTAGCGCGCCTCGCGCAGGCTGCGGCCGACCTCGGCGGGCGCGACCGCCCCGCCGGAGCCGAGGCGGATCTCGCCCCCGATGCGCCCCGCCACGGCCGTGCGCAGGGTGCCCAGGTCCGGGGGCGGCTCCGCCGGCAGGAGCACGTGGACCTCGTGCTCGTTGCGGGAGATCAGGTACGGCCCCTCCCGGCGCGAGAGGTGGTCCTCGGCCGCGTAGGCGATCTGCTCGGGCGCGCCGCCCTCGAGCGCCGCGACGAGCACCGCGCCGTCCCGCGTGAACCCGAACCGCTGGAGCCCCCGCGCGAGCTCCTGCGGCGTGAGGGTCCCCGCGGCGAGCGCGTCGAAGAAGTCGCCCTGGAGGCGCCGCTCGGCCTCGGCGACCGCGCGGGCCTTCGCGAGCTCGATCGCGAAGAGCGAGAGCGCGTGCCCGGCCACGATCCGGTCGAACTGCGTGAGCGAGTCCGGCTTGCCGACCGCGAGGAACGCCTCGATCCGGCCCTGCGCCCCGACCGGCTGGATCCAGATGTGGTGGCCGCGGTCCACGAGCGTCAGGCTGAAGCCGGTGCCCTCCGGCCGCGAGCCGCGCAGCTCCTCCCACACCCGGGCCGCGCGCTGCTTCGCGGCGGGCGAGGTCGCGGCGATCGGCACCCCGTGCAGGTCGAGCAGCAGGGCCCAGCCGCCGGTGACCTTCGCGAGGGAGGCGGCGATCCCCTCCACGCCCCCGCCCTCCATCACGGTGCGCGTGATCACGTGCTCGGCCTCGACCGCGCGCTGGAGCATCTCGTACTGCTCGGCGAGCAGTCGGGTGAAGACGGCCTCGGTGATCGCGATGAAGGGCACCGGGTACGGCACCTCGAACACGGGGAACCCGGACTGCTCGGCGGCGGTGACGATCGCCCTCGGGACCCGGTCGTGACCGAACCCGAGACCGAACCCGAGCCCGGAGAGATCGGCGCGCACGAGCCGCTGGACGTAGGCGCGCTGCTTGGCGGGGGTCTCCCCGATCCCCCGGCCGGTGGTGAGGAGCAGCTCGCCGCCCTTCAGCCACGGGGTCGGATCCTCGAGCTCGCTCGCGTGCACCCAGCGGACGGCGCGGTCGATGTTGGCCTCGCCGGCGACGAGCCGGAGCGCGAGGCCGGGGACGTTCAGGATGTCCCGGATGGTGAGCCCCACGGCTGGATTGTACGGGCCGTACAAAGCGGACGCACGTGGCAGGGCCGGCGCGGCCTGGATGGACGGCCCGTACAAACCCGCTGGTCGGCCTTGGTCCGGACCCCGCCTGACAGCGCAGGCCCGGTCGGGCGAGACTTCGCCCGTGCGTGGCGCGGCCCGGGGGGGTCGCGGCACGGCGACACCCGGAAGGAGGAACCGTTGGACATCCCCCAGGAGCGCAAGCTCGTCACCGAGATCCCCGGGCCGAGGTCCCGCGAGCTGTTCGAGCGCCGTAAGGCCGCGATCCCGCCCGGCGTCGCGAACCTCCACCCGATCGTCACCGCCCGCGCCTCCGGCGCGATCGTCGAGGACGTCGACGGCAACCGGTTCATCGACTTCGCGACCGGCATCTCCGTCCTGAACGTCGGGCACACCGCCCCCGAGGTCGTGCGCGCCGCGCAGGCCCAGCTCGAGCTCGACACCCACACGTGCTTCCACGTCACCGCCAACGAGCCCTACATCGCGCTCGCCGAGCGCCTGAACGCGCTCGCCCCCGGCGACTTCGCCAAGCGCACGATGTTCGCGAACTCCGGCGCGGAGGCCGTCGAGAACGCGATCAAGATCGCCCGCCACGCGACGAAGCGCCCGGCCGTGGTCACCTTCGACCACGCCTTCCACGGCCGGACGCTGCTCGCGATGTCGCTGACGGCGAAGGTCATGCCCTACAAGCAGGGCTTCGGCCCGTTCGCGCCCGAGGTCTACCGCCTCCCCTTCGCCTATCCGTACCGCTGGCCCTCGGGGCCCGAGCGCTGCGCGGAGGAGGCGCTCGCCTACGCCCGGGACGAGATGCACAAGCACATCGGCGAGGAGAACATCGCCGCGGTCATCGTCGAGCCGATCCAGGGCGAGGGCGGGTTCATCGTGCCGGCGCCGGGGTTCCTCAAGGGCCTCGCCGACTTCTGCGCCGAGCACGGCATCGTGTTCATCTCCGACGAGATCCAGGCCGGCATGGGCCGCGCCGGCCGCTGGTTCGCGATCGAGGACGAGGGCGTGGTCCCCGACATGATCACGACCGCGAAGTCCCTGGGCGGCGGCCTGCCCCTCAGCGCCGTCACCGGGCGGGCCGAGCTCATGGACTCGGTCCACGTCGGCGGGCTCGGCGGGACCTACGGCGGGAACCCCGTCGCCGCCGCGGCCGCCCTCGCGGTGCTCGGCAAGATCGAGCGCGAGGACCTGCTCGCGGCCGCCCGCCGCGCCGGCGAGATCATCGCCCGCCGCTTCGGCGAGATGCAGGCCAGGCACGAGGTGATCGGCGACGTCCGGGGCCGCGGCGCGATGTGGGCGATGGAGCTCGTGGCCGACCGGACGACGAAGGAGCCGCTCGCCGCCGAGACGATGAGCGCCATCTCGCGCGCGGCGCTCGAGCGCGGGGTCATCGTCCTCACGGCGGGGACCTACGGGAACGTGATCCGACTGCTCCCGCCGATCAACATCGACCCGGCGCTCCTCGAGGAGGGCCTGGACCTGCTCGACGAGGCGATCGGCGCGGTCACCGGCTGACGCCGACACCTGGTAGCGTCGCGGCCGGTGTCCGCGCGCAGGGGCCGGCCGTCGCTCGTCCGGCGCATCGTCGCCGACCTCTCGCCGCTGCGGTCCTCGCGCGAGTTCCGCCTGATCTGGACCGGGCTCCTCGTGAGCGAGCTCGGGTACCAGTTCACGCTCGTCGCGACCTACGTGCAGGTCACGCGCCTGACCGGCTCGGCGGCGGCGGTCGGGGCGATCGGGCTCGCCGGGTTCGTCGCGCTCGTCGTCGGCAGTCTCGTCGGCGCGAGCTTCCTCGACGCCTTCGACCGGCGCCGGGTGCTCATCTGGTCCCAGCTCGGCTACATGGCCGGCTCGGCCGTCCTGCTCGCCGGCGCCCTCCGGGGCCGCCCACCGGTCTGGGTCGTGTACCTCGCGGTGGGGCTCATCGCGGGGATCTCGGCCGTGGAGGGACCGACGCGCTCGGCGATGACGCCGCGCCTGGTCGGGCAGGAGCTCGTGCCCTCGGCGCTTGCCCTGAACCAGATCATCTGGAACGGGACGGGCCTGCTCGGCCCGGCGCTCGCGGGGGTGGTCATCGCGCGGCTCGGCCTGGCCTGGGCCTACGGGATCGACCTCGTGACCTACGGGGCGATGCTGTTCGCGGCCTGGAGGATCCGGCCGATGCCGCCGGAGCCGAGCCCGGGGCCGACGCGGGGCTGGGCCGCGGTGCGCGAGGGCTTCGCGTACCTGCGGGGCAGGCGGGTGCTCGGCTCGACCTTCGTCATCGACATCATCGCGATGGTCTTCGGCATGCCGCGGGCCCTGTTCCCGATCCTCGCCGTCACGCGGTTCCACGGCGGGGCGGAGGTCACCGGCCTGCTGTTCTCCGCCCCGGCGGTGGGCTCGCTCCTCGGCGCGGCGACGACCGGTTGGGTCCGCCACGTGCGTCGCCAGGGGGCGGCGGTGATCTGGGCGGTGGTGCTCTGGGGTGTGGGCATCGCCGCCTTCGGCCTGGTCGGCGAGCGGCTGTGGCTCGCGCTCGGGTGCCTCGCGTTCGCCGGGGCGGCGGACGTGATCTCGGCCGTGTTCCGCTCGACCATCCTGCAGCTCTCGGTGCCGGATGCGCTGCGCGGCAGGCTCTCGGCCATCCACATCCTCGTCGTGACCGGCGGGCCGAGGCTCGGGGACCTCGAGGCCGGGCTCGTCGCCGCGGCGTTCACACCACAGGTCTCGGTCGTCTCGGGCGGCGTGCTCTGCGTGCTCGGGGCGGCGCTCCTCGCCTGGCGCGTGCCCGAGCTGCGGCGCTACCGGGCCGGCGAGCCGGCATGAGGTTCAGCGGGCGCTCGCGCAGCGGATGCACCGCACGGCCCACGGGATGGCCTCGAGGCGCTCCGGCCCGATCTCGGCGCCGCAGGCGTCGCACCGGCCGTAGGTCCCCTCGTCGAGCTTGACGAGCGCGCGCTCGACGTCGCGGAGCTTCGCATCGAGACGCTTGGCGGCGTCGACCTGGGCGATGCGCTCGACGGCCTGGGAGGTGCCCTCGCCGACGCGCTTGCCGAACGAGACCGCCCCGACGGGGTCCCGCGGGGTGGCGGTGAGCTCGGCGAGCTCGGCGCGGAGCTCATCGCGGACGGCCTCGAGCGCGGCGCGGATGTCCTCGGCCATCGCTCAGCCCTGGGCGGTGCACGCGGTGGACCCGATCACGGTCCGGGCATGCTACCGGGCGATCAGTCGAAGGGACGGCGTGCTGGCCTTTCGACGGGCTCGCGGTGCGACCAGTCCCGCCCGTCGCGGGTATCGGGCCCCACCCAAACGGCCCCCGCCCACAGCAGCCCCCAGAACGCGAGCACCAGCCCCGTCGCAACGAGCAGCCCGATCACGACACCCTCACCTCCCCGAGCAGCCGCGCACCCGCCCGCACGAGGGTGAGCCCGACCGCCGCCCGTAGCCCCACCGACCGCCGCCCGAGCATCCCTCCGACCGCCTCACGCCGCGCTCTCCGGTCCCGACGCGCCTCCTCGAGGAGCGCCCCGACCCGGGCCTCGACCATCTCCCTCCCCACCGACGGACGCTGCATCCCCGCCCCCTTCCGGTCGTAACCTGTCTCAGACCCTATACCGGTTAGCAGTAACTTGTCAACAGCCTTCGCTGGTGTCACACTCCGACGGGATGATCGACATCACCGCGCACGACGACACACCGCCGGCCCCGGGCGACCTCGAGCTGCTCCAGCGCTTCCTGAACCTGCACGACCACGACGCCGCCGGCGTCGAGCTCGACCCGCCGCTCGAGATGATCCGGACCTTCCTCCTCGAGCGCGGCCTGCTCTCCCCGGATGAGCCCTTCGGCGAGTCGGAGCGAGCGACCGCCCTCGCGCTGCGGCGCGCCTTGCGGAGCCTCATCGCGCGGGGCCGCGAGGGACTGGCGCCGGAGGATGCGGAGGTCATCGACGAGATCGGCATCCGGGCCGGCCTGCACCCGCACTTCCATGCCGGCCGCGTCCCGACGCTCGAGCCGCGCGGCGAGGGCGTGGCCGCCGCCTTCGGGAAGCTCGTGGCGATCGCGTTCCTCGCCTCGTTCGACGGGTCCTTCGAGCATCTGAAGCTCTGCGCCGACCCGACCTGCCGGGCCGTCTTCTACGACCGGTCGCGGAACCGCTCCGGCAAGTGGTGCTCGATGGAGGTCTGCGGCAATCGGGCGAAGGTGCGGGCCTGGCGCGAGCGCCAGCGGGCCGCCCGATGACGGCTCGGACGGTCCGGTTCCCGCTCGTCGGGGCCGGGGGCGAGCCGGTGGACCTCGCGCGGACCCTCGCCTCGCACGGGTTCGTCGACCTCGCGCCGATGCGACCCGATCCCGCCTCAGGGTCGCTCGAGATCACGCTCCCGGCCGGCCGCGGCCGGCCGCGCACCGTCCGGATCCATCCGAGCTCGGACGGTCACGGGGCGATGACGGTGCTCGGCCCGGCCCCCTCCGGGCGCGCGCTCGAGCGCCTCACGGCGACCGTCCGGCACGTGCTGCGGCTCGACGCCGACCTGTCCCCGTTCTACGCCCTGGCCGCCCGGGATCCCGACCTCGCCTGGGCGACGGCCGGCGCCGGCCGGATGGTCCGCAGCCCCACCGTGTTCGAGGACGTCGTGAAGACGATCTGCACCACCAACTGCGCCTGGTCGGCCACGCGCCGGATGGTGCACGCCCTCGTCGAGCACCTCGGCGAGCCGGCCCCCGGCGCCCCGCCGAGCGGCCCCTTCGGGCGGGCCTTCCCCGCGCCCGAGCGCATGGCCGAGGCCGGCGAGGGCTTCTACCGGGAGGTCGCCCGGGCCGGGTACCGCGGGCCGTACCTGCTCGCGCTCGCGCGGGGGGTCGCCGGAGGCGAGCTCGACCTCGAGGCGCTCGCCGACCCCGAGCTCCCCGACGCCGAGGTCGAGCGCCGGCTCCTCGCGCTCCCCGGCGTCGGGCCGTACGCGGCCGCGCACATCATGATGACCCTCGGCCGCTACCACCGGTTGATCCTCGACTCCTGGACCCGCCCCACCTACGCGCGCATGATCGGCCGGCGCCACATCTCCGACCGCGAGATCCTCCGCCGGTTCCGCCGCTACGGACCGTGGGCCGGCCTCGCCTTCTGGCTCGTCTGCACCCGCGACTGGATCGACTGACGACCGGGTTGTCCCGGTCTCGCCCTGCGTCGCATACTGCCCGAGGTCGCCGACCGTCGGCGTCCGGGGTGACGAGGAAGCGATGGCCGTTCCGTTATGGCGTGGTTCCCCGAGCGTGCTCGACGCCTGCGAGCGTACTGGCGGAGCGAGCGGCGCACCCTGCGACAGGGTCTCGCCGCGCTGTTCGTCAGCTCCGGCGGCGACCTCCTCGCCGGCCTCGCGCTCTCGTTCATGAGCGACTCGCTCGAGCGCCTCCCCAGCCTCTTCCTGCTCATCCCCGCGGCGATCGGCATGCGCGGCAACATCTTCGGGGCGCTCGGCTCGCGGCTCGGCACCGGCATCCACGCCGGGCAGTTCGAGGTGTCGCGCGAGCGCTCGGGGTTCCTCGGACAGAACCTCCTGGGGTCGATCTACCTCACGTTCGCGACCTCCCTGTTCCTCGGCGCGGCGGCCAGGGTGACGGCCGGCGTCTTCGGGTTCGCGTCGATCTCGATCTGGGACTTCTTCGTCGTCTCGATCATCGGCGGGCTGCTCGGGTCGATCGTGGTCGGCGCGGCCACGATCGTCATCGCGATCCAGTCGCATCGGCGCGGCTGGGACCTGGACTCGGTCTCCGCCCCGCTCGTCACCGCCACCGGCGACGTGGCCACCCTCCCCGCGCTGTGGGCGGCCTCGTTCCTGGTCCAGATCCCAGGCGTGACGGTCACGATCGGCGCCCTCGCCGGCGCGGTCTGCCTTCTCGCGACGGTCCAGGGGCTCGTGACGGACCTGCCCCGCACCCGGCGCATCGTGCGGGAGTCGATGCCGGTCCTGTTCCTCGCCGGGGTCGTCGACATCCTCGCGGGGTCCCTCGTCGAGGCCCGCCTGGAGCACTTCATCGCCTTCCCCGCCCTGCTCGTGCTCATCCCGCCGTTCCTGGAGGACACGAACGCCCTCTCGGGGATCCTGTCGGCCCGGCTCGCCTCGAAGCTGCACCTCGGCACCGTCCCCCCGCGGGCAGTGCCGACGGGCCTCGCGTGGGTGGACATCGGGGTCAACTTCGTCTTCGCGGCCTCGGTCTTCACGATGGTCGGCCTGTCCGCCGACCTCATCAGCGCCCTCACCGGCCGCGCGAGCCCCGGCTTCTGGACCATGATCGGCATCAGCCTGACGGCGGGGATGCTCGCGACCGTGCTCTCCTCGGCCGTCGCCTACTACAGCGCCGTCGCCTCGTTCCGGTTCGGTTTCGACCCCGACAACCACGGGATCCCGATCAGCTCGAGCGTCATGGACCTGGGCGGCATGCTGTGCCTCATCGCGGCTATCCTTCTGTTCGGCGTGACCGCCCATGGCTGATAACCAACCGACGAACGTCAAGGACCTGCTCGTCGAGGCCAAGGACGCCTCCGAGCTGATGGTGGATCTGGCCTACGCCGCGGTCTTCTTCAACGAGGAGAAGCTGGCGGAGGAGGTCGAGCGGCTCGAGGACCGGATGAGCGAGCACCTGCGCCGGATGCGGCAGCTCGCGATGCTCGCCGCGAGGAGCCCCGAGGACGCCGAGGGCATGGCCGGCGTGCTCTGGATCGCAGACGCCATCGAGAAGATCGGGGACGCCGCCTCGGACATCGCGCGGGTCGTCGCCGCCCGGCTCGGCATCCCCGACGCCCTCCGACCCGACCTGCGGCACGCCGACGAGATGACCGCCCGCGTGAAGGTCCGGGCCGGCTCGGAGATGGTGGGGCGCACCCTGCGGGACCTCTCGCTGCCGACCGAGACCGGGATGTGGGTCATGGCGATCCGCAGCGGCATGGAGTGGCGCTTCGATCCCGGGCCCGACGACGTGATCAGCGAGGGCGACGTCCTGCTCGTGCGCGGGCCGGAGGAGGGCGTGAACCTCGTCCGCGCCCTCGCCGGCGCCCCCGAGCTCCCCGAGGCACCCGAGGTCGAGGGGCCGCCCCTGTCCGAGCTCGACCGCGCCGTCGACATCCTCGTCGAGATGAAGGACCTCGCCGAGGCGGCGGTCGGGCTCGCCTACTCGGCGCTCCTGTTCAACGACCGCGCGCTCGCGGCGGAGGTAGCCACGCTCGAGACCCGGGCCGACATCCTCCAGGACGAGCTCGAGTCCTGGGTGCTCCGGGCGGCGCCGGAGGCCCGCAACGTCGACGAGCTGCGCGGGTTGATCCGCCTGGCGAGCGCGAGCGAGTCGATCTGCGACGCCGCCCGGGACATGACCTGGTACGTGGAGCACGGCGAGCCGCTCCACCCGGTCGTGCAGATGGCCCTGGAGGAGACCGAGGAGACGAGCACCGAGATGGTCGTCGAGCCCGGCACGCCGGCCGACGGCCGGAGCCTGCGGGACCTGCGGGTGGAGACCGAGACCGGCATGTTCGTCCTCGCCGTCCAGCGCGGCGCGCGCTGGATCTACCGGCCGCGCGCGGGCTTCGTGCTGCGGGCCGGGGACCGCCTCATCGCGGTGGGCCCGGAGGAGGGCGAGGCCGAGCTCGCGCGCCTGTGCCGCGCCGAGGCGCCCGTCCCCGCCGAGTGACGCCGGCGTCGACCGCCACCTCCGGGAGACCGGGTTCGAGCATCCGTGATCCGCGTCGACTCGCCGAGGCGGATCACCTGGCGAGCACCCGAGCCGGCCCCGAGGCGGCTCGCGCGTTCCGGCGGGACGTCCGCGCCGGGGCGTACGTGCTCGAGTGGTGGTCGGATGCCGCCGCGGTCTGCGTCGAGATCGCCGAGCGCTACGCGGACCTCGGGATCGGCATGACGGACGCGTCACTCGTCGCGCTCGCCGACCGGCTCGGAACCGATCGCGTCGCGACCTTCGACGAGCGACACTTCCGTGCGCTCCGCCCCCTTCGGGGCGCCGATCGGTTCCTGCTCCTGCCCGCGGATCGGTAGCGGGTCCTTGCAGCGGGACCCCGATGCTCCTAGCCTGCGTTCGTGGACGCCTTCGTCTACCTGCGGATCCGCCCCGGCCACGCCGAGGACGTGGTGGTCCAGCTCAAGGTGACGAAGGGGGTCCGGGCGGCCGCGCTCACGGTCGGCGACTGGGACGCGGTCGCCGCGGCGCACGGTCCGGACCTCACGGCGATCGTCGAGACCGTGGTGCGCCGCATCCACCGGATCGACGGGGTGGAGCGCACGGTCACGAGCCCGGTCGTGCCCGGCGACGTGCTCGGTCTCGTGGGCGGGGGCATGATGACCCCGATGCCGATGCAGCACCAGGGCGACGCGTGCCTCGTCCACATCAAGGCCGCCCCCGGCGCCGCCTCCGGCCTCCTCGAGAGCCTGGCGGGGCTCGAGGACGTCTCGGCGGTCGCGCTCGTGGCCGGCGAGTACGACCTCATCGCGGAGCTCCCCTACCCCTGGGAGCAGGGATCGCGGGTCATCGTCGACCGGATCTGCTCGCTGCCCGGGGTCCTCGCGACGAAGACGCTCGTGACGGTGCCCTACCTCGAGCCCGACGACGAGGACCGGGACCAGTACTCCGTCTGGAGCTGAGGCCTGCAGCCGGGGCCTGCTACACCCGCACGTCGGAGAAGCGCAGGCGCTCGGTGGCGAGCGTGACCTCCTCGACCTCGGTCGCGCCGAGCCCGGCGAGGTAGGCGAGCATCCGCTCGACGAGCCACTCCGGCGCGGAGGCCCCGGAGGTGAGGCCGACGATCTCGGCGCCCTCGAGCCAGGCCGGGTCCACCTCGGTCTCGTCGTCGACGAGGTAGGCGGGCGCGCCGGCCTCGCGGGCCACCTCCGCCAGGCGGTTGGAGTTCGACGAGTTCACCGAGCCGATGACGAGCACCACGTCCGCGCGCCGGGCGACCTCCTTCACGGCGTCCTGCCGGTTCTGGGTCGCGTAGCAGATGTCCTCGCGCGGCGGGCCGACGATCGCCGGGAAGCGCTCGCGGAGCACCGCGATGATCTCGTTCGTCTCGTCCACCGAGAGCGTCGTCTGGGTGAGGTAGGCGAGGTTGGCCGGATCCGCGACCCGCAGGCGGCGGGCCTCCTCCACGTCCTGCACGAGCAGCGTGCGCTCGGGCGCCTGGCCGGTGGTACCGACCACCTCCTCGTGCCCGGCGTGACCGATCAGGACGATGGTCCGGCCCTCCCGAGCGAACCGCCGGGCCTCCAGGTGCACCTTCGTCACGAGCGGGCAGGTGGCGTCGAGGACGGTGAGCCCACGGGCCCGTGCGTTCGCGTACACCTCGGGGGCGACCCCGTGGGCCGAGAGGACGACGACCGCGCCCTCGGGGACCTCGGTCTCCTCCTCGACGAACACCGCCCCCTTGGCCTCGAGATCGCGGACGACGTGGAGGTTGTGGACGATCTGCTTCCGCACGTACACGGGCGGGCCGTACGTGGCGAGGGCGCGCTCGACCGCCTCCACCGCCCGCTCGACCCCCGCGCAGTAGCCGCGGGGAGCCGCGAGGAGCACCTTCCTCGGCATGTTCCTCGGCATGCTCGCCATGGACCCATGGTACGGGCTCGCACCGGAGCTGGGGCAGATGACCACGGGTCACATCCGGGTTGGCGCCGGCGGCCGGGGCTTGGTACGGTCGCTGGGCCGCGTACGGACGCTCGGTCCGGTCCTCCCCCGCTCAGATGGCCTCTCCCACCACGCCCAGGGATGGGAGGCGCCGGAAGGGCCGGGGAGCAGGGACCGGCGCTCGCACGCGGCGCAGGTCGAACGACGGAGCCCGACCGAAGGAGGTGATCTGCCACCCGCGACCTACCGCGGGTCGGCCGGCCGAAGGCCGGTCGCGAGGGTCCGGCCGCCAGCCGGCGCCCACCGCGGGGGTGAACCCATCCCATGGCTCGAGCCAGCAGAACGCGCCGCCGCGCGCTCCTCGCGGCCGCGCTCATGCCCGCGCTCCTCGGCCTCGTGCCCGGCACCGCCCGGGCCGTGACCCCGGAGCCCCGGGAACGCATCGTTCCCAAGCGCATCTGCCCTTACGACTGGAAGGACTCCCGGCGGGAGCTCAAGCGCCTGATCCGCTGCGCCGCCCGCCACTACGGGAGCCCCGGGGGGGTCGACAAGGCCCTCGACGTCGCCCGCTGCGAGTCCCACTTCGACCCGGACGCGTACAACCCGGCGGGCTACGGGGGCGTCTACCAGCACGCGCTCCGCTACTGGCCCGATCGGGCCGACCGGTGGGGCTTCCCCGACCGGTCCGTGTTCAACGGCCGCGCGAACGTCATCGTGTCGATCCGGATGGCCCGCTCGGCCGGCGACTGGCACCTCTGGGGGTGCGGCTGACCCACTACCGGACGGGACCGCCCGGGCGGGGCAGACCCTTGACGGCGCCCCGGACCTCCTCGAGCGAGGTCGCGACCACGGTCGCCCCGGGCAGGTCCCGGTCCGCGACGATCCGCAGGAACGGGTAGGCCTCCCGGGCCGCCCGCACGAAGCCCTCGAACGGGCCGAACACCACGACCACGTGCGGCCGTTCGGCGTGCAGCTGCGCGAGCGCCTCGGCCTCTTCCGTCGCGCCGGGCGCGAGCTCCCACTCGGCCGAGACGGCGGCGCGCTTCAGCGCCGCGAGGCCCTCGGCGTCCTCGGCCACGCACAGGACCTTCAGCGCTCGGCACATCAGAGCCAGTCCCGACGCTTGAATGCGACGTACAGGGCCCCGGCGGCGATCGCCATCGCGCCGAGCGCGAACGGGTACCCGAACCTCCACGAGAGCTCGGGCATGTGGCGGAAGTTCATCCCGTAGATCCCCGCGATGAGCGTGGGGATGAGGATGATGGCGGCCCACGAGGTGACCTTCTTCATCACCACGTTCAGGCGCTTGGACTCGAGCGCGACCTGCACCTCCCGAGCGGAGGTCAGGATGTCCCGCACGTTGTCGAGGAGCTCGATCGCGCGGATCACGTGGTCCTCCACGTCGCGGACGTAGGGGGCGAGCGCTGGGGTCACGAGGCTCGGCGACTCCTGGATGAGGTCGACGACCTCGCGCATCGGCACGATGAGCCGCCGGAACACGGAGGATGCCCGACGCAGGTGGAAGATCTCGCGGGCGAGCGGGCGCTCGGCCTCGGCGCCGTCGTCGCGGTCGACCCGCTCCTCGACCTCGTCGGTCCTCGCCTCGAGCTCCTCCACCACGTCGAGGTACCCGTCCACCACCTCGTCGAGCACGAGGTACAGGAGGTACCCGATCCCCTCGCGCTCGAGCGGGTCCCGCCGAGCGAGACGCTCGAGCGTGCGGCGCAGGTCGAACGCCGGGGCTCGGCGCACGGTCGCGAGGAAGGAGGTCCCGACGTACAGGTGCAGCTCGTGGTCCTGCAGCTCGTCCCCCGCGCCCAGGGAGACGCCGTGCACGACGACGAAGTCGTGGTCGCGGAACCGCTCGAGCTTCGCACGCTGACCCCAGCGTCGGCTGTCCTCGATGGAGAGGTCGTGCAGGCCGAAGGCGGCCTGGAGCGCCGAGAGCTCCTCCGGGGTGGGGTCGAGCGCGTCCACCCAGACGCGGGCGGCCACCTCGCGCGCGTGCGCGACGGCGGCGGCATCGAACGGCGCTTCCCGAACGAGCTCGCCGTCGCGGAGGATCCGAACGGTCAGCACGGTAGGGCGAGCCTACCGCAGCGTCCCGGGATCAGAACGCGAGGGCGAGGCCCTTGCCGAGCAGGTACCCGAGCGCCATGCAGGAGGGCCAGGTGAGGATCCAGGCCGCGACGACCTGCCCCGCGACGCCCCATCGCACGGCCGAGAACCGCTTCGTGGCGCCGACCCCCATGATCGAGGAGCCGATCGCGTGGGTCGTCGAGATCGGCATCCCGATCCGCGCCGCGCCGGTGATCACGAGCGCCGCGCCGGTCTCCGCCGCGAACCCCTGCACCGGCTCGAGGTGGGTCATCCGCAGGCCGAGGGTCCGCACGACGCGCCACCCCCCGATCATCGTCCCCAGCCCGATCACGAGCGCGCACGAGACGATCACCCAGAGCGGGATCTGGAAGCTCTCGGGGACCTTGTTCCCGGTGCCGGCCTGGTTCAGGAGCACCGCGAGCGTGATGATCCCCATCGTCTTCTGCGCGTCGTTCGTCCCGTGGCTGAAGGCCATGAAGGCCGCCGAGGCGATCTGCGCCCGCCCGAAGATCCGCGCGACCGTGGCCCGTCGGACCCGCCGGAACGCCCGGTAGATCAGCACCATCAGGAGGAAGCCCACGAGGAACCCTCCGGCCGGCGAGGTCACGAGGCCGATGAGGGACTTCTCGGTCCCCGTCCACTCGAGGGCCCGGAGCCCGCCGGCGGCGAACCCCGCCCCGAGCAGCCCGGCCACGAGCGCGTGGGACTCGGAGGAGGGCAGGCCGAAGTACTGGGCCCCGAGCGCCCAGATCGTGGCCGCGAGCACCGCCGCCCCAAGCGTGGAGAGCGTGACGAAGTCCGGGTTCAGGATGTCCCCGGCGATGGTCTTCGCCACGGCGGTCCCCGACAACGCCCCGACGAGGTTCAGCACCCCGGCCATGAGCACCGCGTGGTGCGGCCGCAGCACGCGGGTGGAGACCACGGTCGCGATCGAGTTCGGGGCGTCGGTCCAGCCGTTCGCGAACTCGAACAGGTACGCGAGAACCAGGACGAGCCAGAGCGGCATCAGGCGTGCTTCAGCACGATCGCCTCGAGGACGTCGGACACGTCCTCGAGCCGGTCGATGGCCGCCTCCAACCCGTCGATGATGTCCTTCCACTTGAGGACGTCGAGCGCCCGGTGGTCGCCGTCGAACAGGTCGGCGACGGCCCGCCGGTACACCCGGTCGCCGTCGTTCTCCAACCGGTTCACCTCGATCCAGTGGGGAGCGAGCTGCGAGTACCTCGGCAGGACCTCGAGCCCCTCCCGGACGGCGCGCGTGGCCTGCACGAGCACGTCCGCCTGCGCCTTCATGTCCGGCAGGGGAGCCTCGATCTTGTGGAGCACGAACAGGTCGGCCGCGGCCTCGATGTGGTCGAGCACGTCGTCGAGGGTGCTCGTGAGCTTGTGGATGTCCTCGTGGTCGAGGGGCGTGACGAAGACGGTGTTCAGCCGACGCATCACCTCGTGCGTCATCTCGTCGCCCTCGTGCTCGAGATGGCGGATCCTCGCGGCGCGGGCCTCGACGTCCCGGTAGTCGGAGATCAGCTCGCGCAGCTCGTCCGCGGCCGCCTCGATGTTGCGGGCCTGCCGGACGAACAGCTCGAAGAAGCTCTCGTCGCGCGGCACGAGCCGCAGTCGCCAGCGCGGCACCCCTGCCCCCCCTTCGACCGTGCGTCCGGGCGCAGTATGGCACCTCGCCGCGCCCGCGACGACCGGGAGGTCAGGGCACGAACTTGTAGCCGAGACCCCGCACGGTGACCAGGTGGATGGGTCGGTGGGGGTCCTCCTCGATCTTGCGCCGCAGCCGCTTCACGTGGACGTCGAGGGTGCGGGTGTCGCCGACGTAGCCGGGGCCCCAGACCTCGTCGATGAGCCGCTCACGGGTGAGGAGCCGCCCCGGCCGCCGCACGAGCGCCTCGAGCAGCTCGAACTCCTTGGGCGGCAGGTCGACCACCCGCCCGCGGACCGTGACCTCGTGCCGGGCGAGGTCCATCCGCACCGGACCCGCGACGAGGACCTCCTCGCCCTCGCCGGCAGGGCTCGGCCGAGCCCGCCGCAGGATCGCCCGCACCCGGGAGAGGAGCTCGCGGACGCTGAAGGGCTTCGTCACGTAGTCGTCGGCGCCGAGCTCGAGCCCCGCGACCTTGTCGGCCTCCGAGTCCTTGGCGGTGAGGATGATGATCGGGACCTCGGACTCGGCCCGGATCAGCCGGCAGACGTCCAGGCCCGGCACCTCCGGCAGCATGAGGTCGAGGATCACGAGGGCCGGTGGCTCCGCCCGGAAGGCCTCGAGCGCGCGCCGCCCGTCCGCCGCGACGGTCACCCTGTAGCCCTCCCGCTCGAGGTTGTAGCGGACGGTGTCGGCGAGCGCCGGCTCGTCCTCGACGAGCAGGACGCGGACGGCCCCCTCAGTCCTCATCGGCGATGACGCCGGTGCGGGAGGCGTCGGTGAACTCCCGGAACTCGCCGGTGACGAGGAACCCCACCTGCTCGCCGATGTCCACGCAGTTGTCGCCGACGCGCTCCAGGGCCCGCGCCACCATGTTCATGTGCATGCCCCAGTCCAGGGCCCGCGGGTCCTCGGCGAGCTTGGCGACCTCCAGGTGCATGTGCCGGTTCAACCGGTCGAGGGGGTCGTCCATCTCGTCCAGGCGCTTGCAGAGGGCGACGTCGCGGTGCCGGAAGGCCTCCATCGCGCAGCGGATCATGTCGACGGCCACGTCCCCCATCTCGCGGATCATCTGCAGGATGGTCTGGCTCGTCGGGAGGTCCTTCGTCACCTCGTGGAGCTTCGCGATGTTCACGGCCTGGTCGGCGATCCGCTCGAGGTGGCCGTTCGCGTGCATGATCGTGCTGATCAGGCGGAGGTCGCTCGCGACCGGCGCCTGGAGCGCGAGGAGCGTGAGCATCCCGTGGTCGATCTCGATGTAGAGCTCGTCGACCTCGTCGTCGCCGGCGATCACCGCCATCGCCTTCGCGTCGTCCCGCTCGACGAGCGCGTCGACCGCGTCACGGACCGCCCGGGCGGCGAGCTCGCCCATCGTGAGCAGCTTCAGCTCGAGCTGCTCGAGCTCCTCGTGGAAGCGGCTCCGGGACATCAGCCGAACCGCCCGGTGACGTAGTCCTCGGTCCGCGGGTCCGAGGGCCTGGTGAAGATCTTCTCGGTCTCGTCGTACTCGACGAGCACGCCCACGCGCTGTCCCCCCTCGCCGACCTCCGCGGTGAGGAAGGCCGTCCGGTCCGAGACCCGCGCGGCCTGCTGCATGTTGTGCGTGACGATGACGATGCTGTAGGTGTCCTTCAGCTCGACCATGAGGTCCTCGATCCGCTGCGTCGCGATCGGGTCCAGGGCCGAGCACGGCTCGTCCATGAGGATCGTGTCGGGCTCGACCGCGATCGCCCGGGCGATGCACAGCCGCTGCTGCTGCCCGCCCGAGAGCGCGAGCCCCGACTCCTTCAGCTTGTCCTTCACCTCGTCCCAGAGCGCCGCGCGGCGCAGCGCCCGCTCGACCCGTCCGTCGAGGTCGTCGGTCATCCCGTTCACGCGCAGGCCGAACGCGACGTTCTCGTACACCGACTTCGGGAAGGGGTTCGGCTTCTGGAAGACCATGCCGATGTGCCGGCGGACCTCGACCGGGTCGACCGCGGGATCGTAGAGATCCTGGCCGTGGTACAGGATCTTCCCCCGGACCTCGGCGCCGGGGATCAGGTCGTTCATCCGGTTCAGGCACCGGATCAGCGTGCTCTTCCCGCACCCGGACGGCCCGATGATGGCGGTGATGCGGTTCCGCGGGATGTCGAGGGAGACGTCGCGGAGCGCGAGCCGGCCGTCGTAGGCGACCGACACGTCGCGCAGCTCGAACACCGGCTCCTGCGGAGCCTGCTCCTCCCCGTGGTGCACCGCACCGGAGATGTCGAGCCTGATGTGAGCCCCCTCGGTCACCATCGCCGCTCGTACCGGTACCGAAGATAGACGGCCACCCCGTTCATGGCCAACAGGACCCCGAGCAGGAGGATGATCCCGCTCGCGGCCACGTTCTGGAACTCGCTCTGCGGACGGCTCACCCAGTTGAAGATCTGGATCGGCATGGCCGTGAACCGGTCCCAGGGCCCCCGCGGGACGAAGTTCACGAACGTGAGGGCCCCGAGCGTGATGAGCGGGGCCGTCTCCCCGATCGCCCGCGACAGGCCGAGGATCATGCCGGTCATCGTGCCGGGGAGCGCGGCCGGCAGGGTCTGGTGCCAGACGGTCTGCCCCTGCGTCGCGCCGACCGCGTACGCGCCCTCGCGGATCGAGTCCGGGACGGCCCGCAGCGCCTCTCGGGTCGCGACGATGATCACCGGCAGGATCAGCAGGACGAGCGTCATCGCCCCGGCCATGATCGACCGTCCCATCTGCAGGCCCCGGACGAAGACCGCGAGCCCGAGGAGCCCGTAGATCACCGAGGGCACCGCGGCGAGGTTCGCGACGTTCACCTCGAGGAAGCTCGTGAACCGGTTCTTCGGGGCGAACTCCTCCAGGTACACGGCCGCCCCGACCCCGAGGGGGAACGAGATCACCGCCGTGAGCCCCATGAGCCAGAGCGTGCCGACCAGGGCCGGCCTGATCCCCGCCTTCTCCGGGAACCGGGAGTCCAGGCTCGTCAGGAACGACGCGTCGAGTCCCCCGACGCCCTTGCGGAGCACGTCGACGAGGAGCGTCGCGAGCGTGAGGAGCCCCACGAGCAGGCACACGAGCAGCACGAGCTGGAACGCGAGGGACCCGAGCGAGCGCTCGGCCCGTTTGCCCGTGGCGAGGGAAGCGCCGACCGTCCGTGCGAGGGTCGCCGCGCTCACTCGTACCGCTCCCGGAACCGGCGCACGAAGCGCAGGGCGGCGATGTTCAGCACGAGGGTCATGGCGAACAGGGTCGTGCCGATGGCGAAGATCGTCTTGTACTCGATGCTCCCGTACGGGGTATCGCCGAGCGACATCTGCACGATGAAGGCGGTCATCGTCTCCATCGGTTGCCGTGGGTCGAGCGTGAGGTTCGGGATCTGACCCGCCATGATCGCGACGATCATCGTCTCGCCGATCGCCCGCGAGAGCGCGAGGATCACCCCGGCCATGATCCCCGAGAGGGCCGCCGGCACGACGACCCGGAGCGAGACCGTCCGCCTCGTCGCGCCGAGCCCGTAGGCCGCCTCCCGCAGCCCGAACGGGACCGCCCGCATCGCGTCCTCGGCGAGGGAGGCGACGAGCGGCGTGACGGCGATGCCGATCACGATCGCCGCCCCGAGCGCGTTGAACACGCCGGTCCCCGGCAGGAGCGGCTGGAGGATCCGCGGGGTGAGGAACGTGAGCCCGAAGAACCCGAACACCACCGTCGGGATGCCGGCGAGGACCTCGAGCGCCGGCTTCACGAGGGCGCGGGTCCGCGGGCGCGCGTACTCGGACAGGAAGATCGCCGAGCCGAGCCCGAGCGGGACCGCGATCGCCGTGCCGAGCAGCGCGATGAGGACCGTGGCGCTTGCGAGGGGGAGCACCCCGAACGTAGCCGGCTTGAACGTCGGACCCCACGAGGTCCCCGTGAAGAACTCGCGCGGCGAGACGACCCGGAAGAAGTCGATCGCCTCGAACAGGAGCGAGCCGATGATGCCGAGGGTCGTGGCCACCGACACGACCGCGCAGAGCAGGAGCAGGCGCCGGACGAGCGCCTCGACGCGGCGCGTCCGGCGCCTGGTAAGCGAGACCCCCGTCGTGATCGCCATGCCTCACCCCTCGCGGCGGGGCCGCCCCGCCCGGGGCGGCCCCCTAGCCTAACCGTGCGCCGGCCTCACGCCGAGGCCTTGAAGTCCTCCCACTCCTTGACCTCGGCGGCGTACGTGTCCGGATGCACGTCGATGTACCCGACGTCCTTCACGAGCGCCTGGCTGTTGGCCATGTAGTAGTCCATGAAGGCGACCACCGCCGGGTTCGCGAGCGAGGCCTTCTTCACGTAGACGAACAGCGGCCGGGACAGCGGCGTGTAGGACCCGTCGTTGATCGTCTCGGGCGTCGGCTCGACGCAGCCGTTCCCGCCGTCGATCGCGAGCACCTTCAGCTTGTCGCTGTTCTCGACGTAGTACGCGTAGCCGAAGTACCCGAGGGCGTTCTCGTCGCCGGCCACGCCCTGGACCAGGACGTTGTCGTCCTCGCTCGCGGTGTAGTCCGAGCGGCTCGCCCCCTCCTCGCCGACGATCGCGGCGGTGAAGTAGTCGAACGTGCCCGAGTCCGTCCCGGCCCCGTAGAGGGTCAGGGGGCGGTCCGGGAAGCTCGGGTCGACCTGGCTCCAGTTGTCGATCTCGCTGCCCGGCTCCCAGATCGCCTTCAGCTGGTCGACGGTGAGGCAGCTCGCCCAGTCGTTCGCCGGGTTCACGACGACCGAGAGGCCGTCGAGCGCGACCTGCAGCTCCACGTACTCGATCCCGTTCTTCCGACAGAGGTCGATCTCGTCCTGCTCGATCGGCCGGGACGCGTCCTGGATGTCGGTCTCCCCGTTGCAGAACTTCTCGAACCCACCGCCCGTGCCCGAGATACCGACCGAGACCTGGACGTCCGGGTTCTCGGCGGTGAACTCCTCGGCCACGGCCTGGGTGATCGGGAAGACCGTGCTCGAGCCGTCGCCGGTCACGGTGCCGGTGAGACCGCCGCCGGTGCTTCCGCCGCCGCCCTCCTCGGTGTTGCCGCACGCGACCGCGGCGAGCGAGAGCGCGACGACGAGCGCCGCCGCCCCGAGCCACCTCGGTGCCATCCGCATCCAGGACCTCCTCGTCCGTGCCTCGACGACCCACCTCGGGTCGTCACCCGGCGCGGATGCTAGGCGGCCGGCGTGGCCGGCACGGGACCCGAAGGTGAACGGAGCGTGAACGATGCTCGAGGCGCCGCCGGCCGTGCGAGACTGCCGCCGTGGAGGCGCTCGCGGTCGTCCTCGCCCTGCTCGTCCTCGCCGTCGCCGTCGGGCTGTGGCTGCGGGACCGGGCGCGACTGCGAGGGCGGATCCTGCGCCTCGAGCGCGAGC
>Ga0073930_1001074_pt1 | contig 27564 bp, 24 predicted proteins | sample DewCreD2012metaG_5_FD_76968 | JGI IMG/M metagenome (GOLD analysis project Ga0073930, IMG submission 76968) | Hot spring sediment bacterial and archeal communities from British Columbia, Canada, to study Microbial Dark Matter (Phase II) - Dewar... ...
GTAGCGCAACAGCGTTGCGGGGTCCTTTTCCGACTCGCGGTAGATGCGCACCCACAGCTCAGGCGTCTGGCGCATCGCGATGGCAGGCATCACCAGCGGGTCTTTGGGCGCAGGCAGGTCGGCTGCCGTCCTCGACGCACTCAGCAGAAACACAGCACCGCCAAACAACGTAAAGATACTCATCTGCCCTCACCCCGCTTGCTCGCTTGCTCAATGGCATACCGTAAGGCAGTTCTCACGCGGACTTCCGGTTCTATTTGCAGCCAGTGCCGTAATCTGGGAATGGCTGCCCGCGTCGCTACCTGGATTAAGGCTTCAGCAGCGCTCAGCCGAATGCTGGAGTGCGGATGCTCCAGCAGTTCCAGCAACAGCGGCTCGGCGCGCGCGTCTCCAAGACGCTTGAGCGCGTCGATGGCCGACAGGCGCAACCCCAAGTCCTCCTCCTGTCGCGCAGCCGCGAGCAGGTCATCGAAAGCCTCTCGCGCCTCAAGCCAGCCGAGCCCACGCGCCGCCATATCCCTACAAGGACCGCGCCGCAGGATGCCCAGAAACGCACTGGCGGCTTCCGGCGCACGCAATCTGGTCAGCACGTGCAAAGCGGTAGACACGGCGGGCTCGTGACTGCTGGGATCTTCCAGCACCTTAATCAAGGCGGGCACCGCAGGCTGACCGATATACTCCAGCATCTCCCCAACCCACAGGTCGGTTCCCACGTACTGTTCTTCATTCACCTCGCGGATTAGCTCCTGTATCGCCTCTTGTAAAGTCATTCCTACCGTGCGCATCCGCCAGTATGCCCACGCGGGGTCTGGCTGTTCCGGCTCCAGCGGCAGAGACCTGCTGCGCACGTCTCCGCTGCACCCCGCTACATATTGTCGCAGCACCTCCATCGCCCGTCGGTCTTCCATGCGAGCCAGGGCAAACACATACGGGTCGGGCGGAAAGGAGGAGCTTGCCTTCTCCACCAGCAGCGGCACGGCTTCTACCGCCTTCAGCACACCCAGAGCGCGCGCCCCCTCCGCCGTCTTCAGCCAAAACTGCCATCTGTCGCGCAAAGGAGCCGTGAGGGGAGGCTCAGGGGTCTGCACCCAGGCGACCATGGCTTTCACGTAGGCATCTCTGCCCTGCGCGCGGCAACGGATGCGCTCAATGGTGTAACGCACACGGTCTGCCAGCTCTAGATAAATTTCGTTTGGCCCATATGTCCATCCTTCCAGTGGTTTTGCTGCTACCTCGTAGCGCCGCACATACTCTTCCAGTGAGGGTATCAGTTCCGGAGAAGCCACATCTCCCAACCGACGCAGCGCATAAACACGCATCTGGGAACGCATATCCTCCATGTCTTTCCATCTCACCAGAGGTTCTGTGGTGCCATATACCTTGCGGTCTAACCACTGGTCATCCAGGTACGACAGCAAGGCGGCGGGGTTCTTCGCAGACAGCCGGTGTATCTCCACCAGAGGACGCGGGGTCGGTTTGAAAATGATGCCCGGCAAGATGACCTTCGACCGCGCTTTAAGAGGCGACTCTGCCCCCAGGGCGAAGGCACTCAGCAACGCCACGGCTGGCACGCATATAAAGATTGTCTTCATGGCTGTTACTCCTGTGCTTGAACGTGAACTGGATCAGTAGTCCTGACGGCCACCTTCCGACCAGTCCTGCTCGTCCAGACTGCCGACGAGGTAGCCGTTCCACTCTCCGAACAGCTGGGCATACATCTCGTGGTCCAACACCGTGCAAACCTCCCGCCCAGTGGCATCCTTACCGTAAAGCCACCAACGCTCTACCGCGTATGGGTCATCTTTTCCAAAACCAAGCGAGCGATGCAGGTGCTCCCAAGAGTCGCACACGCCATCCATGTCCTCATCATACGGTCGTCGGAAAGGATGGAACAGGTACGACCCGATGTGCGCCGAGTCAAAGCCACCCCATGATGCCAGGAACAGGTCACGTTCTGCGAGCTCATGCGCCACCGTATTGGCAACTGCGTCGATACCGTCAGCCCATAAGCCATACCGTCGTACGGCGCCTCCTGATTCTATGCGGGCTTTCAAGGAGCTACCGAACAAATAAACGCGCCCCCGATATTGCTCGCTGTGCTGCAAGCCATAAGGTGCCCAGTACCCACTCCAATCGAGAATCCCGACAGTAGTATCAGTTATGTCAGTTCCGGGTCTCGATGGCGGCCGGGGCGCATAGTAGACCACATATCCGCCATCGAGGTTTGGGTCCATCTCATTAAAGCGAGGGATAACTGCCCCCCAATGCCCGGGACGAGCATCGAACCAGTTTGGTGGGTCCCAGTGGGCAATAGAGGAAATTCCCCTTGAAAAGTCACACATCTCATCGTGCGTAAACAGGCGGAAGGTGATAGCCCGCGAACGGGTCTTGGTGTTCTGAAATCCAAGCCACGGGTCGGGATAGGGGAAGGCAAACGTTGCCCGTACTTCGACCACAACCCGCCGATGTTCTTCATCGGGTGATATCGGGAAAGTATCAAACAGCCGCCAAGGTGGTTCGCCCCTAAACCGACCTCTCCATGGCATCTGAAGCCACTCTACATACCGTAGATACCATGGTAAGGTTGCGGGGGCGTCGACCACCCAGTTATAATAAACAGTTTCCTCACGGCGAAGGCCGGAAGCGAACAAAGAAGGATACGTTGTTCCTCCGCTAACGCCGCGACCGACAATAGAGTGGATTGTAGGCACATCCAGTATCGTAAGGGTGATTGTTAGCGATACAGGTTCGTCCCTTCTAGAGGCTATCGGTGAGCGATCATACACAGTGCATTCCAGTTGCACGGTGCGGCTGAACTCTCCGGGGTCTAGCGCTGGGGGATGGTAGTCTGCATATCGCAGGTATCTGCTGAAAGCTGGTCGGTCGTCAATCATACCTCCCCCATGTCTAATCCGCCAATGAACGTCAAGATGGTTCATCGTCTCGCGCACCTTGTTGGTTAACCGTACATCGCGGTCTGCGTTCGTGATAGAGACTTCGTCGTAGTCAACAACGTGGATGACAATGGGTATCGGTCCAGACAGGTTGCTGAAGAGCTCCGCACCAGCCGGTTGCACGGCAAGTACTCGGATTGAGTCCCCGGGGCTGTATTGCCGGTAATGCGGCACGCTCATAGCGAGGAATTGCCCACTATTAGGAGGCTGAATCTGGGCTGTTATCCGCCATAGTCCCGCATCCGGCAGATACAGGCTAAAGAAATCTTCGCCCTCTACTGAGAAATCTGCATAATAAACTATCTGTTCAGGTGCATCCTCACGAAAGGCCTCCAATCGTATGCTAACCGCCCCTCCATACCACTCTTGTAAACGGATAACGCCACACACGTGGTATCCTTCATTCGGCGCGGGCAGGCGGGGCAGCGTGGGGTCAAACGGCTCCGCACCCACCTGTCCAAAGTTGCGTACCACAATGCCGACATCAAACAGGGTCACTTCGCCGTCACCGTCCAAATCGGCACGCGGGTCCCAGTTGGGGTCGCCGGGCACGCTTCCCATCGCGCTAACCACAATCCCGAAATCAGAGAGGGTTACTTCGTTATCGCCATCGCAGTCGCCGTTGAGCAGGGTGATGTGGAGACTTTGGGCTTGCAGGGGAGAGACCAGCAAACACAGGCTCACCACTGCCCACGCGATAAGGGGGGGGGGTAGAAAAGCGCAAATTGCAAGACATCTTGATAAGCCTCCCTTCGCACTCCTCTAGAACACGGGTTTGGTGAGAGTATACACCTTACATCATCGGTTTGTCAAGGTTTTCTGAGGGTGTTCGAGAATTGTTGAGAAGTTGGTTGTAGCGCAAGGAGAGAGGCGTTCTTGCTACCCCTTGTCTTACCTCACCCCCGTCCCCTCTCCTACGAGGAGAGGGGCGTTCCCCCTTCCCTCGCAGGGAAGGGGGCAAGGGGGTTAGGTGATCTATCCTCCAACCACCAATTTCGAACACCCTCAGGTTTTCTCAGATTCGTGGGTGGTTTCTAATGTGAAATGTCACATCGCCATCCAAACAATAGCGTTGCAAAGCGTCAGGTCCTTTCGAGAAGATTTACTTCCATGACCTCTGCTGGCTTGCTTACCGTTACCCTCCAGGTCTTCACCTCGCACGCGCCGATGGGGGCTTCCCATCGAAGCCCCAGCACTGGCATCTCGATTTTCACCGTGCAGGGATGCCCTGCGCTCTCGTATGCCCGCACAATCAGCGCGTCGGCGTCCTCCGCCTTCTTGCACACCGTCAGCAGCACGTTTTGCGGCTCCACCCGCAGGAAAGAAGCCGCTTTGGGCAGGCTGCCCTCGTGCAGATACTCGTTGACAGTGATGGGCGGCACGTTCAGCTCCCATGCCCGACGCGCTACATTTGCCTCCTGCCAGCTGCCCCGATGCGGCACCATGCGGCACACGACTGTCTGAATACCCTGATCGATCGTCGGGTAGCGGCGTTCAGGGTCCAGTCGGTAGGGGTCATGGTGCGCATAGACGGGGCTGCGCAGCAGGCTCAGCCTCAGCTCCGAACCCAGTGCGTCGTAGCCGTATTTGCTGTCGTTCAGCAGGGCGAAGCCGTAGGGGATGCGGCTGCCGTCCTCGTCGGTCGTCCAGCCAGACAAATCCACCCACTGCTGACAGGGTTCCTCCTCTCCGTTAGGTGTCCGAATGGTAAAACCGTAAGGGGCTTCGGCGGTTACCTGCGGCTCCTGCAGGCGCAACTGGAAGGCGAGTTTCAGCATCTTATATTGCTCCTGCCAGTTCACCGTGATGCGGCTCTCCAGCAGGTCTATGTCGCGATAGAGATACAGGCGGTGTATCAGCTCGGAGTTGCCCCAGCGGCTCTCGATGCGCAGGCACGCCCGCACTGCTCCTGCCTCCTCCATCACCAACTTCGCGCCTGCAAACCGCCCCAGATAGGTGCGGAAGGCATCGACGTCATGGCTCCAGGTGTCGCTGGGGTCATCGATAACCACGCCCACACCCGCTGGTGCGGAGAAGACCTCCACGCGGTTGCGCTTATCGAACAGGCGGGACAGGTGTCCGTCGGCGTTGACCTCCAGACGCCAGAAAGCGTTCTCCATCCTTGCGGCTGAATCGGTAGCCTCTATCTCCAGCATCCCTTCGGGTGCGTCCGCCGAGACGGCGACATCCCTCCGCAGCACGCGATAGCCCATAGCAGGTAAGTCCACCACGAAGACCACGCGCGGCTGACCGGCAACGGTGCTGGAAGCGATGCGCTGGGCAAGCAACGGCTTGCCGGTTTCGTCCTGCAACCCCACATCGCACCGTTCCACCTCCACGGGCGCTTTCACCTCCCACGGCAGCGGGTTGAACACCACCAGCGGCATTCCCTCGCCACGCGTGTCTATCGAGCGGGTGAGTGCTTGCAGGCGGGTATGCAGGGTGTAACCGCCCAGCGTCGCCGCGTGCCCGAACAGGTCGCGGGCGTCCTCGTAGCCCTCGGGCAGACTGGTTCCCGCCAGAATGTCGTGGAACTGGTTGAACAGCAGGCTCTGCCACGCCTCGGTGAACGCTGCCTGCGGATAGGGACGCTGTAGCAGCAGCCACGCCATCGATGCCACGCGCTCGGCGGTCATCAGCAGGTGTTCCACGCGGCGGTTCTGGCGTTTGACCTCTGAGTGGGCGGTATAGCAGCCGCGCGCATGGTGCTGCAGCTCCTCCGCGACGACTGGTATGGCTGCGCCCGCATCCGCCTGCGCCTCTGCTGCTTCGAAGAAGGCTTTCAGCGTGCTGAGGCGGACCTCTGGGGCATCGGTCTGCTGCGCCATTGCCAGCAGGGAGCGGATGTTCTGGATGGTAGGACCGCCGCCATGATTGCCCACGCCGTAGAAGACGATGTAATCGGACAGGAAGTCGGGGCTGCCTTCCGCGCATTTCTGCACGTGTTCGGCAAGGTCATCGCCCCAGGTGGCGTAGGAGCGAGTGATGCGCGCTGCCAGCACGCGCGAGCCGTCGGGTGATTGCCACCAGAAGACGTTGGCAGGCAGGCTCTTCTCGTGCGGACCGGGGCGCATGAAGATGTAGCGCGTCAAGCCCGCCCTGCGCAGGATTTGGGGCAAGGTGCCCGCGTGCCCGAAAGAATCGGGGTTGTAGCCGACGGTGGCGGTGACGCCAAAGGTCTTCTGGAAGTATCGCTGGGCGTAAAGGGCATGGCGCACGAACGACTCGCCGCACGGGACGTTGCAGTCGGGCTGCAACCACCATCCGCCCACAATCTCCCAGCGTCCTTCCTGCACCCGCTGGCGGATGGCAGCGAGCATCTCGGGGTCGGTCTGCTCCAGCAACCAGTAGAACGCCGCCGAGCTGCCCGTGAAGTGGAACTCCGGGAACTCCTCCATGCGCTGCAGCACGCTGGCGAAGGTGGCACGGATGGTCTCCAGCCCCTCCGTCCACCGCCACAGCCACACGGGGTCGATGTGCGCGTTACCGATGGCGTGAAGCCTTTTGTTCTGCACCAGGCCGTTCCTCCCTGTCGTTATCCTGCTTGATTTCAATACCACTCCACGCGCAAGCCGCCCGGCAACTTCTCGCCTTCCAGCGCGCCCGTCACCCCTGCATCCGTCAGGTGATAGGTCACGAACGGCACCTCCCCTTGTTGCCAGTCTGCCAGGGGCAACAGCGGCACGCGGCAGGGATACGGGGCTGTCCTGCGCAGACGCACCACTCCCTGCGTACGGTCTATTTGCAGACCGCACATCGCGAACAGGTAGCCGATGGAGGTGATACCCCGCGGGTAGAAGCAAAGGTTGTTGGTGAAGTAGGTGTCGATGAACCCCTTGTTCAGTCCCGCGGTGTTCATGAGTTGCTCCATCGCCATGTACCTCGAAGAGTTATCGGGCAAGCCGACGTCGAGATAGGCAGCGATGTAGTCGCGCCACAGATTCTGAGAAAGCCACACGTTGCTTTTGTCCGCACTGGTGTGCGTGCAGCCGTACTCGGTGAGCGCATGCCGATAGGCGTTGGCGATGTCCTGTTTCATGCGCCAGAGGTCCACGGGCGGCGTGTGTCCGCTCATCAGCAGGTAGAGCAAGCCGTTGGCGGTGTAGATGGAGTAGGCGTCCCAGCCGCTCAGCTCGCCGTGCAACGGCTCGCCCGTCCAGGGGTCGTGCAAGCCTTCGGCGGTGCGCTCCAGGCAGACGGCATAGTGGTCGCCCAGCCAGGCGTGTGCGTCGAGAGTTTCCCGAATGCGCGTGACGATGCGCTCACACTGCGCCTGCCATTCGGCATCTCCAAGCGCGCTCGCCAGCTGCGCCGCGGCATGGCACGCGGAGAGCGTTTTGACCGCGAGGTATACCTGCTCTCGCGCGTACTGCACCGCGGCGGAGGCATCGTCGATGGTGTTTGCTACCCCTTCGTTTGGGAAGCCGTTACCAGTGGTATCGCTGCGCTCGAAGTAGTTTACGAGTCGCTTGCACAGCGCATGATGTCGACGCGCGGGCGCCAGGTTGCCCGCCCACCGCCAGTAGGCGTGCAGCATCAGCAGGTAGTTTGCGTTCTCTTCCACCTGCATGGGATGGGGATAAGCCTGCGAACCCACCTGCGCGTGCGTGCCCATGTCGTGCGCGAGGTAGCTGCCCACTTCGTCCTGCATCTCGAATCGCGCCCACTCGTCCAGCAGCTTCTCCAGCAAAGGCAGCCAGAAGGCGAAGTAGACCAGCCCGTTGTTGTACTCCACGTCCACCGTACTGTGGAAATAGCAGGAACCTTCCCATACGCTGAACCACTCTTCGCCCTGCTCGTCCACCACCCACCAGCTGTTTAGCAGGAAGTTCTGGAACGAGAAGCGGATGAGGTCCAGCTGCGATTTGCTAAGACTTGCTTCGTCCAGCAGGCTCTCGGTGAATGCCGTCTTGCGCAGAAGGGTGTCCTGTTGCTCCCTTGCGAAGCGTGCCACGTCCTCCACGCTGGCGAAATGGCGTGTGTACAGGAACCGCATCGGCTTGCCGAACACTTCCAGCACGGGTGCATCCACGTATGCACACCACGCGAAGCGCAGAGTGGCTTCCTCGCCGCGAGAGAAGTCAAAGGGAAGTGATAGCCCGTCGTTGTCGATGGATGCTCCGTCGGTCAATGGCACGAGCCGTTCGTGCGCCGTCGGTGGCGTATCACCGACAATAAAGTCTTTGATGGAGAAGCGGTCGTCCGCCACCTGCGAGATAACATATTCCATCGCCAGTGCGTCGGGCAGGGCGGTGAACTGCAAGCCCTCCCGTTTCAGACGCACCAACAGCCTGCCCTGCTGCAAGGGATTTTGGGTGTTTGTCCAGAAGAGACGATGCTGTGGCTGCACCCGCAGGGTGAAATAGAGCACTGGCGCAATGGAGGTGGAGACGTCGTGCGGATAGAAGGGAGCGGTTACTTCCAGCGTCAAGCGAACGCCGTACTTGACGGAATGCGCGGTATAGCGCACGCCGCAAAGGCGCAGCTCCTGTTCCACCGCGTCGAACATCTCCGCCTCGCGGGTAAACGGTAGGGCAACCACCTCACCGCTCTCTGTCTGCACCCCGATGGTCAGGTCTAGAGGCTGGTCTATCCATCTGCCCAGCGCGGAGTGCAACACATGACGATGGTAGGGATCGAACACCAGTGTGAAGCGCGATCCCAGTCGGCTAACAGATGTCGCGAACAGGTTCATCTCTCCACCTCGTTAGGGATTGTCTTACTGAAGAGCTGCTGGACAGCATCGTTCCATGCCATCTTTATCGCTGCAGGCGCACCGTTCAACAGCTCCGTGAATTCTTTCAGAAAAACCTTCCTGCCCTCATTCCCAGCGGTGGCAAGGTTGTAATAGACCCAGTCCTGCACGCGGATGAAGCCAACCTCATGCCCCTGTGCAAATAGCATTTCTGCCAGCAATTTGGCGTCTTTTTGAGGTTCTAGGTTGGTGAAAGCGAAAAGATAATCGCGCAAACCGAGCTGGGAAATCTTGTCGCGCAGCGTGGTTTCAACCCTGCCTCTATCTACCTCGCGTTCTGTCACCTCGATGACGAGATATATTTGCCCTCCATCCCATACTGTGACATCTCCTCCAACACCAGAGGTCCGGTCGGCAACATTAATGGGCTGCCATTTAATATCCCATGCCAGGCGATACACCTGTTTCATAGCGCGCAGAAGAGCCACCGTGATTAGGACAGGCAACACACCCCCGCTTGGGCGGGACAGGAGATTTGCAACTACCTGGGCAATTTGATCTAAGCTCATCCGATCAAGAGCACCAACAGGAACTCTTGAACTCTCCCGCAGCTCCACGAAACGATACAGCAGGTAGCGCAGAAGGATTCTCGCCTGGTCAGGGTCCGCCTGTTTCAGCACTTCAATGTATCGCAAGAAAGCGTCGTAGCCCGTCTTGTCGCGCAGTCCTTCACGCGTTTCATGGACAAACCGTACGCTTCGTCGGAATACGGCGAGATATGGACCTTTGGAGCAGGGAACTTGCCGCGAAACAAGGAAAGGGTTGACTACCTGTTCGTCTAGCGTACGCCCACTAAAGGCGTTGCTACCATGACCTGCATAGGGTAATGTGATATCGATGCGGGAGTCGATAACACGAGCTAACGCACAACCCAATAAAGCCTCACGAAAAGCCTGAGTACGTGTGGTAAACAGAATGTCCGCTGCGTCGCGAAGGATAGGGTCTACATCAATAGGAGATGCACTAAGGTAAGCACGTTCGGCCATATCGAACTCGTGTTGCAGTAATCTCTGGGCAGTCTCTAAATCGATGCGTATTGCCACCGCTTTTTGAACCTCTTCAAACAGGCACTCGATAATTGATCCATAGGGCTTCTTGTCGCGGCTGTTTCACCGAGTGGCAGGTTTTTACTGGCGCGAGAATACACTCCCAATCCCCATAAAGCTCGTCCATCAGTGGACAGCGGTACCCCGATATCGCGACCATTCCCTTGCATTCGTGCAACACCTTCGCCAGCTCCCTGTGAGCGGAGGCGTCCATCTCAAAACCATAGGCGCGTCTATCGCCGCGCGTATCTGGCACATACGGCGGGTCACAGTAGAACAGTGTTCGTGGGGAGTCGTAAAGTCGAATGACCTCAATAGCAGGGCGGTTTTCAATCTGCACGCGAAGCAGGCGTTGTGCGATGTCTGGCAGCAGGTCTATCCCTCCCAGCCACCGCGACACGGCACCGGACATTCCTCTCCTCGAGGTATTGATGCAGTTTGCCCATCTGCCCAATGTTGCTGTCTGCGCGAGCCCCGTGCGCGCTTGCCTGGCGCGGACGTAGAAGCGTCTGGCTCGTTCAAGGTCGGAGATATCCTCCTCAGGCGGGGAGATAGCCAGTTCAAACTCTTCCCGTGAAAACGGTGTCAGGGCTATCGCCTTAATCAGTTCGTCTGTTTGCTCACGAAGCACCCTGAAAAAGTTTACCACCTCACCGTCCAAGTCGTTGTACGTCTCCACCGGTGAGGGTTCTCTATTCAACAGGACCGCAGCAGACCCTCCGAATGGCTCACAGTAATGATGTGCTGGCGGAAGTAGTGGTAGCAACCAGTCAAGGTGAGAGTATTTTCCCCCATACCATCCGAAGGCAATCAGCCTGCGGGTTCGCGATCGCCCGTTGCGCGTCACCAGTGGGTCGACTCGACGCGTTCCCTGCCCAGGCGAAGTCAAGAACAGAGCTGGTTCCTCACCGAATTCGAAGAGTTCCATGTTATCCCCTCGCAAACTTCCCTGTATCTATTTTGGTACATTTCCGGAACCGCGTCAAGCACAGAAATTATCCCCCTACACTCTGTAGCACAATCTCACCTGCGTGGGGTCGCCGCCGACTTCTTCAAAAAGCACCAGCACGTTCTGTTCCACCAGCCAGTCGGCGGGCAGGTGGTAATAGCGCTGCGTGGGTAAGCCCTCGCCTTCCTGATACACCGCCTGCAGCAGCCACTCCTCCGGCTTGCCGGTGCCAGGCGCCAGCCAGTACCGCCCGACGCATCGCCCGTTCAGCCATGCCATGCCTTTCGTCATTCCGTTCAGGTCTAAAGCCAGCGGAGCACTGCTCTTGGGACGTTCAAAGGTCGTTTTCCACCAGCAAAGCGGTTTCCCACGCGCTACCTCAATGCTGCTCTCCCAGCGTACCAGCGCGCTGCCTTCGGCATAGACACGGTGATGCTCGCCTTTCAGCCCCGCTTCGATACGCCATGGTGCTTCCAGAGGCTCACCACGCCACAGCAGCTTGCCCCAGAAACCCTTGCGTTCGTCCACCATGTTGCGCTCGCCCAGCATCCAGTCGCCCTTAACCAGTCCCAGCGCGCAGCACAGGATGGCTAAGGTATGCTCACCTGTACTCATCTCGATTTCAAACCGCTGCGTGAAGGTGTCCAGGTCGTCCAGGTTGCGGTTCTCGGGCAAAGGCGGTTGTGTCGTGGCGACAAACTGCCCGTCCAGAAACAGATGCACCACGTCCGCAACCCCCTGCAGTTCCAGCACGCCTTTGCCTTCCTGATGCGGCAGCACCATCAGTTTGGCAACGTACCAGCAGTAGTCGGTCTGGTCGCGGGTGAACTGCAGTTGCTCCACTGGCTTGTCGGAAAGGACGGGCGGGTGCAACGGTATCGCTTCGCTGCCGGGAAGCGGCTCTACCCACCACTGGAATGGCGCGAGCTTGGGGTCGCAGACTTCGAAGCGTCGCTCTATGACATCGCGCGGCTCCACCTGCGCCGTGTTCATCAGAGGCGTGCCGTCGCCGATGAGTGTCACCGACTGCGGCGGCAGCTGGTAACGATGTCTCTGGTATGAGACAGACACCGTCCTTTGCGTGTCATCATTGCACAGGAAAACCAGCGACCGCCCATCATGTCGGTAAGTGTACACCAGAACGCCCTCGGATAGCGTTTCCGGGTGGGCGCGTTCGCTCTCCACCAGCACCGTCGCGTATTCCCGCAGGATGCGATGCAGACGCGCCAGATGGTACATCTTGGTGGTGGGCAGCCCGTATTCGTCCAGTGGGGCGTCGTAGTCGTAGCTGGTGGTTTGCAGGAAGCTGCCGTCGCGGTCGAAGTTGGTGCCGCCGTGCCACATGTAGTAATTCATGCCTGTTCCACCAGCCGCAAAGAATCGTGCGGCGGCGTATGCCACGTTCTCGGGCGTGCGGCGGTTGTGCGGGTATCCCCACAGGTCGTACCAGCCGGGCCAGTGTTCCGTCCACAGCGCGGGCTTGTCGGGGTAGCGGGCGAAGTAATCGTCCAGCTCGCGATGCGCGTAAAAGGCGTTGATGGTCTCGATGGTTCCGGGCGCACCGCCTTTGCACATCACCCATGGCACGCCTACCTGCAGGGTCCGCGTCATCTCGGCAAGGCGGTTCAGGTAACGTTCGCCTTCCTCCCCGTAGCGCCACGCGATGTTGCCGTATTCGTTTTCAATCTGCGCAAGGATGATGGGACCGCCCTGAGGCGCGAAGTACGGACGCACGTAGTCGCACAGCAGCCTCACCCACTGCTCCATCTCCCGCAGGAACGGTTCATTGTCGGTGCGCATCCGGATGCCAGGCACGTCGCGCAGCCAGGCTGGCAGACCACCGTAGTTGGTCTCCGCGCAGATATAGGGGCCGATGCGCAGGATAACATACAGTCCCAGCTCCTGTGCGATGTCCAGAAAGCGGCGGATATCCAGCCTGTCGGAGAAATCGTATATCCCGCGGAAGCGTTCGTGCAGGTTCCAGAAGACGTAGGTCTCGACGGTGTTTAACCCTGCCTCTTTACTGCGCTCCATCAACGACCGCCACATTCCGGGGGTGCTGCGGGGGTAGTGTATCGCTCCGCTCAGCAACAGTGTCCGTTTGCCATCGATGGTGACAGCACGGTGGTCGTAACTCACGTTCGGCATAATAGTTCCTCTGTTTTCGTGTGTTTGTTCAGGATTCGGTGTTTGCCCTCACCCCCGACCCCTCTCCCAGCGCTGCGGGAGAGGGGAGCAGGCTCTCCCCCTTCCCTTGCAGGGAAGGGGGCTGGGGGGTTAGGTTCGCTCCAACCTCTTCCTGCGCGTTGGCGTCATTCTCGTCGAGGGGCGGGACGCTCCTCGAAGTAATCCGGGTTTTGGCACTCCAATACATGGTGTCGGAAGGCTTCAATTAGTTGCTCCGCTTCTGAGCGCAAGCGAAAAGTGCCCTTCACCTCGCCCTGCCAGACGTCCTGCTGCACCCAGTCGGGCACAGGCATGAAGACCACTGGCTCGGGGGTATCCACCTCCACACACAGAATCAGCGGCGCACCTGGATTGTCGTGCCAGAACAGGAACTCCAGAATCACGCTATGCGGGGTATAATGCGCACTGCTCATCTGCATCTCCCGCATCTGCATCGCCTCTTCATAGGTCTTCTGGTCGAATCGCCCGACAGGCGGTGGCTGTTTGTGCTGCAACGCCTCCAGAATCTGCCTTCGGGTGGTATTGGTGAACTCGCGCAGGGTCATTGTCGCCACCTCATCTCTGGTGCTGATTGAGCCACTCCTCGACCTCCTCGACGCTCTGCTGGTAGTTGGAAATCTCCTGTTGAAGTGCCGTTAAAGCTTCCAGCAAGCCCTCGGGCGGCTCCGGAGCGACACGCGGTTGCGAATGGAGCAGCAGTACTTTGTCGTGCAGCACATCCAGCGCGACCAGCCACTGATGCACCTGCGCCTCGATCTGCCTCGCCACCAGCAGAGCGCGATTGCGCTGACGACGCGCCTCGTCGAGCTGTTTCAGGGTCAACTGGTAAGTGATAGCGAGCTCGAGCTCTCCGCGATGCTCATACCACCATGCCAGCCCAGTGAACCACAGCCGCTGAAACCACCGGTCTGGCGGCAGGTGTATCAGGATGCGGTCTTGCTGGAGCAGGTGCTCATAAATACCCGCCTGCAACCGTTGCAGGCTGTCGGGCAGGTCGCGCAGACATTCGCGGCTGTGTTGCGGCAGAGCGCGGTAGGTGCGCAGGATTCTGGCAGCACGCTCCTTCGCCTGCTTCCACAACGCCTGCGTGCGTCCGTGTCGCAACCGCCTTGCTTGCCACTGTCTCCACCTTTCCAGCCAGACACGCAGGAACATGGTCGCTCCTACCTTACAGCGCCGGTTTGCGCCGGTGCCAGTCGGTTGCCTGCTCATAGGTGTAGGCTACGCGCAGGATGGTCTCCTCGTCCCACGGCTTGCCGATAATCTGCAGACCAATCGGCAATCCGTCCTGAAACCCGCAGGGCATTGCCAGCGCAGGCAAGCCCGCGATGTTCACTGGAATGGTGCACACATCCGCCAGCTTCATCGCCAGCGGGTCTTCCGCCTTTTCGCCGATTCGGAAAGCAACGGTGGGCGACGTCGGGGTGAGGAGCACATCGTAACGCTCGAACGCACGGTCGAAGTCTCGGCGGATGAGCGTGCGCACCTGCTGTGCTTTCAGGTAGTAGGCATCGTAGTAGCCCGCCGACAGCGCATAGGTGCCTATCATGATGCGCTGCTTGACTTCCGCACCGAAGCCCTCGCCGCGAGTCTGCTCCACCATGTCGATGTGTCCTTTCAGCTCCTGCGTGCGCCAGCCGTACTTGACGCCATCATAGCGGGCGAGGTTGGAACTCGCCTCGGCGGGGGCGAGGATGTAGTAGCACGCCAGCCCGTACTCAATGTAGGGCAAAGAGGTCTCTTCCGCAACGGCTCCCACACTTTCCAGCAGGCGCACCGCCTGATACACAGCGTCAGTCACTTCGGGAGCTACTCCCTGCGCGAAGAACTCTTTCGGCACGCCGATGCGCAGCCCTTGCACCTCCGGCACCAGCGCAGCGGTGAAATCGGGCACGGGGACGTCCACACTGGTGGAGTCGCGATAGTCCTTGCCGCAGATGGCGTTGAGCAACAGCGCGCAGTCGGTGACGTCTTTGGTAATGGGTCCAATCTGGTCGAGGGAAGAGGCGTATGCCACCAGCCCGTATCGGCTGACGCGCCCGTAGGTGGGTTTCATCCCCACCACACCACACAACGCGGCAGGCTGCCGGATGGAGCCGCCCGTGTCGGAACCCAGCGCGGCAATGCACATGTCCGCTGCCACCGCCGCCGCCGAGCCCCCACTGCTGCCCCCAGGCACACAATCCAGATTCCACGGGTTGCGCGTGACAAAGAACGCCGAGTTCTCGGTGGAGGAACCCATGGCAAACTCGTCCATGTTCGCCTTGCCCACGAACACCGCGTGCCGTTGGCGGAGCTGTTCCACCACATGGGCGTCGTACGGCGGCACGAAGTTTTGCAGTATCTTAGAAGCGCAGGTAGTCAGCACGCCGCGCGTGCAGAGGTTGTCCTTCAGCGCAAGCGGGATGCCCGTTAGCGCGTCGCCCTCACCTGCCTGCAGCAGGCGGTCCGCCTCCTCTGCTTGTTGCAGGGCAAGTTCGGGTGTGCGGGTGATATAGGCGCGCACCTTCGGCTCCACAGCTTCGATGCGCTCCAGCACCGCCTGAGTGAGTTCACGGCTGGTTATCTCCCGCCTGCGCAGCAGGTCGTGCGCCTCATGGATGGTCAGACTGCATAACTGGCTCATCTCACTCCCGTGTTCCACATCTATCGTCATTTGAAGTTGGGTCACCTCACCCCTGACCCCTCTCCTAGAACGAGAGGGGTGTGCTGCTCTACCTTCCCTCGCAGGGAAGGGGGATGGGGGGGTGGGTTCCATACACACCATTATACCGCCCTTTTGCCTGGCTGTCACCGTGTAAACGCACGCTGTACCTTAGCCACCGCTGTAGCGATGTCTGCCATGTCCTGCTCATCGCCGAGCAGCATGTTCTGGTACAGCCACACTGCCTCCTCGTAGCACGCCCGCTCGCACACTGGGCAGTGTACCTTCGAATAATCCTTCAGCGTGCTGAGCTGGCACAGGTCTTTAGAGATAGGGCGGTTCAGGAAAACGCGCTCTTTATACAGCGGCACGTATCCTGCCGTGCAGGGGATGCCTTCCGCGCTCAATGCTTTGAGAAAGTCTTCGCGCGGACGTCCGCCGAAATGGCTTTTGTCATAGCGGAAGATGTACAGGTGATAGGCGTGTCGCGTCACGCGTGGATCCGGTCGGGGTGGTCGGATGCCCGGAATCTGCGACAGCATCTCGGTGAGCTTGCGTGCGTTTTGGGTGCGCCGTTCGGTCTGCTCAGGCAGGCGCTGGAGTTGTGCCAGCAGAATCGCTGCTTGAAACTCGGTCATGCGGAAGTTACTGCCCAGCACGTGATGTTCGTACCAGCGTCCGCCGCGCACCCTGCCCACGTTGTGCACCGACCACACCTGGTCCGCCCAGTGGGGGTCGTTGGTTAGCACCGCACCGCCCTCGCCCGCGTTGAGGTTCTTGCTCGCCTGAAAGCTGAAACACCCCATATCGCCAATCGCGCCCACTTTGGTGCCCTTCCACTCGGCAGCGTGCGCCTGCGCGGCATCCTCAATCACCAGCAGGTTGTGTTTGCGTGCGACCTCCAGCACGCCGTCCATGTCTGCCGGGCATCCAGCGATGTGCACGGGAATAATCGCCCTCGTGCGTGGGGTAATCGCCTCCTCGATTTTCGTGGGGTCGATGTTCAGGCTCTCCTCCTCCACGTCTACGAACACGGGTGTCGCGCCTACTGACAGCACTGCGGTGGCCGTGGCAATGAAGGTATATGGCGGCACGATGACCTCATCCCCGCAGCCGATATGTGCCGCACGAAGAGCTACCTCCAGTGCCGCTGTGCCGTTGGTGACGCACACGGCAAACTGCGCATCCTGAAATCGGGCGAAGGCTGCCTCGAACTCCCGCACCTTCGTACCCTCGACCGACCACCACTTACCACTGCGCACCACCTCCAGCAACGCCTCTTCTTCGGTCCTGTCAAAGACGGGCCAGGTAGGCCAGCCGCGTGCGCGTACGGGCGTGCCCCCCTCAACGGCTAAGGTGTCTGCCGTGCTGTGTATCATGGTCTCAGCCTCCCGCAGTCTTTAGCACAGGATTCGCTTTTCAGCGGAAGATTCCTGTCGGTAGTGCGGCGCGCGCTGAAAGCGTAAAGACAAACTCAGACAATACACACTCCTGTTGATGTGGTAACAGAAAGGCTTTTGCTTATTGGCGGGCTTTCATCCGGGCAGACAATGGTACAAAAGGCGGAGAACGAACGCCTCTTCGCACTCACACCCCTTTATGGCAGAAATCCGCGCAAAAAGAATACCCTTACAGGTGCTACAACTTTGGCGAAAGAGGTAAAATGCAGTGTGGTACAGCAACAGCTTTTTACTTGCCTGGCAGAGGGTCATCACGATGAACGCTGAGGCGCAACACTGGATCGAAGCGCTACGGTTGCAACCGCATCCCGAAGGAGGTTACTATCGGGAAACTTACCGCTCCAGCCAGCGACTGCTGGGGTGTTGCCTTTCCCAGCACGAGGGACCACGCGTCGCGGCAACCGCCATCTACTTCCTCTTGCCGGGTGAGCAGTTTTCCGCTCTGCATCGCCTGCGCTCCGATGAGATATGGCATTTCTATGCGGGCAGCCCATTGACCCTGTATATCATTGACCCGCAGGGCAATCTCTCTCAAGTCAAGCTGGGAAAAGATATCGACAACGACGAATCGTTGCAGGTGATGGTACCAGCTGGCTGCTGGTTCGGAGCAACAGTGGACGCACCCGACGGTTACACGCTGGTGGGCTGTACGGTAGCACCCGGTTTCGAGTTCGAGGACTTCGAGCTGGGTCATCGCGAAGAGTTGATAGAACGCTATCCGCAGCACCGCGAACTGATTGAGCGGTTAACGAGGTAACAGCGAAATGCACAGTACCCGACTGGTAATATTCGGCGCGACCGGGGACCTGACGCGACGGTTTCTGGTGCCGGCGCTTTACCGTCTGCACCGCGCCGGTTTGCTGGAGCCCGACCTGCAAATCGTTATCTATGCCCGTCGCCCCCTGACGCTGGAGACTTTTCTGGATGGCATGGAGAGCGCATTGCGCGAGACGGGCAGGGACATGAGCGCGTGGGAGCAGTTTGTGCGCCGCTTTGTCGCCTATGTGCAGGGCGGGCTGGACGCAGAGGGAGTGCGCCAGCTGCGCGACTGGATAGACGGCAACGCGGTGTTCTACCTGGCTCTGCCGCCCGGCTTGTTCGCGGAGGCGGCGGAGTATCTCGCCCTGGCAGGGCTTCACGAAGAGAAATCGGGCTACCGTCGGCTGGTCATCGAGAAGCCCTTCGGGCAGGACCTGCAAAGCGCACACCATCTGCAACAGCGCGTGAGCCGATACTGGCGCGAGGAACAGGTCTTCCGCATTGACCACTATCTGGGCAAGGAGACGGTGCAGAATATCCTGGTCTTCCGGTTCGCCAACCTGTTGATGGAGTCGTTGTGGAACCGCAATTACGTGGATTGCGTGCAGATTACCGCCGCTGAAACCGCTGGCGTGGAAGACCGTTCTGGCTACTACGACCAGTCGGGCGCGCTACGCGACATGGTACAAAACCACCTGACGCAGTTGTTCACCCTGACCGCGATGGAGCCTCCCGCCAGCCTGGACCCGGATGCCCTGCGCAGCGAGAAGGTGAAAGTGCTGGAGTGCGTGCGTCCCATCCCGAAGAATGCCGTGGGGGCGTTTGCAGTGCGTGGACAGTATACACGTGGCAGGCTGGACGGCGTCGAGGTGCCGGGCTATCTGGAGGAACCCGGTGTGTCGCCAAACTCCACCACCGAAACGTATGCCGCTATCAAGCTGTACGTGGACAACTGGCGATGGCAGGGGGTGCCTTTCTACCTGCGCACGGGCAAGCGATTGGCGGCGGAGCGCAGCGAAATCGCCATCCGGTTCAAATCACCACCGGTACAGCTGTTCCGGCGCACCCCGCTGGACCATGTCGAACCCAACAGCGTGGTCTTTGAGATGAAGCCCTCGGAAGCCATGTTGCTGGTGGCGCAGGCGAAAACCGTCGGACTGGAGATGGGCGCACGCACCATTGTGCTACGTGCCTGTTACCGCGAGGTGGGTGAGGAGGGCTACGAAGCGTATGAAACCCTGCTGTTGAGCATCCTGCAGGGCGACCGCACCTACTTCCTGCGCTTCGATGAGGTGGAAATGGCGTGGGAGATACTGGACCCGGTGCTGCGGGCGTGGCAGACGCAGAACGTGCCAATGGCGTTTTACCCGGCGGGCAGCGAGGGACCGCGTGAGGCGGAACGGATACTGGACTCATCGACTCACCAATGGCGACCTCTGAAAGGCGAACCGGTCGGCTCCGAGTGCAGGTAGCCGACAGCGCAGACGAACTCATCCGGGCTGTTGCGGAAGCGATAGCCGCACGGGTCACGGAGGTGCTTTCCCGGCAGGCCAGTTTCAGCCTGGCTCTGTCGGGCGGCAATACTCCGCGCGCACTGTATCGCCTGCTGGCACAGGAGTATCGCCAGCGGGTGGAGTGGAACCGCGTGCATCTCTTCTGGGGCGATGAGCGATACGTTCCGCACGACCATCCCGCCAGCAACTACCGGATGGCGCGGGAGACGCTGATAGACCCTCTGGGCATCCCATCGCAAAACGTGCATCCGATGCCCACCGACGAGCCGACCCCCGATGAGGCCGCCTTCCGCTACGAACAGGAACTGCGCCGCTTCTTCGGCACAGAACCGCGCTTTGACCTCGTGTTGCTGGGTATGGGCGCAGACGGACACACCGCTTCCCTTTTCCCGGGCACGCCCGCCCTGCAGGAGCGCATCCGCTGGGTAGCCGTCGGCGAAGCCCCGTCGGAACCCCGTATCCGCCTCACGTTAACGCTACCCGTGCTGAACGCCGCACACGCCGTGTACTTTGTGGTGACGGGGGAGGACAAGGCGGAGACCGTGCGCCGGGTGCTGATGGAACAGGAGCCGTTGCCCGCCGCGCTGGTGCAGCCGGAGCAGGGCGACCTCATCTGGTGGCTGGACGCAGCAGCGGCAAGAGGCGTATAATGGATAGGAGTTATGTCAATGCGGTGTAGACCCAGCAGTCATGCTTTTTCAGCAAGCGGAGAGGCCATTTCCTGTCATGCTGAACGCGCAGTGAAGCATCTCTGAGATTCTTCGCTTCGCTCAGAATGACAGCTGATGTCGCTTTATCAAGCAAAATCATCGATAGTCTTTCAACTGCGTAACTCACAGACGAGCCATTATGTCTCTTGAGATATACAATACCGCTCTGCACCTGTTGCCGCTGCGCACGCGGATGCCCTTCCGCTACGGCATCGCCACCGTGCACGAGCTGCATCATGCCGTCCTGCGCGTCACCATGGCCGTGAACGGGCGGCGGGTAGAAGGTTGCTCTGCCGACCACCTCGCGCCTCGCTGGTTTGTGAAAGAGCCCAGTCTCAGCGCGGGTCAGGAGCGACAACTTTTGCTGCGCTCCATCCACCATGCCGCCGACCTTGCCCGTGAGGCAGGAGAGGTTTCTACGCCTTTCGACCTGTGGTGGCTGGTCTACCACGCCCAAAGGGATTGGGCGCGGGCGGAAGGCGTTGCCCCGCTGGTGGCAGCCTTTGGGGTGAGTCTGGTGGAGCGGGCGGTCATCCACGCCTTCTGCACGGCAATAGGAAAGCCGTTCGGCTGGGCGTTGCACGACGGCTCACTGGGCGTGCAGCTGGAACGGATTTACCCCGCGCTGGCAGGCACGCAACCGCGCGACTATCTGCCCACCGAACCGCGACCGCGCATCACCGTGCGCCACACTGTCGGCTTAAGTGACCCGCTGACCGAAACAGACATCGCTCCCGAAGAGCGGTTGGATGACGGCTTGCCGCAGTCGTTGCAGGCGTGCATCCGCACGTATCGGCTGACTCATTTCAAGGTCAAACTGAGCGGCGACCCGCAGTTCGACCACGCGCGGCTGCGACAGCTAGCACGGCTGCTGCCGCAGGAGTGTCCCTCCTATCGCTTCACGCTGGACGCCAACGAGATGTATCCCGATATCCAATCCTTCCGCGCTTTTTGGGAGCAGCTGCAGGCGGACGCGAGCCTGCGCGATTTTCTGCAACGGCTGATATTCGTGGAGCAACCTCTCCACCGCGACGAGGCGCTGACCGAACGCACCCGCGAGGAGCTGTACCGCTGGAAAAACCACCCGCCCGTGATTATCGACGAATCCGACGCGGAGCTGCACACCCTGGCGGTTGCGCTGCAGTATGGTTACTCGGGGTGCAGTGTGAAGAGCTGCAAAGGCGTCTTCAAGGGCATTGCCAACGCCTGTCTTGCCGAGCATCTGCGCCTTCAGGGACAGCAAGTGCTGGTGAGCGGCGAAGACTTGACCACTGTCCCGCCAGTTTCCCTGCAGCAGGACCTCGCGCTGATGGCGAACCTCGGCATCGAACATGTGGAGCGCAACGGTTATCACTACTTCCGCGGGCTGAGCATGTTGCCGCAGGAGCAACAGGAGCGGCTGCTGAACGACCACCCCGACCTCTTCACCCGCCATCCGCAGGGGTTTGTGACGCTCAGGGTGACGAAGGGTCAACTGCACACCGAAAGCGTCACCGCCGCCCCGTTTGGGGTAGCAGGTTGTCAGGCACAGGAGCGCAGTGAGGCAGGAGACGTAAGGCAATAACAGGACGGTGGGCGAGAAGGCAATCAGGCAAGCCCTGGTCAGCACGGAGTTGCCGAAACGCAGTCAGGTGCCTCCCAGCCATTCACCGGCCCCTGCTCGCTCAACACCGCATCCCGCGAGATAAACCGCCCGACTTCTAGGGCGTGGATTGGTCAGCTCAGGGTACGTAGCGAGTCAGCCCGGGAATGCGGTCAAAGTGGGCATCCCTGCTTGCTATATTCAGACATCCAAGTCGAACCATTACCGCATAATGCAAGGCATCACGCGGGCGTAATTGGTAACGCTCCATGCTGTCGGTCATCACCGACAGGTCATCTGCAACAACCTCAACCACGTAGAGGTTGGGTAAGCGAGTGAGTTCTTCCAACGCTGCGCGTACGGGTGGGACAATCTCCCGCAGCACGGTGACCTCCTGCTCGCGCAACACGTCAAGCGGGGAACCACCATACCGTTCCCGAACCAGTGCCAGTATCAGGCGATAGGCAAGTTCATCAAACGTAAGCACTGAAGTGTACGCCTGAATAGCCCCTGCCTCTACGCGCTCGAAGAAAAGCCTGACCTGCTCGTCGAACCCGCGCAGAAGGGCATAAGGCAACATCGTATCCAGATAGACACTATCTCCGGCAAAATCGCGAAGAAGCAGGTTCACAGAGCGAACCTCTTCCAGTCAGCATCGTCATCATACTCTTGCCACGAACCCGTGCCCAGCTTACCGAAAAGATCAGCCACCCGGCTCGCACGCAAGGGTGGTTCGGTGACCAATTGGGTACGCAGTTTCTGCAAGTTGCAGATAAGCGTATCGATTTGACGAAGCAGTTGTTCTCGTTCGTCTGGAGAGGTCCTTTGCATGTTTTCCGACCCCCAGCTCACAGGCATCATCACTTCATTATACCATGAGACGTTCCTTTGGTCTAAACCGCATCCCGGCTGATAAACCGCCCCACCTGCGGGTCGTAATAGCGTGCCCCGACGTGCAACAACCCCGCATCACCGTCATCGCGGTAGCCCCATGCCCCCGCAAAGCGATAGGGATTGGCATTGCTGCCCCACTGCGCCACCGTGTTGCCGAAGGCTTCGGTTGTCAACCTGCTGGTTATGTTCGTATAATTGGTTAACCGTCTCTAAATGACCTACAGTATGAGACCCGCAATACACAAGGCGAGGCCAATCGCAACCATCACTCCTCCGCCTATGCGAGCGTACTGGTAATTCAAACTATTCTGTAGTGCTCGCGCCCAGAGGCGATCAAGCTTCGTACGAAGCAGCCACCCTACGACAAACAACGCGGCGCTAAATGCGATGTAGGCAAGGGTAGACAGACGCCCTCTACTTAATGTCCACAGGATACCACCTGCGGCCGCTGACAACCACACAAGAGACAAACAGGACATCAGACGCTCACGGGTGGGCAAATCAGACAGCCACTCCAAGGAACGGTACTGAGGCGTCCCACGATACTCTGGTTCTTTGCTCAAAAGGGCGTCTACTCCCCCTACTATCAGTACGACGCCAGCGACCATGCACTCAACGTTCGGCATGTTGCATCACCCTACATCACCCAACCAAAGACGACGCTTACGCCAGGGCTGCCTATACCGACCTCCCTAAACGCACCGCCACCAGGGCTCCAGCCGCGTTGGAAACCAGGGGCGGGCAACCGGGGTAACCAAAATCGCTTGGGGATATAGCCCCCATATCCAATGAACGGTCCTGGTGCAATGTAGTCCCACGAGCTGTTGAACCCCCAGCCTAATCCTGGTGGCAAACCGAACCCAAAGAACAGGTAAGGATGGCAACCCAGTCTACCTCCTGGGTGGGTATTGCCGTATTGGAAGCCTCCACCAAAAGTGAAGGGAACCGGTATTGTATGAACAAGTACTATCGTTGTGAACGAGACGTTGATGTCAACATAAACCCTCCCACTTGGATCCACATAATTAACCGGCTCATGCTCGCAATAGAGATACGGATGCTCGGTCAGCACCGCATCCCACGAGAGGAATCGCCATAAACGCAGGGTCAGACCCCCGTGTCTGCCCCCACTATCTAAGTCAGATTTCCGACAGCAGTCATCAAGCGGTTGACAAACGGCACATAGTAGTACGCCGCAAACAACAGTGAAGGCACCCATAGCCGCCTCCACGTTTCATAAGTAGTGACGCAAGCAAGCACTATTATCGCCGATGACAACATGCTGGAGATGCTCATCGCTCCGCCCGCCGTCAGAAAGGTGAGAACAAGCAGAACAGTCCATCCCACAGCCACCGCGACACCGGGTAGTTCCATGTGGTGCAAACGTTCGCGTGCCTGAGTGTATACTGTGCCGATAAACCACCATGTAAAGATGGCTGCGGCGATGGGGATGCCTGCAGTCAGAAAAATCACCGACTGTACGGTAATGTGGCGCAGCACACGCGGAACATCCGTATGGACAACTACCATGTGAAGCCAGTAAGCTTGGTCCAGCAACATTCCTGCGTAAAGTGTAAGAGCAAGTGCTAACAACCAGCGAGGTGGTTGCCACATCGGGGTCGTGTCTCCCTGCACATACCTGCGCCGATAGAATGTTGCTATGGCTGCCAGTCCAAGCCAAAAGCCGGCTTCGGTAAGCAGTTGGTAGCTGTTCGTGTTTCCCTCTGCACTGGGGAGCGGCACTCCGAAAGTCAACCAGGCGAGCAGATAAGCCGCGACGACGTTCCACAGGTATAGCAATAGCATCGCGATTGCTTGTGGGAGCACCCAGACACCCACCCAGCGTCTAGCGAGCGCGGCAAAGCCAACCAGCACTAAGAAAGGCAGGAACACCTTGGCGAGCCATTCCACTATCTCCTTCTTTGGAAGTAGCTGCCAGGCTGCCAGATAGTCCCCTTTTCTCCATTGTACCTCTGCCAGTTTCTTGCGGACCTCACCGCGCCAAGCAGACGAGGAGGTTTGAGCCAGCATCTGACGAAAAACATCTTCCGCTTCGTCCAGTTGCTTCAGGTCTAATAGACAAGTGGCTTTGAACCACGATAGGCTCATGTCACCCGGATACTTCTGCAACGCCTGCTCGGTCTGTTTGAGAAGTTCCCGCACATGAGAAGGCTTGACACGTCCCAGTCGGTCGTTTCGCTCTTGAGACATCAAGCTCAATCGGTGCACCTCAGCGAAAGACGGAGGGACACCAGCTGCGACTTCCGTCTGGCAAGCGCCTTGCCTGTCGCACAACAGCCAGGTGATTACGAAAAATAGAAGAAACCTGCACATTTTCCATCCTCCGTCTCGTTTTGATGTAAGTGCAGGGTAGGTAGACCACCCTGCACGACGCAACTACCTCACACGACAGGTAAGAGGGCGGTATCCGGCACCGGTACCGCACTGCTCGGTTGGGATGGTTGGAATCCAGGGTTGGGCGCAGCTCCTGGATTTGTCGGGAAAGGATCCATGTTATCCGGAATGCCGTCGTTGTCGTCATCATAATCCACAATATTTGGATGGCGATCCCCGTCGCTATCGCGTCCTGGGTTTGTCGTCCCCGTTGCTGGGGGGGACCTTGGGTAACACGCCCGCATCCAGGCAATATAAACACCAGCGCCGCAGCCGCTAACAACACCAGTATCCCAGCCCGCCCACTCGGATCCACGTAATTGACCGGGTCGTTCTCGCAATACAGATACGGATGCTCGCTCAGCACCGCATCCCGCGAGAGGAAAGGGTCATACTCTTATCAGCGTTTTGACACAGGAAGCCCACTTTGGTCCCGTGTCTTTCATATCCCCTTCGTACGCCTCCGCCACCACAACACTGTAGCCAGCAGAGCAAACGGAAAGACGGTGCGCTCCAAGAAGAACTTCAGTTCACCAGATAGCCACCCCAGCGTGACCGGCTGCCCTTCTGCTGTAGCCAATAGAGCGGAAGCGCCCGCAGCACACAACAGCAGAATGGCAAAAAAGGCAGCGAAGACCACTATGGTCTCACAGATTAGCCGCAGCAGGATACCGGGCTCTGATGGTGCACCAAGTAGCCTCATGGAATTTGCGCCTCCCGTCTGGAACATCCACTGGTGCCTGAGTCAGTCATTTGCACCACACAGGCGGATGATCGGCATACCAGCGGACCATGTCTCTATACTTTTGCTTGGCCCACTCCCACACGCGTACTTCATGCCCTTCCTCGTAACCGCCGCCGAAGAACCCTGCGATGGCGCCGGGGACCATCCACCGTAGCCCACCAGGGCTGCCGCCTATAGCTCCCATTAGTGCGCCTACGATAGCTTTACGCAGGCTAAACATCCCACTCGGATCCACATTATTAACCGGCTCATGCTCGCAATACAGATGCAGTTGTGGGTCACCGTCGGTTGCGACCGTACTTTAGTACGCCCCGCAAAATGACGATAGTTCCAACTAATCCAACGAATAGTCCGACCACTTCTGCCTCCTTCAGGGCGAATTTCCTTCCTGAGTATAAAAGACTCAAACCTGTAGCCCAAAGCAGAGTGGGAAGAAAAAGGACCGGTGAAGCCGATGCCCGGTTTGACGCGCTGACGTGAGCCAGCCGCCACCAAATAAGTTGGACGACAGCTGCAGCCCATACAACGCATGTGACAACTAGCCAAATGCCGTCTGACATTTCCACACGTCACCTCCTCGTCGCCTGCATTCCTCAACGTGGTCGCGCTGAGAAACCACTACTATGAATTCTCAAGATGCGGCTTTTGCCGCGTGTTTTACACGTACCCATAGACGTGTCCCACAGGCGAAGGCCTGTCCTTTCGGGCGTGGGCACGCAGTTGATATGAAATGAAACTGCCTCCGACGACAACACTCAAGACATACATAGGGTACCCTCACTTTGAGTCTTCTACTTTTGTTGCACTCCGTGCCATGGTTGGAGATTGCTTCGGTCGCGGCCAACACTAATGACACGAAGCATGTCTCATTTCGCTCTGCGCACACGAAGCAATCCCCAAGTTTCATTAACAGGCGTGATTCTGTACGCACTTGACCGAGCCTACATAGATAGAGTAGGCGTCGGAGCATACGGATTGAGTGGGTCGTGCCACGGCGGTAGCAGCCTGCCATCATCTTCCGAAGAACGTGGAGGCTGCGGGACAGGTGGAATGCTTGGTGGCGGAATGTATAAATGTTCCTCGTCTATAGGGAACAGCGCATCGGCAATAAGTTCGCCGAGGTGCAGTCCTAAACCAATACCCCCCACCAATGCACCCACAAAGGCTATCACACTTCCGGCTGGTGGGTTGACTATTGCTACTAGGCCACCGACGCTTGCGATAAGTCCCCCTGCAACCTCCAACCATTCATATGTCTTCCTTCCACTCGGATCAACCCTATTCACCGGCTCATGCTCGCAATACAGATACGGATGCTCAGAAAGCACCGCGTCCCGCGAGATGAACCGCCCTACCTGCGGGTCGTAGTAGCGCGCACCGACGTGCAACAACCCCGCATCGCCGTCGTCGCGGTAGCCCCACGCCCCCGCAAAGCGGTAGGGGTTAGCACTGCTGCCCCACTGCGCCACCGCGTTGCCGAAGGCTTCGGTTGTCAACGTGCTGGTCAAAGCCTGAAGGCTGTTCACCGTCGCCCGCGTGGTGCCTAACCCGTCTGGCAGCACCACCTCCCCGTTGCGGGCAACCAGCGCGTTGCCGTAACTGTAGACGGCAGTGACCGCGCTGCCCTGACGTTCCACTATTATCTTATCACCGTCGTGAACCAGTTGGCAAGTGGTGCCGTTGACCGTGCGCGATACCCGACGCCCCAGCGCGTCGTAGCCGAAGGTCACCACGTTGCCGTTGCCACTGATGCCCACCAGCTGGCCGTCGTGGTCCCAACTCAACGTGTAGATCACCCCGTTCAGCACACGAGACACCTGCTCCCCGTTGGCGTTGTAGGTGTAACTATTGTTGAAACCGCCACTCGTGGAGAGCAACTGGTCGTCGGCATTGTAACTGAAGGTGGTGGTCACTCCGTTCACCGTCTGGCTCAGACGGTTGCCCTCTGCGTCCAGGGTGTAACTGATGGAA
>Ga0073930_1001093_pt1 | contig 27039 bp, 33 predicted proteins | sample DewCreD2012metaG_5_FD_76968 | JGI IMG/M metagenome (GOLD analysis project Ga0073930, IMG submission 76968) | Hot spring sediment bacterial and archeal communities from British Columbia, Canada, to study Microbial Dark Matter (Phase II) - Dewar... ...
CCACCGCGGTGGTCCCCTCGCCGGTGCGCTCGGCCGCGAGCGCCCCCGCCCGCCCGTGGACGAACGCGCCGACGGACGCGGCGTCCACCGGCGCGAGCCCGCGGGCGAGCAGCCCCGCGATCGCCCCGGTGAGCACGTCGCCGGTGCCGCCGGTCGCGAGGTACGGACCGCCGGTCGGGTTCACCCGCACGTGGCCCTCGGGGGTCGCGACGAGCGTGCGCGTGCCCTTCAGCAGGACCGTCGCCTTCGTCTCGGCCGCGAGCGCCCGGACGTGGCCGAGGCGGTCGGCCGCGATCTCGCGCGCGCCCACGCCCGCGATGCGCGCGAACTCGCCGGCGTGGGGCGTGAGCACGAGGTCGGCGCGCCGGGCGGCGAGCTCGGGGGCCCGGTCGGTGAAGGCGTTCAGGCCGTCGGCGTCGAGCACCACCGGCACCGGCGAGGTCGCGACCGTGGCCCGGATCCACGCGGCGGTGGCCTCGTGCGTCGTCATACCGGGACCGAGCGCGAGGGCGTCGGCGGCGGGCAGGCGCTCGGCGAGGACCTCGCTCGCCTCCGGTGCGACGGTCCCCTCGGGGGTCTCGGGCAGCGGCACGAAGGTCGCCTCGCGCACGAGCGACTGCACGACCGGCAGGATGGAGCCGGGGACCGCGACCTGCACGAGCCCCGCGCCCACGCGGTACGCGGCGGCGGCCACCAGGCACACCGCCCCGGTCATGAGGCGCGAGCCGCCGACGACGAGCACCACGCCGGTCGCCCGCTTGTGGGTCTCGAGCTCGCGGACCGGCACGAGCGCGGCGACGTCCTCTTCCTCCATGAGCCACAGGTCGCTGCGGACGAGATCGGACGGGAAGCCGATGTCGACGACCCGGACCGCGCCGGCGCGCTCGGCGCCGGGGAGGAGCACGACGCCGGTCTTCGCCGCGCCGAAGGTGACGGTGACGTCGGCCCACACGGCCTCGCCCTCGACCGCCCCGGTCGAGCCGTTCACGCCGGAGGGGATGTCGACGGCGACGACCGGCACGCCGTGGAAGGCCCTGCCGTCGTTCAGGCCGTCGATCGCCTCGGCCCACTCGTCCTCAGGGACCCCGCGGAAGCCGGTGCCGAAGATCGCGTCGACCGCGACGTCGGCCCGGGCGAGCTCGCGGTCGAGGGTCGAGCGCGAGAACGGGCGCACGCGTACGTCGGTCTCGGCCAAGCGGGCGAAGTTCGTCGCGGCCGGCTCGCGCAGGTCCTCGGGGACCTCGAGCATGAGGACCGTGACCCGCGCGCCCCACCGGGAGAGGTACCGGGCCGCGACGAGCCCGTCGCCGCCGTTGTTCCCCTTGCCGCAGACGACCACCGCGCGCGTGCCGTAGGCGCCGCCGGCCACCTCGAGCGCGGCGCGGGCGACCTCGCGCCCCGCGTTCTCCATGAGGGTCTCGGCCTGGATGCCCCGGGCCTGCGAGGCCCGGTCGAGCTCGCCGGCCTCGGCGGGGGAAAGGACCGGCCTCATCGGCGGTGGTCCCCCACGACGAGGGCGAACGCGACGGCGTGCGTGCGCTCGTGGGTGAACGAGACGAGCACGTCGGTGACGCCGAGCTGGTCGGCCCGGCGCTTGGCGTTCCCCCGGAGCCGGACGGCGGGCGCGCCGCTCGGGCCGCGCGTGACGCTGATGTCCTGCCAGCGCTTCCCGCGGTAGCCCCCGAGGGCCTTGATCACGGCCTCGCGCGCGGCGAAGCGGCCGGCGTAGGACTCGGCGGGACGGGCCTTCGCGTCGCAGTAGGCGATCTCCTCGGGCGTGAAGACGCGCTCGCGCATCGTGGGGTGACGGGCGAGGGCCCGCTCCATCCGCTCGATCTCGCAGATGTCGACGCCGAGCCCGAGGATCTCCACGGCCCATAGGGTAGCCGGGGTGGCGGGGGAGGGTCGTTGCAGGCGGCGGGGCGCTGGCCGGGGCCTTGGCGGCCGGGGCCGGGCTTCGCGCCTCGGTCTACCCGCCTCCGCCCGTCAACGTGGTGACGACTCGTCGCCCCTCCCCGCCGGCGCGCGACAACCCCTTGTCAGGAACGTCGCAGGAGGATGCTGTCAGCGTGTTGTCGCGGTCGGCCGGGCGACGGCATCCCGGTCGTCAAGGTGGTGACGATTCGTCGCCCCCTCCCCGCCGGTGCGCGACAACCCCTTGTCAGGAACGTCCCAGGAGGATGCTGACAGCGTGTTGTCACGGTCGGCCGGGGAGCGGCGTCTCGGTCGTCAAGGTGTTGACGCGCGGCGCGGCGGGGCGGCGCAGCGGAGCGGCGCAGCGGAGCGGCGCAGCGGAGCGGCGGGGCGGAGCGGCGCAGCGGAGCGGCGGGGCGGGGCGGTGGAGCGGGGCGGTGGAGCGGGGCGGTGGAGCGGGGCGGTGGAGCGGTGGAGCGGCGCGGCGGGGCGGCGCACCGCGACCGACCCGCCAACGGCGCCACCCCCTACTCCACCGTCACGCTCTTCGCCAGGTTCCGCGGCCGGTCCACGTCGCACCCCCGCAGCTTGGCGATGTGGTACGCGAGCAGCTGCAACGGCACCGACACCACCACCGGCGAGAGCAGCTCCGGCGTCCGCGGCACCTCCAGCACGTGGCGGGCGAGCCCCCGCACCGCCACATCGCCCTCGGTCACCACGGCGATCACCTCGGCGCCCCGGGCCCGCACCTCCTGGATGTTCGAGACCATCTTCGGGTACACGTGACACTCGGTCGCCACGGCCACCACCGGCACCCCCGGCTCGACGAGCGCGATCGGCCCGTGCTTCAGCTCGCCCGCCGGGTACCCCTCGGCGTGGATGTACGAGATCTCCTTCAGCTTCAGCGCCCCCTCGAGCGCCGCCGGGTACCCCGTGTGCCGCCCGATGAACAGCACGTCCCGCGCGTCCCGGTAGGCGGCCGCGATCTCGGCGACCTGCGGCTCGAGCGCGAGCGCCCGCTCGACCGCCGCCGGCAGCCGCCGCAGCTCCTCCACGCGCTGCGCGATCTCGGACGGGAACATGCTCCCCCGCACCTGCGCGAGGTACAGCGCGACGAGGTGCTGGGCGACCATCTGCGTCGCGAAGGTCTTCGTCGCCGCCACCCCGATCTCGGGCCCGGCGTGCGTGTAGAGCACGGCATCGGCCTCCCGCGCGAGCGAGGACCCCACCGTGTTCGTCACCGCGAGCACCCGCGAGCCCTGCCTCGCCGCGTGCCGGGCCGCCTCGAGCGTGTCGATCGTCTCCCCCGACTGCGAGACCGCGAGCGTGAGCGTGTCCGGCCCGAGCACCGGGTCCCGGTAGCGGAACTCCGAGGCGATCTCGATCTCGACCGGCAGGCGCGTCCAGTGCTCGATCGCGTACTTCGCCACGAGCCCCGAGTGGAAGGCCGTCCCGCACGCGACCACGAACACCTTGCGCACCTCGCGGAGCACGTCGGGGTCCAGGCGCAGCTCGTCGAGCGTGAGCGCCCCGCGCGCGTCCACGCGCCCGACCAGCGTGTCCCGGATCGCCGCCGGCTGCTCGTGGATCTCCTTCAGCATGAAGTCGTCGTAGCCGCCCTTCTGCGCCCGCTCGAGCTCCCAGTCCACCCGCATCGGCTCGCGCGACCGCGGCGAGCCGTCGAGGCCGGTCAGGCGCACCCCGTCGGCGCGGACCTCGACGAGCTCGCCCTCCTCGACGGGCAGCACGGTCCGCGTGCGCTGCAGGACGGCGGGGATGTCCGAGGCGAGGATCGCCTCGCCCTCGCCGAGCCCGACCACGAGCGGCGAGGACACCCGCACGCCGACGATCACGTCCGGGTCCTCGCGCGAGAGCACGACGAGCGCGTACGCCCCGCGCAGGCGCCGGACCGCGGCCCGCACCGCCTCGGGCAACGGCCCCTCCTGCTCCTCGATGAGGTGGGCGACGACCTCGGTGTCGGTCTCGGAGACGAGCCGGTGGCCGCGTTTCTCGAGCTCGGTCCGCAGCTCCTGGAAGTTCTCGATGATGCCGTTGTGGATGACGGCCACGCCGCCCCCGCAGTCCAGGTGCGGGTGGGCGTTGCGGTCGCTCGGCTCGCCGTGGGTGGCCCAGCGCGTGTGCCCCATGCCGATCCGGCCCGCCGGCGCCCCCCGGGTCTCGAGCTCGCGCTCGAGCTCGCCCAGCTTGCCGGCCTTCTTCACGACGTTCACGGCGGCGACCGTCCCGCCGGGGGCGCCGTCCAGGACCGCCACCCCCGCCGAGTCGTACCCGCGGTACTCCAGCCGACGTAGGCCCTCGAGCACGATCGGGAGCGCCTGGTCGGGCCCCACGTAGCCGACGATCCCGCACATCAGGACCCCGAGCCTACCAAGGGTCCCCCGCCCGGGCTCGCACGCGGGGCCGCTCAGGCGAGCGCGCTGGGCCCACACCGGCCGCGCCGCTCAGGCCAGCGCCCGCGCCACGACCTCGGCGAGCGAGCGGGCCACGGCGCGCGCCCGCTCCTCGCTCTCGGCCTCGACCATGACCCGCACGATCGGCTCGGTGCCCGAGGCGCGCACGAGCACGCGCCCGCCCCCGTCCAGGGACCGCTCGGCCTCGGCGACCGCCTCCCGGACCTCGGCGGATGCCTCGAGCCGCTCCTTGTGCGCGACCCGCACGTTCTCGAGCACCTGCGGGAAGCGGGGCATCGCGTCCGCGAGCTCGGCCACCGAGCGACCGGTCCGCGCCGCGAGCGAGAGGAACCGCACCGCGGTGAGCAGCCCGTCGCCGGTCGTCGCGTGCTCGGCGAAGATCACGTGCCCCGACTGCTCGCCGCCGAGCGCGGCTCCGTGCTCGAGCATGGCCTCGAGCACGTACCGGTCCCCCACCCGCGCCTCGATCACCCGGATGCCGCGCTCGGCCATGACCTTGCGGAACCCGAGGTTCGCCATGACCGTCGTCACGACCACGTCCCCGGTGAGCGCCCCCCGCTCCTTCATCGCGAGCGCGCACGCCGCGAGCACCTGGTCCCCGTCGACGACCCGCCCCCGCGCGTCCGCGAACAGCGCTCGGTCGGCGTCCCCGTCGTGGGCGATCCCCGCGTCGGCCCCGGCCGCACGGACCGCCTCGGCCACGACCTCGGGATGCAGCGCCCCGCACCCGACGTTGATGTTCGTCCCGTCGGGCGCGTCGAAGATCGGGTAGACCTCCGCGCCGAGCCTCCGCAGGACCTCGGGCGCGAGCGCCGAGGCCGCCCCGTTCGCGCAGTCCACCACCACGCGCATCCCGTCCAGCCGCGCCTCCGCCGCCCGCACGAGGTGCTCGACGTACCGCTCGGAGGCGTCCCCGGCCGGGCGCACCGCCCCCGGCTCGGCCGCGCCGGCGCCCGCCCCGGACCGGATCTCGGCCTCGATCTCGTCCTCGAGCTCGTCGGAGAGCTTGTAGCCGAACGGGCCGAAGAACTTGATGCCGTTGTCCTCGGGCGGGTTGTGCGAGGCGCTGATCACCGCGCCGGCCCCGGCCTGCAGCTCGACCGTGAGGAACGCCACGGCCGGCGTCGGGACCACGCCCGCGAGGACGACGTCGGCGCCGGCCGCGCGGATGCCCTCCGCGAGCGCCCGCTCGAGCGGCTCGCCGGAGGCGCGCGTGTCCCGGCCGATCACGAGCACCGGCCGATGGTGCTCGTACCGGGCGAGCACGCGCACCGCCGCGCGCCCGAGCGCGAAGGCGAGCTCGTCGGTCAGCTCGCGCCCGTAGACCCCCCGGACCCCGTCGGTCCCGAACAACCGCCCCATCCGGAGCCCAAGGCTACCGGACCTCCCCCACGGCCGGCGCGCCGGGCGGCGACGCGAGCACGAACGCGAGGACCGTGGGCGCCCAGGAGCCCCGGCGAAGGTCCCGGCCGCGGAGCGCTGACCTCGCTCGCTCCAGCTCTCGCTCGCAAGGGTCCCGCAGGCGAGGGACGACCGGCCCCCACAGCGCGGGACGCTCGGCCCGACACACCCCCTCCCCGGACCCGCACACTACGCGCAACCGGGGGACCGAGTTGCACCTGCAACGAGGAGGCGCCATGCGGGTCACGAGACGCACCTTCCTGAAGGGCACGGGGGCAACGGGGGCGGCGCTCGCCGCGAGCCGGCTGCTCCGGGGCCCGGAGACGCTGCGCGCGGCCGAGGTCGCCCAGCCGATCGTCGAGGACTTCGTGCCGACCGCCTGCTGGATCGGCAAGCAGGACTGCGGCATCCTGGCCCGCCGCATCAACGGGCGGGTCGTGAGCCTGTACGGGAACCCCTCGAACCCCCGGAACCTGGGCACGCTCTGCCCCAAGGGCGTGGCGCAGATCGCGGCGCTCTACGACCCCCACCGGGTGAAGGCCCCGCTCATCCGCACCAACGAGAAGGGCGTCCCCGGGACCTGGCGCCAGGCGAGCTGGGACGAGGCGCTCGAGCTCGCCGGGAGCAAGATCCGCGAGACCCTCGCGAAGGACCCCTCGCTCGTGGTCTGGCAGAAGGGCCGCAGCAAGTCGAAGTACGTCTACGACGAGGCCCTCGTCGAGGCGCTCGGGTGCACGAAGATCGGCCACGGCGCGTTCTGCTCGGACGCCGGGTACCGGGCCCTCGAGTACACGCTCGGCCCGAAGGGCGTCCTCAACCCCGACCTGCGGTACTCCAAGCTCATCCTCGCCTGGGGCTGGAACGCCGTGGCCGCCGGCGGGAACCAGCTGTGCTGGATCACCTGGCCGCGGCAGCTCATCGAGGCCAAGGAGAACGGCGCCAAGCTCGTCACGATCGACCCGCGGATCCGCGGGACCGCCCACTTCAGCGACCGCTGGCTCCCGATCCGCCCGGGCACGGACCTGGCGCTCGCCCTCGCCCTCTGCCACGTCCTGGTGAAGGAGGGCACCATCGACCGCAAGTACCTGCGCACGTACACGAACGCGCCCTACCTCGTCGGCCCCGACGGGCACCTCGTCCGCCGCGGCGAGGACTTCCTCGTCGTGGACGAGCGCACCGGCACGATCGTGCCGGCCGGCACCGCCGGCGCCGTTCCCGCCCTCGAGGGCTCCTCCGAGCTCGACGGGGCGACGGTGAGGCCGGCGTTCCAGGTCTTCGTCGAGCACATCGAGGGATCCACCCCTGCCTGGGCGGCCGAGATCACCGGCATCGCCGAGGACGACATCTGGCAGCTCGGCCGCGAGATCGGCGAGACGGCCTCGATCGGCAGCACGATCGTCGTCGACGGCGTCGAGCTGCCGTACCGGCCGGTGGGGGTCATGGCCTACCACGCGATGCAGCAGGAGCTCGGCTTCCAGGCCGCGCGCGCGATGACCCTCATGCTCATGCTGATCGGCGCGATGGGCGCGGTCGGCGGCACGCTCGCGACCACGAAGTGGGAGATCGACGACAACTACTGGGCGCTCGATGCGATCGAGATCGGCGACGGCCCGTACGACCCCCTCCTGAAGTCGAGCCGCTTCTTCCCCATCAACAGCGGCAACCCGGCGGTCGCCGCGACGGCGATCCTCGACCCCGAGACCTACCAGGTCGGGAAGTTCCCGGAGGTCATGATCGTCCACATGGCCAACCCGGTCGTCTCCTTCCCGAACACCGAGGTCCTGAAGGAGGCCTACCGCAAGCTGCGGTTCGTCGTGGTGATCAGCCCCTGGCTCTCGGAGACCGCGGACCTGTTCGCCGACGTCGTGCTGCCGGCGGCCACGATGGAGAAGTACGAGGGGCCGGCTTCGGCGAGCGACACGTACCTCGACGCCGTGATGGTCCGCACCCCGCCGATGCCGCCCCTGTACCAGTCCCGGGGCGAGACGGACATCTACCTCCAGCTCACCGAGCGCATCGGCGTCTACGAGGCCTTCATCGAGCACCTGAACGAGCAGCTCGGGCTCGCCGGCCCCCACGCCCTCGACCCGAAGCGTCGGTACAGCGAGCGCGAGGTCTTCGACCACTGGGCCAAGCAGCAGGGCCTCGAGGAGGGCATCGGCTACTTCGAGCAGCACGGGGTGTGGGTGAAGGACCCGCTGCCGCCGACGGTCCGCTACGGCTACGCGACGGACCCGCCCTTCGGCGGTGTCATCCACCGCTTCTACGGCGACTCGCTCCTCCGCTACCAGGAGCAGATGCGCGAGAAGGGCGCGCCGGAGGTCTTCTGGCGTGACTACACGCCCCTGCCGACCTGGCGAACCCTCACGATGGACACCTCGCCGCCCGAGTACGACCTGTACCTGATCAGCTACAAGCTCATCGAGCACAAGCAGGACCGCACCGCGTTCATCCCGCTGCTCTCGGAGCTCTCCGGCGGGCAACGCGTGGACATCAACCCGGTGACGGCGGCGGCGAAGGGGATCTCGCAGGGGCAGATGGTGTGGGTCGAGTCCCACAACGCGGTGACCGGGGAGACCCGCCGGGTGCGGGCCCCGGCGAACCTCACGCACGCCGTGCGGCCGGACGTGGTCGCGATGCCCCACCACTTCGGCCTGACGTCGAACCCGAACTCCAGGGACCTCGGGCCGTCACCGAACGCGCTGTTCTTCACGGGGCCCGGGTACGTCGGCATGACCGCCGACGCCTCCTTCCACGTGAAGGTCCGTATCGAGCCGGAGGGGGGGTGAGGGACGTGGCGAGGTACGGCATGGTGATCGACCTGGACCGGTGCACCGGCTGCCGCGGGTGCATGGAGTCCTGCAAGATCGAGAACAACACCCCCCAGGGCTCGTACTGGATGTACGTGTTCCGCTTCGAGGAGGGGGAGTTCCCCGGCACGAAGGTCCGCTTCCTGCCGCGGCCGTGCCAGCACTGCGACAACGCGCCGTGCGTGAAGGTGTGCCCGGTGGGGGCCCGGTACAAGCGCGAGGACGGCCTCGTGGCGACCGACTGGGAGCGCTGCATCGGCTGCCGCTACTGCGAGGTGGCCTGCCCCTACGGCGTGAACACGTTCAACTGGGGGCACCCCGAGGAGCACTACTACGGGGACTGGAACGCCGAGGACGTAGCGCCGGAGGTCCGCGGCACGGTCCCCGCCTGGGACAACCCGAGCCTCGACCTCCCCTACGGGCCCGAGCAGCGTCACATCGCAGGCGGCGGGCACCTCAAGGGCGTCGTGGACAAGTGCACGTTCTGCGTGCAGCGCGTCGAGCACGACCTCGACCCCGCGTGCGTGCAGAACTGCCCGGTGCGCGCGCTCGTGTTCGGCGACCTGGACGATCCCGAGAGCGAGGTCTCGAAGATCCTCCAGCGCCGCCCGAGCTTCCGGCTGCTCGAGGAGGCCGGGACCGAGCCGCGTGTGCACTACGTGGGCGGGGCACCGCCCTCTGCGGAGACCAAGCAGATCGAGCCCGCGAAGGCGGAGGTGTAGGCGATGGCGCAGCAGGCACAACCGCTCCCCTACGGCGTCGGCCGCACGTCGCGGACCTGGGTGGCCTGGGCCGTGCTCCTCGCGGCCCTCGCGATCGCCGGTTGGTACGGCTGGTCGCGGGAGATTACCGAGGGCATGATCGTGACCGGGCTGCGGAACATCGGACCGATGGGCGGGGCCACGTGGGGGCTCGACGTCGCCTTCGTCGTGTACTGGGTCGGCGTGAGCTTCGCGGGGATCACCGTGGCGGCGCTCATCCGCCTCGCGAACCTCACCGCCCTGAAGCCGATCGCCCGCATGGCGGAGGCGCTCACGGTGATCGCGCTCGTGCTCGCCGCCTTCGCGGTGATGTACGACCTCGGTCAGCCGTTCCGCGGGATCGTGAACCTGTTCCACTACGCGCGGCCGCAGTCGCCGTTCTTCGGCACGTTCACGCTCGTGATCTCCGGCTACCTGTTCGCGAGCCTCGTCTACCTGTACCTGGACGGGCGGGCCGATGCCGCCGAGCTCGCGAAGGTCCCGAGCCGGCTGCAGTGGTTCCATCGGCTCTGGGCGGCCGGCTACCGGGGCACGCCGGCCGAGCGGGCCCGCCACGACCGCACGGCCTTCTGGCTCGCCATCGCGATCGTCCCGCTGCTCGTGACGGCCCACTCGACGCTCGGGTTCGTGTTCGGCCTGCAGGTGGGCCGCCCCGGCTGGTACAGCGCGCTCCAGGCGCCGGCCTTCGTGCTGCTCGCCGGGGTCTCGGGCGTCGGGATGCTCATCGCGATCGCCGCGGTCGTGCGCCGGACCGTCCCCGGGGCCGAGCTCCCCGAGCGCGTGTTCCACTGGCTCGGCACGGCGCTGCTGATCCTGCTCCTCGCCTACCTGTACTTCATGGTCGTCGAGATCCTGACCAACCTCTACACCGGCGCCGAGCGCGAGCGCGACGTCACCCGGGAGCTGCTGTTCGGCGACTTCGCGCCGATCTACTGGGCCTCCGTGGCCTGCTTCGTGGTCTCGGCCGCCCTGCTGATCCTGCGCTTCGTCCGGCGCACCGCCGCGCTGCCGCTGCTCGTCGCGGCCGGCGTCCTGGTGAACCTCGGCGCGATCGGCAAGCGGTACCTCATCGTCGTCCCCTCTCAGACGCACGGGACCCTCCTGCCGTACGGCACCGGCTCCTACGCGCCGACCTGGGTCGAGTACATCGAGGTGATCGGGCTGTTCGCGCTCGGCGCGCTCCTGCTCGCCCTCTTCGCGAAGGTCTTCCCGATCTTGCCCCTGAACCGGGCCACCGAGGGAGGTGATGCGGCATGAGGCGCGGGGTCATCGCCGTCGCCATGGTCGTCGTGGGGTTCGCGCTCCAGGCCGTCACGTACCTGTTCCTCGCGACCCCGATCGGCAAGCCGACGTCCGTGCGGTTCAGCAACCCGCGCGTGCCGTTCGCGCCGGCCCTGTTCATCCTCGGCGTGATGCTCGTGTTCATCGCCGCGATCGTGTACGAGCTGCTCCCCGAGCGCGGCGACCGCCGCGGCCGGGAGGGCGAGGGGTCGTGAGCGGCGAGGAGCGGGGGCTCGCCGAGCCACGCGCGGCCGCCTACCGCGTGCTCGCGAGCGCCCTGCTCCCGCCGACGCCGGAGCGCCTGGCGACGCTCGTCGCGGCCGCCCCGGAGCTCGTCGCGCTCCTCGAGCCGCTGCGCGGCTTGGCGTTCCACCCCGCGCTGCGGGCGCTGCTCGAGCGCCTCGCCGGGCTCTCGGCGGAGGAGGCCGAGGAGCACCGCCGCACCTACGCGACGCTGTTCGTCTCCGGCCGGCGCAGCTCGCCCCCGCCGTACGAGTCCGCCCACCTCGGACCCGATACGGACGTCGCGATGGCGGCCGCGGCGGTCGACGCCGCCTACCGATCCGCCGGCTTGGTCCTCGACGCCGAGGGCGAGGCGCCCGACCACGTCGCGGTCGAGCTCGACTTCCTCTCGGCCCTGTGCGCGCGGGAGGCCGAGGCCCCGGCCCCGGCGGAGGCCGAGCGCCTGCGGCGGCTCCAGCGCGCGTTCCTGCTCGCGCACCCCCTCCGGTGGCTCCCGCGCTTCGCCGAGGCCGTCGCCGCCCAGGCCCCCGGGACCCTGCTCGCCCAGACCGTCGAGGTCGCCGTCCGGTACGTCGAGCACGACGCCGCCCTCCTCGACTCCCTTCCGGCCGCGGCCGGGTAGGCTCGACATCCGTGGACGGACGGGAGGTGCTCGTCGCCTGCTGCGACCGCGCGCACGTCGGCGACGCCGAGGCGGCGCGCGCGATCGCCGAGCTCCTGGCGGGGGCGCTCGAGGGGCTCCGGGTCGAGCTCGTCGCCGATCTCTGCGCCGACCCCGCCGGTGCCGAGCCGAACGGGGCCGGCGGACTCGTGCTCGGTCTGTGCGGACCGGGGCCGTCCTCCGCCGACCTGCAGGCGCTCGCGCGCCGGCACGACCTCGACCCCTTCGCGGTGGAGGCGGTGGATCTCGGGCTCCTCGCTCGGCTCGGTCCGCCCTCCTCGGTCCCGGAACGGGCCGCCGCCGCCCTCGCCTCCACCGCCGGTGCGCTGCTCGCGGGCGGGCCGACACCGCCCGGCCGGATGCGCCTGCGCCTCGGCGGCGGGGAGGTGAGCCGCCGGGGCCTGCTCGCCGGCGCCGCCGTCACCTACCGGCCGGTGGCGCGGATCGAGCAGCAGGTCTGTCTCGGCAGCGAGCGCTGCGGCCTGTGCGTGGCGGCCTGCCCCGTGGGGGCGATCACCCGCTCGCACCCGTTCCCGAGCGTCGACACCGACGCCTGCGTCGGCTGCGCCGCGTGCGTGAGCGCCTGCCCGGTGGACGCCGTCGGCGTCGGTGGCGCCGCCTCCGAGCAGCTCGAGGCGCGCATGGACGCGGTCTGGGCCTGGCCGTGGCGCGAGCGCCCCGGCCTCCTGTTCGCCTGCCGGGGCGCCGCGCGAGCCGTGGGCCTGGAGGCCGGCCCCGGAGAGGGAGCTTCCGACGACGCCGGGCCCGTCCAGGCGGGGCCCGGCTGGGTGTCGGTCCTCGTCCCGTGCCTGGCCGCGGTCACCGAGGGCTGGCTCCTGCAGGCCGTCGCCGCGGGCGCCCCCGCCGTCGCGGTCCTCGGATGCGGCGAACGCTGCGGCGCCGGCTCCCTGCCGCGGACCGCCGAGCGGCTCGCCTACGCCGCGGCGGTGCTCGGACCCGAGCGGGTGCGCTCGGCGCGGGCCGACGCGCCCGAGCCCCTCGCGCCCCTCGCGGCACCGATCCCGCCGGCCGGCCCGGCCCGGGGGATCCCCCCGCTCGTGCACGAGCCCCAGGCGACCGGGGCCGCGCTCGAGGCGCTCGCGCCGCCCGAGCTCGACCTGCAGGGCGGCCCGCTCGGCGTGCCCTCGGTCCGGACCGACGGCTGCACCCTCTGCGGGACCTGCACGACCGTCTGTCCCACCGACGCGCTGCGGATGGAGGGCGAGGGCGAGGCACCGGCGCTCACCCTCGACGCGGCCCGCTGCGTGGCCTGCGGCCACTGCGCCGAGATCTGCCCCGAGCGCGTCGTCACCGTCCTGCGCCGGACGGGCCCGGAGACGCTCGCCGGGCGCCGCGTCCTCAAGCGCGCCGAGGTCGGGCGGTGCCGCCGCTGCGGCGCCCCCGTCGCGCCCGAGCCGATGCTCGCGCGCATCCGCGAGCTCCTGCCCGAGGAGTCCCCGGCCCTGCTCGAGGTCCTGACCGGCCTCTGCCTCGACTGTCGGGGCCGGTAGCATGGGCTCGATGCCCGAGCCCGGCCGCCGCCCCCTCGTCGTGTTCCTCTGCGTCCACAACGCCGGCCGTTCCCAGATGGCGGCCGGCTGGATGCGGCACCTGGCCGGGGACCGGGTCGAGGTGGCCTCGGGCGGCTCGGACCCCGCGGCCGAGGTGAACCCCGCCGCCGTCGCGGCCATGGCCGAGCTCGGGATCGACATCGCCGGGCAGCGGCCGCAGCGCTGGACCGACGAGACCCTCCGCCGTGCCGACGTGATCGTGACGATGGGCTGCGGCGACGCCTGCCCCGTCTACCCCGGCAAGCGGTACCTGGACTGGGAGCTCCCCGACCCCGCGGGCCTGCCGCTCGAGCAGGTGCGCCCCATCCGCGACGAGATCGGCCGCCGGGTCCGCGAGCTCCTCGCCGAGCTCGGCGTCGCGCCGGCGGCCGAGGTCGCGGGGTCCGCGCCGGCCCCCGAACCGCCCGCGCCCGAGCGCTAGCCCGCCGGCTTGCGAGCCCGGACGATCGCGCCGTACATGCCGTCGGCGACCTCGTGCGTGGGCTCCACGCGCACATCCACGAAGCCCGCGCGCTCGAGCTCGGTCCGGTACTCGGCGAAGCTCAGCGCCCCGGCGATGCAGCCGACGTAGCTCCCGCGCTCGGCGCGCTGCTCCGGCGCGAGCTCGTCCGCGGCCACCACGTCCGAGATCCCGATCCTGCCGCCGGGCCGCAGCACCCGGAACATCTCGGCCACCACCCGCGGCTTGTCCGTGGAGAGGTTGATCACGCAGTTGGAGATCACCACGTCGACGCTCGCGCCCGCAAGCGGGACGTCCTCGATGTAGCCGCGGAGGAACTCGACGTTGCCGACGCCGGCCTCGGCCGCGTTCCGGCGCGCGAGCTCGAGCATCTCCTCGGTCATGTCCAGGCCGTACGCCTTCCCGGTGGGCCCGACGCGCCGGGCCGAGAGGATCACGTCGATGCCCCCGCCGGAGCCGAGGTCGAGCACGGTCTCGCCCTCGCGCAGCTCCGCCACCGCGATCGGGTTGCCGCACCCCAGGCTCGCGAGCGCCGCGGCCTCGGGGACCTCGGCGAGCACCTGCGGCTCGTACCGGGCCGCGCCGAAGCCATCCGGCTCGCAGCAGGACGGCCCACACCCGCACCCCGGCTCCGCCTGCTGCGCCGCCTCCGCGTAGCGGCGCCGGACCTCCTCCCGGAGCCCCTCAGCCATCGTGATCTCCTTCCGCACGATCCCCTCCTTCATCGAAGACGACCGCGAGACGCGCGAGCGTCCCGCGATCGACCCGGTAGTAGGACCACACCCCCCGCCGCTCGCGCAGCAGCAGCCCGGCCTCGACGAGCTTGCGCAGGTGGAAGCTGACCGTCGGCTGCGAGAGCCCGAGCTGCGGGGTGAGGTCGCACACGCACAGCGGCCCCGGCGCGGTCACGAGCAGGTTCACGATCCGCACCCGGTGTGGGTCGGCGAGCGCCTTGAAGACACGCGCGGTGAGCTCGGCGTCGCGCTCCGACATCCCGGCGGCGGCGAGCGGAGGGCAGCAGCGGGCCGGCGCATCCTCGAGCACCGGGAGCTCCACCCTCCTCGCCCGCCCTTCCTGCCGAGCCGTCATCGGGTCCGCATCGACGTTCATCTATGGGCCGGACGGTAGCAGATAGATCGACGTCTGTCGATACGTGGCCGACCCGGCCGACGTGAGACGATGGCGAGCGTGAACGAGCGGCGCTTCGTGCACGTGTGGTCGACGGCCTCGGCGCCCGAGGGCGAGCTCGCGCGGGCCCGCCTGGAGGCCGAGGGCATCCCGGTCCTGGTCAAGGGCGAGGCGGTCGGACCGTACCGGACGGGCACCATCGACCTGTGGGTGCCGGAGGACCTCGAGCCGCAGGCCCGGCTCATCCTGGAGTCGCCGCCGCCGGAGATCCCCGAGGAGGAGCTTGCGGCGCTGGCCGAGGCCGCCCTGGACGAAACCGGGGAGGCCGCCCTGGACGAGACCGACGAGACCGCCGCCGAGGACCGGACCGAGACCTAGCGCTTGGAGTACTGCGGCGCCTTGCGCGCCTTCTTCAGCCCGTACTTGCGGCGCTCCTTCTCGCGAGCGTCCCGCGAGAGGTAGCCGTCCTTCTTCAGCACGGGCCGCAGCTCGGGGTCGAGCTCGATGAGCGCGCGAGCGATGCCGAGCCGCAGCGCGCCGGCCTGGCCGCTCACGCCGCCGCCCCGGATCGTCGCGATGACGTCGAGGTCCTTCTCGCGCCCGACCGCCCGCAGCGGGGCCGTGACGACGAGCCGCTGGGCGCGGGTCGGGAAGTACTCCTCGAGCGAACGGCCGTTCACGACGAACGCGCCGGTACCGGGCACGAGCCGGACCCGGGCCACGGCCTCCTTGCGTCGTCCGGTCGCGAGCTGCACCACCTACTCCTCCTTCTTCGCGCGGCGGGTGGTCGGCTTGGCCGCCGGCGCCCGCTTCGCTGTCGCCTTCTTCGCGGTGGTCGCCTTCTTCGCGGCCGTCTTCGTCGCGGTGGGCTTCTTCGCGGTGGCGGCCTTCTCCGTCGGCGCCCGCTCCGCGGTCGTCTCCTCCACCGAGACCGGTTCGGACGCCGCCTCCGCCGCCGGTGCGCGCTCGGGCAGGCCCGTCCACGGCGGCACCTCGCCCAGGCGCAGGGGCTGCGGCTTCTGCGCGGCGTGCGGGTGCTCCGGCCCGGCGTAGACCTGCAGCTTCTTCGCCATCGCCCGGCCGAGCCGGTTCTTCGGCAGCATGCCCTTGATCGCCTTCTCGACGGCGAGCTCCGGGCGGTCGGAGAGCAGCTTCGCGTACTGCGTCGCGGTGAGGCCGCCGGGGTAGCCGGAGTGGCGGTAGTAGAACTTCTTCGCCTCCTTGTCCCCGGTGAGCCGCACGTCGCGCGCGTTGATCACGATGACGTGGTCCCCGGTGTCCATGTGCGGGGCGAAGATCGGCTTGTGCTTGCCGCGCAGGATGGCCGCGACCTGCGAGGCGAGACGGCCGAGCACGGCGCCGGTCGCGTCGATCACGTACCAGCGCCGCTCGATGTCCTGCGGCTTCGGCGAGTAGGTCCTCATACGTGGAAGTGCCGGCCGGGAAGGCCGGCGCCTCATGCTACCTGCGGTTTCGGCCCATCGTCAAAGCTCGTCCGGCGGCCGTAGACGACCCGCTCGAGCGTGAGCCCATGGGGCGGGGCGACGGGGCCGGCCGCCGCCCGGTCCCGAGCCTCGAGCGCCGCGGCGACGGCCTCCGGCTCCATCCGCCCCTCCCCCACCCGGACGAGCGTGCCCACGATGGACCGCACCATCTGGTGCAGGAACGCGTTGCCCCGGACCGAGATCTCGAGCCGGTCGCCCCGGCGCGAGACCGCCACCCGGTCCAGGCGTCGGACGGTGGGCCCGCCGGGCCGGTGGGGCCTGCCGAACGCGGCGAAGTCGTGCTCGCCGAGGAGGTGCCGGGCCCCCGCGCGCATCCGCGCGAGCGAGACCTCGCCCGGCCGATGCCACACGTAGCGGGCCGTGAACGGGTCCGGCCACGGCCCGAGGTCGATCCGGTACCGGTACTCGCGCGCCGAGGCCGAGCGCCGAGCGTCGAACCCCGGCGGGGCCCACCGCGCGTCCCACACGACGACCTCGGGCGCGAGCAGGCCGTTCAGCGCCCGCTGGAGCCGCGCCGGATCGCGCTCGGCCGTGAAGGAGACGACCTGGCCCCGGGCGTGCACCCCCGCGTCGGTCCGACCGGCGACCGACAGGCGCGGGGCCTCCCCGAGGATCCGCGCGAGCGCCGCCTCGAGCACCCCCTGGACCGTGCGCTGATCGCGCTGCCGCGCGAAGCCCCGGAAGTCGGTGCCGTCGTAGGCGAGCGTGAGCCGGATCGTCCGTTCCACGCGGGCAAGTATGGCCTCAGGCCGAGGGCGCGGGCTGGCCCCGGAAGTGGAGCTCGCGCTCGCCGGCCCGCAGGACGAGCCCCCGAGCCGTGATCTCGTAGGCGATCCGCTCCGCGGTGACGAGGGCGTTCACGTCGCGCTCCAGGGCGGCCGCCGCGCCCGTGCAGCGTTTCAGCGTCTGGCCAACGTCCCGCAGGACGAGCACCCCGCCCTCGGTCGAGACCACCCTGCCGCCCCACCGGTTGCAGCCGTTGAACCCGCCGATCCGGCCGTCCCACAGGCGCAGCTCGGCCCGCAGCCCCGCCGGGACGCTCGAGGCGAGCTCGCCCCGGACGATCGTCTCGAGCGTCCAGAGCGTCCCCTCGAGCGGCAGGTCGGGCTCGGCGACCTCGCGGTCGAGGAGGTGGAGCTCGGTCCCGCCGGCCGAGAGCACGAGCCGCGGCCCCCGCAGCTCCACCCGCGGCGAGCTCCCCAGGAAGGCCGAGAGCCAGGCGTCCTGGTCGTGGCGCTCGGGGTCGCACCCCATCTCGGTCATGCCGACGTTCCCCACCAGGCGCAGCCGGCCGCCCTCGAGCCGGTACCCCGCGCCCATCAGGTTGCAGCCGGCCCGGGCGGACAGGCGTCCGTCGGAGAACGAGAGCTCGATCCGGGTGCCCGGCACGAGCGGCCGCTCGGAGCCGCCCTCGAGCACGCGGGTCGAGACGAACGAGCGCCCGTCGAGCGGGTCGCCGGCGGCAGATCCCCCGTCGCCGACCGACCGCGTGCAGGCGGAGGCCGCCAGGACCCCGACCACGATGACCGACACGAGCACGCGTCGCCGCCGCATGTACGTCCGACGGTCCAGGGGGGCGTCCACGTTCCCGGGGCGAGGCCCCGCCCCGGCTCGCTACTCGGCCTCGACGAGCTCGATCCGGGCCATCGGCGCGCCGTCCCCCTTGCGCGGCCCGAGCTTGAGGATCCGCGTGTACCCGCCGGGGCGCTCGGCGTACCGCGGCGCGATCTCGCTGAAGAGCTTGTGCACGACGTCCCGGTCGGGGATGTCCTTCAGGACCTCCCGCCGGGCCGCGAGGTCGCCGCGCTTGGCGAACGTGATCATCCGCTCGGCCACCGGGCGGAGCGCCTTGGCCTTGGCCTCGGTCGTCACGATGTGCTCGTGCGTGAACAGCTGCGCCGCAAGCGTCCGCAGCAGCAGCCGCTGGTGGTCGGGGCCGGAGCCGAGGCGCGGGCCCTTCTTCGGCCGTGGCATCGGGTCACTCCTCCCGCAGCGACAGGCCGAGCTCGGCCAGCTTGGCCTTGACCTCGTCGATCGACTTCTGACCGAAGTTGCGGATGTCCATGAGCTCCGCCTCGGTCTTCTGCACGAGGTCGCCGACGGTGTTGATCCCCTCGCGCTTCAGGCAGTTGTACGAGCGCACCGAGAGGTTCAGCTCCTCGACCGTGATCTGGTAGTCGGAGGGGACGCCCTCGTCCTCGGCCGGCCCGACCTGCATCGAGGGGGCCTCCGCGAGCTCGCTGAAGAGCTGGACGAGCTCGAGCAGCGTGCCGCCGGCCGAGGCCACGGCCTCGCGGGGGCTGATCGAGCCGTTGGTCTCGACGTCGAGGATCAGCTTGTCGCGGTCGGTCATCTGCTCGACCCGCGTGTTCTCGACCGCGTAGGTCACCTTCCGCACCGGGGAGAACAGCGAGTCCACGGGGATCACGCCGATCGGGTCCCGCGGCTTCTTGTTCTTCTCGGCCATCCGGTACCCGACCCCGCGCTCGACGACCATCTCCATCTCGAGCGAGCCGCCCTTGCCGATCGTGGCGATGTGCAGGTCCGGGTTGAGGATCTCCACGCCGGCCGGCGGTGCGATGTCCCCGGCCGTGACCTCCCCGGGCCCCTTGGCCTTCAGGTACACGGTCACCGGCTCGTCGACCTCGCTGCGGATCACGAGCTCCTTCAGGTTCAGGATGATGTCGGTGACGTCCTCGGTCACCTTCGGGATGGTCGAGAACTCGTGGAGCACGCCCTCGATCCGCACCGAGCTGATCGCCGCCCCGGGGATCGAGGACAGCAGCGTGCGCCGGAGCGCGTTGCCGATGGTGTAGCCGAACCCCGGCTCGAGGGGCTCGATGATGAACCGGGAGCGCGTCGGGGAGACGGGCTCCTCGGAGATCTGCGGTCTCGCGACGATGAACACTTCACCCTCCTCCGGTGGGGGATCATCCACTCCTGCCCCACCGATCCGGGGCCCGCCCGGCGGGCGGACCCATCGGCGCTACACGCGCCGACGCTTCTTCGGCCGGCAGCCGTTGTGCGGCACCGGCGTGACGTCCTGGATGCCGAGGACCTCGAGACCCGTGGCCGCGAGCGAGCGGATCGCGGTCTCGCGCCCCGCCCCCGGCCCCTTCACGAAGACGTCGACCTTCTGCAGGCCGTGCTCCTGGGCCCGCCGCGCGGCCGCCTCGGCCGCGAGCTGCGCGGCGAACGGGGTCGACTTGCGGGAGCCCTTGAAGCCGACGTTGCCGGCGCTCGCCCAGGCGATCGTGTTGCCCTGCAGGTCCGTGATCGTGACGATCGTGTTGTTGAACGTCGACTTGATGTGGGCCTGCCCGTGGACGACGTTCTTCTTCTCCTTCTTCCGGACCTTCTTGGCCTTCGGCTTCGCCATGGCTCTCCTACTTCTTCCCGGCCTTCTTCTTGCCCGCCACGGTCTTGCGCGGGCCCTTGCGCGTCCGCGCGTTCGTGTGGGTGCGCTGGCCGCGCACGGGGAGGCTGCGACGGTGCCGGATCCCCTGGTAGCAGCCGATCTCGATCTTGCGCTTGATGTCCTGGGCCACCTCGCGGCGGAGGTCGCCCTCGACCTTGTACTCGCGGTCGATGAGCTCGCGGATCCGGCTGACCTCCTCCTCGGAGAGGTCGCGGACCCGGGTCGCCGGGTTCAGACCGAGGGCGGCCACGATGTGGTTCGCGCGCGTCGGACCGATGCCGTAGATGTACCGGAGCGCGATGTCCACCCGCTTCTCGCGGGGGAGGTCGACGCCTGCGATCCGTGCCATCCTGCTCCTTCCTCCGGCCTAGCCCTGCCGCTGCTTGTGGCGGGGGTTCGAGCAGATCACTCGGATCTGGCCGCGCCGGCGGATGACCTTGCACTTGTCGCAGATCTTCTTCACCGACGGCCGGACCTTCATCGTTCCCCTGCCTTCTCCACCGGGCCCCTCGGCCCGTTCACTTGTACCGGTACACGATCCTGCCGCGCGACAGGTCGTACGGCGACAGCTCCACCAGCACCCGGTCCCCCGGGAGGATCCGGATGTAGTGCATCCGCATCTTCCCCGAGATGTGCGCGAGCACCTTGTGTCCGTTGTCGAGCTCGACCCGGAACATCGCGTTGGGGAGCGGCTCGACGACCGTTCCCTCGATCTCGATCGCGTCCTTCTTCGGCAACTCCCGGTCTCGCCTCTCCGACGGACACGCTCGACCCGTCCGCGGACGAGCCGAACCCGCCCCGGCTGGGGCAGGCAGCCAGTATAGGCATCCCCGCCGCCGCCGTCCACGCCCCGGGGCCCGGCGGTAGCGTCGCCCGGAAGGCAGCGAGGAAGAAGCGTGATGTCTTCTGAGGATCCGATGAGGAAGGCACGTAGGCTCACTCCCGAGCAGCTGCGAAGCGCCGAAAGGAGCCTACGTGCCGACGATCACGGTAACCGTCGAGGTGCCCCGGCCCAAGGGCCGTCCGTCGCTCGGGAAGCTCGAGCGGGCGATCCACGCAGCCGCGATGGCCGCCGGGAGGCAGGCGCTGGTCAAGGCGCTCGGGGCCTGGGAGGAGGGGCTCCTGCCCGAGGCCGGGGCCACGCAGCGGCGGGTGAGCCGGTACCTGCTCACCCGCCTGGGACCGATCCGGTTCCACCGCTGGAAGACCCGGCTGGATGGCCGCTACGGGTTCCCCCTCGACAGGGCGATCGGCCTGCAGAGGTGGCAGACCTGCTCGGGCTTCGTGTGGGAGCGGGCCTGCTGGCTCGCCGCCAGCTTCCCGTTCCGCCAGGCGGCCCGCCTGCTCTCGGACCTCGTGGGCACGCCGGTCGACCATCGCCGCCTGTGGGGGTGGCTGCAGAAGGCCGGGGCGCTCCGCCAGGGCGAGCTCGAGCGGGCGCGCTCGGAGATGTTCGACGAGGGCCTGGCCCCTCCCGAGGGACCGCCCGTGGAGATGGTGGTGGCCGAGCACGACGGGGTGGTCCTGCGGGCCCAGCCCCGGGGGAGGATGGAGGCGAGGCTCTGCGCCGCCTACACCGGCAAGCGCGAGGTCTCCACGAAGCGGCACCGACGACGCCTGTGCGCGGGGAAGGTCGTGCTCGCGGGCTCTTCGAGGAGGGAGCCGGCCCCACCTTCTACGCGAACCTGTGCCGCTCCGTCGGCATCCACCGGGCCCGGCACACCCTGGTACCGGGGGACGGAGCGGGGTGGATCCCGGTGATGGTCAGGGACTGGTTCCCCGGGGCCGCCTTCCAGCTCGATCACTACCACCTCAAGCAGCGCCTGCGGCAGGCGGCGGGCGGGGACCCGAGGAGGGCGGGCCGGTGGATCTCCTGGGCGCTCTCGGGCAGGTGGCGCTCCGTGGCCCGGTCGATGACCCGTCTCGTGGCGACCGGGCGCCTGGAGCCCGAGCTCGCGCGGGAGACCCTGGCCTTCCTCGAGCTGAACCACTCCTCGATCTGGGCCTCCCGCCTCCTGCGGGCCCAGGGTGCACCCCCCGAGCTGTGCGTCGTGGGCTCGGGGGTCGTCGAGCACACGATCGACCTGGTCGTCTGCCGCCGGATGAAGCGCCAGGGGATGCGCTGGTCCCGACGGGGCGCCCACCACATGCTGGCCCTCCGCGCGTTGCTCCCGGATCCCGCTGCGTGGAGGGCCTGGTGGAAGGAGGTGATCGGCTGACAGACGCCCACCGATCGCCCCCGGCCCTCCGGGTGAGGGCTCGATCGGCGTCCCCGGAAGATCCGGGGGGCCGGCGGGACGAGGGAGTGCCTACTGCCTATTGACGGACGCTACTGCGCCCGGCTCGCGCCGGCCTCCGGCCCGGAGGCCGCGAGGCCGGGAGGCTGGAGGCCCCCTCAGTCCCGCACGGTGAGGACCTCGTGGCCGTCCTCCGTCACGGCGATGGTGTGCTCGAAGTGGGCCGAGAGCGAGCCGTCGGCCGTGACCACCGTCCAGCGGTCGGCCCGCAGCGCGGTCTCCCAGCCCCCCATGTTCACCATCGGCTCGACGGCGATGACCAGCCCCGGCTTCAGCACCGGCCCGCGCCCCGGCGGCCCGTAGTTCGGGATCTGGGGGTCCTCGTGCAGCTTGCGCCCGATGCCGTGTCCGACGTACTCGCGGACCACCTGGAACCCGGCCCCGAGCACCGTCTGCTCGATCGCGTGCGAGATGTCGGACAGGCGCCCGCCGGGCCGGATCTGGGCGATCCCGGCCTCGAGCGCCTCCTGCGTGACCCGGACGAGCTTCTCGGCCTCGGCGGAGGGGGGCTCGCCGACGAACACGCTCACCGCCGCGTCGGCGTGGAAGCCCTCCCAGATCGCGCCGAAGTCGAGGGAGAGCAGGTCCCCCTCGCGCAGGACCCGCTTGGTCGAGGGGATCCCGTGGACGATCTCGTCGTTCAGGCTCGTGCAGATCGAGGCCGGGAACGGCGGGTTGCCGTACCCGAGGAACGAGGGGACCGCCCCCTGCTCGCGGATGTAGGCCTCGGCCACGCGGTCGAGGTCCTTCGTCGTGCGGCCCGGCGCCACGGCCCGCAGCACGGCCTCGATGGTGCCGGCGACGATCCGCCCGGCCCGGCGCATCTTCTCGATCTCGGCGGGGGACTTGTAGACGATCACCCGTCGACGTCCAGCAGGTCCGACAGGGCCTCGATCGTGCGATCGAACACGACCTGCTCCGGCGCCTCCGCGTCGATGTCGCGGAGCAGGCCGCGCTCCCAGAAGTACAGGACGAGCGGCTCGGTCTCGCGCCGGTAGACCTCCAGACGCCGGAGGATCGTGCCCTCGTCGTCGTCCGAGCGCAGCGCGAGCTTCCCGCCACAGACGTCGCACACGCCCTCGACGCGGGGGGGCTTGAACGCGAGGTTGTACGGGCGAGCGCACGAGGAGCAGACGAGGCGGTTCGTGAGGCGCTTGATCACCATCTCGTCGCTCACCTTGAAGTTCAGCACGGCGTCGAGCGGCGTGCCGGCCTCGGTGAGCGCCCGCTCGAGCGCCTGCGCCTGCGGGACCGTGCGCGGGAACCCGTCGAGGATGAAGCCGATCCGGCAGTCCGGCTCCTGCAGCCTCCCGAGCACCATGTTCACGGCGATCTCGTCGGGGACGTAGTCGCCTCGGTCCATGTACGCCTTGGCCCGCAGGCCGAGCGGGGTCCCTCGCGCGACGTGGTCGCGGAAGATGTCACCCGTCCCGATGATGGGGAGCCCGTACCGCTCGGCGAGGCGCTTGGCCTGCGTGCCCTTCCCTGCCCCCGGCGGTCCGAGCAGCACGATGCGCATGGCGGCCTACTTCAGGAACCCCTCGTAGTGGCGCATGAGCAGCTGGGACTCGAGCTGCTTCATGGTCTCCAGGGCGACGCCGACCGTGATGAGCAGGGAGGTCCCGCCGAACGGGAACTGCTGGATCACCCAGAAGGCGAACACGATCGACGGCAGCAGCGCGATCGCCGCGAGGTACAGCGAGCCCGGCAGCGTGATGCGCGTGAGCACGTAGGACAGGTAGTCGGCGGTCGGCGGGCCGGGGCGGATGCCGGGGATGAAGCCCCCGTACTTGCGCAGGTTGTCGGCGGTGTCGACGGGGTTGAACGCGATCGCCGTGTAGAAGTAGGCGAAGAACACGACCATCAGCCCGTAGATGGTCATGTACACGAGCGAACGCTGGTTCACGACGTAGTTGTTGACGAACGTCTGGAACCAGGCGGCGTGGTAGACGCTCGCGACGAGCGTCGGGAAGTAGAGCAGCGAGCTCGCGAAGATGATCGGGATGACCCCGGCCTGGTTCACCTTCAGCGGGATGTACGTGCTGCCGCCGGCGGTCATGCGGCGGCCGACGACCCGCTTCGCGTACTGCACGGGGATGCGCCGCTGGCCCTGCTCGAGGAAGATCACCCCGACGATGAGGGCGAGCCCCATGAGGAGCACCAGCGTGAAGCGGACCGAGCCGCTCGAGACGAGGATCGCCCTCCCCTCCTGCGGCAGCCGCGAGATGACGCTCGTGAAGATCAGCAGCGACATACCGTTGCCGATGCCGCGCTGGGTGATGAGCTCGCCGAGCCACATGATCATCGCGGTCCCGGCGGTCATGATCAGCACGATGAGCGCGACGTTGGCGGGCGTGAACTCGCCGGGCGGGAAGATGTCGACGCCGAGGCCCTGCGTCGCGTCCCCCGAGTGGAACAGGAACACGAGCCCCGTGGACTGCAGCAGCGCGAGCACGACCGTCACGTAGCGCGTCCACTGGTTGATCTTCTTGATGCCCTGCTCGCCCTGCTTCTGCCACTGCTCGAGCTTGGGGATCACCACGGTGAGGAGCTGCATGATGATGGAGCTCGTGATGTAGGGCATGATCCCGAGCCCGAACACCGCCATGCGCGTGAGCGCGCCGCCGGAGAACAGGTCGATGAAGGCGAGGAACCCGGTCTGGCCCTGCCGCTCGAGGGCCCGGCGCAGGATCTCGAGATCCACGACCGGCACCGGCACGTGCGAGCCGAACCGGTACAGGGCGATGATGAACAGCGTGAAGAGGATCTTCTTCCGGAGATCCGGGACCTTGAACGCGTTGACGAAGGCTCTCAGCACGCGCGCCTATCCTACCCCGGTCAGGCGATGACCTCCGCCCGCCCGCCGGCCGCCTCGATCTTCCGCCGGGCGGTCTCGGAGAACGCCTGCGCCCGGACGACGAGCGCGACCCCGAGCTCGCCCCGGCCGAGGACCTTCACGGGACGGCCCTTGCGCACGAGCCCGTGCTCGCGCAGGGCGGCGGGGTCCACCTCGCCGCCGGTGAACACCTTGCCGAGCGTCTCGACGTTCACGACCGCGTACTCGACGCGGTTCGGGTTCTTGAAGCCCTTGAGCTTCGGGACGCGCCGGGAGAGCGGCATCTGCCCGCCCTCGAACCCGAGCTTCGGGTCGTGCCGGGCGAGGTACCCCTTCGTCCCCCGGCCGGCGGTCTTGCCCCGCACCCCGGCGCGGCCGCGACCGACCCGCTTGCGGTCCCGCTTCGCCCCCGGCGCCGGCTTCAGGTGGTGGAGCTTCATCCCTCCACCTCCTCCACGCGCACCAGGTGCCGGACCTTGGCGATCATGCCCCGGATCTCCGGACGGTCCTCCTTCACGACGACGTCGTTGATGCGGTGCAGGCCGAGCCTGCGGATCGTGGCCTTCTGGTCCTTCGGCCGGTCGATGACGCTGCGGACCTGCGTGATCTTGAGCTTGCTCACCGTCGACCTCCCCGCCGGGCGCCGGTGCGCTCGCGCCGGTCGCCGGATTGCTCGCGCTCGGCCTGGTCGGCGTAGACCTCCTCGAGCTTGGCCGCGCGCGTGGCCGCCAGCCGCTCCTTGGCCGCGGCGACGGCCTCGAGCATCGGCTTCGGCGCCACCTGGTGGACGTCGCGGCCGCGGACCCGGGCCACGTCCTCGGGGCGCTTGAGCTGCCGCAGGCCGGCCATCGCCGCCTTCACGATGTTGATCGCGTTCGAGGAGCCGAGGGACTTGCTCAGGATGTCCTTGATCCCGGCGCACTCGACGAGGGCGCGCACCGGACCGCCGGCGATGACCCCCGTGCCCGGCGCGGCCGGCTTGAGCAGCACCACACCCGCCCCGTCCTCGCCGATGACCTCGTGGGGGATCGTGGTGCCCATCATCGGCACCTCGATCATCTTGCGCTTGGCCTCCTCGACGCCCTTCGCGATCGCGGCGGGGACCTCCTTGGCCTTGCCGTAGCCGATGCCGACCCGGCCGGCCCCGTCGCCGACGACGACCAGCGCGGCGAACGAGAAGCGCCGGCCGCCCTTCACGACCTTGGCGACGCGGTTGATCGAGATCACGCGCTCCTCGTAGATGCTCTTCTCGCCCTGGCTGTCGTACCGTCGCATCAGATCTGCAGTCCTTCCTCCCTGGCGCCCTCGGCGACCGCCGCCACGCGGCCGTGGTACAGGCGGCCCCCGCGGTCGAAGACCGCGCGCTCGATCCCGGCCTGCCTCGCACGCTCGGCGATGAGCTTGCCGACCGCCCGGGCGCGCTCGGTCTTCGTGCCCCCCACCGCGACCTCCCGGTCCGAGGCCGCCACGAGCGTCCGCCCCGCGAGGTCGTCGATGAGCTGCGCGTAGATGTGGCGGTTGGACCGGAAGACCGACAGGCGTGGCCGATCCGCCGTCCCGGAGACCTTCTTGCGCACCCGCAGGTGGCGACGGATGCGCGCCTCGCGCTTGGTCTTGGCGTCCATCACCCACCACCCTTCGCGGCCTTGCCGGCCTTGCGCCGCACGTACTCGTTCTCGTACCGGATGCCCTTGCCCTTGTAGGGCTCGGGCTTGCGGATCTTCCGGATCTTGGCCGCCACCTCGCCGACGAGCTCCTTGTCGTTGCCCCGCACCACGATCTGGGTGGGGCTCGGGGTCTCGAACTCGATCCCCTCCGGGGGGCTCACGACCACCGGGTGCGAGTAGCCGACGAGGAGCTCGAGGTCCTTGCCCTTCATCGAGGCGCGGTAGCCGACCCCGACGATCGCGAGGCGCTTCTCGTAGCCCTTCGTGACCCCCTCGATCATGTTGGCGAGCAGGGTGCGCGTGAGCCCGTGCAGGCCGCGGTGGAAGCCGTCGTCGGCCGGCCGCTCGACCCGGATCACGTTCTCCTCCCGGACCAGGCGCATGTCCGGGTGCAGGCGGCGGCTCAGGGTCCCCCGCGGGCCCTTCACGGTGACGACGGAGTCCTCGCCGAGCGTCACCTCGACGCCGGCGGGGATCTCCACGGGCTGCCTGCCGATCCTGCTCATGCGATCACCACACGTAGGCGAGGACCTCGCCGCCGATGCCTCGGCGCGCGGCCTCGCGGTCGGTCATGACGCCCTGCGAGGTGGACACGATCGCGATCCCGAGCCCGCCGAGCACGCGCGGCAGCGAGCCGCGGCGCACGTAGATCCG
>Ga0073930_1001123_pt1 | contig 26425 bp, 21 predicted proteins | sample DewCreD2012metaG_5_FD_76968 | JGI IMG/M metagenome (GOLD analysis project Ga0073930, IMG submission 76968) | Hot spring sediment bacterial and archeal communities from British Columbia, Canada, to study Microbial Dark Matter (Phase II) - Dewar... ...
GCAAGCTGGGGACAGTCGGGGAGGCGTTCGGGGGCAAGCGCAAAGCGCCGGCGTCGGGGGGCGGCGTGTTCGCGCGTGCCGAGCAGCAGGGTGAGGAGGAGGGTTTTGGGGTAATTGGGGGGGCGTCCTCGTCGTTTTGGGCGGGGATGTTGTTTGCCGAAGCGGAGGCTGAGGGCGTAGATATGTTTCCCAGGCAGGGTAGTGAGGGTCGCGTGTTGCGGGGAGCGACGCTTCATAGGATATTCTATGTCCGATACCCCGATCTTTCGAACACCCTTAGGGGGGTGCACATGCTATAATCTCTGCACTTTGCAGGAGGCACAGCGGGTCAATTACTGGGCAATCAGCATTTTCTGGTTGGGTGTCAGCGTGCACTGGTCGGCGTTTCTGACGATTGTGATGCAGGTGCGCGTGGCGGGGCTTGTCGCGCCCGAAGTGAAAGGGACCTATTTAGCATGGTTGGCTGCTGCGGGTGCCTTTCTCTCAACGATTATTGAGTTGATCGCGGGCCCAATTAGTGACCGTTGCACTTCCCCGATGGGCAGGCGTCGCCCCTTTATCCTGTGGGGCACATTGTTGAGCCTGCCGTTTATTCTGCTGTTTATGCTCACTGCCAATTTCTGGGTGCTGGTGTTCCACTTCGTGATGATGCAGCTGTTTCTAAACTGGGCGAATGGTCCCTATCAGGCAGTTATCCCCGACTATGTGCCTCCGGAGCGACATGGCTTGGCGTCGGCATGGATGGGTATGATGACCCTGATGGGCAACCTCATCGGGCTGGCGCTGGCGGGACTGACGCTGAACGAGCCGCCGCTACTTTTCCAGGGCTATTCCTTCCAGACCAGGCTGCTGATTGTGGGCGTGGTATTGGTGGGCTTCTTGCTCACCACGATGCTCTGGACCGTGCTGGGGCTGCGCGAGCCGCGCTGGCAACCCACACGCCCCGAGCAGAAACGGATTGATCCCTCACTGTTTTTCAATATCTTGCTCAACGAGCACCCGAACTTCATCTTGCTCAACGAGCACCCGAACTTCCGCTGGGTGGTGCTGTCGCGTTTCGCGTTCAATTTGGGTTTCTACACCGTGCTGTTCTATCTGGAATATTATCTGCGCGATACGATGCGTTTAGGTGAAGGTGCGCCGATGCAAGCGTTCGTGATTATGACCATCGCGACGCTGACGGGTATGCTGGGCAACTGGGTGGCGGGCGTGCTGGCAGACCGCACTAGCAAAAAGCGCGTGATGTATTACACCGCGGCGATTATGGGCGTTGGTACCCTGCTATTTCTGATTGCCCCTGAACTGCGCTGGGTCTATCTGCTGGGTGCGCTCTTTGGCTTTGCGTGGGGCGCGTTTGCGGCGGTGGACTGGGCACTTGCCAGCAATCTGGTGCCGGTGCAGGAGTCGGGGCGCTATATGGCGATTTGGCACATTTCGATGACGGTGCCGCAGGTGCTGGCGCCGTTGCTGGCGGGGCCGCTGGGTGACCTGCTCAACCGTGCCTATGGGCTGGGGGTTGGCTGGCGATGGGTGTTCGCGCTGGTGCCCATCTATCTGGTACTAGCGGTGTTGCTGCTGCGCCCTGTGCGCGAACGGGAGGAGGTGCTGCGTGGAGCAGGCTCGTGATCACAACACACCTTGTCCGCCGCAGGTGGCCCATGCGGCAAGCCGAGCAGCGTGGGAGGCATTTGCGCGGCGGTTGCGTGCGCATGTGCGTTTCGCCTGTGGATTGCTACCCAATCTATCGCCACCCCCATTGCGTGCCCGCCGTGTGCATGCCTATCAAGGGGATGGGTTCCATATCGAGCGGTTCGTGCTGGAAACGCTCCCTGACTACTATTTGACGGGCAGTCTGTTTGTGCCTGATAAGCCGGCGGGCAAACGCGCCCCCGCCATGTTGCAACCGCATGGGCATTTCGAGCAGGGTCGTCTGAACGCGCCGGACATCCTGCGAGCCGTCGCCCTGGCACAGGTGGGCGCGTGGGTGCTGATGTACGATATGGTCGGCTATAATGACCACTTTCAGCTGAGCCATCGGGGTGAGGAATCTGCCGAGTGGCATCGTTGGGGCTTCAGCCGTGCGGGGCTGCAAACATGGAACAGCCTGTGTGCCTTTGCGTGGCTCGCGCGTCAGCCCCAGGTGGACGCAAAGCGCATCGGCTGCAGCGGCATCTCAGGCGGGGGCACGCAGACCTTTCTGCTCGCTGCCGTGGAGCCGCGCCTGGCTTGTGCGGCACCCGTCAAAATAGTCTCCAGCACGATGCAGGGCGGTTGCCTCTGTGAGAATCCACCTTTGCTACGACTGTTCGCATGCAATCCGGAGATGGCTGCGCTCTGTGCGCCACGCCCGTTGCTCCTGATTTCCGATTCGGGGGACTGGACCGCTGATAACCCGGAGCGTGTGGCGCCTTTCTTGCGCAAAGTGTATGGGCTTTATGGCGTGCCCGAACGGTTTCGGCATGTGCATCTTTCAGAAGGGCATCAGTTTGGTGCGGAGGCACGCGCCGCCTACTACCGCTGGGTTGCGGAAGTGCTCCAGCTGGATCATCTACCCCGCGATCCTGAAATAGAGATAGACATGCTTCTGCCCGCGCTGCGCGTGTGGAGCGACGAGCTGCCGCGTCCAACCTGCGCACCAGAAGGGGAAGCCGTGTTCGAGCGATATCGCACCGCTGCTCGGGCAGGACAGCAGCGCTGGCGACGGAGCCGCCAGTTCCGAGAGGAGGTGCGCGAGGCGTTGCTTTCGATGCTTGGCTTGGCTGACCTGCACACCACGATGCCCTCCACAGCCCTGCCCACTTTCCCGAAAGAAGACACCGGGCACGCAACCAAATGGCTGATCGTGGTCGCCAGCGAGACGAACCGGGCACGCCTTGAGCAGCAGGCACAAAGGGGAGAACAGATTCTGTATTTTGCACCTAAGCCGATGCCCTTGCCGAAGCAACATCCCCCATTTTTTGCGACTTACAATCCGATGCCGATGGCTATCGTGGCGCGTGAGCTACTAACGCAGGTACAGGCGTTGCAGGCACAGGTGCGTCTGGTCGCGGACACAACGGGCGCAGCGGTGGCAGGCATCGTCGCGGTATTAACAGGAACACCCTGCGAGACGGAACCCGCTTCGGAACCTGTCGACCTGCCCGGCTGGGAGCGCATCGGTGGCTTCGAAACGCTGCGCAGACTGCTCGCACACTCACGCTAAACCTGTTTCGCTCTCGAATGGGTATAATGCAAGCAGGTGGTATCGTGAACGAGTTGAACCGGGTTCCGCTGTTTCCGCTGGAGACGGTGCTCTTTCCGCATACGATGATCCCGCTCCATGTGTTTGAAGCACGCTATCGGGAGCTGGTCCTCTACTGCCTGGAGCACGATTCGCCGTTCGGGGTGGTGCTGATTCGGGAAGGGGCGGAGGTGGGCAGTGAGGTAGAGCCGTATGAGATTGGGACACTCGCACGCATTGGACGGTTGCGCCGTCTGGAGGACGGACGGTTCCATCTGCTGGCGCTGGGGGAGGAACGGTTCCGCATCCGCCGGCTCTATCGTGGTCTAACCCCCTATTTGCAAGCCGATATCGAGCCGTGGCACGACTTTCCACCCTTCTCACCCGAGGAGCAACAGGCGTTGACGCAGGCGGTCGCCGAGGCGTTTACCAAGTTCCTGCGCGCGGCACTGGAGCCGTACGGCGTGCGCACCAGCGAGATTCGACTGCCCGACGACCCCGTGATGCTCTCCTTCGCAGTCGCGGGGACGCTGCAAGTGAGCCTGCCCTTCAAGCAGTACCTGCTGGAGCTGCAAGATACCTGCGAACGGTTGCGCCTGCTCCATGTCGTGCTGCAGGATGTGGCGCACGCTTATGAGACGAAACCGTTCGACCCCGACCACTGGCCGGGCTTCTTTTCCAGCAACTGAAAGGTCCGCTGCGATCGAAACCCTCACCCACCTGACTCAGATGGCGGAATCGCTGCGCGAGGAGGGACGCATCGGATGAAACGCGCCGACGGGAAGCTCCCCAACGCCGTCGGAAACGATAACCTTGCCGAAGTTATCGATAACCGCGCCGAAGTTATTGATAACCGCGCCGAAGTTATCGATAACCTTGCCGATGGAATCGATAACCGCGCCGAGGTTATCGATAACCGCGCCGTCGGAGAACTTCCCATATCAAACACACCATAGCAGGAGTTTCCGATGCCTGGTGGAATTCCAATCCCCAGCGATGACACGCAATTACATACCGACCCTAATCTCGATTCGGGGGGGCTTCCTTCAAGCTGACCGGGAGCAGGAATTGGCGTTCGACGGGCAGCGCACATTCGGTGTCAGTGCAGGGTTGATAGACGACGCGCACGCGCAGGTAGCCCTCTTCCGGACCGCCCCCTCGAAAACCCACGATGGGGAAAAACACAAAGGCATGCTCCTGATACACCATTAGTTGCTCTCCACCCACCTGATACGGTTTAGGGGGCGACCAGATGGGTTCCCCAAACTCGATGGGCAGGTCCGTCTGTACCTCCACCCGTGTCGGAGTGAGGTCGGCACGAGTGGGTTGCGCCGTCTGAATATGCCAGCCCTCCGCAATCTGAAAGGACACGATCAGCCCTTGCGGCTGGGCGAGCAGTTGCACATCGACAAGGACAGGACCTTCCCGTTCAAACGCCACCGCGCCCCAGTCCACTTCCAGGTCGGGCATGGGCATCGTATCGCCTTCCAGCAGCAGATAGGCGTGCAACATGCTGCCTGCCGCCGTGGGGGCACGCTCGAGAAGTTGCCAGAAGGCGTTGAGGGTCTCGCCTGCCAAGGCGGCGTATCGCTCGCTGCGCAGGGGATCGTCGCCAATCAGTAGATGGCTCAGGCTTGCCAGCAGCTGCGCCGCCGCACCGTTGCCCGATGGGAGCTGCCGATCCTGCACCGATTTATGGCGCACGAGCAGCAGGTCATGCTCGCCCGTTGTCTCAAAGAAGCCGCCCAGCTCGCTGTCATGGAACTTTTCGATCATCTGGTCGGCAACTGTTTGGGCGCGTTCCAGCCAGCGCGGGTCGCCGCTCGCCTCGAACAGGCTCACCAGCCCCAGTCCGTACAGAGCATAGTCGCTCAGGTAAGCAGGGATCGACGCCTCGCCATCACGGTAGCGATGCAGCAAGTTGCCCTGTGGGTCGCGCAATCGCTGCCAGATGAACTCGGCGGCGGTCTCTGCGATCTCAAGATAAGCAGGATGCTCTATGGTATCGGCGGCATACGCCAGCGCGGCGATCGCCATTCCGTTCCAGTCAGTCAGAACCTTGTCGTCGCGGGCAGGAGCAGGTCGGCGTGCACGCACTTCCAGCAATCGGGCATGCGCCTCCTGTAAGCGTTCGCGCAGCTCCTCATCGGTCATCTCGAGCGATTCCGCCAGTTCGCTCAGCGAATCACGCCGATGGAGAATGTTGCGCCCGGTCTGTCTGCCTGTTGCCTCCTCGCAGTAGTTGCCTTCAGGGTGAATGTTGTAGACCTGGCAGACCAGCGCGGCGGTCTCGGCGTCCAGCGCTTCGTAGATTTCGCTTTGGGTCCAGGTGTAGAAGGCTCCTTCTCCGTCAGGGCTGTCTGCGTCCAGTGCACTGGCGAACGCGCCTTCGTCGGTGCGCATCTCCCGAATCATCCACTGAAGCGTGTCATGCGCTACATCGGCATACTCGATATTGTCCGTCAATGTGTAAGCATGGGTGTAAGCCCATGCGAGCTGGGCATTATCAAAAAGCATCTTTTCAAAATGGGGCACAAGCCAGCGTGCATCGGTGGCGTAGCGGTGGAACCCCCCTCCGACATGATCGTGGATACCCCCTTCCGCCATCTTATTGAGCGTGTGCAGCGCCATCACGCCAGCGGGTTCGTCCTCCCAGGCTTCTGCCATCCAGAGCAAGACGGGCAGGATGGTGTTGGGTGGAAACTTGGGCGCGTCGCCGAAACCGCCATGCTCGAAGTCGTAGCCCGCCATGCATTGGGTGAGAAAGGTGCGGAAAATAGCGGGTGTACGCTCGCCCTGCATCTCGCGGGCACGCAGGGCAAGCAGCGCACGCAGATCCTCTGTCAGCTCCTTCGCGGTTTGAAGCACCTGGGCACGCCGCGTGCGCCACAGATGAGCGACCTGCCGCAACAGCTCGGCAAAGACAGCGGGCGGGAAGTAGGTACCACCATAGAACGGCTCACCATCGGGCGTGAGGAACACCGAGAGCGGCCAGCCCGCACTACCTGTGATGAGTTGCACTGCGGTGATATAGATCTCGTCTACATCGGGGCGCTCTTCCCGGTCCACCTTGACAGGCACAAAATATTCGTTCAGAAGCGCAGCAATCTGCTCGTTTTCGAACGATTCGCGCTCCATCACATGGCACCAGTGGCACGAGGAGTAGCCGATGGAGAGAAAGACGGGCTTGTCTTCCGTGCGAGCGCGAAAGAATGCCTCTGCCCCCCACGGATACCAGTCCACAGGATTATAAGCGTGCTGAAGTAGGTAGGGACTTTTCTCCCGGATCAGCCGATTCATTCGACGAATGTGCATTGCTGTCTCCCATCTCTTGAAGGATACCCCGGTTTGGGGTATGATTTATTTCATGCCGCGCAATAGGGCAATGTATATCGGGGTGCTGGTGCTGGCGGCATCGGTGCTGCTCTGGCTGGGGGCGGTTTTGCTGCGCAACATCGAATGGATTCTGCCATGGAGCGCCGGTGTCGGTGTGGCGCTCATCCTGATTGGTATGGCGATGGAACTGCGCAAAAGTGCCCGGGCCAAATCATCTACCGCGATGGCGGAGCAGGCAGCGGAGCCGACAAGCACGGGCACGCGGACGGAAGGTGATGCCCAATGAATCGCTATGTGCGTCTGGGGTTGCTTATCTTGCTCACAGTGCTGTTGTTGCGGGTCGCTTTTGGCGTACTGTCGCTGGCGATGCGCCTGGTGGCAATGCTGTTCCCGCTCTTGATGCTTGTGGGAGCGGGACTGGTGGTCTACGGGTTGGTACGCTATTTTCAACGCCAGCGTCTGCACGCACCCACCGCTCATCGGGAGCTGGAGGATTAGTCTGATACCTTTTCTCATGAGGAGGTGAGAGGGATCCCGCATACGGCAAGAGCGACGGTGGAGCCGGAGCGCGCGATTCTGGTGCTGTGTCACTCGGAGGTGGCGGACGAGGACGCCTACTGGGCGGAGGAGATGCGCGCGCTTAGTCAATCGGCAGGGGTGCAGGTGGTCGCGGAGATGCGTCAGCGACGCCATAACCCCGATGGAGCGACCTGCATTGGCAAGGGGAAAGCCCAGGCGCTGTTCGTGCTCGCTCGCGAGAAGGAAGCCGACCTAATTATCTTTGATACGGAGCTAACGCCTATCCAGCAGCGCAATCTGGAGCAGATTACCCAGGTCCGTGTGATTGACCGCACGCAGTTGATTCTGGACATTTTTGCGCGGCGGGCGCGTTCGCGCGAGGGAGCCTTACAGGTGGAGCTGGCGCAGCTACTCTATCTGATGCCGCGTCTGTCGGGCAAGGGCACTGCACTCTCGCGGTTGGGCGGCGGGATCGGCACGCGCGGTCCGGGCGAGACGAAGCTGGAGATGGATCGGCGGCGTATTCGCGAGCGCATCGCCCATCTGCGCGGTGAGCTTGCCGAGCTACGCCGTCAGCGCGAGCATCAACGGGCTGCTCGCCGCCGACTGCCCTTCCCCAGCGGCGCGATTGTGGGCTACACTAACGCAGGCAAATCCACCCTGCTCAATGTTCTTTCGGGCGCACAGACCTATGTGGACCAGCGTGTGTTTGCCACGCTCGATCCGACCACCCGCCGCGTGGTGCTGCCCGACGGCTGGTCCGTGCTGCTGACCGATACGGTGGGCTTCGTGGAGAACCTGCCCCCGATGCTGTTAGACGCCTTCCGTGCCACCCTTGAGGAGGTGCAGGAAGCCGACTTCTTGCTTCATGTGATCGATATCTCCAGTCCGTACTGGGAACTGCAGCGCGATGCGGTGGAGACGACTCTGGTCGAACTGGGCGCAGATGGCAAGCCGACCATCCTGGTGTTCAACAAAGCCGACCGCGTCAGGGACACCTACTGGTTGCGCCAACTTGTGGCAGAGCATCCGAACGCGGTCTACATTTCGGCAAAACAGGCACAGGGCATTCCCCATCTGATGGACCGGATCGTCCAGACCCTGCAAAGCATACTGGTCAGCGTCGAGGTATGGCTACCTTACGAATCGAGCGCGCTGGTCGCCGAATGCTACGAGTTCGGGCGCGTGCTGTCGGTGGACTATCAGGAGCGGGGCATCCATCTACGGGCTCAGGTCATCCCCTCGGTTGCCGCTAAACTGCAACCCTACAGTAAGTAAGGAGGCGAGCATCAAGCATTGGAAACCGGGGACCAGAAACTGGGTGCCGAATACGCATTGATTGAGCGCATCGCCCGCGCAGCCCAATCGATTGCCCCGCCCAGTATGGAGGCAGGTCTTGTGGTGGGCATCGGGGATGACAGCGCGGTGCTTCGCGTGGGGCAGCGCCACCTGCTCTGGACAGCCGACATGCTTATCGAAGGGGTTCACTTTCGGCTGGACTGGACCGATGCGTATGCGCTGGGCTGGAAATCGCTCGCGGTGAACCTAAGCGATATTGCGGCGATGGGTGGCACACCGCTGGCGTCGCTGCTTATGCTTTCGCTGCCTCCCGAACGCACGGGTGAATGGCTGGATGAGTTCATTCGGGGCTTTCTGGAGTGCGCTCGCGCATATTCCACGGCGCTGATCGGAGGAGACACCAATCGCGCCGCCAGCGCTGAGGGACCTACCGTGATCGATGTGAGCGTGCTGGGTGTGATAGAGGGTCTCCCGGTACGGCGTCAAGGGGGGCGTCCTGGCGATTGGTTGCTGGTTACGGGGTCGCTGGGCGGCCCGCGTGCAGGGTTGATGCGCCTGCTGAACCACGACCGTTCCGATACCGAGGCGCTGCAGGCGCATTTTATGCCCTGCCCACGTCTTCACGAAGGAAAGTTCCTGCGCCAGCATGGGGCCCACGCGATGATGGACCTCAGCGATGGACTAGCGTCCGATCTGCTAAAACTCACGCATGCCTCGCAATGCGGTGCTCAGGTACTGCGTGCACAGCTGCCTGTGCACGCGGCGGCATTGCGCTGGTGCAGGGAAACGGGCGAAGACCCTGCCCTGTTTGCTCTCGCTGGGGGCGAGGACTATGAACTCCTTCTCGCCGCTCCGCCTCAAATAGCACAGACACTGCTGGAGGAATGCCCCCATCAGACAGGCACCCCGCTTACCCATATCGGCTATCTTACGGAAAGCGAAGAAATCCTTCTGCAGGATGAGCTGGGCAACCTCACCCCCCTGTTTGTTGAGGGCTGGAGCCATTTCTGAACTCCTCACCCGTACCCTTTCCCCAGCGTGGAAAGGGGATTGCAGGTCTGCCCCTACTGAATGGATGGCTCCTCCAGTCGTGCGGCGTGATAAAGACGGGCATAGTAGCCGTTGCGGGCAAGCAGCTCCGCATGGGTGCCCTGCTCCACGAGTGCACCCCGATGCAGCACCAGCACGCGATCGGCGCACTGGACGGTTGTCCAGCGGTGCGCAATAATCAGTGTCGTGCGTACGCCGCGCCCGTCTTCGATGACCCGCTGAATCATCCGTTCCGAAACGGGGTCCAGCGCGGCGGTCGCCTCGTCCAGAATCAGAATGCGCGGATTACGCAGCAGGGCACGTGCAATTGCGATGCGTTGGCTTTCCCCTCCGGACAAACGCACCCCGCGGTCGCCAATCAAGGTCTGGTAGCCGTTGGGCAGACGCTCGATGAACTCGTGTGCGTGCGCAGCACGCGCCGCCGCCTCAATCTCCGCCATGCTCGCGTCGGGCTTGCCATAGGCGATATTCTCCGCCACTGTGCCCACAAACAGCACCGTCTGCTGAGACACCACCGCGATCTGCTGGCGCAGGCTGTCTAACTGCACCCGATTCAGGTCGTAGCCATCAATGCGAATGATGCCCTGTTGTGGCGTATAAAAGCGCAACAGCAGGTCCACCAGCGTGCTTTTGCCTGCGCCCGAATGCCCCACTAACGCGACCACCTCCCCCGGTTCGACGGTGAAAGAGAGGCTGCGCAACGCCTGCTCACCCGTTGGATAGCGGAACGACACATTTTCGAACTCGATGCGTCCCTGCAGTGGGGGCAGGATAATGGCGTCGGGCGCATCGTACGCCTCCGGCTCCACATCCAGTACCTCGCGAAAGATGCGCTCGGCAGCCGCACGCAGCTGCTTGCGCGTGAGCATGATCGAGCCGATGCCGTTGGCTGCTTGCGCAATCTGATGCAGCAGGAACAGAAAACTCATCAGCTGCCCCGTGATCATCTGCCCAGAGGCGACTTGATGACCCCCAAACCACAGCACCAGCGCGATACTCACTGCGCCGATGAATTCTACCGTTGGACGCAGCCGTGCGCGCCGACGCTCACCCTTGAGCGAATGATGCAACACCTGCTGGTTGCGTCGGGCGAACCGCTCAATCTCGCGATCTTCCATCGCGAAGCTCTTAATCACGCGCACACCCATCAGCGATTCCTGCACCAGCGCAGTGATGTCCGCCAGCGAACCCTGCGTCTGATGCGTGATGCGGTGGATCTGCTTGCCCAACCGCTGGATTAGCAGGGCAATCGCGGGCAAACAGAGGCACGCCAGCAACGCCAGCCGCCAGTTCAAATAAAAAATATAGACCAAAAAGGCAACGATGCGCAGCGGGGCGTCCAGCACATCGCGTACCAGCACCACCGCGTTCTGCAGAAGCGGCACATCGTTCGCCAGAATGGACTGCAACGCGCCCACCTGACGCGACTGAAAAAAGCCCAGCGGCAGCCGCTGCATATGGGCGAACAGGTCCTCGCGTAAACGCGCCATCATCTGCTGTGCCGCCAGGGATAGGTAATACACCGCGCCGTAAGAGAAGAACCACTTGAGCGCGAACACACCCACCACTGTCAGCGAAATGAGATTCAGTTGCGCGGGATCTTTGAGCTCCATCGACTGGATAACACGTTCCAGCAGGTAAGCGGTGAACCCTGTGATGGCGGTGACACCTACCGAGCAGAGCAGCGCGACCAACAGGGGCTTCCACTGCCGCGTCACATACCGCCAGAACCTGCGTTCGATCGCGTCCATCGGCGTATGTTATACCCCACAGGAACCGAACATCTCACGGCAAATGGAGTACAATGCTATTGTGCAGGCATTCAGGGGATGCTCTGAAGGGCTTGACCCAGGGCAGAAATAGGGTATAATCACTCTGGGCAGGCGTTCGGATGTTCCCCAATCCAAAAATGCCTGCCGAAAGGAGGCTCGTATGATGATGAACCGATGGCTGATGGCTTGTACGGCAGGCGCCGTTCTGTGCGCCTCTTTTGCGTTCGCGGATAACCGCAAGTCGACGGAACTGCAACTTGTGGATAGCAGCCAGCTTCAACTCGTGATGCCCAAGCGCATGATGAAGGTGCGCTGGGAGAATGGGCGCATCGTGCCCGTCACCCCGTGGATTGAGCTGGGCGACTTCGCGCCCGCCGGTCCCTGCAACGACCCGAACGAGGTGCTCGTGTTCGACCACGCCGGCGTTGACCCTGCAACGGGCAATCTCGGCAACGAGGTGTGCATCCCTGGCGACCGATTCTTCTTCGGTCCTACCTACCACAATCCCTACTACGCGAACGACATTAAGAATCTGGTGTCTTCCCAGTACAATGGTGCAGCTGCCAGCTCGCTGACGCACTCCTGGTTCTGGAACCCCAATCTGACCAACCCTGCAAGTGGCAGCCAGCGGTGCATCATCCTGATCTTTACGGTCGAGGAGTTTGACGCCGATTGTGGGCAGGATGTGCACGATGTGTTCGATGGACGCCCCTTCATCGATGGCGTCGCGTTGGATTACGGAACCCTCAACGCAGGTGGCTGGTTTTCTCCTGTCTGCCTGAGCGCAATCGGCGGTATCCAGCTGCCTGCTACACCCGCCGATGATGAAGATCCTGGCACCGAGGTGCTGGGCGGCTGGGTGACCATCTATGCCCAGGCGTTTGATCCCAACACGGGAGCGGTTACGCTGGCATCGGGTGCACAGCCTTTCCTATGGCATAATATGCTGAGCACCAATAATGCTGGTGACTCCACCAGCACCCAGTGGGACGATGACAATCCGACAGATGGGAATCACACCGCACCTACCGAGTGCTACGACTACACTTTCAATCTCAGCCAGTTCGGCTGTCCCAATCCGAGCCTGTTGGGTGGCATGATGGCGTTCTGGGTTGCGCCGTCCTGCACGCCAAGCGGTGGTGATGTCGACGGTAACGGCTGCGTCGATGATGCCGACTTGCTCGCCGTGCTGTTCGCGTTTGGCAGCTCTGGGGGTCCAGAGGATGTCAACTGCGACGGCGTGGTTGATGACGCCGACCTGCTGGAAGTGCTGTTCAACTTCGGCACCGGGTGCTAAGTGCGCTCTGACGTCCCGCCCAACCCCTCTCCCCTGTGTAGGGGGAGGGGGTCATTCACTCCTCACATGATGCTGTTCTTCAGTTGTCCTCTCCATGCAGCGACTGCAGAAGCTGCTCCAGCAGTTCGCGGGGCACAGGGGTACGCAGGGATTTATCCAGCGCCCGTTTTCTGATTGCCTGCTGGATGCATTCACGACGCGGGCACAGGTACGCGCCGCGTCCAGGTAGTTTCTGCGCTGTGTCGAGGACGACTCGCCAGGTGCCCGTCGCGGGGTCTTTCTGGCGGGCGAAGCGGATTAGTTCATGCTTGGGCGCGATGCGTCGGCAGCTGGCGCATCGCCGTAAAGGGATATGGCTCATGGGCGTCGGGCGGTGGGCACTCCGCTGCCGGTTTCACCGCGGGCAATTTCGCCTTCCGAGCGCACATCGAGCTTCCAGCCTGTTAATTGCTCTGCAAGGCGCACATTTACACCGCCCTTGCCCACTGCTTGGCGCATCTGATGGTTCGGTACGACGACCAGCGCCTCGCGCTTTTCGGGGTTAAGAACCACCCGGTTTACCCGGGCGGGGCTGAGCGCTTCTCGAATAAACTGCTCCGGATCGTGGCTCCACTTGACCACATCGATTGGCTCGTTGAACAACTCATTACTGATTGCTTGGATGCGCATGCCGCGTGAACCGAGGCATGCCCCCACGGCATCGATGAGGGGATTACGCGAAGCGACGGCGACCTTTGTGCGTTCGCCTGGCTCCCGCGCAATCGCCCTGATCTCCACATCGCCACTGGCGATTTCGGGCACTTCCTGCTTCAACAGGCAGACGACCAGCTTCGGTTCCGTGCGTGAGGCGATTACACGCACCTCGCGCAGGCGCGGCTCGCGCCCTGGCGCCGTTTCGGGCAGCCGAACCTCCAGCACATAGACCTTGATGGTCTCACCGATCTCATAGACATCGCGTGGGCTTTGATGTTTCTCGGGCAGCACCACCTCCAGCCGTCCATAAGAGAGCAGCACCTTCGAACCGATAAAGCGTTCCACACGCGCGGGGATGACTTCCTTCTTGCGTTCAATCAGCTCCTTCACGGTATGCTCGCGTTCCAGCTCGCGCAGGCGCTGCACCAGCACCTGCAGCGCGTTCTGCACCGCGATGCGCCCAAACTCTTCGACGGGCATATCCACCTCGATAACTTCGCCCACTTCGGCATCCGGTTTGATCTGCTTGGCTTCCTCCAGACTAATCTGGGTGTGCTCGTCTGTGACCAGCCCCACTACCTCTTTTTCGGCGAACACGCGGAAGCAGTGGGGATAGCTTGGATTGAACTTCGCCTGGACACGCGCGCTGCTGGGTAGATGCATCTGGCGCCGATAGGCGTTCGCAAACGCCCCTTCAAGGGTTGCCATCAGTTCATCGAACGGGATGTGCCGCTCCCGCTCCAGCTGTCTCAACGCCTCGATAATCTCTTCACAGTGCATACTTATTACCCCCTTGAGCGCAGCGCGGGCGTTTTAAAGAAAAGAGTAGGGGTTCGATTTTACATCCCACTCTTTGCCTGCCTGCTGCGACCCGTAAGAAGTATACCTGATGCGGATGGGAAGGGGTCAAGCCATGCCGTCCGATGAAAATAGCAAAAACTCTCTCTACAGGGGAGAGGAAGTTTTTTACCCCTCACCCTGTCCCTCTCCCCAATGGGGCGAGGGGAGGCAAGGGGTGTGGCAGGTGTTCGCTGACCATCGGAGCGCAAACGAATTGATTACCCCATACACTAAGGGGGCAACGGCTTGTCTTTTGTCTCTGGGGCAAGGAGCAAAATAAGCAGTCCCAGCAGAAACACTCCTGACAGGATTGTCGCTGCCCACTCGATGTTGAAGCGGGCGGTCAGCATGCCAAAGGTGTACGGGGCAGCCGCCGCCAGGTAGCGCGCCACATTATAGCAGAATCCTATCCCTGTTGCCCGCAGGCGCGTCGGAAAAAGCTCCGGGAAGTAGACCGCATAGCCTGCAAACAGTGAGGTGGTGAAGAAGCCCAGCAGCGGATAGAACAATAATGCCCGCTCGAACGAGGTGGTCAGAAAGAAGGTGGTGGGCACAATGACCAGACACAGCAGGAAAGTAAGCGCGAAAGTGGGGCGCCTGCCGATGCGCTGTGCCAGAATCGCCCAGCCCAGCATTCCGAAAAATGCGCCCACCTGCTGCACCATCACGGCATAGGCTTTGCGCTCGTCGACCAGCGGGCGAAGCGCCGGGTCGCCGGTCGGGTTAATCGCGCGGGCAAGCAGGTCAGGTGACCATGTGCCGATGCCCCAGAAGCCGATTACACCCACCGCTGCCAATCCCACCCCAATCAGTGTATGCCTGCGCCAAAGCGGGTCAACAAATAGCTCGCGCAGCGAGCCGAGATGCTGCCCTAACGCCCGTGCCTGCTCCCAGCGCTGCGGTTCACGCACAAACAGCCGAATCACGAACACCAGAATCGCGGGGAAAAAGCCGATCGCGAACACCCATCGCCAGCCGAACTCGGGGGCAATCACGCGGTAGATGACCGCAGCCATCAGATTGCCAATCGCGGAGCATGCCTGCATGATGCCCAGCGCCGTGGGGCGTGCATGGGCAGGGAAGGTCTCTGCCACCAGCGCCGCGCCTGCAGCAAACTCACCGCCGATGCCCAGCCCAGTCAGAAATCTTAAAAGCGCCAGCTGCTGCCAGGTCTGTGCAAACGCACTTAACCCGGTAAAACCCGCGTACATCAGGATGGTGATCACCATCGTGCGTGTGCGTCCCAGCCGATCCCCAATAATGCCGAATAAAAAGCCTCCGGTTGCCCAGCCGATAATGAACCATGTCTGCACAATGCCCGAATAGCGAGCGACCAAGGGATCCGCGGCGCTGCTGTCTATCAGCTCCGCCACCGCAGGCTGCCGCGCCAGCACATAGAGCCACTGGTCCATCGTGTCGAACATCCAGCCCGCCGCGGCGACTGCCAGCACCAGCCAATGATAGCGTGTCAGCCCGCTGTACCAGCGGACGCCTGCCTGATCCTCGCGCGTCGCCATTTAGTACAGACCTGCTTTTTTGAGAAATTCGCGCAACTGGGGATATTTGTCGATATGTGTTTTCAGACCCTGCAACTGCATCCGCGCCATCTGGGCAACACCCGGATTAGCAAGCATGGTGCGAATCTGCTGAAGAGCCTTCTGTTGCGCGAGAGGTGGCACGAACTCATTAAAGGAACCAGCAAAAGTCGCCTCGACAGCCACCTTCCAGCCCTCATCCGTCTTGCGCAGCACATAGGTCGGACGAATCGTGAGCCGGTTGCCCTGCGGGAAAACCACCTCCATTGTCACGGGCGCCTTCGCCGTTTCACCTTCCACAGTGATGGTGACGATCTCCACCTTCTCCACCTTGCCCCAATCCTGGCGCCCATAGCCCGGATAGATGGCTTGCACTGGATCACCCATCTGTCGAACGAGAACCATCAGCGGACCGGATGTATCGGTGTAGCGATTGACGCGCTCGGTGTCGTTCGCTTTCGCCGCGGCGAAAAACTGGTTCAGCGCATAGCCGGGCGATTTGGTGTAGACCAGAAAGTACCATGCCAGCACGCCCGCACCTACAATCAGCACCAGCGCGACCACGATACCGAGTATCCTTCCTGCTCTTCTTCTCAAAGCGCCTCACCTCCTGACCGTTTGTTCGACAGGCGCATGGGCTTTCCTGCAGGAAGGGAACTATCTGCGCGAAAATAGGGTATACTTCAGCAGATGAGCAGGCTGTGGTGGAAATGGGTGCGTCCGACCGCCTTCTGGCTGGTCGTGGTTTGGCTGGGGCTTGCCCCGCTAAGCTCCGTGCTGGCGCGCCCCTGCGCATGCCACCAGTCGGCTAAGGCGCATGCCTGCTGTGCCAAACCGGCACCACCGGTTCCGAAACCTGATTGCAACCATTGCCAACTCTGTCAGGCAGCTCAGCCGAATCCGGCTGTGATAACGGCGGGGCTAACTATGCCTGAACAGAGCTTCGCCGTGATGCTGCCTGTGCCACTGGAGCAGGGGTATAATGCTTTACCCACCCGCAGCTTGCTCCCGATTCAGACGACATCTCCCCTCCCCATCCCTCTTTCCTCATCCAGGGTGCCGCGCGCCCCTCCTGTGTGAGTATATAATCAAAACTCGCATCACTGCATATTGCAGTGATGGAACCTATTGTATGCTGTTTTCGCGCCTGTCGGACGGGCACGGCAAAAACTCACACAGGAGGAATAACAATGAGCAGATCGATTCTTTGGACGCTAATCGGCGCGCTGACGCTGATGATGGGAGTGAGCCAGATAGCGGCTCAACAGAAGCAGGAGATACGCACGGTCGCCATTAAGGTCAGTGGCTTGCACTGCGAAGGCTGCGTGGACCCAGTGGTACAAGGACTGCGTAAGCTGCAAGGCGTGCAGTCGGCGGATCTGGAGTTCAGGACTGCTGTTGCCATCGTACGCTACGACGAGGCGCAGATCCCTGCGTCGCAGATCGTGCTTGCGCTGACCAAAATTCCGCACGCGATGGGACCGCGCTCGAACATGAAGTACGAGGGGCAGCTGATGCTCACTCTGGCGAAGGGCGATGCGAAAAGGGTTGCGCAAGCGTTGGGCAAAGTGGTAGGTGTTGCGAAAGTGCGACAGGAGCGGAACACGCTGTTGGTCGCGTTCCAGCCTAATGCCTCCGTACGCTATGCCCAGATCGAGCAAGCGATCAAGCAGGCAGGGGGTGCCCTGGCGCCCGTCAAGCCTTCCAGCGCTCCGAACTCGCACGACCATCGCGGTCATCCACACTGACCGCATGCAGGGCAGCACCCAGTCTAGGTGCTGCCCTGTCAGGAGGCAGGCAATGCATACAGAGCATCATCATCCTCACCATGAAACATCGGCGCAGGCGGTGTCCCTGCATCGGGATCACGCGCCCGATAAGCATGCGGGACATACCGTGGCGATGTTCCGCGATCGCTTTATTGTCTGCTCGCTGCTGACCGTGCCGGTACTGATCTGGAGCGATGCCCTTCAACAATGGCTGGGGTTTCAGGCACCGCGTTTTGCGGGCAGCAGCGCGATGGTGCCAATATTGAGTACCCTTATCTTCGTTTATGGTGGGGCTCCCTTCCTGCGGGGAGCTGTGCGTGAGCTGCGTGATCGTGTCCCTGGCATGATGACCTTGATCGCTCTGGCGATTAGCGTCGCCTTTTTGTACAGTCTGGCGACCACGCTGGGACTGCGCGGTATGCCTTTCTACTGGGAGTTGGCAACCCTTATCGACATCATGTTGCTGGGGCACTGGTTGGAAATGGCAGCGGTGGGCAGGGCGTCGCAGGCGCTGGAGCATCTGGTGGCGCTGCTACCGCCCCAAGCTCACCGATTGAAGGGCGACATGATTGAGGATGTGCCCTTGAGCGAGTTGCGGGAAGATGATCGGGTGTTGATACGTGCGGGTGAGCAGGTGCCTGTGGATGGGGTGGTACTGGAAGGCGCTTCTAGTGTGAATGAAGCGTTCCTGACCGGTGAATCGCGTCCTGTGTCCAAGCAGCCGGGTGACGAGGTAGTCGCGGGATCAGTCAACCTGGAGGGGCGGTTGGTCGTGGAAGCCCGCCGTGTCGGTGAAGCAACCACGCTGCATCAACTCATGCGGCTGGTGCAGGAGGCGCAACGTACCCGCAGCCGTCTTCAGCTGCTGGGCGATCGGCTCGCCTTCTGGCTCACGCTCGTCGCGGTGCTGGTCGCCGGAAGTACCGCCGTTGGGTGGTCTTTTGCCGATGCCGACTGGCAATTCATTCTCACTCGCGCCGTCACCGTGCTGGTTATTGCCTGCCCCCACGCGTTGGGCTTGGCAATCCCTCTGGTGCTGGTTCAGACAACCGGAAGAGCGGCACGCAACGGTATCCTGATCCGTAATCGCGAGGCGATTGAACGCGCACAGACGATCGAGGTGGTTGCCTTCGACAAAACAGGCACATTGACCGAAGCACGCCCTGTGCTGACACAAATCTATACGGTGGATCTTGACGAAACGGCTGCATTGCGCCTTGCTGCCGCGCTGGAACAGGGCAGCACCCATCCGCTGGCACACGCTGTGCGGGAAACAGCAACGGCTCGCAACATCGAAACGCCAGCCCTGACAGAATTCCGAGTGGTGCCCGGTAAGGGCGTCGAAGGGACCTTAGACCACACCCTGTGGCGACTGGGACGACCTGAGTGGCTGCAGGAAACCGGCACCGAGATACCCACTGCCCTTCAACAAGGGCTTGAACAGGCGAAGCAGCACGGCGAGAGCGCTATCGTGCTGTTCAACGAGCATGCCACCTGTGCCGTGTTCACCTTTGCCGATAAGGTGCGCAAGGGGGCACGCCCCGTGATAGACACCCTGCACGCAATGGGAATTCAGGTCGTCATGATTACCGGCGATGCGGAAGCCGTTGCACGCACCGTCGCTGGCCAACTGGGTATCGATCACTGGTATGCTCGCGTCCTACCCGACCAGAAAGCGCATATCGTCCGTCAGATCCGCGACAAAGGACTGCATGTGGCATTCGTGGGCGACGGCATCAACGACGCACCTGCCCTACTCGAAGCCGACATCGGTTTCGCCATCGGTGCCGGTACCAATGTGGCTCTCGAATCAGCAGATGTAATCCTTGTAGAGAATGACCCACGCGATGTAGTGGTCTTCTTGCAGTTGGCTCGCATCGGCTATCGCAAAATGGTGCAGAACCTGTTTTGGGCAACGGGCTATAACCTGATAGCCCTTCCCTTAGCGGCAGGTGTCGCCGCACGCTGGGGAATATTGCTCTCGCCCGCTATCGGCGCATTGCTCATGAGCTTTTCCACCATTATTGTAGCCGTCAACGCATTCTTGATGCGCACGATTCAAGCTGGAGGGAATGAACAATGAAGCGCTGGGTTCCGATTCTCAGCAGTTTGGTGTTGCTGGCAGGGCTGACCTGGGGCACATGGTGGGTTGTGCAGACGAAGCGTCCGCGGGGCGCGATGACCCCACTGGAGGCGCAGGGTATGGATATGAGCGTGATGAAGCCACCCCGTGGCGCGTTCCCTGTAGGTGTAGAAGAGGTGCAGCCACGCCCCTTCCTACCCTCAGTCGACTACCCTGCCACTTTCCGTGCCTATAACGAGGAGATCGTCCGTGCCCGAATCACGGGCAAGCTCGTGGAAGCACGGGTCTATCCGGGCGACCGTGTGCGCGCTGGTCAACTGCTCGCTCGGATCGAACCGGAGGAGTATCAGGCGCTCGCCCAGAGCGCACAAGGTAGCCTGCAGATGGCGCAAGCGGAGCTACAAGAGACGCAGTCGATGACCCGCGAGGCGGAATCGACCCTGCAGGCAGCACAGGCGCGTTTGCAGCAGGCGCAAGCGGAGGTGAACGAAGCGCGCCAGATGCTGCTGGCTGCGGAAGCGGAACTGCAAACCGCCCAAACCGAGCTGGAACAGGTCGAGACCACCATCCGTTCCGCGCAAGCAGAAGCGGACTACTGGCAAGCCGAGTCGGAGCGCCAGAACGCCCTGCTGCAAAAGGGGTTCGTTTCCAAACGTGATGCTCAGGCGGCAGAAACCCGCCTTAAGCAGGCGCGTGAAAGTCTGCACGCGGCTCAGGCATCCCGCCAAGCGCAGCTGTCTCGAGTCGAGCAGCTGAAAGCGAACCGCGAAGCGATGCGTGCGCGTGTGAGTCGTGCCGAAGCAGCGCAGCGCGCCATTGAGCGTGAGGTGCAAGCAGCCACCGCTCGGCTACAAGCTGTCCGTACCCGACGCCAGCGTGCCGAAGCCCAGATTCAAGCCGAACAAGGCAAAAAGCGTGCCGCCCAACTACAGGTCGATTACACACAGCTCGTCGCACTCAACGCGGGCATCATCACCGAACGCCTCACCGAACCTGGCACGCTGGTTCAGCCCGGCACCCCCGTATTCAAACTGCAGAACACAACCCAAGTGCGGGTACAAGCAAAGGTCGCCGAGCAAGACGCCGTCCGAATCCGCGAGGGCTACCCCGTCTGGATTAAACGCTACGCCGCGCCAAACCGCGTCTATCGGGCACGGGTCAGCGCTGTATTCCGCGAGGCAGACCCCAATACGCGCACAATGATTGTGGAAGCGATACTTCCCAACTCGAATGGGCAATTTGTGGTGGGCGAATATGCCGAAATGCGCATCGGACTGGTGCCCCAGGCAACACCTGCCATGACCATCCCTGTGCGTGCCCTGCAATACGACGAGTTCCAGCGACCCTATGTGTGGGTTATGGAAAAGGCGCATCGCCATACCCGCGCGCCCACCACCTACTATTGCACGATGCACCCCCAGATCGAGCAAGACCATCCTGGTACATGTCCCATCTGCAAGATGGATTTGGTGCCCAAAGAACAGCCTGCCGATTATGTTGCTCGCAAGCGGCGTGTGCAGCCAGGTCTCTCAGACGGGGCGCGCGTGCAGATTCTGGACGGATTGAAGCCCGGTGAACAGGTGATTGTGTTCGGCTTCGGCACGCTGACCGAGGGCGACCCTGTGTTTCCCACCGAATGGACCGCACGCGGACCCGCTACCTTGACCCCGCCTCAACTTACTCCGACTACCCCCAGCCACGAAGGAGGACACGGGCATTGAAACAGATTACAACCTTAGATCACTTATCCCACAAATCGCGTTCTGCTTAGAGGTATGCATCGATCTCCTCGCGTGAGGGTGGGGGGGAATCGGATGGAAACGCTGTATGGATGAGGTTCAGCGTTTTAATGACCCGCGCCACAGAACCTTTGGGCAACGCTGCCCGCTCCCGAAGTAGTTGCCATTCACGCTCGTCAAGTTCAACCGTGATTTTGGGCATGCTCTCACCCGAAAAAGATTATACCTGCCATGAAAAGCTTTAACCTGATTGAGTGGAGCGTTAAGCATCCATCGGCGGTGCTGGCGTTTTACACCGCCGTGATTGTGCTGGCAATCTGGGCGGTGGTCGCCTATCTTCCACGCCGTATGATGCCCTATATCGAAAGCCCCCAAATCGGCATCGTGACACGCGCCCCTGGCTTGAGCGCGGAGGAGATGGAGACCTACTACACGAAACCCATCGAACAGCGTATGACTGCCATCGCCGGGGTGCGCTACATCCGCAGCACCACACAGGACGGCTATAGTATCGTTGTGCTGGAGTTCCCCTACGGCACGGATATGCAGAAAAAATTGACCGAAGTGCAAGCCCTGCTGACCGCTGCGCAGGATGACCTGCCGATGCAAGGCGCGAACACCCAACCCTCATGGGTGCTGCAAATCGACCCACTGAACCTGCCCGTGCTGACGCTGGCGGTGACGGGCGATCACCGCTGGACACCCAGTCGCATGCGCGAAGTGCTGGAAAACGAAATCGCCGACCGCATCAAGCGCACCAGCGGCGACATCTACACCGTATCGGTCTTCGGGGGCTATCGGCGCCAGTTGCAGGTGATTGTCGATCGCAACAAACTCACCGCGTTCGGGCTTTCGATTCTGGATGTGCAGCGGGCGATTGACGCCTTCAACCTTGCTGCCCCCGCGGGACGCCTCACGGCAGGCGAGCACGAGGAGATTGTGCGCCTGGATACGCTCGCTCGCAACGCCGATGAGGTGGCAAACTATCCGCTCAAAGCCAGTGGGGATCGGGTGGTGCGTATTGGCGATGTCGCCCGCGTGATCGATACTTTCGACGAGAAACGCAGCGGCTATTTCCACCAGTGGCAACAAGGGGGCAAGTGGCAAACCGAGGAAGCCATCGCACTCAATATCTTACAAAACCCGTGGGCAAGCTCCCCGCGCGTGATCGAGGCGGTGATGAAGGAGCTGGACGCGATCAAGCGCGACTATCCGGGACTGGAGTTCCGCATCGCCTACAACAACGCCGAGTTCGTCGATGTGCTGCTCCATAACCTGTGGGAAGAACTCTTTCTGGCGGTAATCCTGGCGGGGCTGGTGGTGTGGCTCTTTCTGGGCGAGTGGCGCATGACCCTCATCGCGCTGACCGCGATTCCCACTTCGATGGCGATGGCGGTGCTTGCGCTCGTGCCGATGAATATGAGTTTGAACTCCAGCACGCTGATTGGCTTGCTGTTCGGCATCGGTCGACTGGTGGATGATGCGATTATCGACCTGCACGCGGTGCGTCGCCATATGCGCATGGGCAAAGACCCTGTACAGGCAACGGTAGATGGCATTACCGAAGTGCGCCGCTCGGTGGCTGCCAGCACATTAATGATTGTGATTGCCCTCACACCGTTGCTGTTTGCGGGCGGCATTGTAGAACAGATGTTCATCGGGCTGGTCTGGCCGCTCATTTTCGGGCTGCTGGCGTCGTTTCTGGTCTCTATGACGCTCACCGCGACGCTGGCATCGCGCTTCCTGCAAGGCGTTTCCGATCAACCCACACGCCTTGAACGCTGGCTGATTCACCCGTTCCAGAACCTGCTGGATCGACTGGAGCATGGCTATGCGCGGCTCATTCGCTGGCTGCTGCGCCACCGCTTCGCCAATCTGATGCGCATTCTGGCGACCCTGGTGGTTGGTTTCGGTTTCTACTACTTTATCGGCAGTGAGATGATGCCGCTGGGCGACATTGGGCAAGCCTATCTGCGTCTGGAGATGCAGCCAGGCACTTCTTACGCCGCGACGGAGCGTGCGGTGCACCAGCTGCAGCAGATTGTGCAGAAGTACCCGGAGATCCGGCGTATCTCATGGGAGGTCGGCGCAGAAGGCGGACCGGGCTACTATGAAGGCGCGTACTTCACGGGCTACGCCTCCATGCGAGAGAACACCGCCACCGCGATGATCACGCTCACTTCTAAAGATGAGCGCAAGCGCGACATTTGGCAGATTATCGACGCGATCCAGGCAGAAGCAATGGCGACCATTCCCGGCATCCGCCTGCTCCAGATTAAGGAGATGGGCGTGGATGTGATGGCGACCGCTGCTGCCCCGATTCAAATTCTCATCTACGGACCCGATTTTGAGGTGACCAGTCGTCTTGCCGAGGAGAGCCTCAAAATTGCTCAGGCACAGGTGCCTGATCTATTCCAGCCGGGCACTTCGTGGACGATGAATCGCCCCCTCTGGAAGTTGCGTATCGATCTCGCCAAAGCGGCGCAAGTGGGACTAACCCCAGAGGAAATTGCGCGACAAGCGTTCTACGCGCTTAAAGGCGGCTACACCCAGCAGTTCTATCGCTTCCCCGAGTATGCTGACCGCCGTCAGACCACCATCCTGATTCGCTATGAGGAGTCGCAGCGGCTCCACCCGCGCGACTTGGAGCAGCTGATGCTGGTGAATGCTCGCGGCGAGAGCATCCCGCTCAAAGCCGTGGCACGGGTGGGATATAGCGTGGCACCGACGCTCATCGAACGAGACGGGCTGCGCCGTGTCGTGAGCCTAATGGGCTACTATCGCAAGGGCGACTATCAGCCCCCCAGAATCGATACCAACGGCGACGGTCAACCCGACGAAGCCATCACCGAGCTGCCCTTCCCGCCACGCCCCTCGATGGATGTCGCCATGGATGCCATGATGAAGGCGATGGCGCAACTCAACTGGCCCCCGCGTGACTATGGCATGGAGGTGCGCGGCGATATGACGCAGATGATGGACTCGTTCCGCCGTATAATGGTTGGCTTTCTGGTTGCGCTACTGCTAATGTATCTGGTGCTGGTGGCGCAGTTCGGTGGTTTCCTACAACCTCTGCAGATGATTTTCAGCCTGCCGCTGGAGCTATCGGGCGTGTTTCTCTTCCTCTGGTTGATGAAGCAGGCATTCAGCACGGTGTCACTGCTGGGCATTATCGTGCTGACAGGGATGGACATCACCGCAGCCATTCTGATGATTGACCTGATTCTGGTGCTGCGGGCCCAGGGAATGCCGCGCGATGAGGCGGTGGTACACGGTTGTGTGGATCGTCTACGCCCGATTTTGATGACGGTGATGGTGACGATTGCCGCGCTTGCCCCCGTCGCCTTCTTCCCCAAGATGGGCACAGACGCCTATCAGCCGTTGGCGACCGCCGTGATTGGCGGGCTACTGATGGGCACGGTGTTGACCCTCGTGGACATCCCGATTATGCACACGCTGGTGGACGACCTGTTGCGCTGGCTGCGCCGCGGACGAGCCGTAGAGAGCGAGGGATGAGTAGAAGCGCACAGAATGGGCACCCGTCAGGCGTGTCTGCCTTGCAATTCCTTCTCCCCTTTGGGGAGAGGGGCGGGGTGAGGAAATAATCCAATGGCTTCCAATTGCGATTGAACGGCTTCCAATCGCGATTGATCGGCTTCCAATTGCGATTGAATGGCTTCCAATTGCAATTGAACGGCTTCCAATTGCGATCCGTCGGCTCCGGATTGCGATCCATTCGCTCCGGATTGCGATCCGTTGGCTCCGAATTGCGATCCGTTGGCGTGGGATAGAAGCAGGTGTTTACGATGCCAGGCAGAACTCCAATCCCCACAGGAGGCACAGTGATGGCACGAGACTCCATTCCGACGAACGACCAGGACCTCAAAACGGGGCGGGTTTTTCTCCCGCCCCTTGCGAAACCACGCCTCTCTCAAGCGTGGAACCTAACACCCGCTGCCAAAGTTGAACAACACAATCGACAGGTCGGCATCGTCCACGATGCCATCTTTATTGATGTCCTCGCGGCGCGTGTAGCCTGTGCCCGGCGTGCCGAACGCGAACAGCACGGCTAAAAGGTCGCTGTCGTCAATACACCCGTCGCCGTTCGTGTCGCCTGTGCGCCAGGTATCCAGCAGGAACGCTTCACGACGCCTTGTGGCGGCGTTGATGCCCCCACCCACAATATAGCGTCCATCGGGCGAGATGGCACTGGCGCTATAAAGCACCGAGCCGTTGGTCAGCAGGGGAGCATAGGTGCTGTTCAGGTCTTCCATCCCGCCACTGGGTGTCCAGCGAAAGGCACGATCATACCCGCTGGCGTTGGTTGCCCAGCCGACCACCACCGAGCCGTCCGCGGAAACACCAAACGCCGCGCTGCGAGCACCCCCCAGCGTGCCGAGATTCTGCATCCCGCCCGCTGCGGTCCAGCGAAAGGCACGATCTCGCCCGCTGGCGTTGTATGCCCCGCCGACCACCACCGCGCCGTCCGCGGAAACACCATACGCCTCGCTCCAACTACCCCCCAGCGTGCCCAGCCAGGTCAGCGATTGCGCCTCGACACGAGTGCCTACGCCCAGCACTACGCTCAACGACACGCTCCACACAAGCCAGATTCTGCGCTCTCTTCGCATCGTTCCATTCCTCCTATCTTAGATTGTGGAAGGGCAATCCCGTTTGCGGCGCTTCTCCGCGTTCAGGAACCGCTTGGGCGCTGTGCCCCCTGCCAGAGCGATGCTCTGACCATTCGCGAAAACCCACCACTCGGCTCTATTTTACACCAAAACCGCCCCAAAACCTGTCAGCCATCGGGTTTGACCGCACCCCCATCGCCCTGCCCGTCACCCCAACGAAACCCATTCCTCCAACAGGTCAATCCCTCCAATCACAGGCAACCGATGACCCAGCCGCAGCCCAAGCCAGATCCAATCCTCAAGGGTAGAGCGCAGCTCCCTCTCGCACTCCATCAGCGTCGTGCCGAAGGCGACCACGCCCGGACAACACGGAATGCGCCCCACAAAGGTCTCGTCTTCCAGCTTATCGTAAACCGCCTGTGCCATCGCTTGCTGCACATAGTCGCTCAACACATATTGCGGCGCCATTCGGGTCTCCACCTCGTTAGGAGTATACCATAGGGGCTACCTTCGCGAACACACCAACGACAGGAAAAAACCGACCCAACACCGAAAAGAAAGACCCAGCCATGACACTCCAAGACATCGTGCCCAAAATCGCCAACCTCGCCGATGCCGAACGCGAAGCAGGACGCCCCCTGC
>Ga0073930_1001159_pt1 | contig 25331 bp, 29 predicted proteins | sample DewCreD2012metaG_5_FD_76968 | JGI IMG/M metagenome (GOLD analysis project Ga0073930, IMG submission 76968) | Hot spring sediment bacterial and archeal communities from British Columbia, Canada, to study Microbial Dark Matter (Phase II) - Dewar... ...
ACGTCGGCACCGGCACCGGCGCGATCGCCCTCGCGATCAAGGACGAGCGCCCGGATGCCACGGTGCTCGCGACCGACGTCGCGCCGGAGGCGGTGGAGCTCGCGCGCGCGAACGCCGCCCGGCTCGGCCTCGAGGTGGACGTCCGCGAGGGGGACCTGCTCGGCCCGCTCCCGGAGGAGCTCCGCGGCTGGGTGGACCTCGTCGTGAGCAACCCGCCGTACGTGCCCCCCGAGGAGTACGAGGACCTGCCCCCCGAGGTGAAGGCCGACCCGCCGGAGGCGCTCCTCGGGGGGACGGAGGTGTACGAGCGCCTGGCCGCCGAGGCCGAGCGCTGGCTCCGCGACGGCGGGGCGCTCGCCGTGGAGATCCACGCCGAGGCGGGGGAGACGGTGGCGGGCATCCTGCGGCGGGCCTTCATGGACGTGCGCGTCCGCCAGGACCTCGCCGGGCGGGACCGGGTGGTGCTCGGGTGGCGGCCGTGAGCGATCCGCTCGCCGACGCGGCCGAGGCCGCCCTCGCGGGGCGGCTCGTCGTCCTGCCGACCGACACCGTCTACGGCATCGGGACGCGGCCCGACGACCCCGCGGCCACGGCTCGGCTGTTCGAGGCCAAGGGACGGCCGCGCGAGCTCGCGCTGCCCGTCCTCGTGGCCTCGCGGGAGCAGGCGGAGCAGATCGCCGTCTTCGACGAGCGGGCCCGGAGGCTCGCGGGGCGCTTCTGGCCGGGGGCGCTCTCGCTCGTGCTCCCCCGGACCGAGCGCAGCCGGTCCTGGGCGCTCGGCGAGGAGACCTCGACGATCGCGGTCCGGATGCCCCACCACCCGCTCGCGCTCGCGCTGCTCGCCCGGACCGGGCCGCTCGCCGTCACGAGCGCGAACCGCAGCGGCGAGCCCACCCCCTCGACGTGCGAGGAGCTCCAGCGGATCTTCGGCGACGCCGTGGCCGTGTACCTGTGCGCGCCCGAGCCGCTCGTCGGCGCGCCCTCGACGGTCGTGGACCTCACCGGGCCCGAGCTCCGCGTGCTGCGGGAGGGCGCGCTGCGGGAGGTCGAGCTCCGCGCCGCGCTCGAGTCGGCGCAGCCGCAGACGGGCTCGGGGTAGACTCCGGGTCCCATGCCTGGCTCGATCCTCGTCGTGTGCACCGGCAACATCTGCCGTTCCCCCATGGCCGAGGGCATGCTGCGGGCCATGCTCGAGGAGCGCCTGGGCGAGGCCGCGCCGCTCGTCGCCTCCGCCGGCACGGCGGGCTGGGACGGGCGGCCCGCCACCGAGGAGGCCGTTGCCGCAGCGGCCGAGCTCGGCATCGACATCGCCGGACACCGGGCGCGCGAGCTGCGGGCCGAGCACATCCGGGCGGCCGACCTCGTGATCGGGATGACCGAGGAGCACGTGGAGGCGATCCTCGCGCTCGCGCCGACCGCGGCGAACCGGACCTTCACCCTGAAGGAGCTCGTCCGCCTGCTGGAGGCCGTCCCCGCCCCCGAGGTCGGCCCCTCGCCGCTCGAGACCCTGCGGGCGCGCGTGCGGCAGGCCGACGCGCTGCGGCGGCGGGGCGGGGTCCGGAACCCGTTCGACACCGGCGTCGTGGACCCCCTCGGGGAGGGGCTCCAGGTCTATCGAGCGGTCGCCTGGGAGCTGCAGGAGTGGTGCGCGCGGCTCGTGGATGCGCTCGTGGGCGAGGCGCCGTCCGCGCGGGCGGCGGCGGAGGGCTGATGCGGATCGCGCTCGCGAGCGACCACGCCGGGTATCGGCTGAAGGAGGACATCAAGGGCTTCCTCCTCGCCGAGGGCCACGAGGTCGTCGACCTCGGCACGGACTCCGAGGACCCGGTGGACTACCCGCCGTTCTGTGCGGCGGCGGCCCGGGAGGTCGCGGCCGGCCGAGCCGACCGGGCGATGCTCTTCGGGGGATCGGGTCAGGGCGAGCAGATCGCGGCGAACAAGGTGCACGGCATCCGGGCGGCCCTCTGCCACGACCTGTTCACGGCCAGGCTGTCGCGGGAGCACAACGACGCGAACGTGCTCGCCATGGGCGGGCGTATCGTGGCGCCGGAGCTCGCCCGGGAGATCGTCCGGGTGTGGCTCGCGACGCCCTTCGAGGGCGGGCGCCACGTCCGCCGGCTGGAGCTGATCGCGCAGATCGAGCGGGAGGAGTCATGAGGGATTGGGTCGCCGACTGGGAGGCGCTGCGGGCCACGGATCCGGAGGTCGCGGAGGCGCTCGCGTCCGAGCTCGAGCGCGAGCGCCGCACGATCCGGCTCATCGCCTCGGAGAACTACGCGAGCCCGGCGGTGCTCGCCGCGCTCGCCTCGACGATGAACAACAAGTACGCCGAGGGCTACCCCGGCCGCCGGTACTACGGCGGCTGCGCGTACGTCGACGTGGTGGAGACCCTCGCGGTCGAGCGCGCGAAGGCGCTGTTCGGCGCCGAGCACGCGAACGCCCAGCCCCACGCCGGCGCGCAGGCGAACCTGGCCGTGTTCGGCGCCTTCCTCGAGCCGCGCTCGGACGATTCGGTCCTCGGGCTCGCGCTGCCCCACGGCGGCCACCTCACGCACGGCTCGCCGGTGAACGTCTCGGGGATGTGGTTCCGCTTCGTCGCCTACGAGGTCGACCCGAAGACCGAGCAGCTGGACATGGACCGGATCCGCGACCTCGCGCGGCGGCACCGGCCGAAGATCGTGCTCGCCGGCTACACCGCGTACCCCCGGAGGATCGACTTCGCGGCCTTCCGCGAGATCGCCGACGAGGTCGGTGCGCTGCTCTGGGTCGACGCCTCGCACTTCATCGGGCTCGTCGCCGGCGGCGCGTACCCGAGCCCGGTCCCGTACGCGGACGTCGTCACCTTCACGACCCACAAGACCCTCCGTGGGCCCCGCGGGGCGATGATCCTGTGCAAGCAGGAGCACGCGAAGGCGATCGACAAGGCCGTGTTCCCGATGATGCAGGGCGGCCCGATCGAGAACGCCATCGCGGCCAAGGCCGTGGCCCTGAAGGAGGCCTCGACGCCCGAGTTCCGCGCGTACGCGGAGCGCACCGTCCGCACGGCGCGAGCGCTCGCCGCCGCCCTCGCCGAGGAGGGCCTGCGGATCGTGACCGGGGGGACCGACTCGCACCTCGCCCTCGCCGACGTCCGGCCGCTCGGGATCGGGGGCAGGGAGGCGGAGGCCGTGTGCGACGCGGTCGGGATCGCCCTGAACAAGAACGCCATCCCCTTCGACCCGATGCCGCCGCTCGACCCGTCGGGGATCCGGGTCGGCACGCCGGGGCCGGCCACGCTCGGGATGGACGAGCCCGAGATGAAGGAGATCGGCAGCATCATCGGCCGGGCGCTCCGGAGCCCTCGGGACGAGGCCGTGCTGGCCGGCTGCCGCGAGCGGGTGGCCGCGCTCACCGCCCGGTTCCCGGCTTATCCGGGCTGATCCCTCCGGCGGCCGCCGGGGGTACCATCGAGCCGTGCTGCCGTACGCCATCGTCTTCGGGGTCAGCGCCGGCGTGACGCTCGTCGCGACCCCGCTGGTCCGGCGGCTCGCGGTCCGGCTCGGGTGGGTGGACCACCCCTCGGACCGCAAGGTCCACCCCCGCCCGACCCCGACGGCCGGGGGGCTCGCGATGGTCCTCGGGGTCATGGCGGCCCTCGCCGTCGCCGGGGTCCTGCCGGCCCTGGCGCCGCTCCGCGCCGCGAGCTCCGAGCTCGAGGCGGTCGCGCTCGCCGCCCTCGTCGTCGCGGCCGTCGGGCTCGTGGACGACGTGCGGGGGCTCTCGGCGCCCGGCAAGCTCGCCGGCCAGGTGCTCGCCGCGGGGCTGCTGGTGCTGGCGGGGGTGCAGCTGCTCTACTTCTACTTCCCGGGCCAGGGCGTGCTGTCCCTCTCGCCCGACCTCGCGGTGCCGCTCACCGTGCTGTGGGTGACCGCGATGGTGAACGCGGTGAACCTCATCGACGGCCTGGACGGCCTCGCCGCGGGGATCGTGGCGATCGGGGCCGTCTCGTTCTTCGCCTACCTCGTCTTCGGGCCGACCGCGGCGAGCGAGCCCTCGAGCGCCGCGGTGCTCTCGGCGATCGCCGCCGGTGCGGCGCTCGGGTTCCTGCCCTGGAACACCCACCCGGCCCGCATCTTCATGGGGGACACCGGCTCGGGGCTGCTCGGCGTCCTCATGGCGGCCGCGACGGTGGCCGGGGTCGGGCGGAACCCCTTCGGTCCCTCGGGCGGCGACCTCGCCGCGATCGCGATCCCCGTGGTCCTGCCCCTGCTCGTGCTCGCGATCCCGTTCCTGGACGTGGTGCTCGCCATCGTGCGGCGGATGCGGCGGGGGCTCGGGATCCACCACGCCGACAAGGAGCACATCCACCACCGCCTCATGGACATCGGCCACACGCACCGCCAGGCCGTCCTGCTCATGTACCTATGGAGCGCCCTGATCTCGGGCTGCGCCCTCGCCGTGGCCTTCATCGACGGGCGGCTGCTCGTGCTCGCGATCGTGGCGAGCGCCGTGCTGCTCGCGGCCGTCCTGCCCAGGCTGTTGCGCGACCGCTCACCGCGCGGGAGCGACGCGCGAGGCACGACCGAGGTCCCGACCGTGACCCCCGAGACCGCCGCATCGGCGGCGCCGGAGCCGGATGCGGCCGCGCCGGTCGGTGGGCCGGGCGTCGCGGGGCCGGGGGCGGCGGCCGGGTGAGATCCGCCCCGGTCCTTCGCCGAGGCAACGATCGGGGCCCGAGCGTGAACCCGAACCGTACTCCACCCCGTACAACTGCACGGATGGGTCCGCTGCCCGAGGGAGCTCCCGGTGTCCGCGCCCGAGGGTGATGATGACCCGTCCCATGACGCATAATGTTCGCTCCTGAACGGCGTTCAAACGAAGGGGTAGCGGGGTGCCGGAAGTCGACGTTCGGCTCGATCGGGTGACCAAGGACTTCGGGGAGACCGTCGCCGTGGACGACGTCTCCCTGGACATCCCCGAGGGGGAGTTCTTCAGCCTCCTCGGGCCGTCGGGGTGCGGGAAGACCACGACGCTGCGCATGATCGGGGGGTTCGAGGAGCCCACGCGCGGCACGATCTACCTGAAGGGCCGCGACGTGACCGACCTGCCGCCGTACAAGCGCGACGTGAACACGGTCTTCCAGTCCTACGCTCTCTTCCCGCACCTGAACGTGTACGAGAACATCGCGTTCGGTCTGCGCCGGCGCAAGGTCCCGAAGGACGAGATCGACGCCCGCGTGAAGGAGGTCATGAAGCTCGTCGACCTCGTGGGCTTCGAGAAGCGGCGGCCGTCGCAGATGTCCGGTGGTCAGCAGCAGCGGGTCGCGCTCGCCAGGGCCCTCGTGAACCGGCCGAAGGTGCTCCTGCTGGACGAGCCGCTCGGGGCGCTCGACCTGAAGCTCCGCAAGCAGATGCAGCTGGAGTTGAAGCGCATCCAGTCCGAGGTCGGCATCACGTTCATCTACGTGACGCACGACCAGGAGGAGGCCATGACGATGTCGGACCGGCTCGCCGTCATGCGCCAGGGCCGGATCGAGCAGATCGGCCCGCCCGAGGAGGTCTACGAGAACCCGCAGACGGAGTTCGTCGCGAGCTTCCTCGGGGCCTCGAACATGCTCGAGGGCGAGCTGAAGGAGTCGGCGAACGGGGTCGCGACGGTCCTCACGACGGGGGGTCACGTCGTGCATCTCCCCGCCGAGCGCGCGCCGTTCCGGGTCGGCACCATGGTGAAGGTGGGGGTGCGCCCCGAGAAGATCCACATCGGGGTGGACGACGGGACCGAGCCACCGGCCGGCTACAACAGCCTCACCGGGACGCTGCGGATGTCCACGTACATCGGCGTGAGCCACCAGTACAAGGTCGAAGGGCCCGGGGGCCACATCCTGACGGTGTGGGTCCAGAACCTGGGCGACGTCCCGCCGCCGCATCCCGGCGAGCGGGTCCGTCTCGCGTGGCGGTGGGAGCACACGTTCGCGGTGCTCCCCCAGGAGGGGCTTGCCCTGGAGGAGGAGGAGGAATGAACGAGCGCGAGGAACGTGCCCGGACCGACCGGCTGCTGCAGGAGGCGATGCGTGCCCGGCTGTCTCGCCGGGCGGTGCTGCGCGGGGCCGGGATGGGGGTCGCCGGCGTCAGCCTCGCGTCGCTGCTCGCGGCGTGCGGCGGTGGCGAGCCGGAGCCGGAGACCCCGGCAGACATCTTCGCCGGGGAGCCCGGGCCGACGGTGAACTTCGCGAACTGGCCCCTGTACATCGATCAGACGAAGGACAAGGACGGGAACGTCTACCATCCCTCCCTGCGCCTGTTCGAGAAGAAGTACGGGATCACCGTCAACTACGAGGCGATCATCCAGTCCAACGAGGAGTTCTTCGCGAAGATCCGGCCGCAGCTCCAGGCGGGGGACCCTACGGGCTGGGACATCATCGTCATCACGAACGGTCGGCAGTTCAACTTGCTGAAGCAGAACGGCTGGGTCTACAAGCTGGATCCCACCAAGCGTCCCAACTTCGAGGAGAACGCTACGCCGTTCGCCCGGGACCCGGACTACGACCCCGGCAACGAGGTCTCGATGCCGTGGCAGGGCGGGTTCACCGGCCTCTGGTACAACAGCGAGAAGACGAACGGCCCCGTCACGAAGCTCGACGACCTCGCCAACCCCGACAAGGTGGGGAAGAACAGCGTCGGGATGTTGAAGTCCGACATGCCGGACTTCGTGATGATCCAGCTCGGCATCGACCCCGCGACCTCCGGACCGGAGGAGTGGAAGGAGGCCGCGAAGTGGCTCATGATGCAGCGCGAGTCGGGGACCGTCCGCCAGTACTACGACCAGGGCTACATCGACGACGTCACGGCCGGGAACCTGAGCGCCGGGATGGCGTGGTCGGGGGACATCGTCTACTACAAGCTCTGGGCCGGGTACCCGCAGCTGGAGTTCGTCCTCCCGGAGGCGGGGTCGCTCCTGTGGCAGGACAACATGATGATCCCGGTGGGGGCGGAGAACCCGGTCGGCGCGCTCATGGTCATGGACTGGTACTACCAGCCGAAGATCGCGGCCATGGTGACCGAGTGGGTGCTGTACCTGTCGCCCTGCAAGGGTGTCCGTGAGCAGATCCTCAAGGACGCCGAGCAGGCCCTCGAGGACGGCTACAAGGGGTACGCGAACAAGCTCTACCAGACCGCCGAGGCCGAGATCGCCTTCCCGAGCGACGAGACGCTCGCGAAGGCCAAGTTCGGCACGAACATCATGACGGACGAGCAGGCGGAGGAGTGGGACGCCATCTTCCTCCCGATCAGCCAGCAGTAAGAGCGGCGGGCGGATCGGTCCGATGGCGGTCGGCGGGGCGGCTGAGACCCGGGGTCCCCGGAGCAGGTACGGTCGGCGCAAGCAGCGCGCCGGGGTCTGGCTCATGGCGCCAGCGGGCGTCTACCTGGCGGCGTTCCTCCTGGTCCCGATGGGGATGCTGGTCTACACGTCGCTGCAGAGCGGCGGCGCGTTCTCCGGCAGGTTCTACTTCGACTGGAACTTCGCCAACTACGCGGATGTGATCGTGCAGTACAAGACCCAGTTCGCGCGCTCCGTCGCCTACTCGATCGCCGTCACGCTCGCGTGCCTCCTGCTCGCCTACCCGATGATGTACTGGATCGCCTTCTACGGCCAGCGCTGGAAGTCCTCGATCCTGATGCTCATCCTGGTTCCGTTCTTCGTGTCCTACGTGATCCGGACGGTCCAGTGGAAGTTCATCCTGGGTGACGACGGCCTGATCTTCGGCCCGCTCAAGCACTGGGGGTTGCTGCCCGAGGGCTTCCGGGTCCTCGCGACCCCCTTCGCGGTCATCGCGGGCATCACCTACAACTACCTCCCGTTCACCGCGCTGCCGCTGTACGTGGCGCTCGAGCGGATCGACAAGTCGCTCGTCGAGGCCGCGAAGGACCTGTACTCGAGCAAGTGGCAGGCGTTCCGGCGAGTGGTGTGGCCGCTGTCGATCCCGGGTGTCTTCGCGGCGTTCCTGCTCACGTTCGTGCCGGCCACCGGGGACTACGTGAACGCGACCGTGCTCGGCGGACCCGGGACCACGATGATCGGGAACATCATCCAGGAGAAGTTCCTCTTCGAGTTCGACTACCCGGGCGCCGCAGCCCTCTCGGTGGTGCTCATGGTCGCGATGCTGATCCTGGCCTCGATCTACGCGCGGGTCCTCGGGACCGAGGACGAGACCCTCACGGCGGCGATCTGAGATGAGCGTGACCGCGACCCGACCGGCGCGCGCGGAGCTCGAGCCCGCCCCCCTGCACCGGCCGAACAAGCGGTGGACCCGGTTCATCCTGCCCGGCTTCACGTGGTTCATGATCTTCTACCTCGCGCTGCCGGTGTTCGTGATGATCCTGTACTCGTTCAACGACATCCCGCAGGAGCGGCAGACGCCGAGGTTCTGGGGCTTCACCCTGGACTGGTGGAAGAACCTGTTCGGGGTGGCCGGGATGACCGAGGCGCTCAAGGTCTCGTTGACGGTGGCGCCGCTCTCGGCCCTGGTGGCGACGGCCCTCGGCGCGCTGCTCGGGCTGTCGCTCGGCCGGTACCGGTTCCGGGGGAAGGGAGCCATCAACTTCGTGATCTTCCTCGCGATCGCGGTACCGGAGATCGTGCTCGGGTCCTCGCTCCTGTCGATGTTCGTGCTCACGAAGGTGGTGCCGCTCGGCTTCTCCACCATCCTGCTCTCGCACATCAGCTTCAGCATCGCCTTCGTGGCGGTGACGGTGCGGGCTCGCGTCCAGGGGCTGGACCGCTCGCTCGAGGATGCCGCGCAGGACCTCTTCGCCGATCCCGTCACGACGTTCTTCAAGGTGACGCTGCCCCTCATCGCGCCCTCGATCCTCGCTGGCTTCCTGCTCGCGTTCGTGCTCTCGCTCGACGACTTCGTGATCACGAACTTCGTCTCCGGCACCACCTCCACCTTCCCCATCTGGGTGTTCGGGGCCACGCGCATCGGCCTTCCGCCGCAGGTGAACGTCATGGGCACGTTGCTGTTCGCCGCTGGCATCCTCGCCGCCCTGGCGAACGTGCTCGTGCAGCGCCGTCGCGCACGCAGATGACCCGGTCGCTCTCCCGCCGCGACTTCCTCCGTCGGGCGGGCGCCGGGGCAGCGGCGGTCGCCCTCGGCGGCGCTGCCGCGGCCTGCGGCGAGCGGATCGAGCGGGAGAGGGCGTCCTCGTTCCGGGACCCGCCGTCGGGGATCCTGAACTTCGCGAACTGGCCCCTGTACATCGACAGCGTGCGCCACGAGGACGGCACGCGCTCGAGCCCCACGCTCACGAGGTTCACCGCGAAGACCGGGATCCGGGTCAACTACCGCGAGGTCATCCAGGAGAGCGACTGGTTCTACCAGCGGATCGAGCCGTACCTCGCCGCGGGGCGTCCGACCGGTTGGGACCTCATGGTGATCACGAACGGGGTAACGCTCACCCAGCTGAAGGAGAACGGCTACCTGGTCGAGCTGCCCGCCGACCTGCGGCCGAACTTCGACGCCCACGCCGGCGACTTCGTGAGGAACCCGCCGTACGATCCGGGGAACCGGTACACGATGGCCTGGCAGTCCGGCATCACGGGGATCGCCTACGACCCGGAGGCCATCGGGGGGCCGATCGACAGCCTCCAAGCCCTGTTCGATCCCGCCTACCGAGGGCGCGTCGGGATGTTCGGTGAGATCGTGGACATGCCGAACCTCGCGATCCTGGCCACCGGGGTGGCGCCGGAGATCTCGACCGAAGAGGACTGGCGAAGGGCGGCCGAGCTGCTGATCGAGCAGCGGGACTCGGGGATCCTGCGCGACTACTACCAGCAGACCTACATCGCGGCGCTGCGCCGCGGCGACGTCGCGATCACGATGGCCTGGTCCGGCGACATCTTCGCCGCGAAGCTCCTCGGCAAGATCCCCGAGCGGATCCGGTTCGTCATCCCGGTCGAGGGCGCGCTGCTGTGGACCGACAACATGTGCATCCCGAAGGGCGCCGCCCATCTCGCCGACGCCATCACCTTCATGGACTACGTGTACCAGCCGCGCGTCGCGGCGCAGATCGCCGCGTTCGTGAACTACATCACCCCGGTCCCGGAGGCGCGGCAGGTGCTCGAGCGGATGGCGGCGGAGGAGGAGGATCCGGAGGAGGCCGAGCGGCTGCGGCAGGTGGCCTCGAGCGAGCTGGTCTTCCCGACGGACACGAGCAACCTCCACACGTACCGGGAGCTCCCCACGGAGGAGGAGATCCGGGTCTGGGACGAGATCTTCCGCCCCGTCTACCAGTCGGCCTGAGCCCACCCTCGGGTGCGGGGCACCGTTGCGCCGCTTCGTGAACGGCTTCACAAGCTCCTCGCTCCCCGAACCGAAAGTGCCGTCTACCTGCGGAAACGCGGCTCGCCCCCTTTGACGCCTCGTCGGGCCCGCGGCTATACTGCGCCAGCCCATGGCCGGTGGACTCGGGGAAGGTTGGAGCGGCGCCGGCACGGCATGGGCGATCACGGGGACGCTCCTCGCGGGGGTCCTCGTTTGGGGCGGTGTCGGGCTCCTGCTCGACCGGTGGATCGGGTTCCACTGGTTGTTCCTGCCGATCGGCATGGTCGTCGGGATGGGGGCCGCGATCTACACGGTGTACGTGAGGTATGGCAGGGATCGCTGATCGGCCGGAGCGGGAGATGGTGCGGCGGGCCTTCGTGCCGGCCCTGATCGGCGTCCCCCTTGCCCTCGCGGCCGGCTGGACCCTCGCCGGTGGCGGAGCCGGGGTCTCGGCGGCTGTCGGGGTCGCGCTCGTGTACGCCAACTTCGCCGCGCACGGCGCCTCGCTCGCCTGGGCTTCGCGCGTATCGCTGGCGGTGGTGCACGCCGTGGCCCTGCTCGGCCCGGTCGTGCGGCTCGGGGTGCTGCTCGGGCTCATGGTTCTCCTCGATCGGGCAACGTGGTTCTCGTCCGTGGGGTTCGCCCTCGCGGTCGTACCCGGAACGCTCGCGCTGCTCGCCTACGAGGCGTGGCTCGTGGCTCGGGGGCTCGGTGGGATGCTGCAGGTACCCCCCGACCCGGTCGCCGCGCGAGCGGCCCGGGCGCTCACGGCATCGGAGGGCAGGTGATGCTGGGAGCGCTCCTCGCCGTCAGCAGGCCTCCTGAGGGATTCCATGCGCCCGGGACGGAGATCTTCGATTACACCCAGACCTGCCTGATCGGCTCAGGTCCGTACTGTCTGACCAGGGTCACGTTCTGGATGCTCATGTCGGCGGTGATCGTCTGCGCGGTGTTCCTCGCGGCGATCCGTCGCCCCTCGATGGTGCCCCGTGGCCTTCAGAACGCGATCGAGGCGCTCGTAGAGTTCGTGCGGAACGGGATCGTCCTCGAGGTGATCGGTCGGGATGGGCTCCCGTTCGTACCCTTCCTGACCACCCTGTTCGTGTTCATCTGGGTGAACAACCTCTACGGGGTCCTGCCCTTCATCAACTTCCCCACGACCTCGAGGATCGCGATCCCCGGCCTTCTCGCGATCGTCGTCTGGTTCGTCTTCAACATCGTCGGCATCGTGAGGCAGGGGGGTCTGCGGTACCTGAAGAACACGCTGTTCATCCCCGGGGTGCCACCCGCCCTGTACGTGTTGCTCACCCCGATCGAGTTCGCGACCGTCTTCATCGTGCGGCCGCTCACCCTGGCCGTGCGACTCACCGCCAACATGATCGCCGGCCACCTCATGCTGGCGATCTTCTTCGTGGGGACCTGGTACCTCCAGTGGAAGCTGGTGACGATCCCGTTCGCGGCGCTCTCTTTCGCGCTGGGGACGTTCATCACGGCGTTCGAGGTCCTCGTCGGTGTGCTGCAGGCCTACATCTTCACGATCCTGACCGCCGTGTACATCGCCGGGGCGATCCACCCCGAGCATTAGTCGAGGAGGAAGGGGAATGCTGCAACTGGTCGGTTTGCTGGCCCAGGTCTCTGGAGACGTCGGCGCGATCGGCAAGGGCATCGGCTACGGGCTCGCCGCGATCGGTCCCGGCATCGGGATCGGGTTCCTCGTGGGCAAGTCCGTCGAGTCGATGGCCCGGCAGCCCGAGGCGGCGGGCCTCGTCCGGACCACGATGTTCCTGGGCATCGCGTTCGTCGAGGCGCTCGCCCTCTTCGGGTTCGTCCTCGCGTTCATCATCTGAGGGGGTTGGGCATGCTGCACCTGCTGGTGCTCGCCGCGGAGGCCGCTCAGGCCGAGCAGAAGAATCCCCTCCTCCCCGACATCGCCGAGCTGATCTACGGGGGTCTCGCCTTCGCGATCGTCTTCGCCGTGCTCGCCAAGTTCGCCTTCCCCGCGCTGGGGAAGATCCTGCAGGAGCGGACCGCGAAGATCCAAGCGGACCTGGAGGGGGCCGAGGCTGCCCGGACGGCCGCCGAGCAGGAGCTCGCGGAGTACCGTGCGCAGCTCGCCGGCGCCCGCGAGGAGGCCTCGCGCATCATCGAGGAGGCCCGCCGGACGGCCGAGCAGCTCCGACGGGACCTGCAGGCCCGAGCGGAGCAGGAGGCCCAGCAGATCGTGGCCCGCGCCCAGGAGGAGATCCGGGCCGAGCGCGACCGGGTCTTCCAGGAGCTCCGCGCCCAGGTCGGGGTGATCGCCGTGGACCTCGCCGGCCGGGTCGTGGGTCGCACGCTGGACCCGGAGGCCCACCAGCGCCTGATCGAGGAGTACCTCGACGAGGTCGCCGCCTCCGGCAACGGGAAGCGAGGCTGATCCGTGGCGGACCGGGACGCGCTGATCCGCGGCTACGCCGAGGCCCTGTTCGAGATCGCCGAGGCCGAGGGCGAGCTCCGCATCGTCGAGGACGAGCTCTACGCCTTCGCGAAGGCGCTCGAGCGCCACGGCGAGGTCCGCGAGGCCCTGCACGACCCCGCGCTTCCCGCCGAGAACAAGAAGGGGCTGATCCGGGACCTCCTCGGGTCTCGCGCGAACCCGAACACCGTGAACGTCCTCTCGTTCCTCATCGACCAGGGGCGGGCGCGCGACATCGAGGCGATCGTCGAGGCCTTCGCGCGCGTGGCCGCCGAGCGGCGCGCCCGGCAGCTCGCCGAGGTGCGTAGCGCCGTCCCGCTCGACGAGGCCCAGCGGCGGCGCCTCGCCGAGGCGCTGTCCCGAGCCACCGGCCGCGCGGTCGAGGTGAAGGTCGTCGTCGACCCGAGCCTCATCGGCGGCATCGTGGCGAGGGTCGGGGACGAGATCTTCGACGGCAGCGTGCGCAGCCGTCTCGCCGAGGCCCGGGAGCGGCTCACCCGTTCCGCATGAGCGATCAGGAAGGTGCTGACAGATGACGCTGACGTTCGATCCCCAGGCCATCGCGGAGGCGCTCCGCCGCAACGTCGAGTCCTGGACGCCCTCCGTCGAGCGCGAGGAGGTCGGCCGGGTCGTCGAGGCCGGTGACGGCATCGCCCGCGTGAAGGGCCTGCCGAGGGCGATGGCCAACGAGCTGCTCGAGTTCCCCGGCGGGGTGCTCGGCCTCGCCTTCAACCTCGACATCGACGAGATCGGCTGCATCATCCTCGGCGAGTCCGAGCACATCGAGGAGGGCGACCTCGTCAAGCAGACCGGGAAGATCCTCTCGGTGCCCGTCGGGGACGGGTTCCTCGGCCGCGTGATCGACCCGCTCGGGAACCCGCTCGACGGCAAGGGTCCGATCCAGGCCGAGGGGCGCCGCAACCTCGAGGTGCAGGCCCCGAACGTGATCGACCGCCAGCCGGTGAAGGAGCCCCTGCAGACCGGGATCACGGCGATCGACGCCATGACCCCGATCGGGCGCGGGCAGCGCGAGCTCATCATCGGCGACCGCCAGACCGGCAAGACGGCGATCGCGGTGGACACGATCATCGCCCAGCGGGACAACTGGCTGAGCGGGGACCCGAAGAAGCAGGTCCGGTGCATCTACGTCGCCGTCGGGCAGAAGGCCTCGACGGTCGCCGAGGTCGTGGAGACCCTGCGCGAGCACGGCGCGCTCGAGTACACGGTGGTGATCAACGCCTCGGCCTCGGACCCCGCGCCGTTCCTGTATATCGCGCCGTACGCGGGCGCGGCGCTCGGCGCGCACTGGATGTACAAGGGGTACCACGCGCTCGCCGTCTACGACGACCTGTCCAAGCAGGCCACGGCCTACCGGACGCTCTCGCTCCTGCTGCGCCGCCCGCCGGGTCGCGAGGCCTACCCCGGCGACGTCTTCTACCTGCACTCGCGCCTGCTGGAGCGGGCGGCGAAGCTCTCGGACCGCCTCGGCGGGGGCTCGCTCACCGCGCTGCCGATCATCGAGACCAAGGGCGGCGACGTCTCGGCCTACATCCCGACGAACGTCATCTCGATCACCGACGGGCAGATCTACCTCGAGCCCGACCTGTTCTTCGCCGGCGTCCGGCCGGCGATCAACGTCGGGATCTCGGTCTCGCGGGTCGGCGGCAACGCCCAGATCAAGGCGATGAAGAAGATCGCCGGGCGCCTGCGGATCGATCTCGCGCAGTACCGGGCCCTCGAGGCGTTCGCGCAGTTCGGGTCCGAGCTCGACAAGGCCTCGCAGCAGCAGCTCGCGCGCGGCGCGCGGGTGGTCGAGGTCCTCAAGCAGCCGCAGTACCGGCCGGTGCCGGTCGACCGGCAGGTCGTCTACATCTGGGTCGCGACCGGCGGGTACCTCGACGATCTGCCGGTGCAGGACGCGAAGCGGTTCGTCGAGGGCTTCGCCGAGTACCTGGACACGCACGCCCCGGAGGTGCTCGGTGCCATCCGCGACACCGGAGACCTGTCCGAGGAGACCGAGCTCGCCCTGAAGCAGGCGGTCGAGTCCTACCGAGCGATGTTCGTCCCGAGCGAGGCCGCTCCGGGCTCCGAAGCCGCTGCGGGACAAGGGTCTCGGCCGGACGAGCTGAAGCGGGACGTGGGCTGGGAGCGGATGTCCTCGGTCGAGGAGGTGCCGCCGCCGCCGCCGACGCCGGAGGAGCTCCGGCGCGAGTACGAGGAGAAGGCGGGCCCGCTCGGCGAAGCGGGCGCCCCGCCGCCGGCCTGATATGGGTGCCAAGCTCCGCGTCGTCCGTCGCCGGATCCGCTCGGTCCAGTCGACGATGAAGATCACCCGCGCGATGGAGCTCATCGCGGCCTCGCGCATCCTCAAGGCGCAGCAGCGGGTCGAGGCGGCGCGTCCGTACGCCGAGCTGCTCACGCGCGCGATGGAGGACGTCGCCCGGCAGACCGGCGCGCTCGTCCACCCGCTGCTCGAGGAGCGGCCGGAGCCCGAGCGCGTCGGGGTGCTCGTCATCACCTCCGACCGCGGCCTCGCCGGCTCGTACAACTCGAACGTGCTGCGCCTGGCGGAGGACCTCATGGACTCGATCCGGGCGCGGGGGTGCGAGCCGGTGGTGTACGTGACCGGCAAGAAGGGCATCTCGTACTTCCGGTTCCGGGGGGTGCCGCGGGAGGCGGAGTGGTCCGGGTTCAGCGAGGTGCCCCCGTTCTCGGCCGCGGCGCGGATCGGGCGCCGGCTCATCGAGGACTTCGCCTCGCGGCGGATCGACGAGCAGCACGTGGTGTACACGGACTTCCGCTCGGCCTTCACGCAGCGGGCGACGAGCAAGCGGTTCCTGCCGGTCTCGCCGACCGAGGTCCGGGACGTGCGGGGCCGGCCGCACCCCGAGTACATCTTCGAGCCCTCGCCGGGCGAGATCCTGGGTGAGCTGCTGCCCCAGTACGTCATCACGAAGGTCTACGCGGCGCTCCTCGAGTCGGCGGCGTCCGAGAACGCCGCGAGGCGCCGGGCGATGAAGGCCGCGACGGACAACGCGGAGGAGCTCGTGAAGGTGCTCACGCGTCAGGCCAACCGGGCGCGGCAGGACGAGATCACGACCGAGATCATGGAGATCGTCGGCGGGGCGGAGGCGCTCGCGTCGGCGGCGGAGGAGTAGCGATGGCGGAGGAGAAGAAGGCGACGGGCCGTGTCGTCCGGGTCATCGGGCCGGTGGTGGACGTGGAGTTCCCCCCTGCCGAGCTGCCCGAGATCAACACGGCGCTGAAGGTGGACGTGACGCTCGAGGGCGAGACCCGCACGATCACGTGCGAGGTCGCCCAGCACATCGGCGACTCGACGGTGCGGACGATCGCGCTGCGGCCGACCGACGGCCTGGTGCGGGGGACCCCCGTCGTGAACACGGGGGAGCCGATCAAGGTGCCGGTCGGCGAGGGCGTGCTCGGGCACGTCTACAACGTGATCGGGGAGCCCCTCGACACGACCCCGGACCAGATCCACCCGAGCGACTGGTGGCCGATCCACCGCCCGCCGCCCCCGTTCGAGGAGCTCGAGCCGAAGTCGGTGATGCTCGAGACCGGCATCAAGGTCATCGACCTGCTCGAGCCCTACGTGCAGGGCGGCAAGATCGGGATGTTCGGCGGTGCCGGCGTGGGCAAGACCGTCATCATCCAGGAGATGATCCGCCGCCAGGCGGAGCAGCACGGCGGTGTGTCCGTGTTCGCCGGGGTCGGCGAGCGCACCCGCGAGGGCAACGACCTGTTCCTGGAGATGACCGAGTCCGGCGTCATCTCCAAGACGGCGCTCGTGTTCGGTCAGATGGACGAGCCGCCGGGCGTGCGGCTGCGCGTGGCGCTCTCGGCGCTCACGATGGCCGAGTACTTCCGCGACGTGGAGCGCAAGGACGTCCTGCTGTTCATCGACAACATCTTCCGGTTCACCCAGGCGGGCTCCGAGGTCTCGACGCTGCTCGGGCGGATGCCCTCGGCCGTGGGGTACCAGCCGACCCTCGCCGAGGAGATGGGCGAGCTCCAGGAGCGGATCACCTCGACGAAGGGCCGATCGATCACCTCGCTGCAGGCGATCTACGTCCCGGCCGACGACATCACCGACCCGGCGCCGCACACCGCCTTCGCGCACCTGGACGCGACGACGGTGCTCTCGCGCGACATCGCGGCCCTCGGCATCTACCCGGCCGTGGACCCGCTCGACTCGACGAGCCGGATCCTCGACCCCCGCTACGTCGGCGAGGAGCACTACCGGGTGGCCCGGCGGGTGCAGGAGATCCTCCAGCGCTACAAGGACCTGCAGGACATCATCGCGATCCTCGGCGTCGACGAGCTGTCCGAGGAGGACAAGGTGATCGTCGCTCGGGCCCGGCGGATCCAGCGGTTCCTCTCGCAGCCCTTCTTCGTCGCCGAGCAGTTCACCGGGATCCCCGGCAAGTACGTGCCGATCGACGAGACCATCGCCTCGTTCAAGGCGATCTGCGAGGGCGAGTACGACCACCTGCCGGAGCAGGCCTTCCTGCTCGTCGGCGGGATCGACGAGGTCGTGGAGAACGCGAAGCGGATGGAGAAGGCCGCCTAGATGGCGCTCGAGGTCCACGTCGTCACGCCGGAGCGGGAGGTCTGGACCGGGGAGGCACGGATGGTGATCGCCCGCGGGGTCGAGGGCGAGGTGGGGATCCTCACCGGCCATGCCCCGATGCTGATCCGCCTGGCGATCGGCGCCCTGCGGATCCAGCGCGACGGCGAGGACGTGCTCTCCGTCGTCGACGGGGGCTTCCTGCACGTGACGAGCTCGGAGGGGACGACGCGGGTCGACGTGCTCGCGCCCTCGGCCGCCCTCGCCGCCGAGATCGACCTCGAGTGGGAGCGCCGGCGCGTCGCCGAGCTCGAGGCCCGGACGCTCGACAAGGACGACGTCGAGGCGCAGACGGAGCTCGCGAAGGCGCTCGCGCGCGTGCACCTGCGCGCGTAGGGCGCCCCGGCGCCGTACCATCGTGCCAGCCATGGACAGGTTGCTCGTGACCGGCGGGGTACCGCTCCGGGGCAGCGTCCGGATCTCCGGCGCGAAGAACTCGGCGCTGAAGCTCCAGGCGGCCGCGCTCCTCGCCGAGGGGCGCTCGGTCATCCGCAACGTGCCGAGGATCCAGGACTGCGCCACGATGGCGGAGGTGCTCGAGCACCTCGGCGCGGGCGTCTCCTGGGAGGGGGGCGCGTTCGTGGTCGACACGCGCGAGGTTCGCCCGCTCGAGACCCCTTACGAGCTCGTCAGCCGCATGCGCGCCTCGATCCTCGTGCTGGGGCCGCTGCTCGCGCGCTTCGGGGAGGCGCACGTCGCGATGCCGGGGGGCTGCAACATCGGCTCGCGGAAGATCGACCTGCACCTGCGGGGGCTCGAGCGGATGGGGGCCACCTTCGAGCAGGAGCACGGGGTGCTCCACGCCCGCGCCCGCCGGCTCCACGGCGCCGTCGTGAGCCTGGACTTCCCGAGCGTCGGAGCGACCGAGAACGTGATGATGGCGGCGGTGGCGGCCCGCGGGACCACGGTGATCGAGAACGCGGCGCGCGAGCCCGAGCTCGGGGACCTCGCCGCGTTCCTGTCCGCCATGGGGGCCCGGATCGAGGGCGTCGGGACCCCGACGATCGAGATCGAGGGGGTGGACGGGTTCTCGCCGACCGAGCATCGCACGATCCCCGACCGGATCGAGGCGGGGACGTTCGCGATCGCGGCGTGCGCGACCGGCGGCGAGGTCGTGCTCGAGGGCGCGCGCTCCGACCACCTGGATCTCGTCCTCGCCAAGCTCGCCGAGGCCGGGGCCGACATCCTCACGACGGGGGACGGGCTCGCCGTCTCGATGCGGGGCCGGCCTCGGGCGGTGGACCTCGTCACGCTGCCCTACCCGGGCTTCCCGACCGACCTCCAGCCGCAGATGATGGCCATGCTCGCGACGGCCGAGGGCACGAGCATCGTGACGGAGAACGTCTTCGAGAGCCGGTTCATGTTCGTCGACGAGCTGAACCGCATGGGCGCCGACATCCGGACCGAGGGGCACCACGCGGTGATCCGCGGCGTCGAGCGCCTGTCGGCGGCGCCGGTGCGCGCCCTGGACATCCGGGCCGGCGCGGCCATGGTGATCGCGGCCCTCGCCGCCGACGGCGTCACCGCGGTCGAGGACCTGTACCACGTGGACCGCGGGTACGAGGACTTCGAGGAGAAGCTGACCGCGCTCGGGGCGCTCGTGCGGCGGGAGCGGACGGCCGTCCCGGCTCCTCTCGTGAGCCGAGGGTGAGCGAGGCGCCGACCCCGCCCCGGCCCGACCTGCCGAGGCCCACCGGCGGCATCCTCGCGCACGGCCTGGACGCGCGACCGAGAGCGACCTGGCGGTGGTGGGAGGCGCTCGCCGTGTACGTCGGCGCCTTCCTCGTCGGCGGCGGCGCCTCGGTGCCGGTGTTCGGCGTGGTGGGCCAGGAGGGCCTCGCCACCGTGGTCGCCAGCATGGTCGCCGCCCTCGTCGCGCTCGGCCTCGTGGTGCTCTGGCTGCGGAGCCTGCATCCGACGTGGACCGGCGCCATCGGCTTCCCGCGTCCGCCCTGGCCGGACGTCCGGGCGGGCGTCGTGTTCGGGATCGGGCTGTACCCGGTGATCGTGTTCGTGGTCGGCGCGCTCCTCGTCGTGCTCTTCCGCGCCGTCACCGGCCAGCCGGTCCAGGCGCCCGAGCAGCTGCCCTCGGATCTCGGGCCGGGAGGGATCGCCGTCGCGGTCCTGTACGCCGTGGCCGTGGCCCCGGTCTCGGAGGAGCTGTTCTTCCGCGGGGTGCTCTTCCGCTCGATCCGGGACCGGCACGGGTTCTGGCCGGGCGCGCTCGCCTCCTCCCTCGCCTTCGGCCTCATCCACTACGTGCCGGCGCCCGCCGTCGATACGCTCCTGCTCATGACCGTGATGGTGTTCACGGGGCTGGGCCTCGCGCTGATCTACGAGCGCCGGGGCTCGCTCTGGGCGCCGATGGCGGCGCACGCCACCTTCAACGTGATCGGGCTCGCGCTCATCTACTCGCTGCGGTAAGGAGGGTCGCGCGGATGGCGGTGTTCCCGAGCGACGAGTGGCTGCGGATCTACCGGGACCGGATCAACGGCTCGCCGGAGTACCGGGAGGCGGCGAGCACCTGGGAGGGGGCGATCGCGTTCGTGTTCGAGGCCGAGCCCGACCGCGGGGTGCCGCAGGACCTGTGGGCGGTCCTCGATCTTTGGCACGGCGTCTGCCGGGATGCTCGGATGGTGAGCCCCGAGGAGGGCGCCCGCGCCCCGTACGTGATCCGGGCCCCGTACACGCGATGGAAGCAGGTCCTCGCGGGGGACCTCGAGCCGGTGAAGGGCATGATGCAGGGCAAGCTGAAGCTCCAGGGCGACCTGCCCACCATCATCCGCTACGTGCGCGCCGCGAACGAGCTGGTGCACCTCACCACCACGGTCCCGACCGAGTTCCTCGACGAGCCCCCGCCCCGGTAGCCTGTCGGCCCGAGGGAGGTGCGGTGCGCGCGGTCGTCTTCGAGGGCGTGGGGCGGGTCGTCGTCGCCGAGGTTCCCGAGCCCGTCCTGCGGGAGCCGGACGACGCGATCGTGCGGGTGCGCCTGGCGGCGATCTGCGGCTCGGACCTGCACTTCCTGCACGGCAAGGCCCCGCTCGCGCCGGGCGAGCAGATCGGGCACGAGGCCGTCGGTGTGGTCGAGGCCGTGGGGCCGAGCGTACGCCGCGTCGCGGTGGGGGACCGGGTCGCAGTCTCCTTCGCGATCGCCTGCGGGGCGTGCTGGTTCTGCCGCGCCGGCCAGACCCAGCTCTGCGAGGACCTCGGCACCCTCGGCGCCGGGATCTTCGGCGGCGGGCTCGGCGGGGCGCAGGCCGAGCTCCTGCGCGTGCCCCACGCCGACGTGAACCTGCTCGCGCTGCCCGAGGACCTCGAGGACGAGCGCGCGCTGTTCCTCGGCGACGTGCTCACCACCGGGGTCTACGCGGCCGGCGTCGCGGAGGTCGGGCCGGGGCAGACCGTCGCCGTCGTCGGGGCGGGGCCGGTGGGGTTCTTCGCGGCGCAGGCCTCCCTCGCGCGCGGGGCCGAGGCCGTGTACGCGCTCGACAGCCTGCCCGATCGGCTCGTGCTCGCCGAGCGCGTCGGCGCCGTGCCGATCGACGTCGGGGCGCGCAACCCGCAGATGGCCCTCGCCGCCGCGACCGAGGATCGGGGGGCGGACGTCGTGATCGAGGCCGTCGGCCACCCCGCCGCGTTCGAGACCGCGATCGACGTGGTCCGTCGGGGCGGCCTGGTGGCGGTCGTGGGGATGTACGCGGGGGAGCGCGTCGAGGTCCCCCTCGGGGTGTGGTGGGCGCGCGCGCTCGACGTGCGCTTCGCGGGCATCTGCCCCGTGCACGCCTGGTGGGGGCGGGCGATGGAGGACCTGCGCGCCGGCCGCATCGATCCCGCGCCGCTCATCTCGCACCGGCTCCCGCTCGAGCAGGCGCCCCTCGGCTACGAGCTCTTCGCGTCGCGTCGGGCCACGAAGGTGCTGCTCGTGCCGTGAACGTGCGGTACCCGGACGGCGAGCCCACCGGCCTCGCGGCCCTCGTCGGCGGGCTGCTCGAGGCGAACCTGCGGGCCGACCCGGCCCGCGCCCGCCTCCTGCGGCGGGCCAGGGTGGAGATCTCGGCGCCCGACGCCGGCGCGAGCGCCCTGCTCGTGCTCGACCCGGAGGGCCCGCTCGTCGCCGCGTCGGCGGACGGGCGCGCGGACGTCCGTGTGGTGGCCGACTCGGCCCGGCTCCTCCAGCTCGTCGGGGCCCCGCTCCGCCTCGGGCTCCCCGATCCCCTCCACCCCCAGGGTCGCGCGGTGCTCGGGGCGCTCCTTTCGCGCGAGATCCGGATCCACGGCCTCCTGCGCCACCCCCTCCTCGTGATCCGGCTCGCCCGGCTCCTCTCGGTGGCCTGAGCGGCGGGTACCCTTGCGCCGTGGAGGTGGCGGAGCTCGTGGAGCGGATCCTCGCGGGGGACCGGCGCGCGATCGCGCGCGCCATCTCGATGGTCGAGGACGGCGACGAGGGCCTCGCCGAGCTCTCGGCGGGCCTGTTCCCGCACACGGGCGGCGCGTACACGATCGGCCTCACGGGCTCGCCCGGCGTCGGCAAGTCCACCCTCGCGGGCGAGCTCGTGCGGGTGGCGCGCGGACGCGGCCTGCGCGCCGCGGTCCTGGCGATCGACCCGACCTCGCCGTTCACCGGCGGGGCGCTGCTCGGGGACCGGGTGCGGATGCAGGAGCACGCGACCGACCCGGGGGTCTTCATCCGCTCGATGGCCACGCGCGGGCACCTCGGCGGGATGGCGCTCGCGACCCCCGAGGCCGTGCGGATCCTCGAGGCCGCCGGGATGGACCTCGTGATCGTCGAGACCGTGGGGGTGGGGCAGGCCGAGGTCGACGTCGCGGCCGCCACCGACACGACCGTCGTGGTCGTGACCCCCGGGTGGGGCGACGCGGTCCAGGTGGCCAAGGCCGGCATCCTGGAGATCGCCGACGTGTTCGTGGTGAACAAGGCCGACCGCGAGGGGGCCGACGCCGCGGTCCGGGACCTGCAGCAGATGCTCCGGCTGGGGCCCGAGCTCGCCTGGACACCGCCGGTGGTGAAGACGGCCGCCGCGAGCGGGGAGGGGATCGAGGAGCTCTGGGAGCAGGTCGGTGCGCACCGCGCCCACCTCGAGACGAGCGGCGAGCTCGAGCGAGGTCGGCGCCTGCGCCTCGTGCGGGAGGTCGAGAGCCTCGCCGTCGAGTCGCTGCGCGCCCGCGTCCGGGAGCTGCTCGACGCAGACGCCGAGCTGGTGGACGATGTGATGCAGCGCCGCACGGATCCGTACCGGGCGGCCGGGCGCATCCTGGAGCGGCTCGGAGGAGGCGGGATGTGAGGCCGGAGCGCGAGGCGAGGTCCCTCTCGGGCCTGCCGCTCCCCGTCGTCGCGGGGCCCGAGGACCTCGCGGGGTTCGACCCGGCGGCCTCGCTCGGCGAGCCCGGCTCGTACCCCTTCACGCGCGGCATCTACCCCACGATGTACCGGGGGCGGCTGTGGACGATGCGCCAGTTCGCCGGCTTCGGGACCGCCCCCCAGACGAACGCCCGGTACCGGTACCTGCTCGAGCAGGGCCAGGGCGGCCTCTCGGTGGCCTTCGACATGCCGACGCTCATGGGCCGGGACTCCGACGACCCCCGCTCCGAGGGCGAGGTCGGCCGCTGCGGGGTCGCCGTCGACGCCCTGCCCGACGTCCTGGACCTGTTCGCCGGCATCCCGCTCGGGGACATCACGACCTCGATGACGATCAGCGGGCCGGCGGCGATCGTCTTCGCGCTGTTCCTCGCCGCGGCCGAGCGGCAGCGCGTGCCCTGGGAGCGGCTGGACGGGACCCTGCAGACCGACATCTTCAAGGAGTACATGGCGCAGAAGGAGTGGATCTTCCCGCCGCGGCCGCACCTGCGCCTGATCGGCGACCTCATGGTCTTCTGCGCCGAGCGCGTGCCGAAGTGGCACCCGATCAGCGTCTCCGGCTACCACATCCGCGAGGCCGGCGCGACCGCCGTCCAGGAGCTCGCCTACACGCTCGCCGACGGGTTCGCCTACGTCGAGCTCGGTCTCGCCCGCGGGCTCGAGATCGACCGCTTCGCGCCGAGCCTCTCGTTCTTCTTCAATGCGCACATCGACGTCTTCGAGGAGATCGCGAAGTACCGGGCGGCCCGCCGCATCTGGGCCCGCTGGCTGCGCGAGCGCTACGGGGCGCAGGACCCGGCCTCGATGCGGCTGCGGTTCCACACCCAGACCGCCGGGGTCTCGCTCACCGCGCAGCAGCCGATGAACAACATCGTGCGCACGGCGATCGAGGCGCTCGCCGCCGTGCTCGGGGGCACCCAGTCCCTGCACACGAACGCCCTCGACGAGGTGCTCGCCCTGCCGACGGAGGAGGCGGCCAAGCTCGCGCTGCGCACCCAGCAGATCATCGCGTACGAGACCGGCGTCCCCGACGTCGTCGACCCCCTCGGCGGCTCCTACCTGCTCGAGTCCCTCACCGACCGGCTGGAGGCCCTGGCGGAGGAGGAGCTCGCGAGGATCTCGGCCTGGGGGGACGGCTCGATGCTCGAGGGGGTGCTCGCCGGCATCGAGCGGGGCGAGCTCCAGCGTCAGATCGCCGAGTCGGCCTGGCGGGAGCAGGAGCGCTACGCCTCGGGCGAGCTCGTCAAGGTCGGCGTCACGCGCTTCGTTGAGGAGGAGGAGCCCGAGGTCCCCACGCTCGTGATCGGTCCCGAGGTCGAGGCCGAGCAGATCCGCCGGGTCCGCGAGCACCGGACCCGCCGCGACGGGCCGGCCGCGGCGCGCGCGCTCGAGGAGCTCGTCCGCGCCGCCGGGACCGAGGTGGTTCTGCCCGTTGACGCATCCTGCGGCGGCGGGTAGCCTGCGAGGTGACGCAGAGACTTGCAAACGCAGGAGTGTGCAACAAGGCGACTACGCCTGAGGGGGACCGATGCACATCCCGGATGGCTTCATCAACGCCGGCACGTCGGTGGCTGCGGGCGTGGCGTCCGCGGGGGGCGTCGGGATCGCCCTGCGCCGGGCCGCGGCGGGCCTCGAGGACCGGCAGGCGCCGCTCGCGGGGCTGGTGGCAGCCTTCGTGTTCGCCGCGCAGATGCTGAACTTCCCCGTCGCCGCGGGGACCAGCGGACACCTCCTCGGCGGGGTGCTCGCGACCGTACTCGTCGGCCCGTGGGCGGGAGCGATCTGCATCACCCTCGTGCTGCTCGTCCAGGGGGTGTTCTTCGCCGACGGGGGCCTGTCGGCCCTCGGCCTGAACGTGCTGAACATGGCCATCGTCGGCGGGCTCGGTGGCTACGCGGTGTTCGCCGGCCTCCGACGCGTGCTGCCGAAGGGCCGCTGGGCGGTCGTGGCGAGCTCGGCGGTCGCCGCCCTCGTCTCGGTCGTGCTCGCGGCGGCCGCGTTCTCGGTCGAGTACGCGATCGGCGGGGTGGGCGACGTGCCCGCGGGCACGGTCTTCGCCGCGATGGTCGGCGTCCACGTCCTCATCGGCATCGGGGAGGCGGCGCTCACGGCCCTCACGGTGAGCGCGGTGCTCGCGGTCCGCGCCGACCTCGTGTACGGCGCGCGGGACCTGCTGCCCGCCCTCCCGCACGGTGGGCCGCACCCGGCGGTGGGGAGGTAGGCATGGACCGCAAGGGTCTGGCGCTGTTCCTCGGAGGCGGGCTCATCGTCGCCCTGGGGCTCGCCTTCTTCGTGAGCCCGTACGCGAGCAGCTCGCCGGACGGGCTCGAGCGGGTGGCGATCGAGAAGGGCTTCGCGGACGCCGCGCAGGACCACCCGCTCGCGGAGAGCCCGCTCGCCGACTACCAGGTCAGGGGCGTGGAGGACGAGCGTCTCGCGACCGGCCTGTCGGGGGTCGTCGGCGTCGCGATCACCTTCGGGATCGGGATGATCCTGTTCGGTGCGCTGCGCACCTTGCGCGCTCGTAGGGCGGGACCCTCCGCGGGGCCGTGAGCGG